>Ga0208629_100185_pt1 | contig 30809 bp, 8 predicted proteins | sample LakWasMet19_HOW5_2_FD_183865 | JGI IMG/M metagenome (GOLD analysis project Ga0208629, IMG submission 183865) | Freshwater sediment methanotrophic microbial communities from Lake Washington under simulated oxygen tension - Sediment Metagenome... | ecosystem: Environmental > Aquatic > Freshwater >... | reverse complement strand
CGACCTGGACGAGGAGGACGACGAGGCGCTGTTTGACATGGCGCTGGACGCAGACGACGACGACGAGGGCGGCGTCGGCGGCGGGCACGGCGGCGAGATCGTGCTCAGCGAGCGCGAGGTGGAGGCAGCGCTCTCCGGCATCGGCCTGGGCGGCCTGGCGCACCGACACGGGGCGGGCTTCGGGGAGGACGACGAGGACGAGGACGAGGAGGGCGACGGGCACGCCGGCGACGGCGGCGGCCACCACGGCCACGGCGGCGGGCCTGCGGGCGGCGAGGGGTCGGAGGACGAGGGCCACGCTCTGCACGAGCACGCGGGCCACAGGCACGACCACGGGGACGCGGGCAGCATGGGGGCGGGGGGCGGGGGCGGCGTGCGCGCGGCCCTGCGCCGCCGCCCGTCCGGCGGCGTGGGCTCGCGGCACGTCGTCTTCGAGCCCGCGGCAGCCCTGCCGTCCCCCGCAGACGGCGGCAGCCGAGGCGGGCGCGGCGGCGCCGTCGTGCTCGCAACGACCGCTGCGCCGTCCCGCCGCCGGCGCCGCCACCACGGGCCTGAGGGCATGGCTGTGGACGGAGGCGGCAGCGACGGCAGCGATGACGAGGAGGGCGAGGACGGCGAGAGCTACGGCAGCGAGCACGACGACGACGAGGAGGAGGATGACGACGGGGACGAGGAGGACGAGGAGGAGGAGGACGCTGACGGCGCGGGCTCGGGTGAGGAGGACAGCGAGGGGGCGGAGGACGGCTTCCTCGGGGACGTGGAGGTGATCGCGGAGGCGGACGAGGAGGAGGCGGAGAGCGGGGCGGAGGAGGACGACTCGGACGCCTCCTCCTCCGCCTTCGGCTCCGACGGGGACAGCGACAGCGACTCCTCCTCCGGCGACGGCGGGGACGGCGGCGACAGCGACAGCGACGGTGGCGGCTTCGCGGGGGACGACGAGGACGCGGACGAGTTCTGGGAGGCGCTGCTCAGCGGGCGGCACCCGCTCGCCGCCGCAGCCGCGGGCGCTGTGGCGGCGGCAGCGGGGTCTCCGCGCGGCGGGCGCGGCGGGCGGCGCGCGCACGTGTCCAGCAGCAGCGCGCGCAGCCTCGCCAGCAGCGCGGGCGACAGCAAGGAGGGCGAGGAGGCGGAGGAGGGCGCCGCGCGCGGGGACGGCGGCGCCTCCGACGGGGGCGAGGGCAGCGCGGGCGAGGAGGGCGGCGGCGGCGCCCTCCTCGGCGCCTCGGGCGTGAGCGGCGGCAGCGGCGCGGGCGAGGAGGGCAGCAGCGAGGGCGGCGGCGAGGGCGCGTGGCTGCTCGGCGGCGCGGAGGGCGAGGACGAGGACTTGGGGCCCGGCGCGGGGGCGGGGGAGGAGGGCAGCGACGGGGAGGAGGGCGAGGGCGGCGGCGAGGGCGGCGCGGCCTCCATCGACGTCGGCCACCTGTCGCTGGCGCACGGCGGCGGCGGCGGCAGGGCTGGCGGCGGCGAGGGCGGCAGGCGCTCCATGCGCCGCCTCAGCGCTGCCGCTGGCGGCCGCGGTGGCGACGCAGCCGGCGGCGCCTCGCGCAGGCACTCTGCCCTGGGCAGTGGGGCGGGGGCGGGGGCGGGGGCGGGCCTGAGTGCCGCGCTGGCGCAGCTCGGCTCCGCCGCGGGCGCGCTGGCGGGGCACGCTGCGCTCGCCTCCCTGGGCCTGCCCGGCGCTGCAGGCGGCGCGGGGGCCGCTGGCGGCGCCGGCGCCTCGTCCGCCGCTGCCGCCGGCGCCGGTGCGGGCGGCGCCAGCGGCGTGGTGTCCCTGCGGGAGGCCTTCGCCCTGATCGGCGGGGGCGCGGGGGTGCCCGTGTTGCCCGTCCCCCGCCGCGGCGGCGCCCCTGGCGGCGTCGTTGTGCGCCTGGCGCACCCGCAGCAGCAGCAGCACGCGCAGCAGCAGGCGCAGTCCGGCGACCCCGTGGGCGCGGCGCTCGCGCGGCTGCTGGAGGCGGAGCACGATCGCTGGCGGGAGCGCGACGGCACGGAGGAGGAGAGCGAGGAGGAGGACGGGGAGGGCAGCGGCGAGGAGGAGGAGGGCGACTCGGACGGCTCCGACGAGGAGGGGGACGACTCGGATGAGTTCGAGGGCGAGGGTGAGGTGGACGAGCTGGACGTGGGAATGGAGGGCGAGGAGGAGGAGGAGGAGGGGAGCGAGGGTGCAGACGGGGGCGAGGGTGACGAGGGCGAGGCGGGAGAGGGGGAAGAGGCCCGCGCCGGATCAGGCGCTGCCGCTGCCGGTGCGGTGGCTTCCGAAGCGCCGGCGGGCAACGCGCCAGCCAGCGCTGACGCCCCCTCGCTGCCTGCCCGTGCCAGCCGTCGCCGGGGCGGCCGTGCGGCGGCTGCTGCGCCGGCCAGCGCCCGCGATCGGCTGCAGAGCAGGCACCAGCCGGCAGCGTCCCCGCCGCCCTCCGCGCCTGCCGCTGCGCCGCGGCTCGCACGTGCTGTGGCGGGTGCAGGGCGGCTGGCAGGCCGCCGCGTCAGCGCCGGTGCAGGTGCCGGCGGGGTGTCCTGGGCGAGCGACGTCCCGAGGGGCGCCGCTGCGCCAGCCCCTGCGGCAGCTGCAGCAGCAGCTGGCAGCGGCGCTGGCCTGGCGTCCCCCGCCGGCCTGCAGCTGGAGGGCGCTGCAAGCCGCACGCAGGAGGGCGACGGCGCAGACGCGGACGGCGAGGGCGGCGCAGCGCACCTGCAGGCGTCTGGTGCGTCGACGGCGGGCGGGCCGGGGGGCGTGCGCGTGGCGCTGCCGGGGGCGGGGGACACGGGGCTCAGCGGCGCAGAGACGCGCCGCAGCGCCCCCGCGGCCCGCACGCCCGCCTCCGCCGCGGGCCGCCGCAGCGGCGCCCGCAGCGGCAGCTGCAGCAGCAGCGCCGGCTTCGGCGCCTCCTTCGGAGCCTCCCGCAGCGGCGGGGGCGCGCGCACGCCCGCGGCGCTGCACGCCGTGGCGGTGCGCCCGGGCGGGCTGCTGCCCTCTCACGCGGTGCTGCATATCGCGCTGGAGCACCTGCTGTACCACCGGGGCATGGCCTGCAGGCGCTGGCTCGCGGAGCCGCTGCCCGGCCTGCTGCTGCCGCGCCCCTTCCTCACGCCCACCGCCCTGCGCTCGCCGCCCCCTGCCCTGCTCACGCTGCCGCCGCGCTTCGCCGCGCCGCCGCCCGACCAGGAGCTGCTGTGCGAGAGCGGCCTGCTGGCCCGCCCGCGGATGGAGGAGGTGAACGCGCTGCAGGACGACACGGCCATTCGCGCGGTGCGCACGGCGCTGCGGCGCGCGCTGGGGCCCGCCCCGGGCAGCGCCAGCGGCGGCGGCAGCAGCGCCGCCGCCGCCGCCGCGGCGGGCGCGGGCTCTGCAGGTGAGGGCTGGCTGCTGCAGCCGGGCGCGGGCGGCCTCGCGGGCGTGCGCTGGTGCCGGCAGCTGCGCGCGCTGGACGGACAGGCGGTGCATCCCGTCTCGCAGCTGCAGGCGGCGATGGCGGGGCTGCGCAACAAGGTGCGCGGCTACGAGGCGCTGCCGCCGCAGCACCGCCGCCTCGTCTCCGCGGCCGCGGCCATGCCGTCCGCCATGGCCGCTGCGGTGCGCTCCGCGGGCCGCGCGCGCACCCCCGCCTTCGCCGCCCCCTTCGCGTGGCGGGCGCAGACGATCGCCTTCGAGCCGCTGGGGTACGCGGGTGCGCCCGCCCTCACGCTGCAGCAGGCGCTGGGGCCGGGGCCGCTGCGGCCGCCCGGCAGCAGCGCGGTGGCCAAGCCCGGCGCCGCAGTGGTGAACGCTGCCCTCGCCTTCCTCCTGCTGCCGCTGGGCCTGCAGGAGCCGGCGCAGAGCCCGATCGGCGGCGCCGCCGGCGGCATGCTCGCCGCAGACGGCGTCCGCGCCGCGCTGCTGCCGCTCTGTGACGCTGCCCCCTCCCCTGCGTCGGTGGCGGCGCCCCTTGCGGCTGACAAGGTCCAGGCAACTGCCGCCGTGGGCGCTGCTAGCGCTGCTGATGAGGCCAGCGCCGCTGCTGTTGCCGTGCCCTCGCTGGCAGCGTGCCTGCAGCAGCTGATGCTGCAGCAACAGCAGCGGGAGCAGCTGCAGGGCGGGGCAGGGCTTGCGCTCCTCGAGGATGTGTGCGTCTCCGCGGTCTCTGTCCGCCTGCGGCAGGCCTGCAGCAGCACCGCCTTCGCCCCGGGCTGGGCGCCTGTGCCGCACGGCACCGGCCCCAGTGCCCTCTCGCGACGGGAGGCGGCTGCTGTGGCTGTGGCTGCCGCACTCGGCGCAGACGCGGGCGAGGCGCCGCAGGTGCCCTCCTCTGGGCCTGAGGGCAGGCTCGCACAGCGCATCGTCGCCCTCGCGGCTGCAGGCCCGCAGGCGCAGCTTGCAGCTGCAGCGGGGAGCACCGCTGCCGTCCCTCCGCTCTTCGCTCGCTACGCGGGCACGCCTGCGGACCATGCGCTGCAGACCGCGCTCGCGCACGCGCTGCCCCTGCGGCAGGCTAGGGCGGCGTGGAAGGCGCCAGCCACGGGCAGCGAGGTGGACAGGTACACTGGCGCGCTGCGAGGGCGCGGCGGCAGCTCGCAGGGGGCTCGCCTCGCTGCCCCGCGGCCCACAGGCCTCGCCCCCGTGTGGGCGGGCCTCGCGGCCCTCCCCGCGGCCCCGGATGCGAGCGGCCTGCTGCAAGCCCTGGCCGCGGCATCTCTTCCCGACGCTGCGGGGGCTGCCTCCCGAGCTGCTGGCGCTGGCGGCTCTGCCGCCCTCGCAGGCCTCATCATCACGGTCCTGCGGGCTGGGGAGCACGCGGCCGCGGCAGGCAGCGCTCACCTTCGGGCGGCTGTGGGTCAGCTGGAGTCGCTCGGAGCGGCGGTGCTGCAGCTGCTGGAGCAAGGCGTGTGGCCCGCCTTGGAGCACGCCGCGGCAGCCGCGGCGGGGCGCACTCTCGCTGACTCGGCTGCGAGTGCAGGCCGCAGGTCTCAGCTGCCCGACGCGGCAGCACTGCGACAGGTGCAAGCGCGGCTGGAGCAGGCAACGTCGTCGGCTGCGGGAACTGCAGCGGCCGCTGAGCACTTGCGCCAGCGCGCAGCGGCCTCTGCTGCGCTGGTGCAGGACTGCGCTGCTGGGACGCTTGACTCGCGGGCGGACGCACCCGCCGCACCCGCCGCCGGTGGTGCGGGCGCAGGTGCCCGGGCTGGCGCGCTTGCAGTGGGCGACGCCGCAGGCGAGGCCGCTGCCCCCCTGCAGCTGCAGCTGGCCGTCGAGAGCCTGCACGCTCTGGGCGCCTCCTCCGCGGACGACACCGCGCCAGCTGGTGATGCGGCAGACGCCGCCACGCTCCGCCTGTGCCTGCCTGGGGCTGGCGGCTCGGCGGGCGCGGTGCGCGCTGCGGTGGCCGCGCTGCAGGCGCATGAAGCCTCTCTCGCTGCGGATGCGGCCCGCGCGGAAGGGGTGCTGATGCGCCTGCTGCTGCTGCGGGCGGGCGTTGCAGACCTGGTGATGGCTGCGGCGGCGGCAGACGCACGAGCCGCAGAGGAGCTGGCCCTGGCGGCTCGCGCGAGCGCTGCTGCCAGCGAGGCGGCCGCCTCTGCCGTGGCAAGGGGCGCCTCCGCAGCCGGCACCGGTGCGGCAGCTGCTACTGCTGCTGCTGCGGGCGTGTCGCTTGCGCTCCCCAGCGAGCCCCGCACGTCCCGCAGGAGGTCCAGGAGTGCCGGCGGCGCCGCCGGCACCAGCGAGGCGCCGCCCGCTGTCGAGCCGGCGGCAGGCGGCATGACAGCCGCGCAGTCGCCAACTCCGGCCGCTGCCTCCACAGATGACGTCAGCGCTGCCAGCGGCGGCTGTGCGAGCATGGATGTTGACGCAGCCGCTGCGCCCGCGGCAGCCGTCGCCCCAGATGCACAGCAGGTGTCTGGCAGCGCCGCCGCACCGGCTGCTGCTGACGTGTTGCCGGCTTCCGCTGGTGTCGCGGCTGGCGCTATCGGCAGCGTTGCCCGCGCTAGCAGCAGCGGCAGCACCGGCGGCGCGAGCGCTGCTGAGGGTGGCGCTGCCGGCAGCGCAACTACTGCTGCTGCTGCGGTCTCCCCCGAGCCGTCGCTGCTGCAGCTGCGCTTCGAGCTGCCTGGCGCGCCCTCCCGCCGCGGGCACGGCGGCTCAGGCGGGCGCGCCTCGGGCCCGCGGGGCTCCGCCGCGACCTCCGCTGCTCGCTCCGCGGCGGCCCCAGCGCTGCCGGGCGCGGCCGGCTCCGCTGTGCGGCCCTCCGCTGCCCTCTTCAGAGCCCTACTGGCTGCACAGACGGCGCAGGCCGGGGGCGGTGCCGCTGCTGCCCGCTCGCCCGGCCCCCCTGCTGCGGCGCCTTCCTCCTCGTCCAGCGCTGCAGCCGCCGGTGCCGCCGCTGCGCCGTCGTCTGTGGCGGTGCCCGCGCCTGCGACAGCAGCGGAGGCTGCGGGCGCCTCTGCCTCTCCGGCAGCCCCAGACCTGCGCAACCTTCCCTCCGGCCTCTTCAACTTCACGCTGCAGCTGCCGGGAGCGCCGACGCTGCCGGCGGATGCCGCCGCGGCGCCTCCAGCGCACGCTGCGGCCAGCTCGAGTGCCTCCGGAGGCGGCGCTGGCGTGCCGGCCGCTGCTGCGGAGCCGGCGTCCACCGCCTCTGCTGCGGCGCCCGCTGCCGCGCCGCTGAGCACCGCTGCGGCGGTGGGGGCGGCAGGCGCCGCTGGGGCAGGCGCGTTCGCCTTCCGGCTGGAGGGGCTGCCAAGCAGGCACCGCCACGCAGCCCGCGGCGGGGAGGGCGCAGCTGCGGGCCCAAGCCCCGCTGGCGCTCCCGCTGGGAGCAGCAGCAGCAGTGCCGCCGCCGCGCCAGCCGAGCCCTCAGCGTCCTTCGGGCCAGCGGGGGCGGCTGCGGGCGACCCCGGCGCCTCGCCTGCCAGCCTCGCTGCGGGCGGCAGCGGCGGCGCGAACGGCAGTGGCGGCCTGCTGTCCCGCATCGCAGGCTTCATCCGCCAGCAGCTGGGCGGCCAGGCGCAGGCGAGCGGCGGCCAGGTCACCCGCCTCGTCACCGGGCTCCCCCCGGGGAGCAGCGACGGGGCGGGGCAGGCGCAGCCGCCGCCGCAGCAGCAGCAGCAGGCGCCAGCCGCCTCTGCCGCCCCCGCGGCGCCCACCGCTGGCGGCGCCATCCCCGCGGGGTCCGCCCCCGACGGGGTGGGCCTGCTGGAGGAGGCGGCCTACGAGGGCGTGCGGCGCGCCCTGCTGGCCTGCGGGCTGCACCTGGCCGCGGGGGCGCCAGAGGAGGGCGAGGGCGAGGAGGAGGCCGCGCCCGCTGCGCAGCGGCAGGCTCCTGCCCTCGCCAGGGCGGCTCCCGGCCTTGCCGCTGCCGCTGAGGGCGCGAGCGCTGACACCGTGCCTGCGCCCGCAGGAGCGGCGATGCAGCTGGACGAGGCGCCCTCCGCACCGGCCGCTGCGACCGCGGCCCCTGCAGCAGCAGCAACAGCCGCAGCAGCTGCGGGTGCCTCCTCCTCGCTCGCCTCCCGCGCGCTGGACTCCCGCGCCTTCCTCGCACTGGTGGCGCAGCAGGCGGAGTGGACCGCCTCCGCGGGCAGCGGCGTTGGAGCGGGCGGCGACGGCGGCCTGTCTGCCGGCCCCTCCGCGGCCGGCGCGGGCGCGCAGTCTGCGGCCTCGCTGTACGCGCGCCTGGGCAGGCGGCAGCAGCAGAGCCTGCTGGCGCACGGGGCGGACCCCGCCACCGCCTCGCGCGTGAGCCAGCTGACGCACCAGCTGCGGGCCCTCACGCAGGGCGACGCGGGCGTGAGGCACAGTGCACGCGCCGCCGTGCGCCCCGCAGCGGGCACCGTGACGGTGGGCGCCCGCGTGGTGGCGGGCGGCAAGGGCAACGTGGCCGCCTCCTCCGGCGACGCCTCCGCCTCCTCCACCTTCCTCGCCCTGCTCGCCAACGGCAACCACAGCGACATCGAGGGCGCTATCCTGCAGAGGCAGCTGGCGCGCGGGCACGCTACCGCTGCCGGTGCCAGTGGCGGCAGCAGTGCCGACGTCACTGCCGGTACCGGCAGCGGCGGCAGCAGTGCCGACGTCGGCGGCCCCAGCGTCGCGCTGCGCCTGACGCTGCACCACGCGGGCGCGGAGGCGGGCGCGGGGGCGGGGCGCAGCGGCCTGCTGGCCCCCGAGGTGCTGCAGCAGGCGGACGTGGACGTGGGCGGGCTGGTGACGGGCCGGGTGAGCGAGGGGCAGCTGCTGCCCAGCGAGCTCACGCTGCGCTCTGCGGACGCGTCCACCACCGCCCCGCCGCTGCCGCCCGCTGCGCTGGCGCCCCTCTTCGCCCTCTTCTTCAGCTGGACGGGCCTCGCCACGGGCGGCGGCCCCTTCCAGGAGCTGCTGGCCGCCCTCGCCAGCCATGCGGCGGTGCGCGCAGCGATGGTGCGCCTCTTCGTGGCCATGGTCGCCGACGCAGCGCCGGCCCCAGTGGCGCAGCACGGGCACGGGCAGGCTGCGGGCGCGGCCGGTGCCGCGGCAGGCCCCGCGTGGGCGCGCCGGGTGGGGGCGCTGCTCGCCCTCGGCGACCCCTCGCAGGCGCCCCCCGCGGGAGCCTTCCCGCCCGGCATCCACGCGCGTCCCTACGCGGTGGGCAGCGAGGGGCTGCAGGCGCCGCGCCTGTGCCACCAGCTGCGCGGCGCCGCCGCGGCGCGGGTGCCGGGGCTGCGGCCACCGGGCCTGCGCCCGCTGCGCGGCCCCTTCGGCGCCGAGGAGGCTGGCAGCGCCCACCCGCTGGCGCTGGCGCTCGGCGCCGCAAGCACCGCAGGCGCTGCGGGGTGGGCGGCCGGCGGTGCCAGCGGCGGCGGTGGCGGCGTGGGCGCGCTGCAGTGGCCGGGCACGTACACGCTGTGCCGCATCTACCGCCTGCTGGCGCACCTGCTGGAGAGCGACCCGCGCGTGACCGCAGACCTGCTCGGGCACGGGCAGGGCCTGCGGTGGGTGATGGGGGCCGGCGGCGGCGGCGCGGAGGCAGGCGACGCAGCGGGGGCAGCGAGCGGCGCAGCTCGCCTGCCCCCGGCCTTGCTCGCGGTCCCGCGGCGCCTGCCGCCTGCTGCGCCCCCTGCGTCCGCGCAGGCGGCTGTCGGCAGCAAGCGCCCCCGCCGGCGCAGCCCTGAGCCCGACGCTGGCAGCAGCGACTCCGAGGCGGGCGCGGCGCCCTCCGCCGCCAAGTCGCGGCGTCTCGAGGCAGGCGACAGCGGTAGCGGCAGCAGCACTGCGCTGGTGCGCGCTCCCGCAGCGGCCGCTGGCACCCCTGCGCCCGCGCCAAGCGCTGGCGCTGGCCGCCCCCGCTACGTGTACACGCCCCTGTGCGCCCTCGTGGACGTGCTGGCGCGGCCCATCTACCGGGTCGACGGGGAGGTGCTGGACATGCACGTGCGGGCCCTCACGGCGCTGCTGCGGGCGGTGGAGCCGCTCGCCACAGTGCTGGCGGAGCAGGCGGGGCCCGCGCTGCTGCAGGCGGCGGCGGGGCGCGCCGTCGACGTGCTCGTCGCCGAGGCGGAGGCTGCGCTCGCACGCGAGGCAGCATGCCGCGCGGCAGCGCGCCCTGCTGCAGCAGCGGCTGGCGAGCGCATGCAAGTGGAGGGCGCGGGCGGCACCGAGCCGGCAGGCGCCGCGGCGTCCTCCTCCTCCTCTTCCTCTCTTACTGCCCCCGCTGCGCCGCAGCCGCTGCGCGTCGCCCGGCCCCCGGCGCGGCAGCTCGCCCTGGACGAGTGCCTGCGCTCCCTGCAGGACTGCCTGTACGTGCTGGCGGCTGCGGGGGCGCCCGTCTCGCGCGCCCAGCTGGCGGCCCTCGGCAGGGTGGACGCGGCGCTGCTGGCCGCAGGGGTCGCCGACGCCGACGTTGAAGCCCGCATGCGCAGCTGCCAGCGCGTCATGAACCCGAGCTGGGCGGCGACCTACCTGCCCGTGCCCCACTTTGTCAGCGTGGTGCCGGCGGCGGAGCAGCAGCCTGCGGCGGCGAGCACTGCGGTGCCGGCAGCAGCTGAAGCAGCTGGTGCTGGTGCGGTGCCGCCCGCCGCGTCCGGCCAGGAGCCACGCAGCAAGGGCCGGAAGCAGGGCGGCGCCGCAGAGCCTGCGAGCGGTGGCGCGGCCGCTCCGGGCGCTGGCGGGCGCGCCCTCGACAGCGCAGCCGGCGAGCCCGCAGCGTCTCGCGCGTCTGCTGCTGACGCGGCCGCAGCACCGCGGCTGGACGGCTGGCTGGTGCGCCTGCGAGCTGCGTCGCTGCACGGCTCCTACCCGCACCGCAGCAGCGCGGTGGCAGCAGGCGCCGGGGCAGCGAGCGGCCCTGTCGTGGCGGCCACCGCCGCCGACCTGCCCCTGCCGGCCTTCGCCGCCTGCGTCTCGCGCCTGCAGGCGGCGGCGGCTTCGGCGGCGGGCCCTGCCGCCAGCGCGACGCTCGGCGCGCTGGCGGGCGTGTGGAAGACGCACACCAGCTGCCTCTTCCTGACGCGCGTGTGCGCGGCGCAGGCGGCGGCGGCGCTGCCAGCGGCGTCGCAGCGTGCGGCAGCCGCGGTCCTGCTGGCGTCGCTTGACGCTGAGCTGCGGGCGGGCGCGGAGGCGTACCTCACCGCCCTCGCTGCCGCCGTGGCTGCAGACGGCGGCGCGGGGCTGCGCGACCCCATCGCGCTGGTGCGCCCGTCCATGCCCAGCGTGAGCCGGCTGCCAGACACCGAGACGCTGGACGGAGTGACAGAGGCCCTCGCAGCGCTGGCTGGGCTGCCGCGCCCGGCCGCGACGGCTGCGCCTGCCGCCGCCGCAGCCGCAGCGCAGGACGCGCAGCTGCTGCAGGGCTGGTGGCGCTCCGCCGCCGTGCCTGCGGGCGTGCCCGCCATCTCCGTGAGCGCGCACAAGCGCTGCGGGGCGCGCGGCGTGCGCGACTGCGTGGTCTCCCGCGCCACGGGGGAGGTGGCGTTCTGGTGGGAGCCCCCCGGGGGCTACCCCTGCCCCATGTGCGCCGCCGCGCACCCGACGCAGCCGTGCGCGACGGCGCGGTACGGGCGCGGCGAGTTCGTGCGCCACGCCATCCGCTACCACGACGACAGCGACGAGCGCGTGGCGTGCCCGCTCTGCTTCGCGGCCCCGCCGGGAGACGTGGCGCACCGCAGCAAGAGCTTCTCCGGCCACGTGCAGCTGCGGCACTACTGGAGCCAGGCGCACGGCGGGGAGGGCACGGGCATCAAGCCGCCCGACGCGGTGCAGCGCCTCGCGGCGGCGCACGGCACCGAGTCCGCGCACGCGGGCGCCAGCGTCGCCGCGGTGCTCGCCAGCCCGCTGTTCGAGGCGGGCAGCGGCGGGGCAGCGCTCCCGCCCGTCGCTTCCGCGGCGGGCGAGGAGCTCTCCCTGTCCGCCGGCCTGCAGGGCCTGGACGCACAGCTGCAGCTGCAGCCGCGCGGCCGCCTGCACGCGCTGGCCGCCTCCGCGCACGCGGCCGCCTCGGCGGAGGCTGCCCGCGCCGGCTTGCTGCCCGGCCCCGCCGGCAGCGATGCCGCCGCTGGCGGCGGCAGCGGCAGTGCGCTGGTCGCGAGTGACCGCCTCGTCTCCGTGCCCGCGCCGCTGCTGCCGCCGCAGCTGCTGGGCCGCCTCACGGCGGCGCTGGCGTACGACGCGTGCTCGCCTGCGGTGGCGGCGCGCGTGGACGCGTGCATCCGCCTGCTGGCCGCGCTGCCCGCCAACCGTCTGTCGCTGCGCCGGCAGCTGCGGCGCACCGTCGACCGGCTGGGCGCCGCCTCCGCGGCAGCCCTCGCCCACGTGTCCCGCGCCGCTGCCGCCGTGCTCGACGCCAAGGCCGCGGGTGCCGCTGCGGGCGCAGGCGCTGCCAGCGTGGGCACGGCGGGCCCTGCGTCTGCGGCCCTGGAGGCGGCGAGCGCGCGCCTGTCCGCCCTGTGCGCCGCCCCCGCCTCCACGGACGAGAAGCTGGTGCAGGCGCTGCGCACGCTGCGGGCGCTCGCGCCGCCGCCGCCGCTGCTGCTGCTCACGGACGCCGGCGAGGTGGCGGCGGACCTGAGCGCCGAGGTGCGGGGCGACGCCGCTGGCGCTGCAGGGGCTGCGGCTGACGGGGAGGCAACGGTGGAGGAAGAGGAGGAGGATGGCGAGGAGGGCGCGGGCGGTGCCAGCGCCGGCCTCACAAGCTTCGTGCCCCTCCTCTCGGCCAGCAGCGGTGCAGCGGCTGTGGCGGTGCTGCCGCTGCTCTCTCCCGTGGCGGGCGCTGGCGCTGGCAGCCGTGGCAGCAGCGCTGCCGCACCGGCGGACGGTGCCGTCGCGGGGCCTGCCAGCGGCGCTGCCGCTGCCGCGGGGTCTGCGGGGGCTGACGCCCTGTGGCAGGCCCTCCACGAGGCCCTCACGCTGGCGGTGCGGGCCGAGGGCGTGCAGGAGGGCGACGCAGCGGCGCTCTCAGCGCAGCCGGGCCAGCCTGCGCCTGGCGCCGCTGCGGGGGCCGCAGCGGGGTCCTTGGCTGGCCCGGGCACCCGCAGCGAAGCGATGGAGGAGGAGGAGGCGCCCTCAGCGGCAGCGGAGGAGGAGGAGGAGGGCGCCGGCGCAGTGGCGGCCGCTGCCTTCAGCGGCGAGGGCGAGGAGGAGGAGGGCGGCGGCGCGGGCATGCGTCGCTCGGGCTCCGCGGCCTCGCTCCCGCAGGCGCACGCGCACCCCTCCGTGCCGCACCGCCCCTGGGCGCACGCCGCTGCGGCAGCCGCTGCCTCTGGGCCTGCTGGCGCTGGCAGTGCTGCGGTGGCGCCGTCCCCCGCCACCTCCGCCGACGGCAGCGCGTCAGCGGCGGGGGCAGCGGCGTCCGCGGCCGCCGGCGGCGCCGCCGCGGGGTCTGGGGAGGGGGGCCTGCACCCCCGCATGGTGTCGCTGCTGACGCGCTTCACGCCCCTCATCCTCGCCTTCCTGCAGGCGCACCCCGTGCCCTGCGACCCCGGCTTCGCGGGCAGCGCGTGCGACCCCGAGGCGGTGGCGGCCGCGTACAGGGCGGCCGTGCACCTCGCCTCCTCGCAGGGCCGCAGCGGCCCGCCCGCGCTGCTGCGGCGCCTGGGCGAGGTGCGGCGCGCGGTGCTGGAGGGCCCCCGCCTCGTCAAGGGCATCGAGGTCGACGCTGCCTTCGTGGCGCGGCTCAAGGGCGAGGCGCCGACAGATGCGGGGGCTGCTGCGGCTGCAGGGGCGGGTGCGGGGACGGCATCCAGCGCCGGCCCCAGCGGCAGCGGCAGCACCGCCCTCGTGCCCGCTGGCGCCGCGCCTGCGTCTGCGGGCGCCGGCACAGCACTCGCACCCGCAGCTGCTGCCGCTGCCGCCGCTGCCCCCTCGACCTCCGCCTCCGCCTCGCAGCGCCGGCGCCTGCTCGCCTTCCTGGAGGCGCACCGCGGCGTGCTGAGCGCGCTGGTGCGGCTGGAGCCCGCCCTGCTCGCCGCGCCCGCCGCGCTGCTGCCGCTCGTGGGCGTGGGCGAGGCGCGGCCGCTGCTCGACTTCGCGGCCAAGCGCGAGTACTTTGCGCGCACGCTGCGCCTGTACAACGCGGCGCGCTCGCCGTCGCCCGCGGCGTACCTGGCGGGGCAGGCCGCGGTGCTGCAGCTGCACCTGAGCCGCCGGTCCGTCTTTGAGGACTCGTTCGCCGTGCTGCGCGGCGCCTCCGCGGAGCAGCTGCGCGGGCGCGTGGAGGTGCGGTTCAAGGGCGAGGAGGGCATCGACGCGGGTGGCCTCACGCGCGAGTGGTACGAGATCCTGGCGCGCGAGATGTTCAACCCGGGGTACGCCCTGTTCACGGAGAGCTCGGAGGAGGGCGTCACTTTCGCGCCCAACCCCGCCTCCTCCGTGAACGAGCACCACCTGGACTTCTTCCGCTTCGTGGGGCGCGTGCTGGGCAAGGCGGTGAGCGACGGGCAGCTGCTGGACGCGCACTTCACGCGCCCCTTCTACAAGCACATGCTCGGCCTGCCCGTCACGTACCACGACATCGAGGCGGTGGACCCGCAGTTCTACAAGTCGCTGACGGACATCCTCGCGATGGACATTGACGACCTGGGCCTGGAGCTGTACTTCACGGTGGAGCACGCCTTCGGCGGGCGCGTGCAGGAGGCGGAGCTCGTGCCGGGCGGCGGCGCCATCCCCGTCACGGACGCCAACAAGCGCGAGTACGTGCGCCTGGTGGCGGAGCACAAGATGACGGGCTCCATCCTGCCGCAGACGAACGAGCTGCTGCGCGGCTTCCACGAGCTCGTGCCGCCCTCCCTGATCGCCCTCTTCACCGACGCGGAGCTGGAGCTGCTCATCGCGGGCCTGCCCTCCATCGACGTGGCGGACCTGCGCGCGCACACGGACTACGTGGGCTTCCGCCCAAGCGACGAGACGGTGGGCTGGTTCTGGCGCGCCCTCGAGTCCTTCGACCAGCAGGACCGCGCGCGCTTCCTCATGTTCGTGACGGGCACGAGCAAGGTGCCGCTCGGCGGCTTCAAGGCGCTGCGCGGGCAGCGCGGGCCGCAGCGCTTCTCGCTGGAGCGCGGCTTCGGCTCCGCGGAGGCGCTGCCGCAGTCGCACACGTGCTTCAACTCGCTCGTGCTCACGCCCGCCGCCTCCTTCGAGGCGCTGCGCGACAAGCTGCTGCTCGCCATCCGCGAGGGCTCGGAGGGCTTCGGCATGATCTAACGCGGCGGGGGCCGGGCTCCAGCTGCGGCGCCCACGTGCGCTCTGGCTGCAGTGCCTGCAGCACGGCACGACACTACACTACACATCGCAGCCCCCAACACCGCACGGCATACACACCGGTGCTCGTGCTGCGAGCTTTATCGCAGGTATCGATGAGATCCTTGCAATTGCGGGTGAGCGGATCCGCACACGTGCTTGTCTACGGCGGTGCCTGTGCTGCTCGCCGAGCGTTGACGATTTCAATTTGACAGACGTCTGATACATGGAGGGCATTTGCACCACGGTCATGTTTGATTCACAATCCAGGTCAGATCTGGAATGCATCGCCTCGACCCGAATGCACCTGTGCGCGAGTATGTGCCTACGCGACATCGCCAGCGCTCGTACTCGTCGGTGATACCAATCGATTGTCAAGTACCAGTGGCCCGCGGCCGGTATACTTCAAGGAGCGGACCACCTGAACATTATCTGCAGATGGATGACCATGGCCGTGCGCACGTGACTCCAGCTGCAGCTGCAGCCTTGGCCCATATGCATGGCTCCATGCACGGTCCGAGCTCGAGGTGCCGCAGCTGCAGCAGCAGCACGCCAGGCTACAGGGGCCACATGCATGAGGCCCACAGCGCCACGACTGGCTGCCAGCTACATAGAGCACCCTCAGCAGCGCTGGCGGCCTACCGGTATTGGAACGTCCCCCCTGGCCGCGATCAGCCCCCAGTTAGCCAGGGGTGCTGCACCGGGCGGTCGGTCCATCCACCTGCATTCAATTGGCCTCTTTTCACTTCTTCTTGGCCTTGGCCGCCTTCCGCTCATCCGCCTTGCGCTTGCGCTCCTTCTCCGCGTGCCGGGCGCGAGCTGCGAGCAGCCACACCTTGACGCGCAGGCCTTGGTTGCGCCGGAGCTGCAGCTTGGAGTCGCGCGGGCAGAGGGGGCGGGGGCGGTGTGAGCTCAGCCCCAGCATGAAAACGCGCCGCCCAGTGCGGGCGCGAGGTGGAATGGCGTACACGAGCACGAGTGCAGCACCGCTTGCACCGCGTCAGCTGCTGACCGCAGAGCAGGAAATGCCCACCAGCGCCGCGGCTGCATGGGCTCACCAGCTCCTGCTTCCGGCGTGCAATCGTGAAGCGTGCCGTGTAAGCGTCCGTGTCAGCTTTGGCCCGAGCCCGCTCTGCGTCAACCTGCAAAGGCACTAGTCACAGGTGGCGAGAGGGGTGGGACACAAGAGGAGCTGAATGACCGCCGGGACACTCCTGGGAGAGGAGCGCGAGTCTGCCCACACCTGACACCCGATTTGCGGCGGCCGTATCCGTGCAGCTGCAACCCTGCTGCGGCAACGGCGCAGATGCACTGCCCCCAAGGCTGCCTCCTGTGACGCAGCAGAGCGGCAGTCCTGCACACGCTCGCGTCCTTCCGCACGTCTGCTGCCCACGCACCACGCGGTAGTAGGCGGCGAACTCCGCCTCCGCTGCGGCGTGCGCCGCCGTCTCCCGCCGCAGCGCCTCCGCCTCCGCGTGCCGCGCTGCCAGCGCCTCGTCGTACTCGCGCACGCAGCTCTCCGCCTCCAGCCCCGCGCGCGCCACGCGCTTGCGCAGCGCCGCCTCCGCCTCCTTGCTCGCGGCCCCCAGCGCCGCGTGCTCTACCCGCAGCCTGGCGGCGTGGTCGCGCAGCTCCGCGGAGTGGGCGCCGTGCCGGCTCGCCAGCGAGTCCACGTGCGCGCGCACGTCCGCCTGCACGCGGTTGTACTGGTCGTTCGCGCCGCCGTACAGCTCCGCGAGCTCCGCCTTGACGCCGTCGATCTTGGCCTGCACCGACGTCGCCTCCTTGCCCTGCGCCTTGCGCTTGCGGCTCAGCTCGTCCTTCAGCAGCGCCACGTCGCGCTCCGCCGTCGCCATGCGAGCGCGGCTCTCCACGGCGGCGGCGGACAGGCTGAGCTGGCGCGACTCGAAGGCGCGCCGCCTGAAGAAGCGAGCCACCGCGACGAGGGTGCCGGAGAGCGCCTTGCACCCGGGCGTGGGCGGAAACAGGGCCTCCAGCACGGACCGCGCCTCCACGTCGACGCCCACCGCAGCTTCCAGGTCCCGGTACGCGTGCGCCAGCCTGCGCTCGATGTCCAGCTCGGCGGCAATGTCACCCGCGGCAGAAACGCCATCGCCGTCACCAGGCATCGGCTTTTTGTACACGTGCGCCTGCTCCAAGTGAAAGATGTGCTCCACGAGGTCGGCAACGGGCTGCTTGCTGCGCTTGTCCAGAGAGTACACGGCTGAACGGCACGCAGGCTCATTGCTCGGCAGGACAGCAAGGAGCGCGAGGCTGTCACTCGCGACGCCCAGACTCTTTTCGACGCGGTCCACCTCTTCCGTGATGGGACTAGTCATGGTGTCGACGGTGGTCGATGAAAGTAGGCGCAGGAGCTCAGCAACCGACCACCGGCGCAGTGTCACCGTCTCGCGCAAACGGTGCACAAACGAGAGCAGCTCGACGAGATAGGTCTGCGGACAGAATCGTCATGACTGTCGCGGCCGCGAAATACATGGCACGGGCTTGAGGCGAGCAACGCGTTTCATTGAGCGGAGCTGGCGTCTGGGGCGAGAACGCAACATTCAAATGGCTTCATTCGCCGTTCATGACGCGAGTCCACGTTGGCCTGGGCGATTTACGTGAATCCCAGCACAACTGCACTTGTCAAAGGATGTACGGGCTCGCATAATCGTTTTTTCTAGTCTCAAGAAAATACTCATCGGTTTTCAGCTGTGGCTTTGAGCACACCGCTCGTGTTCGCGGTGGGAGCACGACACGTAACACGTCGGTTGGTGTTGCAAGCCGTTCTATCCGGCATTATTACAAGTAGGGCCTTTTGTGCCGAATCACATCCCCTGTTGCTTCTGCGATAGCCGGTCTCGGCGAGCCACACCCCATGGCTGCCTCAGAAGGAACCGAAGTTGTTCTCCACCTGTACGACTTGAGCATGGGCATGGCTCGCGGAATGAGCATGATGTTCATCGGGAAGCAGATTGATTGGGTGCGTCCGTTGTCGCGCACACGGCAGACCAGCGAAGGAAACGTCCGAGCAGCCTTCCCAACTGCCGCCCACGATTGCGTCTGACGTGACTGCAGATCCCGCACACGGGGATCGTGCTGTTTGGTCATGAGTTCTTTTTCTCTGGCGGCATTCAGGTGAGGGGCGCGTCGACCGCACCAGACTCAACGGCGGGAGATGCACGTGAACGTGGCGCTGTCTGAACGTCTGCCTCGTCAGCGTGCTGCTCTCAAATGTCGTGCCCACCCCTTTGCACCCGCGGCCGTCATCCCGTGCCGCCGCTGCCCGCTTCGTTGTCCTGCCCCTCCAGATGCTGCACCCGCACCGGGTGGTGGAGGTGTTCGGCCTGCAGCCCTGCGAGCGCATCCCGCTGGGGCGCACCGGAAAGACAGAGCCCGAGCTGCGCGCCTTCCTGCGGAGCATCTCGCACCGGTACACCATGGAGGTGAGAAGGAACCCCACCGCATCACACAATACCGCACTGCTCTGCCGCCCGATTTGCGGTCGTTGACCCTCAGCGAGCATAGACGCCGACAGCGATCCGAGCGCCCGAGGCATGCGCAGCCGCCGCAGAGCTTGCTGCAGCCCACTGGGGCCCAGCCCGACCCTCCACCCCTCCCTCTCTCGCCCCCTCGCCCGCAGAGCTACGACCTCTTCCGCCACAACTGCAACAACTTCACGGACGAGGTGGCGCGCTTCCTGTTCGGCGCGGCGCGCGGCATCCCCGACAAGATCCTGCGCGTGCCCGACGAGGTGCTGAGCACGCCCATGGGCCAGTCCCTCGCGGGCATGTGGACGTCCGCGCAGAGCCAGATGACGCAGCGCGTGGGGGCGTCGGGGGCGTCCTTCGACCCCTTCGCGGCGCTCGCGGGCGGCGGAGAAGCCCCGGCTACCGCGGCCGCGGCAGCAGCTGCAGCGCCTGCAGGCGCTGGCGGCGCGGTTGCGGCGCCTGCAGCCGGCGCCGGTGCCGCCCCGCGTGCCGCCAACCCCGCCATGGAGGCGGCTCTGCACGCGCTGAGCACGCTCGCGCCCGCGGGTGCGATCCTGACCACGCACGTGAAGCCGCTGCTGTCCACCGAGCCGGGCAACGTGCGCGCGCTGGTGGACAAGCTGGAGGCAGTGAACGCAGCGCTGCCCGCTGACGCGCCGCACCGCCTGACGTCCGACGAGTCTGCGGCGCTCGCGGCGCTGCCTGCGGCCCTGTCCGCCGCGGCGCCCGCTGCTGCGGCCGAGACAGCCGACCCGCACGCTGCAGCGGCAGCCTGCGTGCGGGCGTGCGGCGTGGTGGCGAAGGTGCACCGCACCTGGCCGCGCGCCACCTCCGCCTTCGCCGCTCTGGGCCTGCTGCGCCTGCTGGTGCTGCGGGAGGAGTGCGTGGGCCCGCTCACGTCCCGCGGCAGCGCCGCCAGCAGCGGCGGGGAGGGCGTGGGGGTGCTGTGGGACGTGCTGGACACTGTCACGGGGGCGGCGCCCCCCAGCACCGCCTCCCCCGTCCCCGCCGGCTCCGCGGGCGCTGCAGCGGCAGCAGTCCCCTCGGCCGCTGAGGTGGAGCGCCTCATGTACGGCAGCCACGCCGCGAACGTGATGGCGCTCACGGCCCTCGCCAACGCGTTCAAGTGCCCCGCGGGCGCGGCGTGGGCGGCGCGCGGGTCCGAGCTCACGCGGCTGATCGACGCCCTCGCGCGCATCCTATCGGCCCCCAGCACCGCGCCGCCCGGGGCCGCCGCAACGTCGGCCCCCGCGCTGCTCGCGCGTGCCGACCTGCGGCAGATGGCCGCTGCCCTCGCGTACAACGTCGCGAATGCGATGCCCGTGGGGTCGGAGACGGTGTCGGGCTCGCCTGCGGGCGGGGAGATGCACGGATCCACGGTGGAGGGCGACGCGACGGTGCTGGTGACGGACGCGTCCGTGCAGCTGCTGGGGGCGCTGCTGGAGGGCGTGGGGGAGGAGGCGGACCCAGAGGCCACGCGCCGGCGCCTGCTGGCCGCGGGCCGCCTGCTGCTGCGCGAGGGCGCTGAAGCGGGCGAGCTGGCGCTGACGCTGGGCATGAACGAGCCGGTGGAGCGCATCGCGGGCGACAGCGGCCGGCAGGGCCCCGTGCGCCTGCTCGCGAAGGAGGTCGCTGCGCTCATGCGCCCCGAAACCCCGGCGATGTGAGCGAGGTGTCGCGGCGAAAGCTGCACGACACGAAGGACACACAGCTACACGGCAGACTCATGCCTGAGCAACACCTGTTTCAAAATAATCCGAAGCATGTTGACGATTGTTGACCTGCTCACTCGATCGCGATTCTGATGTAGAGCTGCTGGGCTTAGCTCGGAGACCCAACGATTCGAACTCACGAGTGAATCGCCAGCAGAAACCTTTCCGCACGCTGCGTCGGTGCTGCGGTTGAAGCGGGGGTAACTCATGCGATGCTATTCCGACAACCGAGAGTTGTCAACAGAAGTTGCAAGCCAGGATATGCACGGCACAGCGAAGCCATCGCGGGACAACATGCAGTCAACATGCAAGGCACAATGCATGCAGAGGAACGACAAGCACGCGCAACAGCTCATGCACAGGTTGCGCGGAGGCACATGGAAGACGCACAAGGCAGCCCCCGTTTCCGCGAACGGGATGCGCGCAGGGATATGTGTGGTGTTGTTTTGGTATGCTTTATGTGTGGTGAGCCTTTCCTCCTGCCAACACCGGCAGCACTGGCGGCTAACGTAACGTCATAACAAGACAGCAGCATCAGCTACCGTCTAAGCAGGCACAGAAACGGGCGCAGGCTTGCTCTTCCCAGCCTGCATGCGACTGGGGGCACCATCCGAGGCGATGACAACGCTTGCGACGGGGCCAGACTTCTGCAAGCGCCGGCGCAGCAGCTGAAGCAATGCTACCAGCACCAAGCAGCTCGCAGCGAGACAAATGAGTCCAGCGCGTTGGCTGACCAGCAGCTCCGAGCGCAGAGCATCCACCAACGTGCAGCCGACCGGCAGGGTCGCGACTGCTGGGTCCACGACAGCCGGCTTCGGCTGCGGGGTCGGCGCCGCGGGCTCAGCCGCCATTCGCCCGGGCCCTACCCCGCCCAGCGCGCCGGAGAGGAGGGCGGAGATCGCCCCGGCCACGCCCGTGGGAGGCGGGGCGGCGGCTTCAGGCTGCTGCTGCTGCGGAGTCACAGGCACAATCCCGCCGGGCCACAGGTGCGGCAACGTGGCTGCCAGCGCCTGCGGCAGCATGTTGCGCACCCCGAGCGCCACGCCCGCCGCGGGCGGCAGCACGCCACAGAGCAGCGTGAGCAGCGCGATGTCCCACGGCAAGTGCGGCTCGCCCGGCCGACCGCAGGCGGCGGCGCCTCCGCGCAGGTGCAGCCAGGCGAGGCCAGCCACCGCCGCAGCCAGCGCGGCGCCGAGCAGGAGCGTTGCTGCGTCTAGCGCCAGCACGCCGCACGCGGCACGACGGCGCGTGGCGGCCGGAGGCTGCGGGCGCCCGAGCGCGGCGGCTGCGCCTGGGGCGTCTGCGTGCAGGGCATCGATGTAGGCCTGCGTGGTCCTGAACAGGATGAGGTGGTAGTGCTCGGGGGTCTTCCCGCCGCCTGCGCCGCTGCCGCCTGCGGTGGAGGGGCCGGGGGCTGCGGGCGCCGCGCCAGCCCCGCTGCCGGCCGTGGAGCCGGTGCAGCTTGCAGGCTGCGCATCGAGGTCTGTGCCACCAGTGGCGCCGCTCGAGGGGGGCAGCGGCGGCAGCTTGCGCCCCAGCGGGAGGCTGCGCAGCGTCAGCTCCAGGTATCGCACGTCCTGCAGGCCACCGCCGCCGCTGCCGCCGCTCCCGCCATCTTGCCGGGCGCTGGCGCTGGAGACCGTGCCCGTCTCGCTCTGCTTGTCGTCCCCGCGCTGCTGCAGGGCCGACTCCAGCGTGCGCACCCCGCGGTGCACGAGCGCGCCTTTGGGCGACATGCTCGAGCGCTGGCCCTCTGCAGGCAGGGGAGGGGCTGCCTTGTCACCCGCTGGGGTGCCGGGAGCGACAGCGGCGGCCACGCGCACGCGGTGCGGCTGTGCGTCCCACGTCACCTCGTACGCCGGGCAGTGTGCTGGCGACTCCAGCACCTCCAGCACGGTGGCTTCCGGCACCAGGCCGCCCAGCGTGTACGCCTCCGCAGCCAGTGCCTCCCCTGCTGCCCCCGCGGCCTTGAGCTTGCTCTTGTGCGGCGCGGGGGCGAGAAAGGCGTGCCACGTGTGCCCGTGCATCTCATTCATGCTGCGCACGAGGGAAGCACAGAAAGCGCTCTCGCTCGCCTCATCCAGCCCTGTCACGTTGCGCTGCAGGTGGCCCACGACGCCCAGCGCAGCCTCCACGGGATGCCGAGACACGGTTGTGAGAGGGACGGAGGCGTCGTCGCCCTCCACAGGCACCAGCAGCCCCGTTTCGGTGCGCACCACCTCATACCCATATGGTTGGAGCTTGGCGTCGTGCGGTGCCACGACGGCGGCCGCCGCCGCCGCCGCAGTTGCGATATCGCTAGCCTTGCGCGAAGGCTTCACGCCAGACCGCGTCTCCTCCTCGTCGCTCGCCGCGAGAAACACGAGCACCGTGAAACCAAACAGCGAGCTTGCGCTCGCTGCTCGCACAATGGCCTCAACCTCGCCCGCGCTCTTTGCGCCGCGAGAGAGTTGCACCAGGTCGGCGAGCAGCGCGGGAACGCCCAACGTCGTCAGACTCTTGCGCTGCTTCCGGGCTTGTACAAACAGACCTTTGGCTACGCAGACACTCCATACACCAGCACCCTCCAGCTTGTCGAGGCCCATTCGAACGAACCTTGCTGCCTCACGGTACGTGGGGCATTGCGTTGCAGCGGTGTGCACGAGCTGCTCAAGGGCGGCACGCTTCTCCGGAGGAAGATCGGTGCGGCGCACGGCGGGTTTCAGCGCCTCCACCATGCAGCCATGTGCAGCTTTCTGCTCCACCGTGGTCGCCATCTCGTGCGTGTGGTGCGTTCTGGCTTGGAACTCGGAACGCGGCGGCGAAGTGAACTGGTTTCGGGCTGATGAACAAGGAAACGGACGGATCGTTCAAAAGCAACAGCAAGTTTGCATCTCCATACGTGTTGTTTGGTTGTCATTGTGAGCGGGCGCGGGCCGCGATACGCTTAAGCCAGCCGTGATCAACCAACGACAGGGCGTCCGTCAGTCTAATGAGTGCACATGGAGGAGCGTGAGCGGGAGTGTCTTCGATGGTAACGACTTTGTCAACTGACGTCTGGCACAAACTTTTTGAGGCGACATTTATTGTATCTGCCAATTACGCGCTCCGCGGTGCAGAATTTCTTGCTTCCGAAGGAGCTGTCATCAAGTTCTCGATCTTGGAGGCTTCCCACAGTACCCTCATCGTTATGTCTCTCGAGGAGGACCGAGACAGCGTGCTGTCTGACTTTGAGGATGCGCGGTCCGAACCAGATCGCTCCCGTGTCGTACGAGAGACGTCGCCAGTCACCGCGGAGCTGTCAGCAGAACAGTCGCAGTTGCCAACTGGCGAGCCGAGCGTCAGCGGTCGTCCACCGGGGTCTTCGCCCGCCGCCCCACAGTTTTCCACAGATGCCAAGCTGCACGATACGGCATGGGTTGCAGCTGATGGAGGTGCAGATCACGAATCGGCGGGGCGAGGGGACGGTGACGCCGAATCGGAGGAAGACGATCTCTATTTCGACGAAGACGGCTCAGCGACCGACGAGGAGGCCGAGGCGGGGCTGCATGCGCACTCTGCAGGGCCGCATCGGCCGGGACCCATGGGATCTAGCGCCGCCCACACCAGTCACAGCTCCCATGATGCGGAAGGCGGGGCTGAGAGCGCGTACGATGACGCCTACGGTGATGCAGCGGCCGGTGCCGGCCATGACGGCGACGCAGACGAAGAGGACGGCAGTGCTGGTGGCAGTGACCAAGGGTACCCAGACCTGGTGCTGCCGGACGGGCGGGTGCTGCACCGGCGCGTGCGGCCACGCACCGAGGCTGACGAGCTGGAGGACGGCAAGAAGGACGCGGCGATGGCGGGGGCGATGAAGGAGGAGGGCAACCGCCACTTTGCGGCGGGCACCTTCGACACGGCGGCGGCGTGCTACACGGAGGCGCTGCGCTACGTGCCGCGGGGCGCCGAGTACTGCGAGCACCGAGCCGTGTACTTCGGCAACCGCGCTGCGTGCTACCTGCAGCTGGTGCGTGGCGGCAGAAGGCGCGGCTGCAGCTTGAAACGCGGGCCACGGCAGCACGGAGCCCTCTTGTCGGTTTACTGATCAACATGTCTGCCACATGGAGCGTTCGGGGGACCCCGATGCAACCTTGCCTTCAGACACATTGTACCTGTCGCTGTCCCGTCTCTTTCCCGCTCTGCCCCTCCGCAGGACCGCCCGGAGGACGCACTGTACGACTGCGACCGCGCAATCGAAGAGAACCCGCGATACCTGAAGGCGGTCGCGCGCCGCAGCGGCATCATGGAGAAGTTGGGCAAGCTCGACGAGGCGCTGGCGGACGCGCAGCTGTGGCTCGCAGGCGACCCGCGCGCCGCCGGCGCCCGCGAGGCGGTGGCGCGCCTCAAGAAGGCCGCCGCCGAGCGCGACGAGAAGCTGAAGGAGGAGATGATGGGCAAGCTGAAGGACATGGGCAACTGGGTGCTGGGCAAGTTCGGCCTGTCCGTGGACAACTTCAAGGCGGTGCAGGACCCCAAGACGGGCAGCTACAGCATCTCCTTCCAGCAATGATAGGCGGCGGCCCGAATTGGGCTCGGCAGGGGCTGCAATCCATTTTCTGCCGAGTGTTGCCCGCACCCTGGCTGCAGGCTGCAGCACGCACTTCCATGGTCGAGACTTGCTGCTTCGAATCCGACCTCGCAGTCTCGCGTTGTGTTGGATACAGTTATGAAATCCGTACACCTGCTGTCATGGAGATGCAGCGTTGGTCGCAGTCTAGCTCGAGCGTACAACCGTCAGCTGAGGCAACGCGTACCACTCAACTCGTGCGCTTGTGGAATTGCTTAGCTCGGATGGGTTGCATGTCGAATGTGAGCTCAACAGCGAATCGTCCGTGTCGATGCGGTAAGCACGAGACCAGATCGAACTTCAAGAAGTTCCCATATCAGCAGCCTCCCATGCGCCGCAGCGCTTGCCTGCGAGTGCGAACAGAGCTTCCCCGCTTTCCCGAAAGACGGCCCGGATCTCGCGGTCTTGGCGCAGGTACTGCGGGATGCGAGCCAGCGGCTTCGGGTCTAAGTCCACGACCGCCACGGAGTACTGCACGCGCCAGAGCTGCGCACCAAGGTGCCCAACGCCATCGCCACTGCCAGCTCCGCTGCAAGCGCTGGATCCGGGAAGGGCGCCAGAGCGCTGGACAGCAGCAGCCTCTGCAGCACATCCACGGCAAGGCAGCAGAAAGCTGCCGCGATTGCGCCGCAGGTGCTCGTCGCCAAGGGTGAACCCGGTAGATTCAAGTGCGCGATCAGTCGATGCTGCGGGCGGGCTGACAGCCGCCGCTGCCGCACCAGCAGCATCTGGGGTCAGCGCGAAGGTGATCAGCACGGAGCAGTCTTTGGCGGAGGCAGCGCGCATAAAGTCTTGCAGTTGCCGTGAGGCCGTCAGAACCAAGTCGTCGGGTTCTGCACCTCCAGCGCTCACTGCACTGCTGGCCGGAGAGCTCGCATCATCAACGGGTGTGGGACGCACTGACTCAACGCCGCCGCTGTCTCCGTCTACAGCGTGGCAGCGGGCAGCACACGCCCGCTCGACGGCCTCAGCGACGACCTTTTCTTTGAGCTTTCCCTCCAACGTCGCAACCGGGCCATCAGAGTCAGGCAGCAGAGAGGCAACCGCAGAAAACGCTCGCGCAACGGCCTCGATCCCGACTGTGTCACGCGCCTGCGCAGCAGCCAGTACATCCAGCAGGCGATCTCGTTGCAGAATGGAGCCGAGCACTCGAACAAGCGCCTGCACTGGCGGCGGCAGGCTGGCCGTGGTTGGAGAGGCAGCAGTGCAGGCACACTCAGATCCGCTGCTGGAAGTCTCATGCACGCCCGTCCAAGGCGACGACATAAACGCGGCAGCCTGCAGCTCCTCCGCCAGGTGGCGTACGCATTCTTCCGATGACCATACTGGGTGCCCGTGCACGTCTGTCCTTGGCGTGCACGTCGACGATGCACAGCCCCTCCCAGCACTTCCAGCAGCTGCCTTGTCGCCAGCGCACTCATCAGCGGCACCGCGCGAAGCACCCCCAATCTCAGGGACAAGAGGTCCCTTGTAGTTGGCTGCTGACTCGTGTGTAAAAACCGGCACACCGTCCACGAAGAGGCGAAAGTTGTTCTGCGGGCAGCGGACCAGGGCGCTCAGAGCGCGCTCCACCCGCGCCGCGTCACGCGAGTACAGGTCCAAGGGGCAATACTGCGACGCGTGCGCTGCAGCGCGGGCGAGACGCGCCGATGCTGGCGCTTCCGCGTGCTTCGAGTCGGTAACAATGCTTCCGCTTCCAGCGGGTGCAGCAACGGGCGCTGCCGCACGCGCGTCCTCAGTCTCCAGAGCTTTCACGACTTGATGCATGCAGTAGCGGCATGTGCTTCGGGCGCCGCGGCTCGCTGCTGATCCTGTCGCTGTCGCATGGGCGCTAGCTGACACCGTGCCATCATCGGGCAGCAATACGCCACACTTGGGCTTGATCTCGACACAAAAACTGCGCTCCGCAGGCAGCGGCATTGCCGCATGTGCGCCCTCCACTCCACCAGACGGAGGGAGGACGCCGTGGTCAAGCATCAGGACGCCGTATCCACAACTGACGTCCAGCCTATCGTCGTGACGATGGTATGGACGGGAGCCAGCGCGATTCATCGAATCCAGGCACGCCTGGAAGGCTGCCAGCTGCGCTGGGCTCATCGCAACCTTGCGGCCGGGAACTACGTATTGTGGGCCAATTATGGGGCACATCTCTTGAGACACGAACGTGAGCGGATCATGGGGGAGCAGCTGTTCAGAACCTGGCGATACTGTTGGATTGCCCTTGGCCGCAACTTTCCGCAGGCGCAGCAGGTGCCCGCACAGCCGAGGACACGTCGTCCCAGCGTACGCAAAAGCAACATTGGCGCCTCCTTCCGCTTTGTACTTCCACTCATCGATGGGAGCAGCAGCGAGAAGAGCTGCGATTGGATCGTGCTGAGCCTCCGTGACAGCTGACATCGAGGAACTGGGTAACACGGCGCTGTGTTTGTGTCGATCAGCTGTTGCACACAACATTCCTTGACGCGCAGGAGGCGTGCAGCTAGCTGTGCATAACCAGGACTCGGGTCTCGTGGTCACCGATATCGACAGTCGACTCGAGTCCACAGAGTCTGACAGACGTCGTGCACCACTGCGGTTCTTGCTCATCGCGTTGAACCATCCACCAACGAGATAAGGCATTTGCACAAATACTAGAACGCCTGCGCAGCCAGGTGCTGACAACGCTCGACACCTGGCGTGATTCGAAGCTCCTCCGTCGTCCAGCGCTCGACCCTTCTCGTGCTGAGCTCAGCGACATGTTGCAAGCCGGCGACGAGGCTCTTGATGGTGCCAGCGACGCCATCGAGGACCCATGGGTCACCCGGCAGGTTGCCTTCCTGTCGAACCCGGCGGTGGGCGTGTCGTTTGACCCGTTGCAGGAGCGTATCTGGGCCACGCACTCTGACGGCTTCCTTTCCTCGTACACGCTGCCGGAGCTGCAGACGTACAGCAGCTCGCGCTTTGCCTTCACGGGGGAGGAAGATGACGCGGCATGGTCTGTGACGCAGGATGCGGGGATGGCGGCGCCGCGCTGCTCCGCGAGCGGTGTGGTGGTGGCGAGCGGCCCGGCCTTGCGCGTGTACGACCGCGGCGGCCACGTGGACGGCGAGGTGCTCGCGTCCGCCCTCGCGGCGACCACCGCCTCTCCCGACGGCGGCTTCCAGGCGCGCATCACCGCCGCGCTGCCGCTGGACTCGCTGGACGCGTACGGCATGCCCTCCACGCAGCGCCTGCTGGTGGGCGGGGAGGGCCTCGGCCACGTGCACCTGCTGGACGCGTCGCGCCTGTGGACGTCGTACGCGGCGGCGGTGCCCGGCAGCACCGACCCCGCGGGCTCCACGGGGGCGTACCTGGGCGCCACCACCCGCGCGCACCTGCGCTCCGCCGTGCGCCTCGGAGGGGCCGCCACGAGCACGCTGCTGCCCGCGCACGCGGGCGTGCGCTCCTCCTCGGCGCGCTCCGTCGCCGCCATCGCGGTGCCGCACCGCGTGCACCACATCTCGCTGGGGGAGGGGTCGGCAGTGGGCGGCGGCGCCCTCGGCGGCCTCGCTGGCTCGGGCGGCGGCGGCGGGCGCACCCTCGCCGTCGCCTGCGCCCTCACAGGCGAGGTGTCCATTCTGGACGCCTCCATGCGCTCGGCGCGCGCCACGCACTCCTTCCGCGCGCAGCCGGGGGGCGTCACCTGCCTCGCCACGCACCGCTCCCTCGTGCTCACCGCAGGCTACATCGCGCGCGCCAGCGGCTCGCTCTCGGGCTGGGGCGCAGCGGGCGGGGCCGCCGGCGGCGCGGCGTCGGGCTACGAGGCGCTGCACCACGGCGCAGCGGGCGGCGGGTTCCGGCGCAGCGGCCTGCTGGAGCCGTCCGTGCGTCTGTGGGACACGCGCATGATGCGGCCCGGCCTCGCCCTGCCCCTGCCGCTGGCGGGCCGCGGCGCCGGCCCCACGCACCTGCAGTTCTTCCCATCGCCCGAGGAGGGCGGCGCGGGCGCCGGGCGGCTGGGGCGCACCGCCAGCGGCCACCCCGCCCTGCTGGTTGCGTGCTCTGACGGCAGCCTCTTCGCGTGCGACCCCTTCGCGGAGGGCGTGCCGACCCCGCTGGCCACCCTCACGACCCCCTCCCGCGACGGCATGGGCGGCGTGGAGCCCTGCGTCCTGACGTCCGTGTCGATCTCGCCCTCAGGCCAGACCATCGCCGCCAGCGACGCCACGGGGTGCGTGCACCTGGTCTCCCCGCTGTCTGCCGGCCCCGCGCCGCGCTGCAGCCTGTACGGCCTGCCCTGCCTGCCCGCGGCGCTGAAGCACGAGGGGGCGCGCTGGCTGACGGAGAGCGTGGACACCTGGGACTTGGCCGCCCCGCCGCTGCCCGAGAACGTGGTGGACGCGGCTGCCGCGGCACGCGCGAAGGCGGGCCGGCTCTCCGCGGAGAAGGACGCCCAGCAGCAGCAGCAGCAGCAGCGGGCGGCTGCGGCCGGGCGAGAGGGGCAGCCAGGCTCCCCACAGCCCACGGACGAGTCGGGGGCGACCTCCACTTCACCAGCGGCGAGGGCAGGCGCCGACGCAGGCGCCGCCGGCCTGGCAGCCATCCGCGCGGCGTGGGCTGCCGCAGGGGCCAGCGGGGAGGAGGCCGTCGGCGCTGCCGAGGGCGCGGGCGGTCCCTCTGCGGGGGCTGCCCTCGTGCCCGGCTACTACGGCGGCGCCTTCGTCTTCAGCAGCGGCCCGCTGCTGCCCTCCACGCTGCCCTACGACGCCGTCACCGCCAGCGGGCACCTGTGCCAGCTGCTGGAGGCGCACCAGCAGGCGGTGGCGGCGCAGGAGCGGCAGGAGGCGGAGCAGGCACACCGGGCGCAGCAGCAGCAGCAGCAGCATGGGTACGCGCAGCACCAGCAGCAGTACCAGCACCAGCACGGCCATAGCCCGAGCTCTGGCGGCGGGGCTGGCGGCATGGCGGCGTCGGCCTTCGCTGCGGCCGTGAGCGCGCACGCTGCGGGGCGGGGCCTTGGCGCCGGCAGCTACGGCGCGTCGGAGGGGCACCACGCACAGCTCGGGGGCGCGGCCCCCTTCCAGCAGCAGCAGCACCAGCGGCACGCCCCGGAGCTGCAGCTGGGCCTGCTGGAGGCGGACGAGGCCTTCGACGCGGCCGTGGTGGCGGGCTGCGGCTTCCACGTGCCCGTTGACGCCCCGGGGCTCGCGCAGGTGCTGCCGCCGCCCTACGCGCGCCCGTGGGACGCGGTGTGGGCCACGCCCCTGGAGGCACTGTGCACCGCGGCAGAGGGCGGTGCAGCGGACGGGAGCGGCGCAGCGGCGAGCGGCATCTCGCACGCGGGCGTGGCGCGCACAGCCCGCGCCGCGGCGGCAGACCTGTGGTTCTCAAAGTCCATCGGCGCGCCGCAGGCGGCGCAGGAGCAGCCGCAGCTGGCGCCCAGCGCGGCTCGCTACGGGCAGGGCAGCGGCAGCAGCGGCGGCGGTAGTAACCCATACGCCCTCGCCGCGCTGGCCCGCTCCCTGCCCGGCGCGGACCGCGCCAGCACCTTCCCCTGGCAGCACAGCGAGACGCTGCTGCTGCCGCACCGCAACAGTGTGGTGGACCCCGTCGCGATGGCGCTGGCGCTGCGCGGCGCCGTCACGGGCGCGTACGCCTCAAGCGCGAGCCGCAGCGCGGCGATGGCCGCAGCGGCGGCGGCGGGCAACCGGGACTGGACGTCCCTCATCGCCTCCTCCGCCGCGGCGCAGGACCTCATCCGCGGGCTCGTGACGGGGTACGTGAACAACCGGGTGCCGGGGCTGGGGCTGCGGCCGCACTCGCTGGTGTACGGCCGCCGCAAGGGGTTTGTTGACCTAGACACGCGCCACAGGAGCGCAGGCCGCTCCTCGCTGCTGCTGGCGCCCGCGCCGCCCTCTGCCGCACCGCAGGGGAGTCGCGGGGGCGGCGGAGGCGACGCCGCCCACAGCGCTGCCGCCGCCGCTGCCGCGGGCGGCGGGGGCGTGAGCCTCTCGCTGCTGGGCATCGACATGCACGGCGTGGCCACCGCAGCGGCCATCCTGACGGGCATGGCGTCGCTCGCTGCCGTCGCCGCGGCGCCGGGCGGGGGCGCTGGCGCTGGGGCCGGCGGCGCTGCCCTCGCCCTCTCCCTGCCGGGCCTGGGGCAGGTGCTGGGGGCGACTGCGGGCGGCAGCGGGGCTCGGGGCGGCCGCGGCGGCCGCTCCGACTCCGTCTCCACCTCTGACAGCGACGACCTGGCGGCCATGCTGGCTGGGCTGGGCGCGGGCGGGGACAGCGACGCGGCGGGCCACCTGCTGGACGAGGAGGAGGAGGACGAGGAGGAGGGGGAGGGCGAGGGCGGCTACGGTGACTCGCGCATCCGCAGC
>Ga0208629_100184_pt1 | contig 30843 bp, 14 predicted proteins | sample LakWasMet19_HOW5_2_FD_183865 | JGI IMG/M metagenome (GOLD analysis project Ga0208629, IMG submission 183865) | Freshwater sediment methanotrophic microbial communities from Lake Washington under simulated oxygen tension - Sediment Metagenome... | ecosystem: Environmental > Aquatic > Freshwater >... | reverse complement strand
CTCCCCACCTCGCGATGCTGCCGCTGGCGCAGCCCCAGTGGCTGCCGATGGGCGGGCTGTGGGCGCCGCTGCTGCAAGGAGCGATGCGGCGTCGACCCTGGCTGAGGGCGGCTCCGCGAGCACAGCAGCGGCTGCAGCCGGGCCCGCCGCAGCGATGGAGCAGGCGCGGCGCGCTGCCGGCCTCGGCAAGTACCGCCAGCGCACCACTCCCAGCAAGGGCACCCACCCAGACGGCGCCGCGGCAGCAGCGAGCGGCTCTCGACGCGGCCGCGGCGGCAGCGAGGGCAGTCTCGGCAGCGCCCCTGATGACGGGGCGGACGACGAGGAGTCGCATGCGGTGGTGCGGGGCGTCACAGCGCTCAATGATGAGATGCTGAGCGAGGCCACGCTGCGACACCGGCAGCAGGTGGCGTCACAGGCGCGCGCTGCAGCCGCCGCCTCGGCAGCGGCGTCGATTGGCAGCGGCGAGCTCGCCCGATCCCTCGCCTGGGCGCTGTCCCACCACGCCAGCACAGCGGGTCTGTCCGAGCGCAGCACGCTCGTCTCCCTCGTCGCGAACGAGCCGCTGGCGGACCTGCGCGAGTTCACGGCGCAGGCGGCGCTGCGGCTGCTGGACGGGATGGCCTCGCAGCAGCTGCACGCAGACAGCCAGCTGGCCGTGCGGGCGCCTCAAGCCACCGTCGCCGCCCTGCGTGCGATGGGAGGCCGTCTGTCCGACGGCTCGTCCGGCGCTGCAGTGGCGTCGCAACACCACGGCGCCGCAGCCGCCCACCAGCGCGGCGCGCTCGTCCAAGCGCTGCTGGCGCCTGCCCTCGCGTTCGCGCCTGCCGCGCCCGCCGCCTGGTTCGTGGACGCGACGTGGTCGATGCTGGCGAATGCGCTACGCGGCGTCGCGCTGCACTACGCGCTGCAGCGCCTGCCCCCCGCGCTCCTGCAGCGCCAGGGCGCGGGGCTCGCTGCAGGCGCAGGGCCTGCAGCGGCCGCTGCGGAGCCTGAGCTCAGCACCTCCCTGGCGGTCCTGCAGGAGCTGCAGCAGCTCAGCCTGCCGCCGCTGCCCGCCGCGCTGCGCAAGCCGCACGCTGCTGCGGCGGCACACGGTGGGGCCTCCTCCGCAGGACACAGTGTGGGCGCCGGCCGCAGCCGTGCTGCCACTGACGCATGTGCCCGTCTGCAGCCGCTGCTCTCCCGCGCATGCGTGCAGCACCTAGCTCGCCTGCTGCTTGCCACGCACCCCATCGCCGTGGAGGTCCTGCCCGCCCTTGCCGCATCCCAGGCAGCAGCAGCAGGGGACAACGCCGCTGCAGCAGTCGCCAGTCTGCACCCCCCGCTGCAGCCCGCGGAGTCGTGGGGCAAGGTGTATGAGGAGTGCCTGCTGCCGCTGCTGCACGCCGCCACGCTGCACCTGCCGCCTGCGCAGCCGCGGCCAGCGCCCCCTCCCGGCACTGCCGGCGGACGGCACGGCGAGGCGGCGGTGCAGGCGTTCGCGCCGCTGCTGCGAGCTGAAGACTGCGCGTGCCTTGACCTCGAAACCGCCGAGCACCTGGCTGCCGTCTTCAGCCTCGCCTACAAGTGCTGCCTCGCAGCGGCGGGGCAGCTGGTTGACCTGCATGATGCCGCACCCGCTGCCGCGGCTGCCGTATCGCATGCTCAGCGCTCTGCTGTGGCTGCGTCGGGCGCGCTGCCCCAAGGTCACGAGCCCTCCAGTGGAGGGGCGGCGGCAGAGGCTGCTGGTCCGCCCGCTCTCGGCGAGGTGGTGAGCGCTGGGTTCGAGTCTGTCTACGCGGTGTGGGCGTCCCTGCTGCAGATGAGCACGCACGTCATCACCACAGCCGCGGCGGCTGCAGCTGCACTGCAGGCGCAGGAGGCCGCTGCCAGCGGGCACCGGCATCAGCACGCCGCGCGCGGGCGGCAGTCCTCGCATGCGCAGGAGAGCCTGACGGCGTGGACGACGGTGCAGGAGGCGGTGGCGCAGCTGCTCAAGAGCGCGTGCCTGCACTTCGCAGGCCTCGCAGCGGCGTCCATGCACCTCGCGGCCCCCGGCTCCCCGCGTGCGGGGCCGGGGCGCTTCCCGGCCTCCCCGCGTGCGGCGGCTGCGCACGGCGCGTCCCCGCGGTCAAGCGAGGAGACCGCTGCCGCGTCCGCGCCCTCAATGCAGGCTTACGTGGTGCTTCGCGCAATGGTCCACGCGGCGGTTGAAGCGGTGCGGCTTCCGCTGGATGCCATCTCGTCTCCGGGTGCGACAGACGCTGCCGACGCGTCGCCCGCCGCCGCTGCCGCCCGCGCCGCTGCAGCAGGTTCTGGCGCTGCTGAGGAGCTGTACGCTGAGCTGGCTGCGGTACGGGAGTCTGTCGTCCGTCTGGAGGGCGAGCTTGCCCTGCGCCTGAGGGCCCAGCGCGAGGACGCGTCCTCCTTCGAGGCTGAGCGTCACTCGTCGCAAGCGGCGGACCAGTCGCAGCAGCGGGCTGATGCGGCGTCTGAAGAGGCCCTTGCAAGGCCGGGAATGCCGCTGGCGCAGGGGCGTGCCTCGACTTCGCCGCTGCCGGAGCCGGAACCGGTGCCCGTGCCCACGCATGCGGAGGTTGAAGCTGCTGGAGGTCGAATCCCAGCCACCGAGCACGATCACGCAGTCGCGTTGCTTCCTTCTGCAGCCGAGCCGTCTGGCCGAGCAGGCGGTTTCGAGGGCACGCTGCCGCAGGAGAGGGCGGGGCCTGAAGACGAGGGTGGTGCCGCTGTGGAGGAGTTGCAGAGCCACGAGGAGGCAACAGGCGGAGAGCAAGTGGAGCCTGCAAGTGGCGGTCACGCGGCTCCACACGAGTTGCGGGAGTGGGTCTCTGCTGCGACTGTGGATACCACGACTGCTGATGCTGCACGCGCGGAGGGTCCTGAGGCGAGCGAGGCCGGCGAAGCGCAATCTGAGCAAGAGGAGACTTTGATGCTCGCACGTGCAGGAGAGGGGGCGGAGGGCGCGGACGTGGTGAACGCCGACGTCGCAGGAGCATCTGCCGGGGGCGAGGCTGCCGGAGGCTTTGAAGCAGGCGATCGAACAGCATCGCCCGCAGCCGGCGCTGGAGCAGCCGATGAGCTCGGCGGCGCTGATGAGGCGGTGGCTGGTGATGCTGCAGCTGTTGCTGGCGAGCAGCTGCCGCAACAAGCGGAGGTGCGAGCTGCGGCGGGCGCCGATGTGGATACAGCCGCTGCTGTGGCGCCAGAAGCCGGCCTCGAGGAGGAGGCAGCGTCCACCGAGGACATGCGCACCGGTCTCACCGCCGCTGGAACCGAAGAGGTGGAAGCGCAGCAGGTGGCCGGGCCCCCTCTCGCGTCCTCCGCTGAGGCTCCACCTGTCACCGGCGCTCCGATCGAAGCCTCCCCTGCTGCAGCTGTGGCCCTGGCGGGCGAGCCAGCGCCTGCAACTGTTGCGGCGCCTGTGCCGCCGGCAGCTGCGACGAGCGCGCCGCCGAGCGCCAGCAAAGCGCCGAAACCATCCCGCGGCTTCTTCTCTTCGCTCTTCAGCGTTATGATTGGTGCCGAGGAGGAGGAGGAGGCAGACGGTCGCACCTGAGCTGTCTTGAGACTGCGCCCGGATATCACGGCGCCGATGCGACCCAGCTGGCGCCTTGGCCGCTCCGGATTTGCGAAGCATATCCATGCGCAGAGCTAGAGTGCTCAAGCTTGCGTCAAACTTCAGCTGCTTTGCAAATGACGGTTGGCATGGCATGAAGTGTGGTTTGCACACATCGATATCGATCGAGTCAACGTTGAGTGTCGAAGTCAACTGCAAGTGTTGGCGTGGAGATATCCAATCGACTGTTCCTCGACTAGCACCGATCATGCGGCGTAACTGAGTCGACGTACGACGTTAATGTTGTTGGTAAACCTCAAAACATGGATCCGTAGATACGCAAGAGTCGCTTCCGGATCTGGATCCACGTCCAGAAAACCAGCAAATCACAGAGGCCACAACTCGGCTACGAAGGGCCCGTTGAAAACGCTTGCCCGGCAGCCGACAGCAGCTGGCGCCCTATAGCGGCGGCCATCTCGCGCAACTGTGCATTCGCAGCGGCGCCAGCGGTGCCGCTCTCCGCGGGCTGCAGCAGGCGCAGCACGTCCGCGGCAGCGCGCTGCAGCGCCGCCGCAGCAGAGTCGAGTGATGCGCCGGTGCCATGGCTAGCGGCAGGCCGTGCTGGCGTCGCCCGGTTGCTCGGCAGCAGTGCGGCCGCGGAGACGGCCTCCGCCTCCGCGGCCCGTCGGGCGTTCTGGAGCAGCTGCTGAATCTCGGCGGTTTCGGAGAGGAGGGCCGCGTCGTCATAGGCCCGCGCTGCGGCTGTGGAGGCGGCGGGTGCTGCGCCGGTCGCGCCGAGCAGCACGATGCCTTCTGGCGACACCTCTGAATCAAGCATACCCGACAGCCGCCGCTGCCGCGGGCTCGTCGCCGCGCCTCGAGCGGCCAGCGTCGCCGTGGAGTCGCGAACCGGCGTTCGGCTGGACGGCAGCGCCAGCGCGTCGCTGGAAGTGCGAGCCGTCGCAGGCGAGGCGGCTGGGCTGCCGGCCGGCTCAAGCCCCACCGCATCGGCACCGCGGCGAGGTGGGGAGGCAGCGGATGCCAGCGGCGCTGCGGCGGTGACCGGACTATTGCCAGCGGGCTGCGGTTGCCGTGCCGTGCCGCCCAGGCCCGCCTGACTCATCCGATGCAGCTTAGCGGCAACAGACGCGCCCAGGCGGCTCGCTGCTGCAGGGGCAGGTACGGCTCCGGTGAGCGCAGCGGGGCTCCAAGACGCGGCTTCGTCCCCCGCAAAACCGTGTGTGCCAGCGGTGGATGCACCGACGCCCACTCCCGCGCCCGCCGCACGCCGCATGTAAGTGAGGGACAGACTCTGCCGCATCGCACTGCCCGCCCCCGAGGCAAGCGTGCCGCCGCTGCCCGCGCGCGCATGAGACGCGGCAGCCGGCGAGCCGCCGGCGGCCGCAGGGCCGCTGTCGCCGGGCAGAGCGCCGAAGGCATCGCCCCCCTCATCCACGGTGGCGGCGCCCGCCGACCCCGCACCACGCACTGCAATCGCCACGACGCCTGCTCCTGGCGACCCGGCGGGCGTCGGCGACGAGGAGCGCGAGGGCGAGGAGGAGGAGGTGGAGGAGGCGGATGCCCGCCGGCCCAGCCCAGACCCAGGCACGCTACCGGCAGGGTGTGTCTTTGGAGGCGACACCACGACAAACGCCGTTTCGGACGCCGGCACCGCTTCTGGCGGCAGATAGAAGCGGCGGGGGCTGCCCTCAGCGGAGGGCTCGACAAACGCGGTGCTCCTGCTCGCCTCATCCACCAGCCCGATGTGGTCGCCCGCAGCGCCTGCGCCCAGCGCCCCGGCAGCTGAGCGCGCGGAGCTCTTGTTTGAAGGGGTGGCCGCCCCTGCTTCCGCATGCCCGTCCCCTGCTCCGAACCCTGCAGGCGCCCCGCTAGAGGCCGTCACGACGCCCGCCCCAGTGGAGGCTTTGAAGGCGCCGGACGGCGGCAGCGGCGGGCGTGCCGGAACAGTGATGCGGGTGTCAGCGGCTCCGACCGCGGCAGCGATCCCAGACCCGCGGGTGAGCCCAGCCGTCACGGCTGCGGTGGTAGGGGGCAGAAAGTCCATTGCCGACGCAGTCATCATCGATGCCCACTTGCTCGCTGGCCTGAAGGTGGCGCCTGAGGCAGACGAGACGGACGAGGCAAGAGACGCCTGCTCCGCGCCGGCCGTGCTTCCACGGCTGCCGACTGAGACCAGCCCCCCTCCCGCCTGTTGCACCTGCAATGCCGGCGGCGCGGTTACGCTGGCAGGCGCAGTGGACCCGCCCGCCTCGTCGCTCGCAGCTGCAGGTCCGCCGGCGGCCTGCGCCATGTGCTTCACCCACTCCGGAAGGATGCTCTGGCGGAATTCAATCGACACCTCGTTGACGCTGTCGGTGCCGCAGACAGTGCTCTCAGCAGCGTCTGTCGCGCTGCCGACCGCACTGCTCGCAGCACGCGCGGCTGCAGAGCTGTCTTGAGCCGCCGAGCCCGTGTGCGGGTGCGTTGAGCTGGCTGCCGGGCTGCCCTCGCCCCAGCCCGACACCACAGTAGGCTTGGGGGTGATGCCGCGGCCCCCTTCGCCCTCCCCGCCCACCTGCAGCAGCGGGTCTCCGCTCCCTGACAGCCGCGGCGGGATCAGCGGCGGCGGCAGCAGTGGCGGGTGGAGCGTCCGAGGGGGCAGGGGGGCTCCGCTCGGCCCCGCAGCCCTGCGTGCATCCAGCACGCCGGCCGCTGCAGAGATTGCCCCACCCCCCGCTCCCTCCGTCGCGCCCTGCGCCAGTGGGAAGCCGCCCGTCACCTGGCGGCGGATGCCTGCTTGCGGGTGCAGGCTCGCGTCAGTAGCCGCCCCCGCAACCCCTCCCACAGTGGCCCCCTGCGTGTAGCCCGAGGGGCCGCCGCCCCCCATCGTCGCCACACCCCACCAGGCAGCCTGCGCGAGCGCTGCCGTTGCGGGTGTGAGCACGATGTCAGCCCCCAGGGCCCCGGCAGGCGGAGACATGACAGCAGGCCCCGGAGTGCCGGCGGCGAAGGCGGAGGCCGGCGCAGCGTGGAAGCTGCCCGCCGTCAGCGCGGGCACTGCGGAAGGCGCGGCGCTTCCAGGCGATTGCATCCAGCCCGTCCCGCCGACCCCGCCTGCCAACGCCGCCTGCGCCATGGAGCGTCCCAGCTCCCGCAGGCGGTCCACCATGGCCCGCGACAGCAGCGCGGAGAGGCGCCAAACGAAGATGCAGCCGTCCAGCGCCACGGTGATCAGGCGCCGGCAGTCGTGCGAGAAGGCGATCCCGGTGACGGGCCCGCCGTGGCCGGCAGCGCTTGCGATGCAGCTGCCCGTGAAGTAGTCAAAGAGACGCACGGAGTGGTCGGAGGCCGCCACGGCGGCGAACAGGCCCGATGCGTCCGTGGCGACGCGCGAGAGGTAACGCACGGCAGATCCCGCGGCCCCGTCCGCGTCTGACGCGCCCGCGCCAGACACGCCACCGGCACACGAATCCGTCGCCCGGAAACTGCGCATCACGCGGCCCGTCTTCATCGACCACACGCTCACAGCCTCGCCCGTGCCCACGGTCAGGAGCGTCTTGTTGGTGGAGTCGATCGCCGCGTCGAAGACCGCGCCCGCCGCATTCCTGGCCACCTTGAGCCGAGAGACAGACACGAGCGGCAAGCCATCAGCGTCAACTGCAGTGCTCGGCGCCGTCGCGGTGGTGGTGGTGGAGCCGGGCCCGGCAGCCACCTTCCAGAAGACAACGGCGCCGTCGCTGCTGGTGGTGACGAGGCGGCCATCGTCGTTGCTGAAGCGTACGGCAGCGACGCCCTCCCCGTGCTCGTCCAGCGTGGTGATGACATCATACGGCCGTACGCTGCGCGGGAGGCAGCACGCGCAGCCCCAGCCACCGCAGTTACCACACCCGGCCGCAGCCCCCGCAGCTGGGTCGCTTGAGCCATCCACCGCTGTAGGGCCCGCAACCCAGCCCCGTGCATCAAAAACGTGCACCAGTCGGTCTCGGCTTCCGGTCGCCAGCAGCCGCCCAGTCATGTTGGGGTATGCGACGGACAGAATCTCCATGTCGTGCGCAATCTCGTAAAAGAGCAGGCGGCCGCACACCCCGCCGCCCGCGCCGCCTGCGACTGGCGCTGCGGCCGCAGGGGTGCCCGGTGGCGACACTGCGGATGCCGCAGCGGGCCCGCATCGCAAGTCAAAGACGCGAATGTTGCCCGCCCGGTCCCCTGCAGCGACGTGGGCGCAGTCTGGGCTGACCGCCAGGCAGCGCAGCCCCTGCTCCAGCGGGAAGGCGGGACCGGCCTCCGCGTTGAACGGCGCGTTCACGACGCAGGCGGCTGGCCAGCTGCCGGAGCCATACACGACGTGCCGCCTACTAGAGGCGTCTGCTTGCGCACCAGCCCTCGTAGCGTCTGCGGCGCCGCCTCGCGGTGAGTAGCAGTACCCCGGTCCGCTGCGGTAGTGCACAAGGCTGCGCGGCGAGGCAGCACCATCGGGCGCCGCCTCGCCTGCCTCTGCAGCCGCCGCGGCGTCAGCCTCCGGCTCCTCGTCTGCGTAGAGCACGAGCAGCTGCTCTCGCATGTACGCGTTGCGAGGGCGCGCAGACGGAAGCAGGCCGGCGATGCCCCCGGGAAACGAGCGAGGGTTTGTGCCTGAGGCGGATGCTGCGCCACCCGCGCAGACAGAGGGCGCGCCAGCCGCAGCAGCGGCAGAGACCGCCGCAGCAGAGGAGGGAGAAAGCAAGAACGCAGCGGGCGGTACCGGCGTCAGCAGCGCCGCTTGGGTGTTCAGAGATGAGGCCATGTGCTGCTGCTGCTGCTGCTGCCCGCCGAGCGCGCTGTCATCGGCGTCGCCGCTGCCTGCGTGGTCCCCGTCGCGCGCTGCACCAGCGCTGGCGTCGCTGTGCTGCCTCGCATGCGGGGCGAGCGCGGACCCGGCCGCGAGCTGTTTACGTGTGTAGGTTGCCTTTCCGCTCAGGTTCCAGAACCGAACCGTGCTGTCGCTGGCGCAGGTCGCGAAGGTCCCGGGGGGGAAGCAGCAGCCGCCGCCGCTGCAACCGCTCGGCCCGGTTCCGGGGGCTGTCGCGGTGAGGTGGGCGCTGGCGCACGGCCCGCCGCCGCGCTCTCCGACTCCTGCGCTGCTGCTGCTGGCACACGGCAGCAGCGCGATGTCCCACACGGGGCCGCAGTGCGCCACGAGAGAGCGGAAGCGCGTCGGCCGCTCCAGGTCGCGCACATCCCACACGAACACAGACCGGTCGCCGTACACCACCACGGCGTAGCGCGAGCCGACCGCGTGCCGCACCGCCAGTGCTGCTGGGTACACCTCGCCCGCCTGCTGCGGCGCTGCGCTGGCATCCGCCGCTGTCGCGTTGGCGCGCCCGACGGCGGGCGGCGCGGGCAGCACGCCCTTGAACTGGAAGCTGCCGGGGTGGAAGACGCGCACGATGCCGTCCGAGCATCCCACGTACAGGCGCTCGGGCGTCGCTTCGAGGGCGAAGGCGTGGCGCACCTTGAGGTGCACCCAGTGCTCCATCAGCCGCTCCTCGCCGTCGAAGCTGCACAGCATGCCCGCGGAGGTGAGCGCAAACACGGACGTGCTGGGCTGCCCAGCCGCCGCCCCGCCACTTGCGCCAGCGCTGCCCGCGGGAGCGCTGACGCCGCAGGCGACGTCGACGAACGTCTCAAACTCCGGCCCTGCCTCGCTCATGATACCAGCTTTCGACGTGAGCGTCAATGGCTTGAACGGGGCGTCGCCCGCGGCGCCAGCAGGCACCGCGTCCACGGCGGCGCCAGCAGGCACCGCGTCCACGGCGGCGCCAGCAGGCACCGCGTCCACGGCGGCGCGCACGGGGTCCATGCCCCAGAACTTGAGGTGCTTCTCGCCCGCGGTGACGAAGAAGGCGCCGCGCTCCTGGAAGGAGAGGGACAGCACCTTCTGCGAGACGCGGCCAGACGCCACCTTTCGCAGCGCAGCGTCGGGCGGGACGTGCGGGGCGGCGTCAGGCCGGGGTGGCCGGAACTCCCACACGTGCAGCGCGCGGTCGCGCAGGAAGCCGACGGATACCAGGAAGCGGGCGTCGGGGCTGAAGCTCACTGCAGCGACGCCGTCGGAATGTGCGGGTATCTCCGCGATCTGTTGACCTGTAGCGACGGCCCACAGCGTCAAATTCGCAGCTACAGCCTTCTGGCCGGCGACAACGAACGATCCGTCGGAGCTGAAAGCGAGACAAGTAACAGGCTGCCGCGCCCGGAAGAAGCGTGTGGGTTTGTTCTTCTGAGGGCTGTACAGCACCACCACGCAGCCCGCTGCGGTAGCCACATCCCCGGTAGCGTGGTTGACAGCAACACTGCAACTGTGGAAGCTAGTGCAGCCGATCACGCGCTCGAGAGCCAACTGCAGAACGATGCACGCCAAACCGAAGAAGGAAAATGTGAGAGACGACCAGGGCAGACATCTCTCGATGCCGATTGCACAAAACAACGTGTCGCACGGTGCAGGTTTCAAAAGAGCGGCCGTTCAAGACGAAGACGCACCCGTGGCCCTTCGGCAGGACCCTCGGGCGAGGCCATCCTAACCGCTGTTGAAGCTGGACGAGCTGTTCTCCGCTTCGACAGCAATCGTTTTCCGCCAGAAAACAGGTGTATGCGCGTCCTGTCGACACACTGCTTGAATGGTTCTGTTGCGCAGTTGGTGGCGAACATTTGCATCGCACACATCGTCTGTCTTGCTTCTTGCCCGCTAGTCTTCGGTCAGATTCGTGCCCGTGGAACATTCATGAAGCGCGGCAAGGGCCTCTAGTTCGTGTGAACGCTTTTTTCGAATGTGTGAGTGTGAACTACGAGCGCCTCGGGTTCAACGATCTGGCAGTTTCAGTGGAACATCGCCCTGTCGCGAGCCGCTCGCGGGCACTGAGCCCTGTGCAATCAGTGTGTCGCGATGGAGACGCTCTCAAACCGGGGCCTTGGGGCTATTCGGCCGATGCTGGCGTACCTTGATCAGTTTCTGGAGGGTGCGAGGGACCAGCACTCAGTGGAAAACCCGGATGGGTTTGTACTCCTCTGTGTTGCCGAGAACCGGTTACCACAGAGCTTCGAGGGAGCCATGATCCCCAAAATACAATCTGCTTCTATTGGCGCCATCTCAGCGGAGACCGGCGCTTACGGCGACTTCAGCGGCCGTCAACAGTTCCGAGAGGCGTTTGCTGGGATCGCGGCTCAGACGTTTCTTGCGGAGGCTGGGCTGAGAGTGGATCCCGCGCAGTTGGTTGTTTCTTCCGGTTGCGGTGCGGTCATTAACAACCTGTGCCAGGTGCTGTGTGACCCTGGAGATGCCGTGCTGCTGCCAACGCCTACGTATGCTGCGCTGCCAAATGACTGCGGCGTGCTCGCGAAAGCAGCCGTCGTCGGCATGCCGACGGAGGCTACCGGCTACAAGCTCACGACCGGCGTGCTCGAGGCCGGCTACGCGGCCGCGCTCGCTGCGGCGCACAAGCCGCGCATCTTGCTGCTTCTCAACCCGAACAACCCCCTCGGCACTGTGTACAGCGAGGCCGAGCTGACTCTGGCGATCGAATTTTGCGAGGTTCGGCGCATGCACCTCGTGGTGGACGAAATCTACGCCAACTCAACGCACGGGTGCGCGAGCAGGTGGCTGAAAGAGGCGTCGCGGCCAACGACTGGCGCTGACAGCGCGACGGGTGCGACGCCGGACGGCGGCCCGAGCGAGCCACGGTTTGTGAGCATTGTGGAAGTGATGCACAAACGAGGGACCGCAGGAGGCAGCGGTGCAAGCGCAACTTCAAGCGTGGCGGATGCGGCGGTTACCGGGGCGCCTGCAGCGGGCGCTGGCGGCAGCGAGCCGCAGAGCAGGGGCAAGGCACTCATTCCCCCAGAGGGGGGCAGCGCCGCCTGCACGCCGAAGGTGGACAACGCCCCGTGTGGCGCTGACGGCACCGCGCATGCCGCGTCCAGCGCAAAGGCGCACGCGGCGCCGCAGCTGGCGTCGTACATGGGCAACTACGTGCACGCGCTGTGGGGCCTCAGCAAGGACTGGGCTATGAGCGGGTACCGCGTGGGGGTGCTGCACAGCCACAACGCGGCGCTGCTCAAGGCCCTCGGCAACATAAACTACTTCACGGGGGTCTCCTCGGACACGCAGGACCGGCTCGCCGCGGTGCTGACAGACACGGAGTGGTGCACGCGCTACCTCGCCGCCAACTGCGGCGCCCTCAGGGCCGCGTATGCGTTGGTCACGGGCATCCTGGCTGAAGCCCGCGTCCCCTTCGTGCCCGCCTGCAGCGGCATGTTCGTGTGGATCGACCTGCGCCACTACCTGCGGCACCGCCGAACGGCAGCGCCTGCCGCAGACGCTGGCGGCGGCGGGCACCGAGAGCCAGCCGCATCGGAGCCTGACTGGGAGGCTGAGCGGGCCCTGACCACGCTCATGTTCGACAAGGCGAAGGTGCTGCTGACGCCGGGGGAGGCGTGCATGGCTGCGGAGCCGGGCTTCTATCGCTGCTGCTTCGCGTGGATGCCGCAGCTGGAGAGCGTGCGTGTGGGCTTCACGCGCCTGCAGAAGCTGCTGCAGGAGCTGGGCCCAGCGCCAGACGGCGTCGTGGGAGCGCCGTAAGCGCCCGTGCAGTTTTCCGGATCCGGGTTCAAGTGTAGCGCACGGCTGCACTCGCGGCTGCTTGCTCGTTTGAAACAACCACGACTCGCGTCCGCTCAGCGGCAGGGGTTCTGCGCGGCGTCACACAAGCGTCGGCCCAGTTGTGAATAAATATCGTAACTGGTCTGCTCGCAGCCAGACACGCGGCTTGATTCACACGCACGACGCTGCAGCAGTCCTACGCCGCGGCGGTGATCTGCGACTTCGCGCTCCAGCCCGTCACGTTCACCATCCACTGCATGAGGCCAGGGTATCTGTCACAAAACGCGAGGGCGACCGCGAGGGCGCAGGGGTACACTGCGGTCGTGCGGCCCGAGTAGCCGCCGAGGATGCCCTCCAACACGCCGCTCGCAGCCTGCGCGGGCGTGATGCGCGGGAAGATGCAGGACACGGCTGGGATGCGCTCCGAGGAGCCTGGGTTCGCCGCAAAGTACGCGGAGCTCGTCTCGCCCAGGATCACCTCCAGCACGCGCAGCCGCGTGCCGTGCAGGTCGGCGCGCAGCGACTCCGTCAGTCCGCGCAGCGCCCAGCGCGCCGTGCTATACATGGTGGAGCCGGGGAAGGGCGTGCGGCTCGCGGGGCTCTGCACGTTGACGATGGTGCCGCTGTTGCGCGCCAGCATCTGCGGGATGACCGCCCGGCTGAAGTATGCGGCCGACACGAGGGGCGCGTCCAGCATCGAGAGAACCTCCGCGCGCGGCGTTTTCCACAGCTCCACGTAGCGGCCCGCACCCGCGCAGTTGATGCACACGTCGATGCGCTCGTGGCCGTCGACCTTCAGACGCGCGAAAAGTGCGTCCACGGCGACACCGTCGCTAGCATCCGCTGCGTATGCGAAAGCGATGGTGCGCCCTGCTGCGTCGTTGATGCGCTTCGCAACCGCGGAGAGCTGATCGGCCCTGCGTGCAACCAAGATGAGCTTATGCACTCCCACATGTGATGCCAACAGCGACGCGACGGACTCGCCAATCCCGCTGGAGGCCCCGGTGATCAGCACAGTGGAGCGGCGCAGATCGGCAAAACCTTGGCGGCGCCTGTACACCTCGGAGCCCACAGCTGCTGCGAGAGGCAGAGCCAGCGCCACGCCAACGGCCCACTTGCGCGCCCGTGAGCCGCGGGGCAGCAGCTCGTTGATTTTGCGAGCCGCTGCGGTCAGCATTGTTGACATTGTTAGTTTTGGAATGTGGCAGGATCGCTCGCACGATTGCGCGCACAAGATCGAACTGGTGCTGAAAGTAGTGGTGACGTTTGCAGCGGTCGGCTAGTTTCTCGTGGCCTTGAAGTCCCCCCAGCCGACGTGGGAGAATGCCGGCGAACGATTCGCCGCCGCCGACGTTGCGAATCGCCACGGAACCCCTGGAACCAACTTCCAGCGTCGCGACACAACCACTTTGTTCACTTGAAGCACGAGCATAAATCCCTTCCATGATTCACTTTTGCCGCTGAGACATCGTTGAGATACCAGTGATTGACCCACTAGCTAGCCTACAAAACTCGAGGCAGAGTCGCCGGCGCTGACTGTGCAACGCTGACAGCCGCTGCAAATGAGTCCTAGCAGGTCCCCAGCTGCTGGGAGCAACAAAACGGGGGCGCGACTGTGAGAGTCACTCGGTCACGGTGCAATTTGCTCGGAGCAACTTGAAATGGTGCGCTGACCTGCAGGTGGACCACTTGTCGGTGGCACCAGGGCGGGGTCAGCGCTGAGCGGTCGCGTAGTGCTACAGGTCATGATGGCTGGCCAGCCTCACCTTCCGCGGGCCCCGGTGCAGCGGTCGTTCCAACGGCAAGTACCGCAGTGGTGGCAGCAACGGCGAGAGCCGCCTTCTCTAGTCTGCGCCTTTTCGCATCCCCGCTGGGTATTGGATACCCGTACTCGTCAACGCCAGAGGCATCCAGCGGTGCGCGCTGGCCTCTGCGGCCGCTGGCACTCCCGGCCGGGCTGTCTGCGTGTGAGTGGCCCGCCGCGGAGGAGGATGCCGTGGCTGACTTCCCTCGCTTGCCTGCCTGTGGAACCTCGCAAGCGCCCTCCGCCGACGCTGCAGTACCCCTGCCTCCTGCGCTGTGGTCCGCTTCTGCCTTGCCGCGGCCTCGCTTGCGGCCGATCGTAGGACCAGTCTCCTCAGATAGGCCATCTGTCGCGCCGACCGAGCGCCCCTTGCTCTTCAGCACACCCGGCTTGAGCGGTTTGGCGAACTCAATCGCTTCCCCGTCCTTTCTCTTCTTACCGCCTGCGCCGGCAGCAGGCATGGAGGCAGCGACCGCTCCAGCAGTAGCCTTGCTGTGCTGCGCGGTGCTCAGGATGCCCGACGTGGTGATGATGCTGCCTGCCACAGCAGCGTGCTTCGCAAGGAGGCCGGCTGCACCCTTACTGCCGCCGCCACTGCCATAGCCGGGCTGGTCGAGCGCTGCAAAGGGGTCAGTCACGAGGCGGTGCAGCCAGCCCTGCAGGGCAAACTGCGCGCCGCCGCCTCCGCCGCCGAAAGTGCCGAGCGCTGATGAGAAGAGGGGCATACCACTCAGGTCGTCATTGGGCTCTAGCTCAGAGAACGGTCGGAAGGGCGGGTACGGGGGGTATTCAGGGCCGGGGACGCCTCCAGCGGGGAACCCACCGTCGGGTGCTGCACCTGCGATGCTTTCGCGCTCCTGATTCGACCGCTCACGCAGCTGGCTGACACTCTCACCCCCAAATGAGGAGCTGGCACGCAGCACAGGCGATGTGGAGGACAGTCTTGCCGCGTTGGTACGCACCGACGTTGGATGCGTGTCCACTGCGGAAAGGCAGAAGCCTTTGTCGCCTGCTTCCACTGAAACAGCAGGGAGCCCATCCGTGCCAGCGTCCTCCGACCCGCCTGGACCGACAGAGGGAGAAACAGCGCCCGCAGCGGAAACGGACCCGGCAGCCTCACCAGCACCACTAGAAGCGGTAGCGTCGATGTTGATTGTCACCGCCGTCGAACTAAGCCCGCTCTTTGACCCGGCCACAGTCGACGGGACGCCCGACAGCGAGAGGGACGCTGCGCTCGGGGACGGTGCCGGCACCGCTGATGAGACTGCAGGCGGAAAGCGGCCTGGTGATGGCGGAAACGCAAAATGCGGGCCGGGATTGAACTTCACCGTGCCCCCTCCGTAACACGAGGCTGCTGGGAAGTAGCGGCCTAGGCCCGCCTGCAGCGGCCCGCCAGCGATGGGGCTGGGCCCGAGGCCGAGTGCAGCGCCATCATTCTTGGGCGGCGGCTCGCGCGTGAGGTGCACGAAGGCAATGCCTTGGTCCTCGCCGTTGACAAAGAAGCGGATGTGACTGCGCCAGAAGCGGTGCGTGACGACAGCCTTCGCCTCCATCGCAGCCGTCGAGGGCAGCAGCACGCTGCTCGCACCCCCGCCCACTCGGTCCGCTGTCTCCCCTCGTATCGGCAGCGCAATGGTGTGTGGAGCTATCCTGATCGACATTGGTGAAGCCGCCGGTATCGCTGCCGCTGCTGCTGAGGGCTCGGCGTCGTGCAGCATCGTCGAGGGCGGCCACAGCGGCTCGTAGCCTGCGTGCTGCTCCGCGGGGCCGGGGCGCGGCGGCAACCGAGAAAACAGGACGCATCGCTCCACATCTGTGCGATCTGCCCCAGGGACGCTTGCGGCAAGCGAGAGCGCGGCGCTCAGCCGCTCTGCGTCCGCTGGGCCCGTGGATGCGCCTTCGTCATGTGCCTCGGCCTCTCGCAGCTCGTCATCCGTCAGCGCCGCAGAGTCAAACGAGACGAGACACCCAATGACGTCGCCAGCTCCGAAGGGCCGTCCGTAGCGATGGCGGACTGACTGGTGTACGCGGCAACCTCCTTCGTCTCGGAATGCATAACTGTGGTGATCGAAGCCAACGGGCGCGTGGTGCGCCGCCTTCGAATCAGCGAAACCAACACGCACGTGAGCACCCGGCTTCAGATCTGTTATGAAGAATTCACAGAACCATGTGCCCGTGGACACCCCTGCGTTTGCGCGCACCAGTCGGTATCCCTTTGCCCCGGTCAAAATGCGTCGGTCTCGGCTGAGATGCGCAACGGACGTCTTTTCCAAGATGGGGGCGAAATTAACTCCAATAGGTTCGCCGCTGCCGTCAACTCTGCCCCGATTTGATTTCTTTCCACGCTCAGCAATGGCGATGGGGCCCGCTGCCGCGGCATCATCGCCGCCGGCAGCGCCGACGTTGGGCCGTCTCCGGGACATGACGAGACTCGAATCTGCAACGTGAGCGAGAGCACACTCTCTCAACAGTGCGGCAGCACGAAGGGGGCGCGCCAGTAACAACCGGCGGTGTCGCGCTACCGTGCGACAAATGCGGCTGCGGTTTGTGACATCTCGCCTGGACAGATGCGGCATGAGATTCACGCTGGGAAAGGTGCTGGAATGGGATCCGCGGCGAGGGTCAGCAGTTGTTGCATTTTTCTTTGTGCGGGGCTTCGGGTCAGCAGTCATTCGATGGGTCGGCTCCGTCTTCGCGGGCTGGGCCGCTCCCATCCACGAACCGGCGGATTGTTGCGATGCAGCCCCACTCTTCGCCCGGCGTTGATGGTACAGATGCCCGCATGTTCCATTTCAACTGCGCTAGATGTCACTCACCATGAGAACGAAGCTCCGCCGTCTCGCCCTGAGGTGACGCCCAGCACGATCGCTCATTGCGCCCTCGGTTTTGGAGACGCCTGGCTCGGAGTGCTAGGACCACAGGCTGCCGCTGCCGAGAAATCGGGTGCTGAAACGCACCGGAGGCTAGAGGGGCAATTACCGGTACCGTCGCTGCCCATGCATATTCCTGACATTGGAGCCGCGGCGGTCGCATCGGCCGACTGCGGGTGGGGACACAGCGCATTCCTCGATGCCGATGGCACGCTGGTGCTTTTCGGAAGGCCTCACGACTTCAAGAACACGTTGAAGCATATCCACACGCACGGTGGCCCGTTTGCTGTGCTGCAGAGCATTATGCAACGCTTGACGACGCTGCTGTTTCCTGAGGAGGCACAGTCCATGGTCTTCAAGTGTCCGGACACCACAGACGAGTTCGCAGCCGTGACGTGCTCCATGGGGGCGCTAACGGCCGTAACCACGCGCCGCGGGCGGGTGTATCTTGTTGGGCAGAACTTTTTCGGCCAGTGCGGTGTCGGGGTCAGCGACCCGGAGATTCTGTATGAGCCAGGGGCCCCCGCCCTGCGGTTGGGAGAGCCCCAGCCTGTAACCCCGGGTAGTGAGAAGCGGGCGATGCCACGTCTTGCAGATTCGGCAGATGCTGACAGTGGCACTGCTGCTGACGGTGCAGATGCTGCACCGACGGACCCCGTTGTTACGGTGTCGTGCGGATTTGAGCATGTGCTGGCCTCCACCCGGTCAGGTGCCCTGTACGCGTGGGGCCGTGGCGACCGCGGACAGCTGGGACACGGGGACAAGGATGCGTACATGGCGCCTGCGCGCGTGCTAGGCCCTAGCGAGGTATTTTTGGATGAGAAGATTGTGGCGGTGGAGGCGAACGTGTCACAGTCCGCCTGCCTCACTGCGCGCGGGGATCTGTACGTCTGGGGCAAGATGCAGGGCTTGGTTCCGAAAGGGGGGCGTGCGGACAACCACGTGATGGAGGACCAGATGATCCCTCGGATGGTTGATGTGCCGCCTCTGGAGGCAGAGGATGCCGGGCTGCCTGCGTCGGGTTGCCCGAGCGCCGGTGCTGGAGCGGCCGACGTCGCCGCTGAGGAAGGGTCGCAGATGAGCGCCAATGCTCGACCGAAGGTTACTTACGTCACCGCAGGGCAGGCGCACTTCTCGTTTCTCACAGACGACGGCAGGCTGTGGATGCTCGGGCTGCGAGGCAGAGGCCGCACCTTTGATGACTCCGACCTGCTGGCGCCGCAGCTGCAGGGCCATCTGGACGGCCTGCTGCGGCGAGATGTGTGGACGCACGCCGTGTCGCTGTGCGGAGCGACCTCTGCCCAGGTTGCCAGCGCTGCGCTTCTGCATCAGCGCGTGAAAGGCTTGCTGTCTCTTCCTGAATTGGGTGGGGGCAGCCTCGCAGGTTCGGAAGAAACGATGGCAGCAGTACAGTCACAGCGTGCTGGAAGCTTCCGTACCGGCCTTGTATCGGCGGACGTGCCGCTGCCAGAAACACACATGCAACTAACGCCAATGCAGATTCCGCTCGGGCCGCTGGCGGGTCGCCGCATCGTGCGCCTGCGCTCCGACATGCACTTCAGCTACGCCATCACGGACGACGGCATGGTGTGGCGCTGGGGCTGGAAGGGCATCGTGCTGCCCATGACCGGGCTGCTGCACCTGCGTGTGGCGGACGTCGCGTTCGGCTACTGCCACGGCATCGTGCTGGCCCGGACAGCGGAGTTGAGGTGAAGGTTGGCCCTGCGTCGTTTCCAACCCATCTCCCCGCACTTGATGATACCCCTGCGCTTCGGTGCACACTTCAGTGTAAAGGACCGCGTTGCACAGTTGGTTTCGGCTCTCTGTTCATGAGCTGCGTGCACCCTTCGCTCGGAGCGTTTTGGGCATCAACGAACCAAGTCACAAGCTTTTGCTCCCCAGATTGGTCTACTCGCTGCAATTGCCTCGTCGGCTTCGCCATCCGGTACCCATATCTCCCAATGATCGATTCGGGAGGACGTGTGTCGTATCGATGTAACATCGTCACCTGTCATTGCGCGGACCCGTCCCAACACTTGGACTTAGAATTCTAACCTGGGACTCGCATTGACCCGGCGCAGAAGGCGCCGACATTCACACCGATATCGGTGGAGCGTCCATCCGATCGAATGCATGTGCACGAGACTTGACGTTGAGTTGGCTTGCATCATAAAAGGTACCACATCGGATATTGCCGATGCAAGAGCAATTGCATACCCAACTCAGTGGCATGTGAAACTCGCAATGAAACCACGGGAAGTCGCGTGCCAGATCAGGTCAATGGCATTACGCAGCCCACTCGCCCAGACTCGCCGCTCCCGAAAGACAACACTGAAACTCGATCAACCCAATGCTCCGGAGACTCCTCGCATCTCGGTCGATTCTCACCTCATGCGGGCTCAAGGACAGCCGGGAACGCGACCGCGACCCTCCATGCCGAAAGCTTGCGGCTGGACTGGCAAAGTCGATCATCCGGAACGGGGGCTTGTCACCGTGCGGATGCGTCTGCCGGTGTTGCAAAAATGAAGCCCGCCAATACAGCAGCGCACACGATAAAGATGGACGTATACCTGTGCTTGCTCGTGTAGAGAATTGCCAGGCTCCCAGTGAATATCACCGCGTCGGTGGGCTTCTGCACTGCCGCCTTCAGTAGCTGCACAGCTGTCACGGCGATCAGCCCCGCCACGGCTGCAGAAATTCCGTCCAGCAAGTGCGCGATGGAGCCCTTGGACTCAACGATGCGCTCGAAGAACTCGTGTCCGATCAGCGTAAAGCTGAACGCTGGCAGGAACATGCCGAATGTCATCAACAGGGCGCCGCCAAAGCCTCCGCTGAGGAACCCCACGAAGCAAGAAAACATCACCAGCGGGGAGGGGAGGCACTGGCCCACGGCCAAGGAGTCGAGAAACTGCTGGCTCGTGAGCCACCCCCCCGAGATAACCGTCTCGAAGCGCATGAAAGGGATGGCCGTGTATGCGCCACCGAACGTCAGCAGGCCGCCGAGCAAGCCAACCAGGAAAATTGTGCCCGGGTTTCTGCCCAGTTCACTCGCGCCGACGCCAAGTGGAATCAGCTCCGAAAAGGGGCCTTTGGTGACCACGTACGCCGCAAACCCAACGAGCGGCACCGCCGCCCAGACGGCGCCGAGCACGTTGCGCCCGGGCTGCAGGAAGCAGCCCCAGAGAATGCCGCAGTGCAGCAAAATGATGAAGAAGTTCACGTTCATGACGCTCTCTACCGCAGCGATCGCTGCGGCTGCGGCTAGCCCCACGTGCACTGCCCCTCTGCCGTGGTCTGTGATGTTGTCCACACCGATCTTGTGGACCGCGCGGAACACCATGGCCGTCACTGCGACGGAGATGACAGACAGCGCTTGAGTTATGGCTGCATTGGTCTGGCCAAACGTCACGTACGCCCACGCCGCGAGTGTCATGAGGACGAAGCCCGGCAGCAGAAAGCCCAGCCCAGCCAGAAATGCTCCCCACCGACCGCCAGCAAGCAGGCCAAAGTAGCACGCTAGCTCTGTGGCCTCCGGGCCCGGCAGCGCCTGATAGACAGAGACTACTCGGTTAAAGCGCTGCACCGTGATCCATTTCTGCTCGGTGACGAAGGCTTGCTTCATCGCCGCCATCTGCGCCACCGGGCCGCCAAAGGCTCGCGAGCCGAAGCCCAGAAACATTTTGAAGATGTCCCAGAGAGACATTGGTGGCACGTTTGGCTTTTCAAGTCCCTCGGGCGGTAACAGGACTGCCGCGGCTGCAGCAACAGGCAAGTCGACCCGCTGCACGTCAGCTGTGAGGTTGACGTCGATGTGCCGCTGGGACACAGCGATGGGTGGCCCATGGCTGTCATAACTCTTCGACGCTGGCGGGGTCAAAGGGAGAAAACTTCCGCAATCCGGCAAGGGCCTAGCTGCAGCAAGCGGATTGGTATCACATGGCGGCAGGGTCTCCGCCGCAGCCTCCTCCCACGTGGCCGGAAATGCGTGTGGAGCAGACATTGTCGGTGAAACAATACAACATGTACCACATCTAAAGAAATCCTCAGAAAGCAGCGTGTGGGTCTTTCGGTTTCAGGTGTGGCGCGTGTGCGGTTTTGTGAGAGCTCAAACCGCCATTTTGCTAAATTCCGCGTTCGCTCAGCTTGTGATGCCACAACCCGCAAAAACGCGACGGGAGAGTAGCAGCGGGGCGTAAAACCTCGTTTGCAGCAATTGCGCAATGCGGCGAAGATGAACGCTGTGCGTGCAATCACGCGCCACGCGGCGTCGCACCGCCACAGTTCCACCGTTTCCAGCGCTGCTGTTGTGCGCCCGCCGCAAATAGACTTCTTGTTTGACTTTGCATGCCCGTACAGCTACCTTGCGTGGCATGCGTTGAAAGCACGGACGGACCCAGCGGCGCCGCGACTTAGATTGAGACCGATTCGGGGCCAGCAGTTGCGAGCTCATTGGGGATTGAAAGACGTGATGGAAACCGTGCCTGGCCGCATACGCACACGGGAGCACGTGACTTGGATAGCGCATAAGCAGGGTGTTCCTCTCACGTTCCCCGATAAGCCCTCAGATTCGCTCAGATTGCTTCAGGCGATGACGGCTGTCGACTTGACAGAGCGGGATGTCGATGGCGCAGCGGCGAAGCTGTTTGACTTCATGTGGGTCCGCGGCAAGACGGCAGCGAGCGCGGACTTCGAGGCGCTGCTGGATAGCCTGGATCTGAACCCGAGTATGCTGGACTACCAGGTCGTCGAGATGAAGCTAAACGACACGACGCAGATGGCGATCTCGGTCGGGGCCTTCGCCGTGCCAACGTTCGGCGTGCGGAACGTAAAGGGGAAGCTGCACACCTTCACAGGTTTTGACAAGCTGGATATGTTGCAAGACTTCGTGACGGGCGATGGTTTCTTCGACAGCGCTGCTTGGACCGCCGTCGCCAAGCCGGTGGCTGGACCTGGGCCGCAGGAGGGGACAGATGCGGACGTGTAGTCACAGGTGGCCCGGGTGTGCCCGGCTTTCCGCTTCTACCTTCGGGGTGTCTGCTGGCCTTGGTTGGCTCCCACCACTGTGTTGCGCCGTTGCACTGCCCGGAGGGCACGTGGGACCCGTGACGTGGGGTGACACCGTGACACCGTGGTGACCGACGCCGGTCACCGACGGTCACCGAGTCACCGTGACGCTGCGGCCGGTCTCACGGCGCGGCGGCCGCGGCGGCCGGCGGCCCACCAACAGAGTGCCACAATCATGATGGCGCCGCCACCGACTCGGAGCTACCCGCGCCGGCGGCGGGCCGCGGCGGCGGCCGCCCGGCCGGCGGGCCGGCGGCGCGGGGCCCGTCACGAACGGCCGGGTTCGCGACCCGAAATGCGGTTGGGCATGGAGCAGGACTGCGGGAGGCGTGCGTTTCTTCAGCTTGAAGTCTTGGCGTTGAAGCGCGCACGATACGCTGGCGCACCCGGATCGGTGTCACGGTTCGTGACGCGCTGCATCGAAGATCGAGTTTCGAGCACGATTTCAGCACCATCTAACCGCTGCTTGCACATCTCATCGATGCCACATCATCCAAGCTTGCCTATTCACTCAATACTGTGGTGACGACCTCGAGAAGCTGCCGATCGGCGCTTCAGAGCTCAGCGTTTCGATCACGCTTCCTGCTGTGTGACGTCCACGTGTACAAGAGTTGGTGCCCCCTGCGAAGCAGCGCTTGCGTGCAAACAGGCAGCGTTACGCCCAAGTTGAGACCCAAATCGAGGAGAATGGTTCAGAGATCCGCGCTCGCGCCCGCCGCATGGGCGGTCTACATCGTCCCTGCAGTCTTCGCGTTGTGCATGCTCTTGGCAACAGTGCCTGAGCTCATCAACGAGCCCTATCCCCGGGTCGCTGTGGGCGTGACAATTGACTCTGGCTCAAGATTGTTCACGCTCCTGGGCCCAGTGGCGGCGTGGTTCTTCATCATCTTTGGCATCCTCGGCCTGGTCTTCTATCTTGCTTTCCAAAAGCTGCGCGAGAGCATTCAGCACTCCGGGGCCCTCTCCAAGCTTTTGGGAACGAGCGATTGAGTGCGGCGGCTTGGTGTCGCAACTCTGAAAGGCTTCCTCCACGTGCGAGTGGTCGCGATACAACCTGATGTTCCCGCCGGCGAGGCTTCTCTCGAGGTTCGAGTTGGAACAGCCCGCGCCGTTTGTGCGTCTTCGCGGCAACCCGGTAAGCGCCACTGCGACAGCTTACCCAGACGGACGATTGGTATCAATCGCTCGGCTTGTGGAAGGGCCAACTCACAACATAGCGTCCCCTCGCTGCTGCGCCGTCGCTGCGGTGATTTGTGCTCAGGTGTGGCACCGGTCGCCTCGGCTTTGGATAGTCGCTGCTGTGCCGCCTGCTCGAGCTGTTGCCGTGTACGCACATCGCGCGCCGGCGGCAGGGGCGTGCTGATGCGCTGGTAGTGCCGACACATTACCTATCGCCTCGACGCAGACACCCGGTGCTCAGGCTCGCCCAGAAAGCCTTCGGCGGGAAGTAGCCTTCGCAGCAACGACGACCGTTGAACTTGACGGGACGACTTGGGTTCTGGCCGTTGATGTTCGGTGGCCAAATACTCCATCTTGATGCGCGTACTGTGTGAGAAGTCTGCCTCACACGGAATCGTGTCTGCGTCTCGACTTCAGCCGACTCGACCGGAGCGTCGAGTGGTGACTAGGCTTTGTTGTCTGTGAGCAAGCAGTCTCACTCTACACTGCATAGCGCGAATTCTGCATGCGCAACCACTGAAATTCGACTGTGTTTCGACGTCGGGCGTGGACTCGAGATCGAAATCTGTGACTGCTGCGACGTTGGAAATCAACCGGCAGCCTCCTCCTCTGCAGCTGAGCCGAGTGCCGGAAGCGTGCGCCCTTCTTCCGCGGAGCAGAAACCCGAGAGCGACGCAGCATCGGGGGCACACGCGCTCCAGCCAACTGGCAGGTCGGGCCAGGACCTCTCACGTCGCATACCGGTTGGCGCGGCCGCCGACGCTCCCAGAGGCAGCGACTCCGACGGCTTTGCCTGCAGCCGGGCCGTCGAACAATGGGCTGCTAAGCTTCAGCGGGGCCGCCTCCTTGCCCTTGGTGCTGCTGGCGGGAGCCGCCGCGGCCCCGCTCGCGCCAGCCCCCGCACTACCCGCCGAGCCGGCTGCACGCCTACCTGCACCGGCCTCAAGATCAAAGCCAGCAGCTCCGACGTCCCCGTCGTAGTGCTCGTGTCCCTTCACACCCCCCACCCCCTCCAGGAAGCGGCTGACGGAGCCTGCGGGGTCGCGGTAGCAGCGCTCGACCACCTCATTCACAAGGGTGCCGATCTGCCCCATGGTCGCGCCGCGCTCCATCCACAGCGTGTAGAAGGTGAGCATCAGAGCGCCGTAGAACTGGTTGAAGACGGTAAACACCGGGCCCGGGCGCTGGGAGGGCGCAGCGTCGACGTCAGAAACCATAAAGGTGACAGACACGGGCACGCTCTGCCGCTCGCGGTTGCACAGCTTGTTGAGCTTGCCCCAGCGCAGCGCCTGCATGGCCTTGGCGGTGAGGCTGATGCTCTGGATCATCAGCGGAAAGGAGTGGCGCGGCGACGCGGCAGCGGCCTGCAGCTTGCGCGCGAAGCCGGGGTAGTGGTGTAGCAGCCACAGCGACTGCAGCGGCCCCAGCATGCCCGCACCGCGCAGGTCAGAGGAGAAGTCGGCCTCCCGCTGGAAGCCGATGTCCGTCCAGGAGGCGTTGCCGCCGCTGCGGCCGAAGGGCGTGCCTGTCAGTCCCTCGTAAAGGGCTGGGAAGGCTCGGTAGTGCACGTCATCCTCGGGGTCATACGGAGTGAGCGCCAGCGCAAAGACGGCTGCGCGTTCGGGGTGAAGAACCGGCAGCAGCGGCTGCGCAAACAGGGCGCCCAGGCAGCCGGCCGTCGGATCTTTGGCGGACGCCTGCACCTTGGGCAGGCGTCCGAAGAAGCGACGAGGGGTCAGCAGGTGGCTCGCGAGGGCCGGGTAGTCGACCAGCCGCACTGCCCCAAGCGCAGCAGCGGAGGGCGCCGTGAGCCCGACGCCCGCACCAGCGCCGCCGCCCGCAGCAGGCATCGGCGACTCCGCAACTCCAATCGCCGCAGTCAGCGGCGTCCCCTCCGACGCATCCGCCGCACCGGCAGCAGCGCGGGCCCCTGCGCCTGGCAGCAGGGGCGGCAGGACGCCCCCCGGGGTCGCTGCGGTGCCATCGGCGGTGGCGGGCTGCCTGCGTGCCATGAGTGGGTTCGTCGCCAGCGCGCCTGCGGGTGTCGCCGCCGCTGCAGCTGCAGCCGCCGCCGCGCCCGAAGTCGCCGGGGGAGTGGGCGGAGTCGCCAGCGTGACGGGAACAGGGGCAGCTGCAGACAGCGCCGAAGCAGGGAAGCCGTCTGCCGTTGCTGCCGAGGCTGCCTCTACGGCGGGTGCGGACGCGCTGCCCGCAGGCGCAGGCGCCTCCCCGCGCACCGCTGAGCTCCCCACAGCAGCCACTGCGTTCCCCTCGTCCTCGTCATCCTCGTCCTCCTCGTCCTCGTTTTCATTGTCCTCGGCCAGCGCCGCCAGGTGCTTCCCCTTGCCCGTCGCACTGGCAGCGGCACCCGAGCCCGACAAGCCTGCCGCAGCACCGCCTGCAGCGGCCGGCGCAGGCGCGGCGGAGGAGGCACCCGACCCCACCACCTCACTGGCAGCCATCACGCGCTGCTCGAGCTCCTTCACCCGATCCCGCTCCTCCGCGTCCGCCGCAGACTGGAGCTGCGCCCTCACCGCCGCCAGGGCGCTCACGCCGCCGGCGAGGGCGCCCGTGGCGGATGCGCCGCTGCTGCCGGTGCCCTGCAGCGCGCCGCCGTGACTCGCTGATGCGGCGGCAGGCGGCTGCTGCGCCCCTCCGGCGGGCGCGGCTGCGTCCGCATTCGCAGAATTTGTGGCTGCCGTGCGGCGGGCAGCCTCCACCGCTCGCAGGCGAGCGAGGGTCGCCTCCACATCCACAGCCGGCGCAGCAGGGGCAGCCTCTCCGGCGCTGCAGCCACCGGGTGCGCCGCTCGCAGACTGAGATGCGCTGGGCCCGTCCACATCATACGAAAATTCATCGTCCACGGCCCCGCCGTCGGCACCGACAGCGACGCCGTCTGCGGCACCTGGGCCGCCAGTCGCTACCTGTACCCCTGTCGCCGCTCCTCCGTCACCGTGACCCGCGGCCGTGGCCATGGAGTGGCCGATCCACTGCTGCAGCTGCGCGTTCTGCTGCGCGGCGGCCACCAGCTGCGCCTCGCCCTGGAAGCCCTGCTGCTGCGGCAGCTTGTAGCCCGCCTGTCCCTCGCCCGCCGCGGCGGACTGCCCGGGCACGGCGACGCGCCTGTAGGCGATGCCAAAGTCGCCTTCCGCGGGCATTGATGCCGCGGCAGCGTCGGCGGCGGGAGCGGCAGCATCTCCGAGCTCGGTTGCCTCCGCAGACGTCAAGCCAAACGCAGCGGCAGCAGCGGCCTCATCAGCCTGTGCACCGTCGGTGCCCTCTCGCCCGGCGACGGTCGGCGGAAGCTCGGCGACTGTCGGCGGAAGCTCGGCGACATGGGGATCAGCCGCTGGGGCAACGGCAGGTGGAGTGGGTGCGAGAGGAAGGCCCTCAGCAGTCGCCTTTGCCGAAGCATTGTCAACGGCCATGTGCAGCCCAGAAGCGGGGGCTTGCGGAACAGCAGCAGGGCCGCCCGCGCGCGTCCCATCTTCGCTGAAGACTTCGAGCTCTTCGTCGGCATACGAGACTGGAGCACTTCCCAATGCCAAGCCGGAGGTTCCCGACACGCCGGCAGGAGGTACGTCAGTCTCAACTTCTGCAACGATCTCACTCATGAGGTTGGCCAACGGGTTGTTGCTGTCGGAGGCTGCAACAGGAGCGGCAGGGGTGGGAAGCGCGCGGAAGCGAAGCGATGATCCGCCGGCGGCAACGTGAAAACGTGAGAAGCTTGCGGTGGCTGCCGCGGCACGATGATCATTGCCAATACGAGCAGCCGGCACGCTCCGTGCGCCGCGACGCACCAGACATTTGCTGTCGTCGGTCAAGGTGACGGGGACGCAGAAGCGGGAAGTGGGGAGTTGTTCAGAAGTACTCCACTTCGGAAGCGGGCGAGGATGCGATGGTATCAGTCAGGAGAGTGTAGCAGCGTCAGTTGCCTTACTGCCAACGCGGGCGTCAGTGTCAAGAGAGCGGGGAACGTGGCACGACTGGGAGCGGCTTTCGCGCGTTCACTTCGAACAGATGTTGGGTGGCCAAGGCGATTTTCAATAGGTTTGAGCCTTTATCAAATCAGTGAAACTCATGTTTCCATCGAAACCGAAGCGCAGTAGGTTTTTTGATACACTTGTCGTCTAGTAGTTAGGATGCCTCCTTCCCACTCCGAGGGAACACAGGAGGTGACCTGGGCGCGAATCCCAGCAGGTGTAACTTTTTTGCACCTAGCTGCTGCACCGCTAAAGTCGCAATGTGGGACAAGGGGCACGCGGTGCAGGAAACTGTTCATTGAAAGTTTTCAAGGCTCGGAGGCTTCCGCGCCTGCCCGGCCAGCCTGAGTCAGTGACCTCAGGAGGCTCACGACTTCAAGAACTTCAAGAAGTTCTTCAAGTTGAACTTGAAGTTCACTGTGAAGTTCACTGTGAAGTTCACCGTGAGTCACAGTGTGAACTTCAAGTTGTCACAGTGTGAAGTCCCGGGCCGACGGAGTCCCGGACCATCATGATGATGAGCATGTTCCGGGAGTCACTGCGGAGCTGCCAGTGCCACCGTGGTCACCGACGGTAGTGACTAGTCTGCCAGTGGACAGTCCGAGTCACTCAGGCTGTGCTACCAGTGGACAGCCTGCCAGTGAGTGCCACTGTGCCAGTGGACCCTCCGAGTCAGCCTGAGGCTGTCAGTGACTCACTGATGGCATCGTCGGACGCATCATGATGATCCGACTCGGATGAGTCATCATGATCCGCGGCGGGATCATGATGCCATCATGTATGATCAGTGATCACTGACACTGACGGCGTTTGCTGCGATGCACGGCGCAGCCGCCAGGCATGATGCCACCGCACATTCGGCGGCGGCTGCTGCACGCACGGGCGGCACGGCGGCGCCGCCGGCGGCTGCACAAGCGCCGGCGGCGATGGCTGCATAGGTAGCGGAGGCCGAGCGCGCCGCTGCGCGGGCGGTGGCGGCTGCACAGTCGCACAGTCGACGGATGCACAGCGCGGCGCCGTGCTCTCAGAAGGCTTGCGCGGCGCGGCGGCTGCCATCGACGAGCTGGCCGCCGTGCACGCCACGGGGCTGTCGCAGAGCCAGTTGCGCACTGCGCACGTCTTCTCCATCGCTAACGTACGCCAATTCAAGCAGCTGCCAGAGCGCGTGGCGGCACGTGTCATGGCCAAGACCGCAGAGCCAGCCGTGCACGCCATCGTCGAGCGCGCTGCTGCAGCTGCCGTTGCTGCGGGGCTCTGCGGCAGTAACGTGGAGAACGTGGAGCTCGCAGCAGCTCGCGCTCGCCGATGGTCGCGCTGCCGCTGAGGCAAAGTCGCTCGCGCAAGCGGAGCTGGAGCTGCTGCTCGTCACGACGCCTCCGCCGCCTGCAAGAGCGCGTGGCGGCGTATCTGCCCACTGGCACAGCTGCCTGCAAGTGCAGCTTCCACGCGCGTTCGGACGACGTGGGGCCTCATTCTGCCGCGGCGACGGATGATGCGACTCGATGCATCTGCAACGTTGACTGGCCGTGCCACCAGTGGCCAGCACTGTAGTCACAATTGCCGTACGGCTTGGCATACGTACTCGTGCGGCTTAACCCCCTATTTGATCATGCATGTCCATGACCAGCGATTGGAAGGCATTCAAGTATTCCATCCGGTATTTAACAACTGCCAGTAGCTTGGCGCATTACATCATTCTCCAAAGTTGCACCGAGATCTAGCGTAATGCCCGTCAAGGTCTGCAGTTAAGCTTTCAAAGGTGCACTTGTGATTGACGGCCTCGCAATCAAGTTGGTGCAAGCTGACTCTCTTCCGCGACAAGTTGATCACATCAAGGAGGCCAGGACCGCGGTTGCGGGAATGCGAATCCATGCCGGTATGTGCACAGCTCGACGTTTTACAACGACGCAGCCGTGGCCGCTAGCCGCCCATTGCAAACTCGCTCGCGCACACACCAGTGGTCGCACAAGCGCGCGCAGACCGCTCGGACGCGTGCGAAATGTATGCCATCAATGGTGAAAGGTAGCGGCATACGAGAAGCGCTCGCAGCCGGTCGCCCGCGTCAAACTTTGTTGGGCGATGGCCGCTAGTTTCCACATGTATATACCTGATCCGCAACAAGCGCGGAGGTTGCAGTAATTGCTGGCCAAGGGGTGTGAGTGAGCTGCTTTGCTTGCAAACGACGTACTCCGCCCCACCCGGCGAGGAGGGGAGACGAGAACAGCCGTCGCGGAACCTCAACACTCCTGAGAATCGGACAACCTTCGGGCCCATCGCTGCCGCACTCCGCTGCGCATCATTGAGCGGTCAGCGAACGCAGCACATGTAGGTCCCCAGACACAGCCCGCGCAGTTGAGGGCCACAGTGATTGCATGGCCCTCACACACAGTCCGCGCGGTTGAGGGTGTCTGCAGACAGGCATGAGCATTACATCCATGCTCGCACGCCTAAGAGTACGGCTCGCGGCGAGCCGGCGGCGATGAAGAGGTAACCTTGCAGGGGCTGCCAAGCGGTGCGGCGGCACCGGACTCCCCGCCGTCGTGCAAGTATGGCGTGAGAGTTGCCGGGTGCAGCGCTGCCTCCAGATGACTCAGAGGGGCTGGCGAGGCGCTCAAGACGGCGCTCCGCAAGCGAGTGCCAGGGAGCCGCCTCAGCAGCGCGAAGCCCTCATGAATGGAGCAGCGGCAGCGAGAGTTGAAGGGGTGGTAGAGTGCGGCAGAGGTACTGCAGAGTGCAGCAGCGGTGCCACCGCTGACTCACTCTGCGCGCTGCTCATGTGTGGCGGCGGGTAGCGACGTACACCCTGTGCACTCGGCGCGCCGTCTGCCGCCTCGTCGTCGTCACTGTACCTGTCGCCGTAAGCAGCGAAGGCGCAGATTCGACGAGGCGGCACGCCCACGCGCCGTGCAACGTGGCTGCTGAAGCGGCCGCCGTGCCTGTCGACACCGCGCAGGCTGCGGCGGCTGGCGTGTCGGGGGGAGCCAGCGTCCTGTACCTGCACCTCCACCCAGACAGCCAGCAGGTAGGCGGCCAGCACTCGGGGCAGCACGTAAACGGTCAGCAGCAGCAGCCTCTGCGCTGTGCAGCGAGCTGCGAAGTCCCGCGCCGGCGCTTCGACTCCCTGGGAGTCGACTGCGTGCAGGTGCTGGTGAGCTGGGCTCTGGGACGGACCCTCCTTGTCGCTGGCCGTGTCTACAAAGCTCCGAAATGAACCCTTGGTAACGCTGGCCGTGCTGGCCCCGCCCCAGAAGCCAGTGTCGCTGCTGCGCACACCACTGCTCACACCGTTGGCGGCGCCCACGAATGAGAATGCCGGGCGCCCGTCAACGGGCATTGTGGGGGTAAGCAGGCGCGCGCTACCCGCCCAGAGGGCCGGGTAGGTCAACAGGCAGCAGCTGAGGCAGACACCCAACGCAAGCGTCAGCCACCGGGGGGCGCGGGGGCGTGAGGGGGCGTAGGCGGTTGCGAGCCGTGCGGGGGCTGACGCAGGCGCAGGTGCCGCGGAGAGAGCTGACGCGACGGAGGCATTCGCAGCGGCCGACTGGGCGTGGACGCCTACAGCGTGGCGCGGCTCGCCAGCGGGATCGGGCAACGCGCTGCTGCGGGGGAGTGCGTGGCGCAGCACCCGCGGGGGAGTCAACAATGGGGGCGACCCCTGAAAGGTGCTGCCGCCACCCACCTCTGCACTAGCGGCAACAGCGAGGGAGGCCAGCGCGACAGACGCGCCCGCTTGAGGCTCCGACGCCGAAGCA
>Ga0208629_100183_pt1 | contig 30889 bp, 35 predicted proteins | sample LakWasMet19_HOW5_2_FD_183865 | JGI IMG/M metagenome (GOLD analysis project Ga0208629, IMG submission 183865) | Freshwater sediment methanotrophic microbial communities from Lake Washington under simulated oxygen tension - Sediment Metagenome... | ecosystem: Environmental > Aquatic > Freshwater >... | reverse complement strand
TTAGTCATTCTGAAATTGAAGAATTGGTTCTGCGCTATTGTTTTAGTGACGATTCCGCAACAGAACTCGTTAACAGATATGGACTTAACTGCGAACCACGTAAGCTATTAAAAGCGCTCCCGTTAGTTATAACGGAGCTTGATTGTGCCTATTGCCAGCAGAAGATGGTGCGCAAAATTCGAAGCAAAACATCTCAGCAAAAACCAAGTGAGCCTTTCTGTCAAAACTGCAAACATAGTCAATCAAGTCATTGCAGCTGCTTTCATTGTAAGAAGCAGGAATTTTCCCAACAAAATTCTGCCTCATTAAAAGATGCCATTATTAAATGCCTTGAAGCACAAGATATTACTCAGCCCTTACACTTCGCTGATCTGACTTTAAAAGATGCTTTATATCTAATCACGCTGATACGTTCTTCCCTCATAGTGTTTGAAGGTCATATAGGCCCTTTTACCCATGTTCCGCCATTATCACCCCATGATAAGAGCATCGTTTTTAATCATCTTATGGAAAGGGAATTAATCACCCTCAGTGCCAAGTCAGATGATTCAGCATTTATAGTGATTGATAATATATTTCAAAACTTCGATTTAATGGCGGCAACATGGAACGTTCATCTTGATAACGTTGAAGAAACGCTAATACAGTTAAATCAGATCATACAAAGCGCAACCTGGCCTCCTGCATGGCGTCATCAGATCAAAGCGGTCTGGCTGGAAATTGCCTTGTTAGAGTGCAGTGAATTTCTAGAGTTTTTGGCAGATGAAAGAAAGTTTGAGCTTAATATGACTGACGAGTTAAAAAATAATTTTTTAACATTATTGCGGCATTATTCAGTCTCCCAGTGTTTTTCATTGATGCGAGATGCTGCGCGTGAAGTCTCTGACAATGTTGTCAAAGAAACCCTATCCAGAAGTGATGCCGGCAATCATATTATTCAATATTGTTTTCAGGCAATGAAAAAACCCTATGTCAATACTGAAGAAACCAGACCCTACACTATTCCTCAATCGCAACTGAGTTATGTGTTTCATAATGAGTTCTTAAACACTGGCGAAACTGGTTTTTCAGCTGTCCCGCATGGCATAAATTAATTATGTTTAATGGCAAAAGGCATTGGGTTCAAGTAACGCTTCGCTTCCTGCCCAAAATTGTAAGTAATAACCACGCTTTCTCTTTGATGCGAATAGTAACGTGGGCCCCTGAAATCCGGACAATAATTTAGGAGGGTAGCTATGCCTATTTATAGACTTGTATCGATACAAGATGAACCCGAAGTATCAATAAGCGATTGGTCAATTCGAGAAGTGGCAGGCGGTAATAGAAGTGATAAAACCCAACATATTTGGGCTATATTGCCAGCAGGAACTCTGGGCGAGTCACATCAGCAATTCAAATGTTTGACCGCGATAAAATGTGTATTACAACCAATAGCGGTCGACTCTATTACCTTGTTGGGCCTCCCGGTTTTAACCCCGGTATTGAACATGTTTGGTTGAACTGGAAAATACGTTACCAAATTCGGGAAGAAGTTGATGTAACGAATCAATATTGGCGTCTGCATTAACTTAAGATTGAAAATTTAATACCATTAAAAGTTAGCGGGTAATGCGGCATTTTATATTTAAAACGGCAAGCTAGCATGCTAGCTACCGTAGTTTTCAATAAAAAGTAATGACCTACTATTACTCACCTTGGGGAACTCAACATACTGCATTTAATTTGTCGGGCAGAAGTCGACCCGTTGCGGCCTATCGAACAAAGTGATTCAATGACTGCAATTTATTCATTACCAGTCATAGCCGTCTATCTCTTGTGATATACAGAAAGGAAAATCATATGCTGATCAATAAATTATCGCTTAGATAAACATTTTCTGATAGATATACGGAAACTATCTAATAACTTATTAAGTGTAAAAAGGAGTGTCAAATGTCCACTTGGGACGAAACAGAATTACAGAACGAAACTTGTTCAAATTGTGGTAAAGAATATTCTGTGAGATACCAATCGTTACCCTTGAAAGATGACGATAAATTTACCTGCTCCTGTGGAGAAGTGTTACGGTCTTGGCGAGAAACTGGTATGTATATGTATACGGAAGTCGTCAATGAAAATTAAATCTGAATATCTCGTCTCCTAAATGTGCAACGAAATAATAATTGAGCACCAAGGTAAATCATATGTGGCGGAATACTTCATTGTAGATGATACGTTGACTGTAACTCTACCTGATGGTAGCCAGCGCACCTCTGAACTCAGAGGGCTGAAACCCGAAACTGCAGCGAAAACGCACTTAAAAATCTATGTACAGAAAACACTTAACAATGCAAATTAACTCGGACCGCAAAAAAGTGCTTCGCACTTTTTTGGCAGGTTATTTGCGGTGTTAGGCTAAAAAACGGGACGAACGTGCTATGGAAATTGGTGGTCTAAGAGCGCTGAATGTTTTCGTTGATTCATCCGTATTTATTGGCAAAAACTACAGTTACGTGCACCCTTCGTTCGTTGCTCTTAAGGAAGCTGTTCTCAATGGACGGGCCAATTTGCTAATTACGGATGTAACCATAGAGGAGATAAAGGCGCATTTATACGACGATATTGGCAAATCTTCACAAGCCCTGAAGAAAGTTCGTAGCTCTGTCAAAATTCTTAGAAACGTTCCTTCACTTGGTGAATCGGTTGTATTCGAGGATATTGATCAAATATCTATCAGTACGCAACTTGTTGAACAATTTGAGCAATTCTTGAAAGACACTAAGGCAGTTACTGTGCCAGTTGCTGATGCTGATACGAAGTTTGTATTTGACTGTTATTTCAATAAGGTCGCACCCTTTGGGGAAGGAAAAAAGAAAAGCGAATTTCCAGATGCTTTCGCGTTATCGACATTAAGTGAATGGGCTGAATCAATGCAGGAAGATGTAATTGTTGTAAGTCAAGATTCAGATATGCTCGGAATAAAATGTCATTTTCCACGTTTATCTGTGGTTGGTTCACTAGAGGAGTTTCTAAGCAAAGTTACATCTTACTTCGAGGAGCTAGCTCCGACAGCTCAACAATTGTTAGAAGAAAATTTGAAGGAAATAGAAAGCCTTTTAGAAGACAAGTTTCAGGGGCTCGGCTTTATTTTGTCAGATCAAGACGGTGACGTGAACGAAACAAGAGTCACCGATATTGGAGGCATTTCTGCATACCTGATCTCATTGAGTCACGGAAAAGACAGAGAACCAGCAGAAGCACAGTTTGAGTTAACCACGACAATTGAATTTGAAGCTGATGTGACATACGACAATTTAGAGACGGCAAGTTACGATAGCGAGGAGAAGGTTCTAATTCCTTGGGAAACTGTAGAGCGAACAGTTCTATGCTCAGAAATAGTGCAGGCTGATTTAAGTTTTATGTTTAATACCACCGAGCCCTACAATGTAGAAATCGAAGAACTGAATTTGCATACCCCAAAGGATGTGTCGGTTTATGCAGAAGAAGACGATGGTTGGCCTTACAAATAAACGGCCTAACAATGCCGTAAACTCGGACACATTTTCCGTTCGTTGCCCTTACTACAAATGCGCAGGTTATGGTTGGCGCTAGATGAATACCGATGATGGACATCAGTCGAAGAATTCTAAATTTCTATGCTCAACTTGAAGGTGATGAGAATCATCGATTTTACACGGACTGGACCCGTTTTTGCCGTTCACTAATGTGAGCAAGTTATGTCTGCAGTGCCTCCCCATTCAAATCAAACGGCACAGCGGTTGTATAAACGGGTACAGCCGACATCGACATACGCGTAAAAATAGGACTTAGCGTCTGACCTGGCTGCTCTACAGAGTAGTCTCATCTCATTAAAGCAGATAACTCTCATCCATATCCAGATCAGGTTCGAAACGAGTGGTATTGATTACGATCTCCCCCACATCTCTAGGTAGCGCCTCGATTCGATCAAGAGCCGAGTTAACTCTCTGGCATTGATCATCGTTCAAATAGATACGAAACAGGCCATCCTTTGAGATTGAACTGGCTATTTAGATAATATTGGGCGTGGATTTGGCTTAAAATACACTTTAACTTTTTGCTTTAGAATTACATTACTTATTTTCCAATTTTAAAAGCAAATCGCCAGCCTTAGAGCTTATGTTTCTGTAATCACGATGATCGCGAATAACTTCTAAGCCGTATAAAACTGACTGCTTCTGTGTTGGTATTAACTTGAACAGATATTCAATTATCCATAGTAATCCTTGGCTTACCCCGCCATACATTACTAATTGATGGCATAAAGCATCGTTTTCAGAGATTAATATATAACTTCTATACTTAGCGATTGCCAGAGTAAAGCACTCAGCTAATGAATAGCCGAGTTTTGAATTATTCATTGCTTGTGCAAATGCTGTTTCATCCGTCGACAAATTTACCACGCCGAGCCCTAATTCACGCAAATACTGACCATTTTGCCCCTCAAACTCACGTTTATAGGATAAGTCTGGAATAATGATGGGAATTCCACCGGAAAGCATTATCTCCAACAACTGACAACGCTCAAGAGTTAGCAAAGTAGCAGCGTCGGAGATAAAAATTGGCATTAAATGGCTTGTCCTTCTAATCGATTATCCAGATCGCGTATGCTAATTTGTAACAACTCAGCAGCTCTAGTCTTAGAGATAGCTTGTTCTGCAATAGCGCGTAGACAGATTCTATCCATTCTCTTAGGTATTTCGTGTGGAATAGGCATTGGTTCTTTAGATGCCGGACCATTCCAACCGAGTTTTTTAATATGCCCAAATAGCTGTCCATAGGCAGTTTTAGTCAGAATACCTAGCTGAGAGCATCTAACAACTAATGCCGCGATGCTTACTTTAAAAATTTTCTTCAGCTCAGTAAGTTCTCCTACTGAAATTGAGTTCCGATTTCTGCCAAGCAGCTTGAACATCATTTCTTTTGCCATTAAAAATGCTCCGGCGAATCTGTCTGCAGCTTTTTCTTGTTCCTGATCAGTTAGACCCGTAAATCTCAAAACTAAGTGCGCCAGTTCATGAGCTAACGTAAAGCGTTGCCGCTCTCCATTATGATTTTGGTTAATAACGATCACTGGCACATCATCAAGTCCGGTGCGTTGCACTAATGCCTTAGAACCAGATACGTTTTCAGGCAAATCCAGCGCAATAACTTTTACCCCTTTTTCTTCTAACATATCGACCAATACAGAAATAGGGTCGATTCCCAAGCACCAATGCTTCCGTAGAGCTACAGCAGCTTCTTCAGCATCTTCAATTAGGTCAATACAGAACGCAGTATCTGACTCTAAACCCCATACCTCTTCGGTTGGTGGCATCAACTCTTCTAACTCCAGGTAACGTTCGATATGCTCTAAAACGGTAGACGTTACCTTACGTTCTTCTTTAGTAGAAGCGTGAGGTGCTTTACGAAAATCAATTCCCGTCAATTCGATTTCTTGTTGGCTTAATAAATACTCTGGGGTGCATTCAAGTAAGTCAGCAAGTTTTAGTAGAACGGATGACCCTGGCATCATCTCGTTGCGTTCATATTTGCCAATTGCCTGTGCTGTAACAAGCCCATGTAGACGAGCTTCTAGCTCTCGTAATGAGAGTCCAGACGACTCTCTAGCTCGCTTAAGTCGGTTACCAATCATAATTTTCTCCAATTAATTAGGTTTACATGTTGACTGTTATATTTATTATTTGTAAACTTAAGTCTCGGTTTACATATTAGCATCACTTTCATTGATTTGTAAACCGGCGCTTAGCCTTAAACCTAAATTTAATGTAGGAAATCATGCGAAAATTAACAACGTACATATCGTCCAATCTGACGATCAATGGCGATCAATGGCGATCTTAAAATGAAGATAGATGGAAAAGTAGAGGGGTATTATGAATAGGCAATAAAAAAGGCAAGTCCTAAGACTTGCCTTTAGTTGAACTTAGCAAGCTAAATTCGGTGTGAGAACTGAAATTATTGTTTGCTTCGTTGCTCAAGTCAAGTTTGATTACACATTTTGCTGTTGATTTTTAAATCTAACAGATGATTCAAATTTTTTCTTATGGTGATTACCATGCAAACTGAAGTAAAAGACAAACACGATGGTAAACCATCGACTTTCCACATCTTCGTTAACGGCAGACCTCGTGAGGTAACTGGTGAGCACATTACCTACGCACAGGTAGTTGCCCTTGCCTTTCCGCATGATTCGTCTCATGACCTAGTGCTTTACTCAGTGCACTACAGTGGACCACACACCCCTGATGGCACATTGGCTGAAGGTCAAACCGTTAAATTACACGATGGAGTAAAGTTCGATGTTAGCAAAACCAATCGCTCATAATTCTGCTGTGCAGCGTTTAATTGACGAAGGGTACGAAGTTGAAATCCGGAACCAGCACTTGCTGGTGTCTTCAATCCCTTACGTCAACCCATCACGACAAGTGGCTATGGGAATTCTAATCTGTTCATATTCGGACATGGACAATCTTAATCCCAAGCCAAACGACCATACGGCTTGGTTTCAAGGTGATGTACCGTGTAACAGCCTGGGGCAACCCCTCACCACACTTGTCAATCATTCCAACCCAAGTACCTTGTTCGACCAGTTTCAGGTGCAGCATTATTTTTCAAACAAACCAGATGGAATTCCAGATTTTCCGGCTGATTATTTTGTGAAAATGACGCATTACATTGAGCTCTTGGTTGCCCAGGCAAGAGTGATTGATCCCAATGCCGATGCACGGACTGGTCGTGTCTTAGATTCGCGGGAAGAAGATGCGATTTTCTGTTATCCAGACTCAGCATCCGTCAGGGCCGGTATTGTGGCAACCAGTCAAAAATTGGAAATGCCGCGTATCGGCATTGTTGGCTTAGGCGGCACAGGCGGTTACATTCTTGATCAGGTGGCAAAAACGCCAGTGAGAGAAATCCACTTATTCGATGGTGACGATTTAATGCCGCACAATGCGTTCAGGATGCCAGGAGCGGTTTCCATTGAAACATTGCGCAGTCGGCCAAAGAAGGTAGATTTCTTCCAGGCACACTACAGTCAATTGCATCGTGGGATCGTCAGCCATCCAATCTTTATTGATGCAAGCAACATTGACGAGCTAAGCGGCTTCGATTTTGTCTTCGTTTCAGTCGATGACGGGGCTTCGCGTCAATTGATTTGCGACTATCTAACCCGAAATGGAACCCCATTCGTGGATGTGGGCATGGGACTCGAAAAGGATGATGTTTCCAATAGCATTATGGGACTGTGCCGAGTCACGATGGGAACGCCAACGAAAAGTGACCATCTTCGGGCACGACTGCCGGTTGCTGACGATAAAGCGGATGCGCTTTACCGTAGTAATATCCAGGTTGCTGACATGAACGCGATGAATGCCATTTTGGCGGTTATCAAGTGGAAGCAGTTCTTTGGATTCTACCTGGATTATGACTTAGCGCATAACCTGAGCTTTTCAGCGTCCATGCTATCTATGGTTCGGGAAGACTTGGGATAGGAGCGCAATCTTCATGAAACGAACAACGATTACTCCGGTATTCGTCGATTCCATTCCTGAAGAGTTGAATGAGGGCGTTATGTACATCAGCGAGACGCACAACATTATCGTTCACAGGTGTTGTTGTGGGTGTGGCCTAGAAGTTGTAACGCCCTTATCTCCAGTTGATTGGCAATTGCGTAAAAATGGGCAAACCATATCGATCAAACCGTCGATTGGTAACTGGAATTACCCTTGCAAATCGCACTACTGGATTATCAACAATCGGGTTGAATGGGCTGGATCAATATCTAGCCATAAAATTCGGCAAGTTCAGGATCGCGATAGACGTGATAAAAAACAATACATTGCCCACATCAATGCTCAAAAAGCAACCGCAAACGGTCAAGTAAAACGCGAGTCTTGGCTAGAGCATTTATGGGCTACCTTAAAAAAAATGGTGGGTTGATTAATATGAAAGATTATTTTACAAACATTCTGTTGGTTATTGCTTATTCGGGCCGGACCCAGGCTGCAATCTATATGGGACTACTGGGATTCGTCGCAATTTATGCAATAGGTGATCATTATTTGACTAATATTCAACTTTCTGGACACTTGGCACCGTTCACTGAAGTTATCAAAGAAAAATTACTTAACCTTTATGGGATAGCAGCATGGGGAGTGCTATTTAGAAGCTTATGGCTTGCCGTTCAGTTCTATCGAAAGGATAAAAAAAAGGCATGGTTTTAACTTGCACAAATTCATCATCATTTTATGATTATTAATCCGAGATAATTTATGTCTAAAAATACAAAAGAAACATCTGCAAACATCGCCTCTCTGGCATCCGAAAAACTGCGTGACCCGCAAGCATCAAAAATCCAGAAGAGTTTAGCTGCGTCAGCTTTATCCCAAAGCGGAACGTCTAAGCAAACAGGTGGTGGAATGGAAACTGTGGCATCCAAGGTTATGGGAAGCGATAAATATGCCCCTGAAACTAAAAAATTGGCGGCATCTGTACTATCACAATCAAACAAGGCGCGTTAAGTAGCTAACATAAGAAACATGCTCTCATGGAAGTGAGTTATGTAGGTAGTAGGTCAATTCATTAGCAGTTTTCTATTGCGTCTGACATCCCCAAGACAATTCAAATGCCTAGACTTATTTGAACCAGTATTGGGAAGATAATTAGTTATCGCGTCAGAACTATCTGCAACATGCACTTTATTACTGTGCCACTTTGCGTGGTTGATCATTAACGATCTGGTGTCGGAAGACATTCGGGAAGATGCCAGTGAAGAAATAAAAAAAGTTAAATCTCGTGAGATTACAGGCGGCGATTTTATAGTCGATGTCTGCGACTGCAAATTGCTTGACACTGATTTGAACATTGAAGGCAATGAATTCGCTACCTGGTACTATGAAGCGAAGTATTTTGGTGATTATTGCAAAGTCTTTGAAATAACTGGAGACTCTGTAGTGGAGTTTTGCAGTGTTGAAGATGATTGGAATAACTTTGACAAGCTGGCCCAGATGCTAAATAACCGATTTAATGAGTGGAAGAAATTACGCGGTTATTGATTGCGGAATGCAAAGTTTGTGTATGAAAGTTAAATCAAATAATCAGCATAGATTCTTTAATGCTCAGCCATTCGATAACCCAACAATCGATAACCGCGTTGTCGTTTATTCCACATCCGCAGTAACGCAGGATGTCCGGTATCAACAAAGTCGATAATTTTTATATTGGTTTTACAGGCATGTTCTCGGTGTAAACGTCCAGCGTATTGCTGTAAAGTCCCCGTCCATGAAATCGGCATAGCCAAAACCAGGGTATCAAGAGGCGGATGGTCAAAGCCTTCACCGACTAACTTTCCGGTGGCGAGCAAAACTTGAGGAGCATCGGGTGGCAAATCTTTAAGTTGTTCGATAACTGCACCCCTTTGTTTTTTTGACATTCGTCCATGCAATACAAACAGCGGAGATAACTTGTCGTGCAACACCTTTAAAATTGCGTCCAGATGGTCAGTCCGTTCGGTTAATACCAGCACTTTTCGTCCTAGGTTAAAAGCAGCAATTATTTCTGCCGCAATAGCGGCTGTCCGTTGCTCGTCATTGGCAAGATGTCGAAATACTTCTTGAATGGCGGTTTCTGCTGCCAATTGAATAGGTTGATAAATCATTTTTGGTATTACTTCCAAATCATTGGGAGCGTTGTCCGCTTTAGTCGCGGTATATCGAATCGGTCCACACTGCATGAAAATTATCGGTTGCTGACCATCTCGACGAATTGGAGTGGCCGTCAAACCAAGCACATACTTTGCTTTGACTCGCTTCAGGATGGCATCAAAAGAAGTGGCGCCAACATGATGGCATTCATCAATAATCACATGACCGTAGGTTTCCACAAGTGGATTTACTTCTCCTTGTCGAGACAGTGATTGCATGACAGCAATATCGATTTTGCCTGTGGGTTTAGTCTTGCCACCACCAATAGTGCCAATATCACCTTTCCCCAAAGCCAGAAAGGTTTGCAAACGTTCCTGCCATTGTTTTAGCAACTCGGTCGATGCACGAGGATAAGTGTGTTAACACCACGCTGAGCAATTAATGCTGCTGCTGTGACTGTTTTACCGAACGCCGTGGGCGCACAAAACACGCCAGTATCGTGGTGTAACATTGCAGCGACGGCAGCATCCTGATCTTCACGTAATATGCCAACAAAATTTATCTCCAGCAAATATCCCGCAAAACGCTCATCATGCAAATCCGCGCGGATTCCATTTTCCCTGAGCAAATTCTGGACTGCATCCAGGCAGCCGCGCGGTAAAGCAATATGGCTGGGGTAATTTTCAGCGCATCCGATGACACGAGGCTTATCCCAAACAGGGAAGCGCATGGCTTGTGCTTTATAAAATTCGGGATTCTGAAAAGCGGCAAGACGAACAAGGCGATTTGCCAATGGTTGCGGCAATTCGGATTTTTCGAAGTACAGCAGATTCGCCAACGTAATTGTTATCGACACCGGTAACAATCCAACCAGTTTGGCATTTTTGCTGTTAGTGCGCCGCCAAGGCTGTTTATAATCTTCTTCATCGATAAACGTCACATCCAAAGGATGAGTATTACCAGTCGCTCTCAGAATAGTTGGTTCAATGTCCGCTGCGGGCATGGGCTGTATAGTGGCTAAAAATGTCCATTGATCAGGATAGGCCTGAAAATTATTATCTACGAACACACTATAGCCACTCTCACGCGGCTTTTTCTGTAAAGGCAAGGCGATCAAGTTACCAAAGCCACCTTTGGGCATCGTGTCTTGATTAGGAAACAGCCTGTCATAGGATGCTAATTTGAGTTGTCGGGTTCTGGAGCAAGTATGACTAATAAGTGCTGTACCTAAGCGTCGGGCATCACGTGCAGAAATAGCGCCTGCAAAGAAAATCCAGAGATGGGCCCCATTTCCGGAACGAGATATTTCCAACGCAGCAGGCACACCTAGATCTAGGCAAGATTGCATAAATGCCAATGCATCTTCTTTCCAGTCGGCCTCATCAAAATCCACTGCCAGAAAATAACAGCTGTCATCGGGGAGTAACGGGTACACGCCGATAGTATGAGTACCGGCAAGATGGTTAAAGATGACTGTATCCGTTAATGAACTCAAAACCCGAACACCGCAGTCTGAACATTTAATGCGCGGCTTCTGACAAGAGCTAAGGAAACTGATTTCTACCGCGCAAACTGGAGAAATGGAAGATCAGATGATTTTCGTTTTTTTGCGCGTCCGGTGCAGGAAGGTTGTTTATTAGCGATAAAACGAAAGGCTGTCAAACTTCCCGATGGTAAAAAATATTAAGATCAATAGTTCCACTATCTAATATTAATTTAGGCTATATGGGTTTGATTTTCCCACCGGGTTTTTAATTTTTGCGTTTTGACACAGCCTCGACCCATAGCGGTCATTCAGAATTTGTTGGTTTACGCTGGTAGAAACACGGTGGTATTGATCATGCAGCTAAGTGTAGGCCTGTCCAGTCCGCCTAGCGTCCCAAAACAGAGGTTTCCACTTCACGCTCTTGTTACCAAGATTGACAGGTCCCTGTAGCCACATTAAAGGCAAAACGGGTTTTGGAATACTGGAAGCGAATACGATAGTAGAGGCGAAGCCGCATGCCCCAAGTTCCCATTTTGCAATCATCTCGGCAGAGATATTAATCTCATTTTTTTCAGCATGGCTTTTTTTCGCTTGCTCTTTCCTTTCTAAGAATGGTCGGGCGAGTTGCTTGCCAATTTCTGCACATACTAAAATCGCATTTTTCCGCTCATTCTCACCCCCCCACATCTCAACCGATCGAAACGCATATGGCTCTATTGCCATATCAAGTTCTTCTCGGATAGCAACATCGTTTTGATCACTTAAGTGATTGAAGCTGGCATCTACGTCGTCCTTCAAAAACTTGAAATAATGACTCGATTTAGCGGGGTGAAATTGGAGGCGATTAAGTTTTTTATTCTTTGAAAATAACCTTGCGGCTGAAAGGCCCACATCACTGGTTATGCCATATTTAAAATGTAATTGTAAATTAGATTGTGTGAAATGCTGAGTTTCGCAAATAGCTTTTAGCCGCCCTATGAGCTCCACCCCGCTCCATAGGCCATCTTCGTAAATAAATAGCACATCCGTATTAATATTTGCCAAACTATCACCAGAGGTGAGGTCAATTTTAATAACTTTTTCGGACGGGGGGTACATGTGCTCCAAAACACTTTGAATAGCAATAGAGCTACTTCCTGGCTCATCATCGTGGAAAAAGGCATGGGCGATGTTTAAGCCTATTCTGTCCGCTTCTGATATTTTAAATGCTTCTTGAAGCTCTGCCTCAGTTACGACACGCAAGATTTTTAAAAGATGCTTTGCAATTTGCGGATGCCCGAGTTCCGAGAATTGCTGTACCCATTCATCTGGATTTGCATACTTAAGACTGGATTTTTCCCACTCACGCACTGCATGGCTTTGCCAATGCAAATTATGTTTTTTGAGTATTTCATCCACCTTACTTAAGAGTGTTTTTACGCTGCCCACTTTTATAACAGAAATTTCCTCACGTTGGAGACGGTCAGTATCCAAAGGTAAATCACTTGGAACAATAAGAGAATCAAAGAATTTATCATCAAGTTTAGAAATAATTTCTTCCGTATTCTTGTCACTTTCTTGCTTGATTTCAGATTGTTTCAGTTTTTTGGTTTTGATCGGTTGAATATCAATTACGTTTTGCCAGCCGACCATGGCAACTTTATTAAGGTATGCTTGAACACGCTTAAATTCGCTTCCCTCCACTAATATCAGCACTTTCAAAGATTCTTGAGTATTCATTAGAATAGGTCAAGATTATCTATCACTTGTTACGTTGATTAATTATCGCGTCGAAAATCGCTCCGCAGGGAAGTTTAATCTCGCGAAGGTCAGAGATGGAAAGGTTTTGTATGACTTCGGAAATGACGGATCGAAAATTCAGTTCTAAGTCTAGGCTTGGGCTTTTTAATGCGGCATTCGCAACTTGGGTTTCACTAGTTTTGGTTTTTTGAGCAAGAGGTATCGACTTTGCTGCTAATCGAGAGTGTCGCATCATACTACACAGCTGTTCGTTTAATTCTGACGATATTTCTAATGCTTGTAGTCTCGCGCTAAAAAGTTCCTCAAGCTGGTGTAAACGAAACTCTATCCATTTTTTGTAGTGATCCTCTCCTATTCTTCTTAGGCCGATAGTCCAAGCCTTGTATGATTCCGAGATATTTGGCAAGTCCCCCGAGTTTTCTTGCAATGTATCCATGAACTTGGTTTGAATGTTTTTTAACTCTGGATCTGTCACGCTTTGAATCCTTTTTTCGTCTTGATCGGCTTTTAATTCTGCCGATTCAACTAACTTTAGGGTGGAATCGCGTATCACGAGCGAGTTACATGAATGGGGGCGGACAAAAGTCTGCCAAAGAGATGGATTAACTTCAGTTAGACCAGTTGAATCAGTGGTATTTATTGTATAAACCAGGTCTGAACCTTGCTTACCACTCCGGGTCAGCGTAGGGCTTAAATATTTGTCAATGAACTTGCTTAGCACACCTGTTCCGGAGGGCATATCCATTACCGTACGCATGTCCATATTTGGCGCAATTTTGAGAATGAGTTCACCGATGCGTGCGCCGGTAATTGTATTCTCTCTCTGACTCTGAAGGGCCGTGACTATCTTTGTGATTTCAGAGCTCAGCGTGTCATTTGTCATTTTCATTGCCCCAAAAATGATAAAGGCCTACCAAAATAGGCAGGCCTTTAAGTTTAGAATTCTTAAAAACGGTTTTTAAATAATTATAATGGCCGTTTAATTTATTTCACATATAGACATATAGCCAGTAAAGGGGTCTAATTCAATACTGCGTTCCCAAGTCAGCAGAAAGTCCGATGGTCATCCAGTGCACATAGCTTCCCGAAGAATTCTGAAAGTATTTTAATACTATCAATAATTCCGCACTGCAATTCAATTCTATAGTAATTTTGGTAAATGGTCAAAATCTTATCTTACATAATACTCAATGACCGGTATTGGCCGACTGCAGCTAGTCGCGAAAGTCAGTCACCGACCCCTATGTGTAGTACCAAACTATGTGTATTTTCAAATTTACCTTGTGGCTCAGCCCTTGGTGTTCGCTGCATGAGGCTGAGTGTAACTACACATAATTTCAATGCTTGAAGATGTAGCATCAACTTGCCATCGTTTGGATAACATTGGCTCATTGTTGATTCCAGCACTTTGATACATAGCGTTAGTCATGAAATCTCGACTTAGGGTGCCAATTGGCTCTCAAATAACTAACTGCTTGAGTGGCGCAGAACATGACTCGTTGGATCCCCTAATGCCACTGATTTTTTACTTCAGGATCACCGGCAAAACTATGTGAAGCTAAGAATTACTCATATTGGCCTTATCCAATGTGAACTCTACCTCCCATCCAGATGATATTAACGATCTACACATAGGGGTCGCTATGTTAATCTACACATAGCGACCCTAAGCTGGCATTGGGTTATTCAATCCAATGTTAGTTCTCAGATCATTTGCCGACCCTTGCTTGTTGCACAAAGGATAAGTTTTGCAACGTGTCCTATCTTCACTCATAAGGGCCGGGGTCATCATTATTATCAGAATTAACAATAGATACTTTTAGAATTCGTTTATCAGAAAGTGATTCTAAAAGGGCTTCTTGTACCTGTTGTTGTAGATTTGTGGCTTCTTGTGAATATGGGAAAGAGGTCACAGCCATATTAATCGGGTGACCCTCGATAATTTTGAGCATTCCCTTGCGGATTAATAGCTGTTCTTCTTCCACGTTACCATAGCCTTGTGGATAATAAGACCCTGCTTTGATTGCAGCCTTGTCATGTTCATAATCAAGAGCCTGGCTCATTTCATATAGCATATCTACTAGCAAATCAGCGCGGCGTGCCCCCCATGATTCTTGGGGATAGTTCTTGTCGTTAAGATGGGATAAATATAATTTCCATGCACTGATAACAGCGTTGTCTTCTTTATTTCCAGATGAAAATTCAGTTTCGACAAGATTTAGTGCTTCAACGTGTTGAAATGATAAATTTGCCGTGCGAGTAGCCATGAGAGTTCTGTATATATGAACTTTCCTATTCTTCTTATCCTCATTCTTTCGTAAGCGTTCCGTAATATAAATTGCTACGATTGGCCCCGCTAAAATTGCGAAAATCATAATTACATCTGTGGCCTTGACCGTAAAATCCCATGTCATACTTTTTCCTTTTGGATTGTGTTGCATAAGGATTCTAACATATCACACCGGAAGGAAAAGTCGTGACATGCAGCATAAAGGGTAAGTTTCGCAACAAGATCATGGGCCTTTTAAATCAATGCTTTACATAATGTCCGACAGCCGCTAATCGCGAAAGATAGATTTATATGTCAGCACACCCCAAAGACGATCAATAGCCATAGCTTTAAATTCGAAAATTATGCTCCTTGAGGTTCTTTTGTCATGCAATTATCTTTAAACTAATAGTTTCCAAATACATTATGCTTTTTGATAGGATCAATACAACGTAATTCATTCGATTGAAACGAGTTCAAATTGATCCCAATAACATCGTTGCCTCCTAACTGGGCCATTCCAGTGCCATTAATGCCAGATGAATTACTTTCATCGTGGCTGGTTCGTGTGGCACTAGCTAATGGCTGCGATCCATTGGTATTATCAGCATCAATATGGGGAAAGTGGCGAGCATGGACTCGCGATATTGACAGAAACCCAGGCGAGGAACGCCTTATGTTGCTTTCCAAATTCAGTGGTGTTGACTGTGATGATCTAAAGCAATCCATTCTTTTTCCCGTTGCATCAACCATTCTTGGCAAAGAAGCCAGACAAAAAGAACTATGGCCCTGGTTACTAACTGTAGGTGCTAGAAATCGATCAAGGAACGGCGGCATTCAGTATTGCGCGGAATGCCTGAAAGAAGACACTAAGCCTTACTTTAGACGTGAGTGGCGATATGCGTGGCACATTGGTTGCCTTAAGCATGGTAAGCCTCTATTGGATCGCTGTCCTCATTGCCACGCCCCTCTTGAGCCACACAGACTAGAAGCAGAAGATCAAACGCTGACTCAATGCGCCAGTTGTCATCTTAATTTACTGGATACAGTTTCACCTGAAATCATAAATATTGACGCGATGGCTTTTCAGGTGTGGGTTGACGAGATTTTGACAAGGCAAAAAAATACCATTGTCCATGGTATCCCAGTCAGTATTTTTGCTTGGTTCGATGCTGCCAGATATTACGAAAGCCTCGTTAGACGGTGTTTAATTGCTCAACATTCTGCGTTAGAAAATTTCGCAGATTCGGTAAATATAAAGCTTGGGCAAGATGAGTTTCGGGATGTGGCACTTATAGAATTTGAGCAGATGAACATAGTGGCAAGAGCCACAATGTTAGCGTCAATTAACAAATTAATGAGTTTGTCCCAAGATGAATTGCTTCAGAAGCTTTCTGACTCAGGAGTTACCAAACAGGGTTTTTGTTCCGGCAGAAAACGAATTCCTGACAACTTAAAAGGAATTGCCGCAAGCTTGCCAGATGCTAAAAGAGCCCCAAAAAAACCCGTGATAAAGAAAGTCACAACAACTGGGCTGCCGAAGCCACGATCAAAATGGGAGGTTGAACGCATGTGGAAACGGCTTTTGCAGAAAATGAAGAATGATCCTGGATATGGGCGATGAATCGGATAGGGACATTTGATTACTGTCGAAGCCCATCGTGTTAATAGTTACAGGTTTTTATTTAAGTCATTATTGCTCATAGCTTTAGGCTACTGGATTCGTTTGTTTTACTGGCTATTAGTTTTGCATCTGTCTTAAGCGCATCAAACAATTTATTATGAGCAATACTTGCTTTTCTTTTAGATGCATCGATAACGATATTCATGAGCTCTGATAATTGATCATCAGACGGCTCTGTTTTGCTATCAAATACGTTGAATATTTGTTTTGCTTTCATGTCCTGCCTCTAATTCTAATGCGCCGTTTTTATATACTTAAAGCACAATCCCCGTGAAGACTTATTAATTCATTTTTTGTCTGGTAAGCTGAACGAATTCGCCTGCCTAACCTGAGTACCAATCACACCGCCCTGCCGGTCATTTATCGAAATAAAGCAGCTGTGCTAAAGAGCGCCAAACTCTTAAAACTGGGCCACTTGTCGGAGTAACAGGGATTCAGTTTGAATACTCCCTAGAACGGACTACTTCATCCCACTCAGTTTCACAATTGCTTCCGACAAGAATTTTCGACTTAGCCAATAATCTGGATACTTCTCTAACTAACCGGACTTCCTCAACACGTCCCTGAACATAAGCCGTTTGGTTAGCTTGCTTTTCTATAAAAATACTTTGGCTAACAAATAATGTTCAAAATAGCTTTCAATGACTGATAGGATTATCTTTATGCTCCTGTAAATACCTAGCAGGATAATCCAATGGAAACTCACAATAAACATCTTCGATGTGACCAGTGTGGACGACCAATGGATAAAGCCCATCGCAGATACCGCGAAGAAACCTATTGCACAACTTGTTACTATCGAGAATTTAAACTCGGTATCTGTCCCAAATGCGGCAATAAAGCACGGTTAGTTAGAAAAGATAGCCATGCCGTTTGCCGAAAATGTGAATATGCTGGTAAACCTTGCATTCGTTGTGGCAAGCAGGAATACAGCATAGGCAAGCTAACCATCTATGGACCAGTATGCAATGCCTGTACTGTTTATTTTAGAGATCCTAAGCCTTGCGCTTATTGCGGACAGCTATCAAAATCGCTATCGCGTCTCGCCTGGGCCGGCCTTGATAAGCCAGCCTGCCTAAAATGTCGCCGGGCACATTACAGCACCTGTTCTTCATGTCATCGACACCGACACGTTGAAATCACGGCTGATGGCAAAAGGCTTTGTAAGAAATGCTTAGAATTTGGCGAGATTCCTTGTCAATTCTGTAATGAACCCATGCCAGCGGGCTACGGCAAGGAATGTGAAACCTGTTATCTCAAACGCAGACTACAAAAAAGCACTGACCTGAATTGCGCCGTATTTTCAGAAAATCAAGTAATCCATTTATATCGTGAATTCTGTCTATGGCTTGCTGAGCATGTTGGTTTAAGCAAAGCGGTTTCAACCCTAGATCGCCATCTTGAATTCTTTATTCAGCTTGAATCAATGGGTCTACAATCACTTAGCTATCAATCCTTGCTCCAAAAATACGGGGCCAATGGATTAAGGCGCAGGATGATTCCAATGCGTTTCTTAACGGAAAAATATGCGCTATCTATTTCTGAAATTGATAAACAAGAAGATTCAGAACACCGCCAGATCGCCGTATTGCTTAATAAGTTGAAGCCGAGTTCATGCAGTAGAAAGTTACTGAATGAATATTACGATCATTTGTTATTCAAGTTAAAAAGCAAGTTATCCAGCATAACATCGGTTCGTTTGGCGCTGACACCGGCGTTGGCTTTATTGCAAATACTAGAAAATGAGGGCCAACCCCTACCGAATCAGCGACATCTCAATAATTACCTCAAAAGAACCCCTGGACAAAGAGCGGCTATTTCCGGCTTTGTCGTTTTTCTAAGAGAAAAACATAAGATTGACTGGGTCTTGCCCAAAAAAGTTACCAAATCCAAGGTACAAATTAGGAAAGAAGCTGAGCTGCAATTAGTACGGTTGTTACAAAACCCCGACCCCACAAAAGCTTACCGGCAGACGGTGTTGAAATCTGCATTGTTTTATTTTCATGGTGTAACTATAAAGGTCATACCTAAACAACCTGAATCATTAAATTTAAACACGGGTGAAGATAATGATCTATTTATTGAAATTGAAGGCAATCGTTATTGGCTACCCATGATTGTCAGTAAATCTGATTAATCAAATAACTGCTCTTAATTGTTATAGGTGGATTAACAAAATGCCAAATAAAATTCTTTTTTGCGGCGATCCTCATGGTTGCTTTGCAAATATTATTAGCGCAGTACACATGTACCGACCAGAAGCAGTGATATTACTAGGCGATTACAATCTAGAATTACCCCTAGAAAATTATCTGCATGCGATTATCGGTATGACACAGATTTATTGGATTCCCGGTAATCACGATTTCGACTCAACTGCAGAACACGAAAATTTATTCTACTCTGCATTGTCATATAACAATTTACACTTAAAAGTTTTTAATATTGGTGGGCTCAGAATTGCCGGACTTGGTAGTATATTTATGCAGCGCGTTTGGAAGCCGGGTGAGCCGCCCAGATGGATAACCAAAAATGATTGGCTATCATCTCAACCGCGCACTGTAAAAAAAATACCGCTACATTTAGATAATGCAATCTGGCATCATGAATTTGAACATATGAAAAAAAGCATTAGAGCTGATATTTTAGTTACTCATGAAGCACCCAGCTGCCATAAATACGGTTTTGAAGCCATTGATGAGTTGGGTAAATCAATTGGCGCTAAGCAAATATTTCATGGTCATCACCATGTTTATTACAAAGACAAATTATCTAATGGCATTGATGTTACCGGCGTCGCCATTGGTGGCGTCGTTAATCTTGCCGGCGAGCAATTAATGAAAAGATAACAATGACTCTACCTCAATTTCTTGATATTGAAGCCAGTTCGCTGGGGATCAATAGTTATCCTATTGAAATTGCGTGGTCAGACAATAAAGGCAATATTGAAAGCCATTTAATTAATCCATACTGGGTTGAAGAATGGACTGATTGGGATTACAACGCACAACAAGTCCATGGTTTAAGCCGAAAGCTCTGCCGAGAAGAAGGTATAAATCCTGATTGGTTATGTAAACATATGGATCAATCCATTATTCCTGGGGATGTTATTTATGCTGACGGCGTCCCGTTTGATACGCATTGGATTGATGTGCTTTATGAGGTAGGATCAACACGGGGATATTCCAAATTTAAGGTTGTTCACTCTGACACAGTGATGTTGCCGCTCTTAAAAAATTGCGAACCCGACGATAAAAAACGTTGGCAGCTTTATGAGAATTTGAAATTAGAGGCTAGGAAAATGATTGGAAGCAGACACAGAGCTAGGCCTGACGTGCAATATTTGATTGAATTATGGAAGTTGTGCTGCTCTAAGAGCAACAACACCTAAAGCGTTCCACCCTTCTTGAAAAAGGCAAACGGGAAGCTAATAACATATTTTCTAAAAAATGGTTATGTCTCAAACCGAAATCCATTAGCCTCAATCACCCTTTATTACATCCAGCAGGAATGATCCATGATGCCGATGGCTTATCGTGCTTTGCATAATCAGCCACAGGTATTTTCTCGCCAGTAATTCTTTCCAATTCATCAACACTGACCAAATAGCTATCCAAGTGCTTCCTTGTCGCATCCTTAGAATTTGGCACCACCCACGCTATCGCACGTTCGTCCTGACCTACCCCGCGAATGACTACTTTCCAAAAAGCATCTGGCGTTTTCACGCCATGGGACTGCACAAAGTAATCATCAGTCGCATTATTTCCCATTATTGCACCACCAATGACTAACAGCTCACCTATGTCACGATAGCATTCAACAATTTCTTCCGTAAGCAGCCATGCACCACGATTCATTTGCAAAGTTTGCGGCAAGATATTGGTCATGAAATTACTTTGCTTAATTCCTTCTGGCGAATAGTCAAGATGATTGGCTGGCACTTGGTGACCACGGTCGTAACCGTGCCCATATGCCGCAGCACTGGTCTGCTGGCATTCTTTGGGCACGTTCTGATCAAGCTTGAAATCCTTAGCTCTGGCTTCGTTGCCAGTATCATGCTGTGCGTTGTATTGGAACTTCACGGCAGCACGCTCCTTACAATCAACCCATAGGGTAAACCCCTGATAATCTAATTTTATTTCGTCGCCTAACTGCGTTGTTTCAGTTATTTCACTGGCTTTCCTATCGAGGGTGTCCATGCCCACATCATCAATAGTTTTATTGTTTACATTATCTTTCTCTTCATATCCACCAGAACAGCTTTTCTTAGATTGGCTATAACTGCCATCATTACAAACAAATTTTGAGCCGTCACAATGCGAAACGCCCCCTTTCTTACCTGAGCATGGCGTATTTTTTGCCAACGCTGTAACGGGGAAAATAAAAACTATCACGCATACCCAAAGAAGCTTTTTCATAATTTAATCTTGTTGGTTTTAATAGGTGACATTTTACAAAACACTCGTTCAATGCAAAGCGGCGGCTAAATTAAGTTAGACTTGATTAAAGCGGAATAGAAATACTTTGATTTTTAATCCTACTGAACGATTTGCGGATTATGTAATTTGCTTGGCAGTTCTGCATTGTGGAAATCCAGTACATCCCCAAAACTGTTTGCCTGGATTATCGCCGTTTTTCGTAGTTCTTAATGTCATTGGTTTGCCGCATTTTGGACATGAATTATTATCTTGTCGTTGCTGTTTTTCCGCGACGATAGTTTTAACGTGCTTAACATGATCAATGTGGGTTCTGATCGATGGCTTTAATCGACCTGATTGAATTTTTTTGCAAATGCCCTGAATATCACTATCGTTCAAGATAGGTTGCTTTTTGTTTTTTATAAAGCGGATATAGCCTCCGGTATAAACGACATTATCCGGCATGGCGGTTTTGAAGGTGCTGTCGCCGACAAAAACAACTAGCGAAAACATTTTTTCCGGATCAAGCGCCAAAGCAGTCTGTAGCGTCTGGGTATGTTTGTAATTCTGATGCAATGGATTCTGGAATTTGGTTGTGTGCCGATAAATCTTTTGGGTCCACATTTTTTGATGCTGATCACCAAATATCCAACCCTTCATGTTTTTGGTTTCGATGACGAAAACGCCATACTTAGACACAATGACATGATCGATCTGAGTGGTGCCATCTTCTGTCGGAAGCGTTATGTTTTTGAACAGTGTATAGATGTTCTTATCGAGAAATAACTTAGCTGATAAATTAACCAAAAACTCACCAAATACACCCTTCATGAAAGGTGACATCAGGAAAGAAATAATAATAAGCATGGGAATCACCCACCAAAATCCGCTTAATATTTGATTAAAAGTTTGTGTCAGTATTTGGTTCATTCTTATTTAAGACTTTGGTTAGTATTATCAACTTCAATGGAATATTGCGACACAAGTATCAGCCGTATTCGGCCAATAACTCGACGACTGAATGCTCACAAGATCCACAGCCGGAACAAGCGCCTGTTTTTCTGGATATGTCGTCAAAAGTGACAACGCCAGTTTTAATAAGCGCGATGATTTTCTCTTCAGTGGTTCCGCTGCAGTGACAAATAATATTTTCTTGAGTGTTAGAGGAAATATCACTCATACAGAAATTTCGTGCCTACCAACTTATCCCATAGAGCTTTAACAATTACACCAGAAGCATCGTCTGGATGAATAACCTCACAGTCAGCCAATAACTTGCTGCCTGGTTGATGCAAGCTAAACCCATTTCTAATCAACATCCCAAGGCTAAAGTGCAAGTCGATCAAGTCGTCTTCTTGCATGGAGGCAATGGCAATTTTTTGTTCCCCATCCAAAATTAACATTAGCCGGCCAACGGCTTCAGCAATAGTTTCCGGTAACCTGGAATTATCAAATAGAAAGCTTGACCAGTTTTTGATCAATTTAAATCATCTCCAGGAGGACGGGTAGTTTGAAGGAAATCGTAACGTTTTAATAACAGGGTTATCCACAGATAATGTGGATAACCGTCTCTAAAAAGAAAATTTATCGTCCAAGAAGACGATCGAAAACAGCTTCAGTGTCGATTTGCATTTAAGACTTACCCATAAGCAATTCCTGTTTTGTTTCCACGTTTTCAGTGTAGTCGAAGTTTTTATTTCTGCTATCGCCGATATTTTTTACTAAAACAAAATTTAGTAAATTTACTACGCTCCCCAGTTGATCGATAAAGCTGACATTGAAGAGATAATTACGCCGCACAAGCTTCGGCATACTTACGCCACCCGCTTGTTGAAAAAAGACGTGCAACTGGTAGACATTCAGGCGCTGCTCGACCATGAAAGCATTGCCACCACGCAGATTTGCACGCATGCGGAGCTGGAGCGGTTAAGTAAGCTGGTTGCGGATATTTAAGGATCAACAAGACGCAACCAGCAACACTTCTAGGTTTTTGCTGCAAAGGGCAGGCCATGACGGTACACCATCTTCATTAAACCAACAAATGTTTATTCCACGGTCGGTGCAAAGATAATCTGTTATCCAAGGTATTGATGTCGGATCTTCTGGGAGAACTAAGCAAAGGGAAATATGATGGTCGCCAATCACATTTTGGTAGCGATAGCGGTATTCGTAGAGTTGACTCAAGCCTTTCCTGATTTGCTCTAACAAGCTCTCCCCGCCGCTCTTCATCTCAAAGATAAATGAGCCATCACCAGGGATTTTTGCGAACAAATCAATATGGTCATTTTCTTGGGGATTTGCCCCAAGCCCACGCAGCCAGCTCTCCATCAAATCAATAAGCTCTTTATGAGCCAAGTTTCTTCGTTGACGCTTGATATTTGTAAGTTCCGGGTCTGCAAGCTCTTTGCGCCTGTCATAGGGCTTTGGTGTTGGAAGCACCCCTGTTCTTGGCCTGAAAGGATAAATCTCGGCAACTGGCAATGGCGTAGCAGTCTCTTCCCCCTCAATGGAAGGTTCAACTGGCATTGCCGTTTCCATAGCCTCATCTTTGCTAAGGGCTTCGACAATATGAGAGGGAAGCATTTTCACCCCGTCGTAGTATCGCCCCCACTCCCCGCTCGCAATAACACCCTCCAAGTCTTTTTTGTCAGTGCAGCTATCTAAACCTTTGAATTCAGCGCTAATGCTAGCAATAGCCTCTAATTGGCGTATAAGCTGATTTCTGTCGGCTTCATTCACGCCGTTTCGAAGGCGAACATGTCCTTGGCCGAGCAAAAAAAGCTCGGTGTGCTTAAGCGTATGGAATCGGCTCTGATAATTTTCTGGGTAGCCAAGCCGATTGTTGCGAATATCATCAAGTGCAGCGGCAACATCATCGACTGAAGGCAACGCCTGTTTGTTTATTAAAGGGCAATTAGCTAAACCGAATATTTCATTATAAGAAACCGAGGCGCTAAGCACGCTGATGCCGCGAAGTTTTGCGTCGGCTTGGAGAGCAACAGCAATAGTCCTGACAGGGGAAAGATGCATCCCTTGCCTTATAAAGTCCAAAGTTCTTCCGCTTGTATTGGATTGAACCCGAAGCTTGTTTTTATTGCTTTCATATGCAGCGCCCATAGCGTTTGGATACTGAAACAAGGGCAACTGCAATCTAAGGAAAGACGCTACATCTGGTTCTTCCCTTACCAAGAACCGCTTAGCCGTTTCGGTAATCCTAACAATCCACCCTACAGGCGACGCTTCTAAATAATAAAGGCCAAGGTATGCTGGGTAGGCGCTGATTTCGTCTCGGAATTTCGATACATCTCGCCTGCCGCCAGCAGTCCGAGATTTGGATGCGGCATATTTGGCAAGATAGGACGCCTGGGGCTAATGCGTTGCAATCGTGTTTCGAATTCATTCCGGTTAAATAACTGACCGTCAAATTCGTTAAAAATCGACGCAATTTCCGCCAACTTTTCTGGCCAGTCATCTCCGCTGGAATGAATTTTATGGCTGAATAAATCAATAATCATGCTCAAATCGACAGCCTATTATCCCTGCAAGTATTCAAGCCCAAGGATTTCAGCGAGCTCTTCACTGCTTCTTTTACGCTTTGCCCCAAAAACATGCATCTTGATATGATCGGCAAGCTGAGCTGCAAACAGAGGCGGCACGGCATTACCAACTTGCCTAATTACATGGCGGCCCGTTCCATAGAATTCCCACCAATCTGGAAAAGTTTGCATTCTTGCGGATTCCCTCGGCGTGACTTCTCTAGGCGAGAATGGATGAACATGCCCTTTGCCTCCGCCTTTGTCTGAGCCAACAATAATTGTGAAGCTCGGTCTTTCAGGGTGAAGTTTATTAATGCGAGTCTTCGGGTCACGCTCGCCAAATTCTAGGCCGTGATAACGATCAATAATTCGTTGACTGTGCTTTCGTCCGGAATGATTTGGAACATGGCTTGCTTCTCCAGGTTCAGGTAAAAATCTAAGCGCTTCAGACGCAGTTCTATATGGGGATATTCCGCATTCTTTAATACCATGCGTTGGCTTCATTTCCGGCACTAGTTTGCCAGTTTTCGTGCCAATGAAGAAAATACGGTCTCTGAATTGAGGTATGCCGAAATCCGCAAGCTGGTAATGGTGCGCAGATACTGTATATAGCCCGCCAAGCTCAAGCGATTTCAGTATTTCCTCATATAAGGAGCCGTTGTGAATTGACTTTAACCCAGCAACATTTTCAAAAACAAAAACTGTTGGCTGAACCTCATCCAGTATTCGCAGATAGTCCCACACAAGGTTGCCCCTTGGGTCTTTCAGGCCTTTGCGGCGACCAAATACCGAAAACGCTTGGCATGGCGGTCCACCAATCACCAAATCAACTTCGTTTCCCTTGATATTTGCACTTTCAAGCAATTCCTTTGCGGATATTTTTGTAATGTCAGCCTGCATAGCCTTGGCGTGATTATAGAACGGCTTTTTCCCGCTATTTATTTCCAAGGTTCTGCACGAAAACGCATCAATATCGCTAGAAATGCGTATATTAAAGCCAGCCGCAGAGAAGCCTAAGTCAAGACCACCGCCGCCTGAGAAAAGCGCTATGGCATTCAAAGACTTTCGTGCTTTTGGAGTTTTAATTTCTTTAACGTTTGCTGTTCCATTAATGCTTGATCGGCTTCCAATTGCCCCCGCTCTTGCTTCTAAGAAGGCTCCTCTCTCAGGATTCATGGTTGTCTTGCCCTTTACAACTCTCATTATTATAAGTTCGCAGTCATCTGTAGTTTTGTTGATCCAAGAAAACCTCGTATACGTTCTTCGATTTTCTCCCGTATTTTCATTTCACATTCCCAAATCACTAGCACTTTCCAACCATCTTGTTGTAATTTTTCTATATGTTGCGCATCTCGTTCAACAGTTCTAGCAAGTTTTGGCTCCCAATAAGTAAGATTGCTGGCGGGTGGCTGTCCCATCGAGCAATCTTTATGCTGATGCCAAAAACAACCATGCACAAAGATTATCTTTCTCCGTCCAATAAACACTAAATCAGGCTTCCCGGGCAAGTTCTTGACGTGGAGGCGGTAGCGATAACCCATGGCAAATATCATCCTTCTGACAGTGAGTTCTAACCCTGTGTTCTTGCTGCGTATGCGGCTCATAACATAGCTACGCTTTTCATGGCTAATGCTGTCAATCATTGCAGGTCTATTGCACTATCTTCGCACGAGAAATCCAGCTCGATTTGCTTGTCTCCCCCGAATTTACCGGCTTTCCCGGCGCCGCTGGGTTTCTTGGGAACAAAGTCAATTCTCTGTAAACTTCCTTGTAATCAATTTTTCGGTCAGCCATCTCTCCCAACAGTTCTGCGATTACTGCTAAATAGGAGGGAACTTCCCCTTTCTTGCCATAATTGCATAACATCTTCACCAACTCCGCGAACTCTTGGAAGTTAATCCTGCTTTTCCGATATGACGCTGGAATTCATCGTAAGTCACAGCCTTATTCATGGTTAACTATCCCATTTTATAAAAAATTGCCATAAGACATTAAATTATGTCATTTTGTCACATAAAAATCGTCATTATCATCACAAACCACAATACAAACGCTGTTAAATACATATATAGCATTCGTATGTATATACGTGATTCATCGCTCTTTCTGGCCGACATTAGACAAAATGTTATTCAATCTGGTAAACCGTATGACTCACATACCTGTAATCCATAATTCACCTCAATGTGAGTTATTATCGCAGCTAAAGCTGACCGGATGAAGCCAGTGGTTTAAACCTTATGATGGAAAATTAAATATATGATAAAAATCTGCCCATTAAACAAAACGATTAAAAATACTTTTCTACAACAGAAATCATTAACACAACATGCAAAATAATTTCATAATGCAATAGTATTCATAATTACCCAACCAATTCCCTAATTCCCCTAGTAGGCCGCAGCCACGACTTACTTTCAATGATGGATTTATCTACTTTTTCTTTACCAGTACGAATTGCTTCTGCGGCACATTCCACTAGTAGGCGATGCAGGTTGCCAAGATTTCCTTCAGAAATAATATGCAGGATCATGGCAAGCTCAGGCTCATGGAGTCTTGACGACTCTTTGAGAGGCAGGATTTTTTCAAATCCGGCGAGTAACTGCTGAAAATCCTTATTCAATTCCCATATTGGGAGTGTCACCACATCAAACCGACTGGCATGCTGAGGATCAGTGTGCAGCACGCGCACTGCTTCGCGCGTGCCTACACCCACAATAGGAATTGCAAGCTCATTACATAACAGCTTAAGTGCATTCATGGTTTCTCGTTGTTTCACAGGCGAGCCTGTTAATAATGAATGAAACTCGTCAATCATTAAAAGACGTGTGTGACATGTACGCAAAAGATGTATGACCTGATATCTAAGTTTCGAGGTGGGATCAGTGGCCCGGTATGGAGTGAAAAAACGCTCCAAAATTGAAATATAAAGCCCTTTTTCATCAGCACTTGGCGGTGCCTCTGCCAATATCACGGGCTTAACGGGTTCTGAATCTTCGTTGACATACCCAGCCCCACACAAATCACGGAAACGACGAATGATGGTCGTCTTGCCATTATTCGAGTCACCGACGATTAACAGGTTTGGCATTCTTGGTCGGACTGGTTTATGTATCAAGCCCTGCAATGTATCTAAGATTTGAGTTGAGGATTTGTAGCTAATCCACCGAGGCTGATCCATAAAATTAAGCCGATCCTTGTCTGTCATACTCATAATGTGACGGAAATCTGGATGGATATGCTCGTAATTATTGGTACTCATGAAATTTCCCCGAAGGTATCAATATCACCGTCAATTAAACCGGAAGCGGCAAACGTCTTTGGCAACGCGGGGACTTGTAATTGATTACTTGACAGTGGCGCCGCAGGAGAAATATTTTTCTCATGTTCTTTGCGGCGCTGACTCATCCGACGGGCTTTTTTAGTCTTTTCCTTAGACTCATCAACCATATTTCGCAGCTCGGTAATTGCATGAAGAATCTGATGCTGATTAACGCTCATTACGCCTTCCATTTTTAATTTTTCCTTAGCTAATTTGTATTCCCATACGCTCATCGTAGGCAAGGATTGGTCAGCAAATGTCACTTTGAAATACTGCTTAAGCATTGGATCGAAGAACCAGACAACACTAATATCTCTTGGATCTCGCCGAAAGATGAACTTTCGTTTTTTACCTTGATTTTCAGGAACTTCTGCATTAATCCAGGGGCGCACAGACTCAGCGTAGTAAGCCATGCCGTCTATTGTCACGCCGAAGGTCTGTACTGTTCGATGGAACGCAGGTAGGAAATCCAAAAGAACAGTGAAGCGATCGGCCTGTATAGGCGGAAGACCAATGCCTTGTACTTCAGCATTGCCAAAAATACCAATTTCCCATTTACGGTACGGCGACATTCCTATGCCATTATGTAATCTTCGCTGGTAAATCTTACAAATTAATGTGACTAGCCATGCCTCGAACTCTGATTTAGTCATGGTTGCCTGTTTTTCAGAATCGTAGCCATCCCTATCTTTAATAGATGAAAATGTGGTTCCTGGAAGGTCATGTATCTCGCTAAGAAAGGTTCCAAGCAACCTCTCAATATGACCGCCATAGCGTGGCTGCTTGACTGGACGAAACTCCAGATTAATGCCATACATTAAGCAAGAACGCTTAAAGTTGTCAGATCGAAAATCAGGGCCATTATCGACATGAATAGTATTAGGAAGACCCCATACCGGCCAGGTAGCATCAACATTGTGCAATATTAGCCATTCATCTTTCGGCAGTACGGAATGAGCAACGCACATAGCAACCGATGTTCCCGAAGGTGCATCAAACGATAGGTAATACCCGGTCACCATCCGGCTATGAACGTCTATTGCTAGCGTTATCCAAGGGCGACCAATAGGTTTGCGATATAGATCATCCACTAGAATAATATCGACTGGAGTGTGGTCAATCTGAACAACAGCTAAAGGAAAATCTGCATTAGGAAAAGTACCGGCAGCAGGCATAAACTTATTTTTAGCTTTTTCTTTGTAGCCACGCTCGCGAAGACATTCTTTTTCCGAAACTTTAGTCAGTCTTGCTCGAATCGTACTAGGATGCGGCGCATCGATCCCGCGCTGTTGGCAAAGACGCTGAACTTCCGTCACCGTCTTGGTTGCTGTTGATCGTTGTATCGTTAGATAAAAATCCCGAATGACTTCTCGAATAATTTCTTCTGCAAAAGTAGAAATACGGCTGCCACCTTCTTTCCATCCTCGCTTCTTTGGAATGAGAACAGACACAACACCCAATGCATTGTACTTCCTCAGCCAACGATAGAGAGTAGCAGCATTAACCCCCACTTCCTTTGCGCGGTTTTCAACTTCAAAACGACCGGGAGATCCCTTATTTAACAAGGGCTTGATAGCGGCAAAGCGTTGCTCGGCAATTTTCCAGTCATCGTCGGCAATATCAGCCACATCATAATTAGAATTAGTAACGACTGAATGAGCTCCCGATAGTGGACTCAGTTCGTGGATTCGAAGTGGCATACTGAGCCCACTATTAACGTCGATACCATTTACAGTTTCAAAGTCGAGAATCTGAGTAATCCGATAAACCACTTTATTGTTTTGAACAAAGCTTCCTACCTGGATATCAACTCTCTGCCTGATTGGTTCGAAAATAGGATTTGTTGAATCAATAATCTCGTTAATTATTTCACTCATCAGAAGACACCCATAACTCTGTAAAATCATTCAATGGCAAGGTCATGTCACAGTCCAGTTGTCGGGTAGCAAGTAGATACCAGATATGAGCTATCCCCGTGAAGTGACGAGCAAGAATGCAGTGAAAAGGAACGCTACCCATTTGCTGTATGTTCTCGATGACCAAACGACTTTCTTCAACTGGAAATTGCATTCGCTTGTAACGATCCAGAAATCTGATGTTCGCCAATGTTTGATCACGAATGCGTGATTCATCGTGTATGTGAAATTCCCAGCCATGCTCATTAGCATACCTATAAGCTGCTTTCCATTTAGGTAGCCACTCGCGCCAATGCTTTTTCCATTCAACACCCGGCTTAACTTCAACAAGCAATGGTTTTAGATATTTACCAGGCTGGTAATAAACAAGAAAATCCGGTGTGTAAACGTACTCTTGCCCATTATTACCAATAAATGGTATTCGAACGGGTTGCGAGATAACGTCTAACACACAAAGTGCGAACTCCTTCCGGATCAAGAAGTCGCGTTCAAGTGTGGATTCAAACTGAATCCCTGTTACCCCGCGAAAAGCATAGAAACCGGAAATGCTCCGACGAGTTGGCCCAATTTTACGAGTTTGGCGTTTTTTAACGCAGTCGCAGCTATTTCCCATATTTCATAATCCAGTCGCATCTATTTCTATAAAAATCGTCGCATTAATTTCCAGTAAATATAGCTTAACTTATTGATTTGTCGTTCTCATTGTCGCAGCTATTTCGAAAAATGACAGCGGCAGTAATCCTCGACCAGGAGAAATCTCGCTAGCTCACAATGGCACGTTATTTCTTGATGAGTTACCCGAGTTTGATCGTAAAGTGCTGGAAGTATTGCGTGAACCGCTGGAAACGGGCCACAT
>Ga0208629_100180_pt1 | contig 31043 bp, 21 predicted proteins | sample LakWasMet19_HOW5_2_FD_183865 | JGI IMG/M metagenome (GOLD analysis project Ga0208629, IMG submission 183865) | Freshwater sediment methanotrophic microbial communities from Lake Washington under simulated oxygen tension - Sediment Metagenome... | ecosystem: Environmental > Aquatic > Freshwater >... | reverse complement strand
TCATGTACACCAAGTTTGTGATCGTCGTCGATGACGATGTCGATGTCCGCAACTGGCAGGACGTGATCTGGGCGATGACCACCCGCATGGACCCCGCCAGGGATTTGACCATACTGGAAAACACGCCGATCGATTATCTCGATTTCGCCTCGCCGGTTTCAGGCTTAGGCTCCAAGGTGGGATTTGACGCTACCAATAAATGGCCCGGAGAAACCAACCGGGAATGGGGTCGGACTATCGTGATGTCGCCGGAGGTTATCAAGAAAGTGGATGAGATGTGGGATACGTTATTTTAGTCATATAGGATGGGCAACGCTTTTCTGCCCACCGCTTTTATTTACAAATGGCGGACAAATCAATAAAGCCGTCTATCAACTCTACACGCCCACTAGATTTGCACAATCAAATGAAATAACAAATGGCGCAATTTGTGTTTTTACGTCATTCAGGATGTCTAATATTAATTAACCGTTAAGGAAATCCATGAGCATTAAGCTATTTTTTTCAGAATATTTCGAGATTGATGGAGATGTGCTTGATGCTTATGGCGCATTGAATATATGTATTGACACTGACTTACCACTATTCATTGATCCTTTTTTACTGTTCTCGTCAAAAAAATCGGAGTACATTGAATTACATGAGCAGATAGTAAATCACCTTATCCAATTAAAAAACCTCACGACCAACAACCAAAATTCTGATATTAGATTATTCCAATTCCCTGAAGTGAAACAGAATTGGCTCGGGTTATGTAAATGGGGAAATAACGGTAGGGGCTTAGGCCCCAAATTCGCTCGCGATTTAATTAAAGCTTTTAATGGGTTTTATTCTAATTTTGGTAGTGAAACAGTTTCGTCATCTTCTCACATTGAAAAACTCACATTGGTAGGCGCAGGAATTGGACGAGATTTTATAAGCGACTTCACAACAAATATCATGCTCGAATACCTGCTTAACTATACGCAGAGCTTCGCAATCGACCACCTAAGAGAAGATCAAAGAAAAGAATTTTCAGTTAGATGTAGGTTCGATGAACAATTGATGTCATGGATACCAAAAGTTTTTGTCCTACCCTATTTTTATCTGGAGGATGGTGATTTTATTTTATTGACGCCTTTGGATATCCTTACCAAGGATGATGCGTTCATCTGCCACAGCGATTTAAGGAATCAATTTAGAAGAATTACGAACGCATTAGAAAATAAATCACTTCGTGATGCTATTAATATGTATTTCCAAAAAAGACTGCCCACACAAGCAAAGCAAAAAGATATTGAGCTAGCAATTAGCGCTACTATTCAGGAATTCCCTGAAATATTAGACTACTACATCCGCCACAAAGAAAACACTAAAGATAAGGCGGCAAAAATATCAACTGAAAAGGTTGAAAAGATCAAGAGTGAGTTAATATCAACACTATCTGATTTTTGTGAGAAAGTAGCGGATAACAGTGCATTCTATAGCATAAAACCAACCAGCTATGAAGCCGCTCTCCAACGAGCATTGTATCTAAAAGAAGTCATTGAAAATAATGATGGATATAGAATATTTTATAAAAATGGAAAAGCGATCGCATCAGAAGACACCATACAAAGAATTTTTAGGTTAACTTGGTTTGCAACACCTTTCGATGTTAACTCCGAGGTAAATAATGGGCGAGGGCCAGCTGATTATAAAATTTCATATGGGGAGCGTGACTCAACGATTGTAGAATTTAAGTTGGCAGCATCTAGCTCGCTTAAGAAAAACTTATTAAATCAAACAGAAATATATAAAAAGGCATCAAAATCCATAAATGATATAAAAGTTATCCTCTGTTACACTAATTACGAGATAACTAAAGTAAATCGAATTCTTGCAAGCATTAATCAAGAATGCGCTGAAAATATTGTCATCATAGATGGTACAAAGAAAATATCGGCATCGAAAGTAAGATAGCTAACAAAAAAATAAAGCGGCATAGGTTGAATTAAAGCCGGAAAGCCCGGCAACGCTACCGCTCTCCGTTCCTACAAGTCGCTAGGCTTCAACCCAGTATGCTTAGAAATACGGGCCAGCATACGAGGCCCGATTTCCTCACTGTTATGAAAAGCAAATACGAAATCGGGCCAGCCGGTTCGAGCTAAGGTGCGATGCGATCCTGATTGACGCTTGATTTCCCAGCCGATACTAAGCAGCGCGGCAAGAACGCGTTTGGCCTTTGCCGAAGGCCATTGACTCATGCGGCAACGAGTTCAATGTTGATTGGCATGGGACGGCTTTCCCCGGTTTCGATGCGCTCGGCCAGTGCGCGAAGAGCCAATATCTCCGCCTTAGCCATTGCCTCGTCGGCGGTAGCGCCATAAGTTAATACGCCGGGAATTTCGGGAACCTCTGCTAACCAGCGGCCATCGTCTTCACGCTCATATTCAATATGAAAATTCATGATGCCTCCAAAAATGAAAGTGTTTGGGCATTCTACACCTGTGAATGAAACAGGGCTAACAGTTGATGATTAAACTGATTTAGCGTTCTCACACAGAGAACGTCGCAATCCTTTTCTTTATCTCCTTGGGCAAATAGCTTACCTTTTTCTACCTTTTCAGCCGATTTTATCAAGAATAAGTTGCCCCGCTTGTAACGCCTGCTTTCGCCATTGCTTCCAGTAGTTTTCCGATTGCTGCTGCCGTACACAACGCAAATAACGCACCTGTTGGGCCGCATCAAGATGTTCGTGAATCACCGTCTTCGATATAGTAAGCGGGTTTTTCAGGAGCAAGACAAACGGGGACGATGCAGTCCAGCGGTAAACTCAAATCGTATCGCATCACAAGCCTGTCGGATACTGTGTGCTTTGGCGTTGTCCGGTTGTTGGATATTATAGGGAAGGTTCCATTCACGGACGGGGCGTAAACAATCACAATGCGTAGCCACCGCAATGATAACCGGCAAGGCTTGATTGGGGCTTTGTTCCTGAAAAGAGTGGCAAATAGCATTCAGTTGTTGTCAATCAACGCCCCACATTTTCCAGTTATCAACACTGACTCTACCCGCTTAATATACTGTATGACATTAATTTCCTAAGCAACACTCTTGGAGCCTGGAAAGTTTTCAATCTGTATTTCCCCGATTCCCCGATAATTTTTGCATGTTGATCAACAGCCCATATTAATCATTAACTTCGTCTAGGCCACAGCAGCAAAGGGACTCCTGCCTCAATAAATCCCCCGAACACCCCCAGAATTGACAATCAAACGATTGATTGATATTGTGGCAATCAATCGTTTGATTTATTTTTTGTAAGCAATTCCTGAGGCAGCATGGTCACTAACGAAAATCCCGAAACAGAAACTCACGACGCGCGCAGCAGACTGGTCATGTCGGCATTACGGCTGTTTGCCGAAAAAGGCTACAAGGCCGCCTCCACCCGAGAAATCTGCGAAGCGGCAGGCGCGAATATTTCGGCCATCCGCTACTACTTCGGCGATAAGGCCGGCCTTTATCGCGCCGCATTTACCGAACCGATGGGCGACGCACCCTGTGGTTCCAATATCGAGGCTTATGCCGGTTTACCGCTGCCCGAAGCGCTAGCCAGATTTTTCACGGAATTTCTTGAACCGCTGAAAAAAGGCGAAGAAATCAGGCTGGTGATGAAACTGCACTTCCGGGAAATGATCGAGCCGACCGGCGTCTGGCAGCAGGAAATCGATGCGGAGATCAAACCGCAACATGAAGCATTGGTTTCGCTGCTCAAAGAGCATTTGGCCCTGCAACGCATTGATACTGATGTTCATCGGCTGGCTTTTGCCATCATCGGCATGGCCGTGCATTTTTATGTCGGGCAAGAGGTTGTTTCGGCCATTTCGCCGCAAGTGTTGAACACTCTCAAGGCGATTGATGTTCTGGCAGAACGCCTGGCCGGTTACGCCGTGTCGATGATCGAAGGCGAGGCCCGGCGTCGCGCACAAGAAGTAAATCATGAGTGATAAGAATCTACATCAACTAAGCTGGAGTCTTCTGCCTTTGCTCCTTTCAGCATGCGGCTCCAGCGGCTTGCTGACCACTGTGGGCCCCGATTACCAAACTAAGCCTTTGAAGGCAGCGGCTAACTGGCAAGCCCCCCAGTCAGGCGAGAATAACTTGCTCGCTGCTCACCAAGGCGACCCGGCCAATCTTAGCAGGTGGTGGCAACGCTTTAATGATCCGGTTCTGAACCGCTTTTTAGCGGCAGCCCAGCAAGAAAGCGCGTCCGTGGCCGATGCTGGGGCGCGCATCGAGCAAGCCAGGGCCAACCTGGTCGGCGCCGATGCCGCCTTACTGCCCTCGATAGATTCCAGCATAGGCGCTAAACGCTCCTCTTCTTCCTTTGGAGGCGCTCCGTTCGTATGGAACCAATTACCGGCTGGGCTGCAATCCAGCTGGGAAGTCGACTTGTTCGGCGGCTTGGCGCGCCAGGAGGAAGCGGCCCGCAGCCAACTGGAATCGAGAAATGCAGCTTGGCACGACGCCCGCGTCTCGGTGGCGGCGGAAGCCGCCAATGCTTATCTGGCTTATCGTTATTGCGAGGGTCAAGTGCAAATAGTGCAGGCCGACACCGCGTCGCGCCGGGAATCGGCCAGGCTCTCGGAAATCGCAGGTAAAGCCGGATTCCGTGCCCCCGGAGACGTCGCGCTTGCCAATGCCAGTGCCGCCGAGGGCAATAGAACGTTGCTGCAACAACAAGCGCAATGCGAACGTTCGATAAAGGGCCTTGTCGCAATGACCGGCTTACAGGAACCGGAGGTTCGTAAATTGTTAACTGAGGCGCCTGACCGGGTGGCAAAGCTGCCCAGCCCACCGGTGTTCCGAATTGATTCCCTGCCTGCCCAAGTGCTGCTGCAACGGCCCGACGTAGCCTCCGCCGAGCGCGATGTCGCGGAGGCCAGCGCCAAAATCGGCGTCGAGCAGGCCAAGCGATTTCCGAAGTTGAGTCTGTCCGGCAACATCACTCCGACGTTGCAAAACATTAACGGGGGAGCGTTTTTGCTCGCACAAACCTGGGCGATAGGCCCGACGCTCAGCTTGCCGCTGTTCGATGCCGGTAAGCGGGCTGCCGATGTGGAAGCGGCGCGAGTCCAATATCAGGCCGCCGAAAGCAAGTTTCGCAGCAAGGTGCGCACGGCGGTAAAAGAAGTGGAAGAAGCCTTGGTGCGATTAGATAGCGCCAGCCAACGCTTACCCGAAGGTCGCAAGGCTGTCACCGGTTACCGGGCAAATTTTCTGGCTGTCCAGCAACTTTACCAAGTCGGATTAGGTAATTTGATTGATGTCGAAACATCAAGGCGTAACGTTCTGTCCGCTGAAATGGCCCTTAAAGAGTTAGAGCAGGAGCAGGTAAGCGCCTGGATCGCTCTGTACCGTGCGGTCGGCGGCAGTTGGGAAGAACATGACGACGCCCGGAAAATTGGCGCGGTCAGTTCTTTTGCTCCAAGCAGCGGCGAACCCGAAAAACCAGATCACTATTTAAATCAAGTCGATTTCACCGGAGGAAAATCATGATAAAAGGAAAAACAGGCGCTCTGCTGACAGCCTTAAGCGTACTGATCGGCATTGGCATTATCGCCGGACGCAGTAGCCATTCTGCCACCGCCGACACAGCTCCCGCGCCGAAGCCTGCGCTCAGCGTAACGGTAATCCAGCCTGCCATGCGCGACATTCCCATGACACTGACGGCCAACGGTTCGATAGCGGCATGGCAGGAGGCCATTATCGGCGCTGAAATAAGCGACCTGCGTTTGATTGAGGTGAATGTGCAAGTGGGCGAAACCGTAAAGAAAGGACAGCTGCTGGCGGTTTTTTCCGACGAAAGCGTATTAGCCGATGTCGCCCAAAGCAGGGCAGCGCTGGCCGAGGCCGAGGCGAATCTGGCCGATGCACGCGTTAACGCCGAACGGGCCGGACAGATCTCGGCTTCCGGAGCGCTAAGCAGCCAACAAGTGAACCAATATCTAACCGGCGAAAAAACCGCTAAAGCCAAGGTCCAGTCGGCCAAAGCGCAGTTGGATTCGCAATTATTGCGGCTGAAATATACCAAGGTTTTAGCCGGCGATGAGGGCGTTATTTCTTCCCGTAGCGCCACCTTGGGGGCGGTCGCTGCAAAGGGGCAGGAGTTGTTTCGCATGATCCGGCAAAACCGGCTGGAATGGCGGGGCGAAGTCACTGCCTCCGAAATGGCCCAACTCAAGCCCGGCATCGCTGTTAGCGTCGAGGTGCCCAACGTCGGCAGCATCAAGGGCAAGATTCGTGCCTTGGCTCCGACCCTGGATGTCCAGAGCCGCAATGGTTTGGTCTATGTGGATTTACCGGAAGCGGCCTCGCACGGTTTACGCGCGGGAATGTTCGGCCGGGGCGAATTCCAAATCGGTATCAACGCCGGTCTCATCGTCCCCCAGACTGCGCTATCTTTGCGGGAAGGCTTCAGCTATGTCTTCAAACTGGGCGAGCAAAATGGCAAACTGGCCAAAGTCTCTCAGGTCAAAGTGCAACTGGGCCGAAGAACCGGTGACAGTTTGGAAATACTTTCGGGACTCAATCCGGGGGATCGTCTGGTCGCCATCGGCGCCTCATTCCTGACCGATGGCGATACTGTGCAGCTGGTGCAGCCATGAACGTCTCCTCATGGTGCATCCGCAACCCCATTCCGGCGCTGATGTTGTTTGTGCTGCTGAGCTTCGGTGGGCTGTTGAGTTTTCAGTCGATGAAAGTTCAAAATATGCCGGATCTGGACTTGCCCACGGTGACAGTCACGGCATCTCTGCCCGGCGCCTCGCCTTCCCAGCTGGAAAGCGAGGTGGCGCGTAAGATCGAAAACGCCATCGCCACCTTGCAAGGCCTGAAGCACATCACCACTAAAGTGCAGGACGGCAGCGTTATTATTACTGCCGAGTTCCGCCTGGAAAAACCCGTACAGGAAGCGGTGGACGACATACGTTCCGCTGTGTCCAAAGTGCGTTCCGATCTGCCTGCCGATCTGCGCGACCCGGTTGTTACCAAGCTGGATTTGGCCGGTTCGCCGATCCTGGCGTTTACTGTCGCCTCCGCCCAGCGCGATGACGAAGCGCTTTCCTGGTTTGTAGAAGACACGATTGCCAAAAAGTTGCTCAGCGTGCGCGGCGTGGGCCAAGTTAGCCGGGTGGGCGGCGCCAGCCGGGAAGTGGCCATTGCACTGGACCCGGTCAAATTGCAATCGTTGGGCGCTACGGCTGCCGATATTTCCCGGCAGTTGCGCGCGATACAAAGAGAAAGTGCAGGCGGCCGCACCAATTTGAGTAGCGGTGAGCAGCCGGTACGCACCTTAGCCAACGTTGCGTCGGTGGAAGAAATGCGGCCGTTGCAACTCTCGTTGGCAGACGGCCGCAGTTTCCGGCTCGACCAAGTCGCGACGATCGACGACACGGTGGCGGAGCCCCGATCGCTGGCCTTGCTCAACGGCAAACCGGTGGTAGGGTTTGAAGTCACCCGCAGCCGTGGCGCCAGCGACGTCGAGGTGGGCGCGGGTGTGCAAAAAGCGTTAGCGGAATTACGGCTTGCCAACCCGGATATAGAATTTACCGAAGCGTTCAATTTTGTCACCCCGGTGCAGGAAGAATTCCACGGCTCCATGACCATGCTTTACGAAGGCGCTTTGTTGGCGATATTGGTCGTCTGGCTGTTTTTAAAAGATTGGCGGGCGACTTTCATCTCCTCCGTAGCCCTGCCGCTGTCGATAATTCCGGCCTTTTTGGGCATGGACTATTTAGGTTTTTCTCTGAACGGGATCACTTTGTTGGCGTTATCTCTAGTGGTTGGCATTCTGGTGGATGATGCTATCGTCGAAGTGGAAAACATCGTGCGTCACTTGCGTATGGGCAAAACACCTTATCAGGCGGCCATGCAGGCGGCCGATGAAATCGGCCTGGCGGTGGTCGCTACCACGTTCGCACTGGTTGCGGTATTTTTGCCCACGGCCTTCATGAGCGGGATTGCCGGGCGCTTCTTCAAGCAATTCGGCTGGACCGCAGCGCTGGCCGTGCTGGCCTCGCTGGTAGTGGCGCGGATGCTGACGCCGATGATGGCCGCTTATCTGTTGAAAGACAGCGGCCACTTCGAGCCACCGGAAGGGCGCATCATGAAAAACTATATGAAACTGGCGACCTGGTGTTTGCAGCATCGCCTGACCACGATAGCGGCTGCGGCGGCGTTTTTCATCGGCTCCTTGCTGCTGATCCCTTTACTGCCCACGGGGTTCATACCGCCGGACGATAATCCGCAGACCCAGGTTTTCGTCGAATTATCGCCCGGCGCCAGCCTTGTCCAAACCAGCGCCTCGGCGGAAGCTGCCCGGCAACTGTTGGCAAACGTGCCTTATATAAAATCGGTTTATACCACCATCGGCGGCGGTTCAGCCGGCGGCGATCCTCTTGCCGCCTCTCAAAGCGGCGAAGTGCGTAAAGCCACGTTGACGATTACGCTGGCTAATCGTCAAGACCGGCCCGTGCGCAAGCAAGTCATCGAGCAAAACATCCGGCAGGCGCTGCAAAATCTGCCCGGCGTGCGCACCAAAGTAGGCCTCGGCGGATCGGGCGAAAAATACGTGCTGGTGCTGAGCGGCGACGATCCGCAGGCCTTAAGCACCGCGGCCCGTAACGTTGAGCGCGATCTTCGGACCATTCCCGGCTTGGGCAGTATCGCCTCCAGCGCCGCGCTGGTAAGGCCTGAAATTGCGGTAAGAACGGATTTTTCCCGTGCAGCCGATTTGGGTGTTACCACCGCGGCCATCGCAGAGACACTGCGCATTGCCACGATAGGGGATTACGACTGGTCTTTGCCCAAGCTCAATCTCGCCCAACGCCAGGTGCCGGTGGTGGTGAAACTGGCCGCAGATGGACGCAGCGATCTTTCGGTGCTGGAACGGCTCGCGGTGCCGTCAGGCAAAGCCGGTTCGGGATCGGTGATGGTGAGCCAGGTGGCCGATCTGGAGTTTTCCAGCGGACCTGCGGTCATTGATCGCTATGATCGCTCACGCAACATCAATTTTGAAATTGAACTCTCCGGCCTGCCGTTAGGGGATGTGACTTCCGAAGTGCAAAATTTGCCGAGCATTCGCAACCTGCCGGCCGGGGTAAAGCAGATTAATATTGGCGATGCCGAAATGATGGCTGAGCTTTTCGCCAGTTTTGGCCTCGCCATGCTGACCGGCATGCTGTGCATATTCATCGTGCTGGTGCTGTTGTTCAAGGAGTTCTTACAGCCGATCACCATCTTGGCCGCGCTGCCGCTTTCTTTCGGCGGCGGTTTTGTGGCGCTGCTGTTGACCGGTAAAGCGTTTTCCATGCCGTCGCTGATCGGGCTGATTATGTTGATGGGCATTGCCACCAAGAATTCCATATTGCTGGTCGAGTATGCCATTGTTGCCCGGCGGGATCATGGCATGCCTCGAATGGATGCGCTGCTGGATGCCTGCCGGAAACGCGCCCGCCCTATCGTTATGACCACCATCGCGATGGGTGCCGGTATGCTGCCGATTGCGCTTGGCATGGGAGGCGCGGATTCATCCTTCCGCAGCCCGATGGCGGTCGCCGTGATCGGTGGCTTGGTGACTTCCACCTTGCTCAGCCTGTTGGTGATCCCGGTGGCGTATACCTATTTGGATGATTTCAATAGCTGGATCAAGGCGCTTTGGCGGCGCTATGCCACCGCCAAAGCATTCGATGCGGGACTGAGACTTTGAAGTTGATGCGGCTATACGGAATTTGTGAAAGACCTGATCCAGTCTTTCGGCTGTTCGGCAAGTCCAGGGAACGGTTGGTGTTTATTTCGTTCATGGTTCTGTCGCACAGTTTGTAAAACCGAAAGATAATATTTAGCCTGTATTATTTTTCTTCAACGTTTAAAAATAAGCTGCCCCGCTTGTAATGCCTGTTTTCGCCATTGCCGCCAGTAGCTTTCCGATTGTTGCTGGCGTAAACAGCGCAAATAACGCACCCGCTGGGCCGCGTTAAGATGCTCGTAAATCAGCGGCATCAAACCGTCTTCGATATTGTAAGCAGGTTTTTCAGAGGCCAGACAAACGGGGACGATGCAATCCAGCGATAAACTCAAATCGTGGGCCAGCGCCTCACAAGCCTGTCGAATACTGTGCGCCTTGGCATTGTCCGGTTGATGGATATTGTAGGGAGGATTCCATTCACGGACCGGGCGTAAACGATCGCAATGCGTCGCCACCGCGATGATAACCGGCAAGGCTTGGTTTGGACATTGCTCCTGGAAATAGCGGCGAATGGCGTTCACTTGTTCTGTATCGACTTGGCGGGCGGCTTGCGCGGCATTGCAAACCATTAAAATCACATCGACTTTTGTCCACTCCTGCATTAATGCCTCAGGTGCCTGGTCATGCATTAAGCCGCCGTAACCGGCGCTGTCCAGTATGATCGCTTGTTGCAGGCCGTCGCGTTCGAGCAGGTAAGGGGTGATTTCTGCGGTAGTGGGCAAGAGTCCTTCCGCGCTTTTTATTTCGCCGAACAAGGCGTTAATCAAACTGGATTTACCGCTGCTGACCTGGCCTACAACAAGCAGCCGAAGCGGCTCTATCGACTGCTTATGCGCTTTACTTTCCGCCATGTCTTGTTTTGAGGCGGCGGTTAATCTGTCAGTCGGTACAATGTCATCCAGGGTTAATTGACCGCTGTAGAGTTGAATGGCGTAATAACCGAGCTTGTTGATATAGGCACTGATCAAGCGTTGCGATATTTCATGGGTAACGGTATTTAGCCCTTTGCCGATCAATATACTGCGCGCTTTAGCCAGCGCCGCACCCGCCCAATTAAATAGCCAATTCCCGACATCGAAAGCCGATCTAAGTTTATTCAAGGTGTCGACGGCCTGCTTGGCGCGCAATAAATCGCCGACTCTGACCGCATGACTGCCGGGAATTTTGTCCAATACGTCGTGCTGAATATCCTCACAGACCAACACAATCAGTTTCAGCAAATACGGCAGCGGAAATTCTAAAATGGGGTATTTGGAATCGGCATGAAAGTGCCTGGCAACCAGCGTTAATACGTCATTGGTCAGTTTTAAGGCTTTGCTTGAGTCCGTCAATACGTCCGATTCTGCTTGCCAGCGTTCGGTTAATGGCTTAAGTGCTTGCCACGCCAGCTGAGCTTTATCCGGCCAGTCTGGATTAGGCTGAATCTCGATGGGTTCTACAAACAACGGTTTTTCGCTATGGCTGCGCCAGTGCAGCAGACCATAGACCAGCGCCATGTTGGCCGACAAGATGCCCATGCCCTGATAAAGCCAACCGTGTTGCCATACCCAGTAACCGCCCAAGCCTATTAACGCCAGCCAAGGCAGTAAAAACACCACCGCCAAGACAATTCCAAAGCGCGTTACAAGCATAAGCTAGGTTTCCTTGTTTTTGAGCAATTGGCGCGCGTGGCTGAAGGCCTCGTCGTAAGCCTGTTTTAACGTCGCATGGTCAGGCAAAGCGCCTCGTTTTACGCCCTGCAAATATACGCAAAAAGCTTTGCCCAGTGCATAGGTCATCGCTCCCGAATAAACGCCCGCCACCGCCGAGCCGTAGACAGGGACAAATTTCAGCAGTTCCCGTCCTAATAATCCTGCACCGACACTGACGCCGATCAGGCTGGTAAATTCGGCATAAAGTCTGCGGGTCAATTCCAAGCCATAAATTGAAGCGATGCTATGAAACAGTTTGGCTTGCACAGCCAACACTAACGGCAAACCTGCCAGGGGAATCGCGCCCATGCCGACATTAAGCACTGCGTAACCGATCAGGTGCGGATGAGCTTGTCGGGCATGAAAATCCAGTAATTCCTTATGCTGCTCGGTGCCGCGCAATAGGCCGATCACGCCCGCCGGCAACACGCTTTCAATGGTGCGCCATAACGCATCCAACCCGTAATCGGCAGGCTCAAAACCGTCTTCCGGCAGCGTGAAATCAACCGGCACAAAATGCACCGGCACCGACTTAAACCAGTCGCGTTGATGTAACAGCACTTGCGCCAACGCATGAGGCACTTGCGGCGGAAAGGGTGTTTGTTGATAAGGATACGGTTGAATATGCTCGGCATCGACAGCATAGCCGTCGTGCAAGGCGGTTTGCGCCACGATGATAGGCCAGTCCGGGTGCTGCTGATGAATGGTCAACACGGTATCAACCACTTCCGCCTGATTCATGTCCAACGCCCGTAACACCACGACCAATAAATGCGCCTGATTGGCGCACCAGGCTAAGTCTTCGCCGGGATTGTAAGCCGTTTCACCCAAACCCCGCGTATCCAGAAAACGCATCATCGGATGGCTGGATGACGGAAAATCATAAAAGCGCGACCGTTTAGTGCAAGCCTGGAAGCCATTGCCGATTTCCGCCGCATTGCTGCCGGTTAATGCCCGAATCAGCGATGTTTTGCCGGCTTGTGTTTTGCCCAGCAGCCAAAAAACAGGAATCGGCAAGCGTTGCTTAACTTCGTTTATTTTGGATTCTATGCCGGTCGCTCTGGGGCTAAAGAGCTCATCGCCTAATCCTTTCCACGTCCAACTGCCGATGATATTCATAGGGAGTAGGTAAAACTTTGCGGACTTGATGTGATAATGATCATGCCAAATACAAGCATGTGTTATCTCCATAAAGTAAAAAATCGTCATATCCTGGCCTGATTAAACAAAGCGTGGGATATGAATTGGGGGAGGTAAAGCGTTAAAAAATTATAACTCTTTTTTATGCACTCAGTTCGTAGGATGGGTAGGGCGTTACGCTATCCATCCTACCGCCTACTCAAGATATTGAATCAATCCGGCTGACAATCTCGCTGGACGCCAACTCCAAGCCCTGCTTGTAACATTCGCTGGCCCTGTCCTTGTCGCCTTGGGCAGACAGCAAATCGCCGAATAGTTGATAAGCCGGAACGGTAGGCTCTATCGAAATGCTTTTGGTCAGGTAGGTTGTCGCTTTTTGGTCGTCTCCGCATTTCATGCTCAACTTGCCCAGCACGGTCAGGAACACCGCATCCCGTGGGTGCATCGGCAGCCACTGCTCGGCTGTTTCAAGCTGTCTTGCGACATCGATCGACTGGACGTTGCCGAACAACACCACCAGTGTTTGATCCCAGGTTGTCGACAAGGCTCTGGACAAGCCGCCTTCGACCTTTGCGCCCGCCCCTGCATCAATCATCGCAGCGAAATAGATCGCCGAAACGCCTTTCATGTTTCTGATGTAATCGGGAATTTCCGACCATAACGAATCAATTTCATCAGCACTGCCTCGCTCGGCCGCCTGCTTTAACAATTTGCTGAATGCTTCGGTCTCCAGCAGTTTTATCTCGGCTTCCATCAACACTTTATTATTGTTCAATGACGGAATCAGTTTGCGGATGCCTTCCCAATCGCCGGCTTGTTGATAGGCTTGATGTAGTAATTTTAAAACGCTGGCGTGAGTCGGATCGATGGACTGCAGGCGTATCAAGGTTTCCAGGGCTTGCTCGAATTGTTTTTCCGATAAGTGCAGTTCCGCCTGGGTCAGGCCTATCGCCACATCGGAACCCGGCGCCTGGTCGGTTGCCTTTTTCAGGTATTCGTCCCTTTTGTCATACGCGCCACGGGATTGCGCGGCTCTTGCTGCAGTCAAATAGTGGATCAACGGTGCGCCGCTGTGCGAGGCATGTTTGATTAATACTTTTTCGGCTTTTTCCCAGTTACCTTCGGCGGAATCGACCAGACCGGCAATCAAAGCTTCCTGAGAACGATTGAATTTGATGCTTTTGCCGCGGTTCTTGATTTGGCCCGGCAACCTGAGCAGCCAGCCTAAAAGCCTGAAGAAGATATAAAATACAAAAAATCCCATGATCAAGCTAACCGCAAAAACGATTAACGATGTTTCAAGGGACCAATAGCCGATGCCGATCAGGACATAGCCTGGATTCTCGAATCCACCCAACCATTTATCGGCAAAAAAAGCGGCTGCAACGGCAACAAGGAGTGAACCCAGAAAATACATTATATTTTTCATCATGTACTCTCTGGATTATTGTGCGGCAGGTGCTGCTTCAACCGGCTTCGGTGTCTCGGCGGGCGGCGCGGTCTCAGTCGGCTTTACCGCTTCGGCCGGAGTCACTGCCACCGGTTTTGCTGATTCAACCGGTTTTTCGACCGGTTCGGATTTGGCTTTTTCAGCAGGCGGCATGGCTTTATCGACTTCCAATCTCAGCTTGGTAATATCCCTGAGCATTTTCAACGACAGGCTGATGTCCGGGAAATGGCTGCGGATTTTGATGGCGCTAAACTTGTCCAGCTCGGCAATGAAATTGCTCGTCTCTGTGTTCTTGGCAAAGTTTTGTTCGATCCATTTTTTTGCATCGGCCAAACTGGATTGGTAAAGCTGCTCGTTTTGCTGAACCAGGGCAATTTTAACCATTTCCAGTTTTACCCTTAACTGTTCCCGAATAAACTGGGCTTGTTCCGGCGTTAATATTTCCTTAATGGGATGTTCGGTGTGCCTGATGGTCACTACCCCTTCCAATTGTCCCAATGCAGAATCAAGCAGATTTTGACCTTCCTTATTTGCCGGTTCCTGTGCCGGTTTGGGTTGAGTCAATGTTTTTCCGGTATAAGGCAAAAACAAGGTTAAGGTATCGACCTGACCTTGCAGCGATTGAATCGAGGCATACATCCCGACAATATCGGCAACGGCAACATTACGGATCGCGGTAATATCCTTGGCGATTTGTTCGCGTATTTTAAAAGCGCCTGCATCCCCGCTTTCTCTGAGGCGTTGATCCGCCGCTTCCAGGGCTTCGCGGGTGGTATTAACATCACCCATTAAATACAGGCGTTGATTGGCTATGCTTAACAGGTATTCCGCATCGGCAATTAACCAGTCGCCGCGTGTCTTGCCTAACTGCCGTTGTACCTGCTGGACTGCACTGTTTAATTCATTCCGTGTAGCATCCAGTTTTTCGCTATGTAACTGGGAAAAATCCGCCAGGGTTTTGGTATAGTGGGATTCCTTCCCGGCAACATCGGCTTCTACGGTTGCCAGTTGGGATTGAATGGCTGCAAGTTGCGCCTGATAGCCACTAATCTGTTTCGACAACTCGATCAGCTGCAGGTCGCCTTTATTAACTTCCCCGCCTAAATCAGCCTGTTGAGAGCGTAATTGCTGAAAAAGATAAAAACCGGCGCCTGCCACGCTGATAATAATGAGCAGCATAATGATGCCAAACCAGAGTCCGCTACGCGACTTGCGAGCTTCGCCTTCAGGACGTAGGCGAGGGGCGTTAGCAGGAGCGGAAGCTTTGCTATTTTCGCTCACATTCTGTTCTTGTTGTTCAGTCAATTCGGCCACTCTATTCCCCTGTCACACACGTTATTACTGTCTCAAGAATTGCTGTATCGATAGGACTATCCGTCACAGTAATTCGATTAAATCCCATATCGGCGGCTAAACACCTGATTCTATCGCTAACTACCACCAAGGGTATTAATGACAATAGCTTATTATTCTTTTCACCCAGCATTAAACTTAAGTTCTGCAACGCTTCGGCGCTGGTCACGGTAATGACATCCAGGCGGTGCTGAGCAAGCAACTCGACAACCGGAGAGCTATCCATACGGGGGATTATTCTTTTGTAGACTTCCAGATAGTCAACTTCTGCGCCTCTGCTGCGCAACGTGGTTGCCAACTGTTCGCGCCCGCCTTCACCGCGAACGATTAAACAATTTTGCCCTTCGACTTGCTGTAGTTGCGGCATTTCCAGTAACGCTTCACTGTTATAACCGTATTCAGGCACTAAATCGACGGGTAATCCGGCCATTTTCATGGCTTGCGCCGTAGCCTGCCCCACTGCGGCAAAACGCACGGATTTCGTGCGGGGTATTTTGCCACTATTCGCCTTTAGAGCAAAATTTACTGCATTGGCGCTGATAAAAACAACCCATTGGAATCCATCCAGATTCTCCAGCGTAGATTTTATCCGGTCGTCATCCCGCGAAACAATTTCCAGGGCAGGAAACCGGACCGCTATCCCGCCCCGCTGTTCAATTAAACGGCTCAGATTTTCCGCCTGATGCTCCGGCCGCGTTACTAAAACGCATGCGCCGTTCAAAACTTTACTCAACGCTTCCGCCCCTTACCTACATCCCTGCATTCAATGAAACAGCGCTTGCAGAATTTCATCGGCGCCTTGAGCCAGTAAGTCTTCGGCAATCATTTTGCCGATAGCTTCAGCGCTGTCCACGCCATCCGTCCGTTCAGCCCGATAGATCACGCTGCCGTCAGGACTGCCGACCAATCCGCGCATGAACAGCTGCTCGCCCTGCATCTGGGCAAAACCGGCAATCGGAACCTGGCAGCCGCCACTCAAACGCGCGTTCATTGCCCGTTCCGCCGCCACACACAGTCCGGTTTCGCTATCATGCAACGCACTCAACATCTCATTAATTTCCGGATCGTCAATCCGGCATTCTATGCCTATAGCACCCTGGCCGATCGCCGGTAGGCTGACGGAGGTATCCAGGCATTGAGTAATGCGTTCAGCCATGCCCAGTCTTTTCAAACCGGCCGAAGCCAGAATAATGGCATCGTATTCACCGCTATCCAGCTTGGACAGGCGGGTGTTGACGTTACCTCTTAACGACAATATTTCAGCTTCCGGGTAAAGCTCTTTAATCTGGCATTGTCTGCGCAAGCTGGACGTGCCGATTCTGGCATTAGCCGGTAAATCGTGTAACGTCGCATAATGATTGGAGACAAAAGCATCGGTCGGATCTTCGCGGGTTAAAATGGCCGCCAAGTGCAAGCCTTCCGGAAACTCCACCGGCACATCTTTCATGGAATGCACGGCAATATCGGCCAAACCTTCCAACATGCCCTGCTCCAACTCTTTGACAAACAATCCCTTGCCGCCAATCTTGGCTAAAGGCGCATCAAGAATCTTGTCGCCCTGAGTGGTCATTTTAACCAATTCAGTCCTGCATCCTGGAAATGTCCGCTCCAAACGTTCTGCAACATGCTCTGCCTGCCACAACGCCAAAGGACTCCGGCGCGTCGCAATACGAATAATTTTTTCAGTCAAAAGAACACCATTCATTTTCAACAATAAACTACGTTATTGTAACCCGTGTAAGTTGATGACGGTTAATCGAACTTTAATTACTTACCTGCACGAATGCAGGTAAAGAACGGAAGCTTTGCCTACAAGGGTGTAAGCAAGGAGCGTTAGCAGGAGTGTAAGCTTTCACTGTATAATTTGACCTAATAGTCAACTTACAATGAAACCGCCATGACCAACGTTAATTCCGACAAACTTTCCAGCGCCCGTTTTGCCCAGGCAACCGATGCCTTTGTAGAGGTATTTACCGCCTCTGTCGATTTTGACCAACGTATGGCGCAACAAGACATTGAGGGCTCAATCGCCCATGCCAAAATGCTTTGCTCTTGCGGTATTCTGACCGAACAGGAACGCGACGCTATTATTGACGGCCTGACCCAAATCAGCCGGGAAATAATTAACGGCGAATTTGTCTGGTCGATCAAGCAGGAAGATGTTCACATGAACATTGAAGCCCGCCTGACCGATTTAATCGGCATTGCCGGAAAAAAACTGCATACCGGACGCTCCCGCAATGATCAGGTGGCGACGGATATTCGCCTTTATCTGCGCAGTGAAATCACCCAGATTTTAGGCCAGCTCACGCGCTTGCAAACAGCCATTCTGGATTTGGCGGAACAACACGCCGATACCATCATGCCGGGCTTTACGCATTTACAGGTCGCCCAGCCGATTACTTTCGGCCATCACCTGATGGCCTGGTTTGAAATGCTCAGCCGTGACCGGGAAAGGCTGCAAGATTGCTGCAAGCGCGTCAACATTATGCCTTTAGGCTCTGCGGCATTAGCTGGAACCAGTTACCCGATAAACCGCCAGATGACTTCCGATTTACTCGGCTTTAGCCGTCCTTCGGCCAACTCGCTGGACTCGGTCAGTGACCGCGATTTTGCGATTGAGTTTGCGGCGGCCGGCAGCTTGATCATGATGCATTTATCGCGTTTTTCCGAAGAATTAATCCTGTGGTCCAGCGCCCAGTTCGACTTTATCGAGATGCCCGATGCTTTCTGCACCGGCTCCTCGATTATGCCGCAAAAGAAAAACCCCGACGTACCCGAACTGGTGCGCGGCAAATCGGGCCGGGTAACCGGTCACTTGGTTTCGCTGCTGATGCTGATGAAAAGCCAGCCGCTGGCCTACAACAAAGACAATCAGGAAGATAAGGAACCGCTATTCGATACCGCCGACACCTTAATCAATTGCTTGCGGGCTTATGCCGATATGGTTCCCCACCTCGAAGCCAAAAAAACCAATATGTACAACTCGGCCAAACGCGGCTTTGCCACGGCCACCGACCTTGCCGATTATCTGGTACGTAAAGGCATGGCTTTTCGCGATGCTCATGAAGTCGTGGGCTTGGCAGTGCGCTTAGGGTTGGAAAGCAAACGCGATTTATCGGACCTGTCCCTGCCAGAGCTACAGCATTTTTCGGGTTTGATTACCGATGATGTTTTCGATTATTTAACGCTGGAAGGCTCGGTTTCGGCTCGTAAACACATTGGCGGCACGGCTCCCGGTACGGTTAGGCTCGCCATCCAGAAAGCACGGGCAACACTGGAGCACGAACAACTAAGCCTGCTAAATACTCACCACAAAACCGGCACGGCAGCACCTGGATTGTAATATTTGTTAGCGTCCGGATCTTCGTATCTCGGCGGTACGCTTTGTTAAAAGACTCCTGGTTATCGACTTAGTTTCAGTTTAAAAATAATGCTTTCACCATGATAAGACCACATCCAGAGCCTGCCATCCATTTAGGCTCACCCGGCGAAGAAATCAGCATACAAGACCTTCAAACGATTAAATACCGATTTAAACGCTTGAATCAGCTACGCGAACAACGGGTCCAGGATTTTTTGCAACCTCGCCAACAAACATTCCTGGACTTATTACCCCTGCTTTTCCATTGCAACTTCCCGATGTTACCGGGATTTATTTCTTCGACAACTCCCGCAGGAATACCCGAATACAACCCTGGCATCCAGACAATAAATGCCGCCAGGCAGCTTGCAAAAAACTTCACTTATGCCCGCGCGGCATCACAGACTTACCCTATTGAAGGTCTGTTCTTGATGGGCAGCGTCGGCAGCATCGCATTTTCCAAAACCAGCGATATGGACATTTGGTTATGCCATCAATCCGACTTATTGTCCGGCGCCATTGCCGAGCTGCAAAAAAAAGCCACCGCAATAGAGCTTTGGGCGGCATCGCTAGGACTGGAAGTGCATTTCTTTCTGATGGACAGCAAACAATTCCTGCTCGGTGAAAACACGCCCATTTCTACGGAAAGCAGCGGCCAAACCCAGCATTATCTACTGCTTGAAGAGTTTTACCGGACGGCAATTTATATTGCCGGAAAAAGCCCTGCATGGTGGCTGGTCCCCCCGCATGAAGAAAGAAACTACACAGCCTATATCAAGCACTTAATAGCTAACCGGTTCATTCCCGAACATGAGCTTATCGATTTCGGCGGCTTCGACGCTGTCCCGGCCGAAGAATTTACCAGCGCAACCCTTTGGCATCTTTATAAGGCGCTGCATTCACCGCATAAATCGCTATTGAAACTGCTGTTAATGGAATGCTATGCCAGCGAATATCCTCAGACTGAATGGTTGTGTCAGGACATAAAAAAGGCCGTTTATCAGGGCGACTATATGACGACCGATCTCGACCCGTATTTGCTCATTTACCAAAAAGTCGAAAAATATCTGCAAAAAGCACATAGCCACGGAAGATTGGCCTTGGCTCGTCAATACTTTTATTTAAAAGTCATGGGTTCGTCCGACAACACCATGGATTCCCAGACCAGAGCCACCAGGGAAAAATATATGCACTCTATTGCTAATAACTGGAATTGGCCCGCCTCTACTATTGATAACCTTAAATATCAGCGACTCTGGGATATAAAAAAAGCAACGTCGGAACATGCCGTTATCGTGCAGCAATTGACCCACTGCTACCGCATGATTATGGGGTTCGCCAGAGACCATGTCGCCCAAAACCAGGAAAACAGCAACGACCTGAAATTGATAGGCAGAAAGCTTCATTCCTTTTTGGAAAAAAAGCCGGGCAAGATTGAAATCATTACGACTCGCTCGGAAGTCCACTCAAAAGAAAATACCTTGTCTATCGTAGAAAACCGTCTTCCCGGCGGCGATGGCTGGGCTATGTACCTGAAAAACGTACAGATGACTAACGCCGCAGATTTCGAACCCATACAAAAATGTCGGTCTTTAATCGAAATCCTTTGCTGGCTGATCATCAACGGACTCTATCACAAACAGCTACAGCTCCAGTTCAGTTCGCATTCACTTAAAATGCCGAATGAAGAGTTGCATTCAACACTGACGCAGATCAACCTTTTTTTAACCCAGAGTTTTAACTACGACCCTCCGCTGGAAACCTACCAAACCCTCAAAGCTCAGCTGAATTCACTGCTTATTCTCAACATGGGCATATCGGATGATGACGGCCTGTGCGTTATGAGTGAGCGTTCCGATGCGTTAAGTTACGGCATGAGCCGCCAGTGTTTTATTCAAACTATCAACAGGATTTCACTGTCCAGCTGGGGCGAAATCACAACCAGCCAGGATGAAGGCATAGAAGGGCTATTTAACTGTTTAGCGGATGCGGTTAATAACAGTAAAAAACCGTTATCCTTGAGTAGCCTGAAGTTTGTTTGCCACACTCCGGCTCGGGCCAAAGGCATTATTCTCCGCGTTGAAGCGGTATTTAATACCCTGGTTAAACTTTTTTCCAAACAACATCATAATCGCTCACCCCGTTATATTTTGCCTGGCGGAACTTCGTTTTATGTCTTCCAATCCGCAAACAAAACCCTGAGCTACAAACAGCTGGCAACCAGAAAACAGTTGTTAAGCGAATTAGCAAGCCCTCAGGAACAGTTCAGCACCATTCATTTCGACCCAGCGGTCCTCGAAAACACACCCATTCATCTTATTTATTCCCTGAACAGGCCGCAAGTGATCCAGCTTTTTTACTATGAAAGCAAGGTGGACACCAGTGTCTATATTGTTGATGAAAAAGGCGCCTTGTATATCCAGCCGCATAGCAAAGCAAAGCCGAGCCAACTGCTAAAACAATATTCCATTTTTTTAGAATCGATCCTCAACCGCAATCTTTTCGAAACGCTTTTGACCATTGAATATTACGAGATCACGAAAAGTCCTGCCGGTATCTTTTCTTATACCCCTGTACAACTGAAAGCAACCACATCAAACCAGGAATTAAACTTGCGCATTACCGGGGAAGATACCCACAAGGGCATCATCTATTCGATCTACTGCAATGAAAAAGAGTTTTCCTCGCTAGACCACGGCAATCAAGTCTTTTATGCCGCTTACCAGCATATACTCCAATTCCGGAACGGTAAGATTAATTATCCGATTCATATTACCGATATAGACCTGCCCCTTTCTGCATTCCGCATCGACAACCCGGAGCAATTGCAAACCATCCATTATTTAAACTACAAACAAAAAATAGAGGATAAATTCAACATTTAATCTTACCTGTCGCTTTCGACTGGCTTTTTTGGAGATGAATCGTCTGCCTGGAGCAGCGCGACAAAATCATCCGCCGGCAGCGGGTGACTTTTGAGATAGCCTTGGTATAAGTCGCAACTTTGCTCTTGCAGGAAAGCCAGCTGTTCCAGTGTTTCCACGCCTTCCGCCAGCACTTTGAAACCCAAGATATGCCCCATCGCCACAATGGTCGCGGCAATTTCCATGTCGTCTTTATTATGGGGAATATCGTCGATAAAACTCTTATCGATTTTCAGTACGTCCAGAGGAAAGTGTTTGAGATAGGTCAGCGACGAATAACCGGTGCCGAAATCGTCAATGGCAAGATGAACGCCTTGGGCATGCAGGCTGTTGAGAATGTTCGTCGTTTTGTCCTGGTTTTCCATCAACCCGCTTTCGGTTATTTCCAATTCCAGCTGCCCTGCCGAAAAACCGGTGTCGCGCAGTACCGTTGCAACCAAGGCGTTAATGTCACTGCGCCGGAATTGGTGCGGGGAAACATTAACCGCCAGGGTTAACGGCGGTAACCCCATATCCAGCCACTGCCGACCCTGCCTACAGGTTTCGCGCAGCACCCATTCGCCAATCTCCACAATCAAATTGGTTTCTTCGGCAATGGGAATAAAGCGGCAAGGGGGAATCAATCCTTCGACAGGATCTTGCCAGCGCACTAACGCCTCAGCACCGACAATACGACCGCTGGCAATATCCATTTGCGGCTGGTAAAACACACGCAGCTCCTGTTGTTTAATCGCTTTTCGCAAACGGACTTCTAACGCAATACGCTCACGGACAGCAATAGTCAGGTCTTCGGAAAAATAGGCAAAGCAGCCGCGCCCATTATCTTTAGCGTGATATAACGCTGTATCAGCGTGATCCAGTAACATTTCAGGGTTGTCTGCGTGTTGCGGATACAGGCTGATACCAATACTGACGCCAATCTGTACATCGTCACTTTGGGGAAGCTGAAAGGATTTGCTTAAGTCTGCGATAATTCCTTCAGCGACCCGCGCGGCATCGTCCGGGTGTGTAATATCTTCCAGCAACACGATAAATTCATCGCCGCCCAAACGGGCAACCATGTCTACCTCTCGCAACCGGCTTGTTATTCTACGGGCGACTTGTTGCAGCAACTCGTCACCCGCCTGATGCCCAAAGCTGTCGTTGACGGCTTTAAAACGATCCAGGTCGAGCATCAGCAATGCCAGCTGCTTGCCTTCGCGTCGTTCTACCTCAATACCGTGCTTCAAGCGTTCCAGCAACAACCGGCGGTTGGGAAGCTGGGTAAGCGAGTCATGGAAGGCCAGATGCTGGATCTCATATTCCGCCGTCTTGCGTTCGGTGATGTCGGAAAAGGATGCAACATAGTTGGTGACATGGCCACCCTCATCGGTTACGGCGGTAATGTTGAGCCATTCGGGGTACACCTCGCCGTTCTTGCGTCGGTTCCAGATTTCGCCCTGCCAGTGCCCATCCCGAGACAGGCTTTTCCACATCGCCTGATAGAACGAGGCATCCTGCCTCCCGGACTTGAGCAGGGCCGGCGTTTTACCAACAGCCTCTTCAACGCTATATCCGGTAACCCGGACAAAAGCCTGATTGACCCGGAGGATGACTTGATCCTTATCGGTGATGGCCATGGCTTCCTGGGATTCGAAGGCGGTAGAGGCGATGCGCAGATCCGTCTCAGACAACTTACGCCGGGTAATATCGATGCAGGAGCCGATATAGCCCAGGAATGTGTCTTGCTCGTCATAAAGCGGCACCCCATGATCGAGCAGCCAGCGGTATTCTCCATCAAAGCGGCGCAAACGATATTCCATGCTGAATTCATGACGGGCATCGAAAGAGGTGACGTAGGTATTGAAGCAACGTTGGAAGTCTTCCGGATGTACGTTAGCTATCCAACCATTGCCTATTTCCTGCTCCATTGCCCGCCCGGTAAATTCCAGCCAGCCCTTATTAAAATAGTGGAAAAACTTGTCAGGTCTGGCGATCCAGATCAGCACAGGCGCACTATCCGCCATAGTGCGGAAACGGGCTTCACTCTCCAACAACGACGCCGTCGCCCGTTTGCGCTCAGTCACATCGGTGATGAAGCCGTGCCAAAGCACCGAGCCGTCCGCTTCCCGTTGCGGCAATGAGTTGCCGAACAGCCAACGCACCGTACCATCGTCAAACTTCACACGATACTCATGCCGCCAAGGGGTCAACCGCCGTGCCGACGCTTGAATGGAGGCGACGATGCCGTCATAATCGTCGGGGTGCAGGACGGCGTATACCCTGGATGCATCATCTCGTACATCCTCAGGACTGACCCGATAGATATCACGGATCGCTTCACTGGCGAAAGGAAAGCAGGAACTACCATCGGGGTGCATCTGAAATTGAAATACAAGTCCGGGCACCCGACCGGCAATTTTCTGAAGACGATCCAACGCTTCTTGTAGTGCCGTTTCCGATGCTTTGTGCTCGGTAATGTCGCGAGTAACGGCGAGCAATGCAGTAATATGACCATGTGAATCGCGTAAGGGAACCGCATGGGTATCCATCCAGCGATATGTACCCTTGAGCCCACGCATCTCGAATTTCAGATTGCCGGACTCGCCCTCAAACACGCGCTTTGTCAGCGTTATAAAGGCGTCCTGATATTCCGCTGTCATAAGTTGCGGTATCTGCTGACCGAGGACTTGATTCAGGGAATCCGCTTCGATCATGTTCAACCCGGCACGGTTCATCTGCAGCAACGTTCCGTCTGCTGCCACCAGCTTTACGCACTCAGGTTCGGCTTCAATGATGGCGTATAGTTGCAGCTGGCTCTCGGTGAGTTTTTCAAGAAAATAGCCTAGCATAGCCACGACCAAAGAAGCCACAAAACACGATGCAACTAACCCGGTAAGCAGGTAATCGGGAGGCACTTCTCCCTTTAGCAATAACCCCATGACAGCAACAATGACCTCAGTCAACAACACCGAGAGGATCACTGAGAACAACCACAACTGCCATACTTTAAGGCGCTGAAGCAGCGGGAGAGGATTTATTTTCAAGTTAGCCCTTTACTGTTTATTGTGGTATGCATAATCCTGGATTCAAACTTTAAATTAAGCCGCCCCACATTATCTCTGCTTACCTTCAAGTAAACTCTGAGACCATGAACAATCAATAGTAATCTCTTATCCTTAACGATTTATCAGTACAGCAACATGCTTATAGCCACAATAGCTGTCTTCTACGTCAATAGACTAACCCTCTTAATTTTTGGTACAATTAAACGGATTCTCGGAGACTTTAGGGTTATCCGTTTTTGTAAGTTTTCATTTCATCAATCTGGAGAAAATCTATGCCAATTAAAGTTGCAATCAATGGTTATGGTCGTATTGGACGCAATATCGTTCGCGCATTATACGAAGCAGGCCGTACCAATGAAATTCAAATTGTTGCAATCAATGATTTAGGCGACGCTGCAACGAATGCGCACCTGACTCAATATGATTCAGTGCATGGAAAATTTCCTTTCGAAGTAAGTGTTGATGGCGACTACATCGTGATCAACGGCGATAAGATCAAGGTTTTCTCGGAAAGAGATCCATCAAAACTACCTTGGGCAGAGCTGGGCATTGATGCCGTTCACGAATGTACCGGTTTATTCACCAGCAAAGCCAAAGCATCCGCGCACATTGCTGCCGGCGCAAAAAAGGTTATTATCTCCGCACCCGGCGGCAATGATGTTGACGCAACCATTGTCTATGGCGTAAATCATGATGTCCTGAAAGCTTCGGATACCGTCATTTCTAATGCCTCATGCACAACCAACTGCCTATCGCCATTAGTTAAGCCACTGCTCGACACCGTTGGCGTGGTACATGGCTTAATGACTACGATTCACTCTTACACCAACGACCAGGTTCTGACTGACGTTTATCACAGCGACTTACACCGCGCCCGCTCAGCTACGCAATCAATGATCCCTACTAAAACCGGTGCGGCCGCGGCTGTTGGTTTAGTATTGCCTGAACTGGTTGGCAAAATGGATGGTTTCGCAATGCGCGTACCCACTATTAACGTTTCTGTTGTCGATTTAACCTTCCAAGCAGCCAGAAATACCAGCAAGGAAGAAATCGACCAAATCCTGAAAACTGCCTCTGAAGGCCCTTTAAAAGGCATTCTGGAGTTCAACAGCTTACCACTGGTTTCAATCGACTTTAATCATAATCCGGCGTCGTCAATTTATGACTCAGCATTAACTAAAGTCATGAATGGCAACCTTGTAAAGGTTCTATCCTGGTATGACAACGAATGGGGCTTCTCAAACCGTATGCTGGATACGACAATTGCTTTAGTCAACGCGAAATAACGGATTCCCTACATAATGTTAAGAAGAACCAAAATTTTAGCAACGCTGGGCCCTGCTACAGACAAGCCCGGCGTACTTGAAGGCATGTTTGCAGCAGGCCTTGACTTTGTTCGCATGAACTTTTCACATGGTTCTGCTCAAGACCACATCAATAGAGCCAACGCTGTCCGTGAACTTAGCTTAAAAACCGGCAGACTGGTAGGTATTTTAGCCGACTTGCAAGGCCCCAAAATTCGCATCGCCCGCTTTAAAGATACCAAGGTATTTTTACACGAGGGGCAGAATTTTGCTCTGGACATCAATTTTGACCCGATGGCCGGCGACAATACTCAAGTTGGCATTACTTACGAACCTCTAGCTTTAGAAGTCAAACCAGGCAGCAGACTGCTACTGGATGATGGACGTATCGTGCTTGACGTGGTCAATGTTGAAAACATGCGCGTTAACTGTACTGTTATCGTTGGCGGCGACCTGTCCAATAACAAGGGCATCAACCTGCTGGGCGGCGGTTTATCTGCGGCCGCATTAACCGACAAAGACAAAGAAGATATTAAAACGATTGCGATAATGAAATGCGATTATGTCGCCATTTCTTTTCCGCGCACCGCCGAGGATCTTCATGAAGCGCGCCGTTTGCTGGTTGCCGAAGGCTGTCATGCAGGTATCGTGTCCAAAGTTGAGCGGGCCGAAGCCCTGGATGTTATTGACGAAATCATTCTGGCATCGGACGCAGTCATGGTTGCTCGTGGCGATCTCGGTGTCGAAATTGGTGATGCCAACCTGCCTGCTGTGCAAAAAATGTTGATTAAACGCACCAGAGAACTCAATCGTGTTGCGATTACCGCCACGCAAATGATGGAGTCAATGATCGACAACCCTATTCCTACTCGCGCTGAAGTTTTTGACGTTGCCAATGCAGTTTACGATGGCACCGATGTCATTATGCTATCTGCAGAAACAGCATCGGGTAAACACCCGATTAAAGCGATTGAAGCAATGAATCGCGTTTGTGTTGAAGCGGAAAAACAACCCAAAGTTCGTGTCTCAGGACATCGTGTTGAGCTTCAATTTGAGCGCGTCGATGAAGCCATTGCAATGTCTGCGATGTATCTGGCCAACCATACCAAAATTCATGGTATTGCTGCGTTAACCGAATCAGGTTCTACAACTTTATGGATGTCCAGAATCAGCTCGGGTATTCCAATTTTTGCGCTCAGCCCTCACCCAGAAACGCTTGGCAAAGTCACTTTATACCGTGGTGTTTTCCCGGTACTTTTCATTCATGACCTTAGCGATCACGATGAAGTAAACAGGGCTATCATTGCAGAACTAAAAAGACGCGGTGTTGCCGTTGAAGGCGATACATTCATCATCACTCAAGGTGACAGGGAAGGGATAGCGGGCGGCACCAACGCTTTAAAAGTTATCACTGTTGGACAAAAATAACTCCTTGAATCTTTGATTGACCGCTTGATGGTTCTCAGCCCGAGAATTACACTTTCAACAACGATTGCATCTTAATGGCCTGAAAAACTAAAATTTTTTAGGCCATTATTTCTGCTGGATACATTCAACTGCCATAGTTACATGGAAGATTTTTATCTTTAGCTCAACTCATAATTCATAGCCCACCTTCCAATCGGGAATGGCGACAACGCAATACATTGAACCCAACCCTCAAAATCACATATTTCGTAATAACGTTCACTTTATTTTTATAGTCTTCAGCTTCCGTCTTTATTTTTGTAAAACGACTTGAATATGCTTTTAACTATTTGTTCAAAGCCCAGTGCATACCCTCAACCAGCGACTACATTATTCGGATTAAATTCGCGCCACCAAACAAGCCAAAATGCCAGATAGATATATCCACTCTTTTGGCGTCGCAACTCCAAGCACTTTGCTTTATAACAAAACGAGCATTGGTACACTCAATAAGATCTTATCCGCCCACGCCCGCCATGATCATGGATACGATTAAATCAGCCATGCAAAAATTCCAACATCACCGATTAAAGTCAATAATCAAATAAACTGAACTTTTCTGGGTAGCTGCATGTAAAAAACCAGACTCATGTTCTTTGAATTTCTGATTTTTCCCTTCCCCTTCTGCCGCATCCGTGTAAATTCAAGTATATAGCGAACCATGTTGGCGTTAATTTTTAGTTATCACTCAAGCGCGATAGATTTATTAACCTAGATTCAACTCATAAGTGCCAATCGACAAGGAGCGGAAAAAAGGTTAGCTAATATAGTTTCACACTTTTTCAAGCCGACCAATGACGAGAAAGCGGCAAGAGAAACTGTAAACATCTAAGCCAAGCGCAAAGATACAGATTGATATATTAAAAAAGAAAGATATGGCAGAGTTGTTGTGCGGATCATCCACCGTGTATCGGAGGCTTAACCGCTAAAATGACCGAAGAAGTGATATTGATGATTAAACACTAGGACTGAAACCTTGAGCAAGTTCGAAAGTTAAAAACTCCCATCAGCCATGAATACATTTATCAACACTCTGGATAAGCGTAATGACGGCTCATCGTATAAGCACCTCCGGCAAAGCCTAAAAGCAATACCGATAAAGGGAAAAATCCGGTCAGATAAAACTCTGGAGAATATTGGACATCGTTGCGCAAAAAACCACATCCGCTATTAGGAAATCAACAGCGCAATAGGCAAGAACCATCAAGACGACTTAGTAACGATTAGTGGACCGATATCCCGAAGCTGACTAGCGCAAAACATAAAGAAGGAGGGTGTAAGAATTTTTGTGTAAACGGTCGGTATGCAGGAAACTACTACTTTGTAAGGAGTCAAAATGACCGTATCAAACCCCATCCCTACCGACCTCATTGATAGTTTATTGTCAGGCTATAAAAAACCCGAAGACCTGAACGGCGAAAACGGCCTGCTGAAGCAATTGACCAAAGCCTTGGTCGAAAACGGGTATTGGAAGCCGAAATGACCGAACACCTAGGGCATGCCAGGCATAATCCCGTTATCAATCCCACAGGCAATACACGCGCCAAAAGACGCTCAAGGGCGACTTCGGCGAATTGCCGATCGAGATTCCTCGCGATCGCCACGGCAGTTTTGAACCGCAAATCGTCGCCAAACACCAATCGCGCTGGACGGGTTTCGATGACAAGATCATCTCGCTCTATGCGCGCGGCCTGACCGTTCGAGAAATCCAGAGCCATTTGGAAGAGCTATATGGTACCGAAGTATCACCCTCGTTGATTTCCTCGGTGACCGATGCCGTGGCCGATGAAGTCAAAGCCTGGCAGTCCCGGCCGCTTGAACCGATTTATCCGATTGTGTATCTCCCACGTCAAAGTGCGCGACAGCGGCGCGGTACGGGTCAAAGCGGTGTATCTGGCGATTGGCATTAATATGAGCGGCGAAAAGGAGGTGTTGGATTCTGGATCGCCCAAACCGAAGGTGCCAAATTCTGGGTGCAGGTGGTCACAGAACTGAAGAATCGCGGCGTGCAGGACATCTTCATCGCCTGCGTCGATGGCTTGAAGGGTTTTCCTGAAGCCATTGAAACGGTCTATCCGCAAACGGCGGTGCAACTGTGCATCGTGCATTTGGTGCGCAATAGCCTGAACTATGTTGGTTGGAAAATGCGCAAACAGATCGCAGCCGATCTCAAGCAGATTTACCAGTCGGCCACTGTCGATGAGGCCGAGCAGCGGCTAACTGAATTCGAGACCCAATGGAATGATACTTACCCGCCCATTGCCCAAATCTGGCGGCGCAACTGGAGCCGTATCATTTACACCACCAACGCCATCGAGTCGGTGAATATGAGTCTGCGGAAGATCACCAAGAATCGAGGCTCGTTTCCCAGTGATGAGGCATTGTCGAAACTGTTCTATTTGGCACCGATGAACATCAGTAAAAATGGACCATGCCTTTACATGACTGGAAAGCTGCTTTGAATCGGTTTAGTATTCAATTTGACGATCGAATGCCGAATCATTAATAAACTCCGTTTACACAAAATTCAGGACTAAAGTGGCCCCCGACATCCGGACATTAGTTTAAGCTACGCTCTGACCTGAATTAGAGGCCGAAAATGAGTGAAAAGAAACGGAAGATTTTTACCGGAGCGCAAAAAGCCAAGGTTGCCTTAGAAGCCGTCAAAGGCATGAAGACGATCAATGAAATTGCTCAAGAACATGGCGTACACCCGAACCAGGTAAGTCAATGGAAAAAAGAGTTGTTGGAGAATGCGGGCAGCCTGTTTGAAGGCAAGCGAGGACCGAAACCGATCAACGCGGAAAGCAACCCTGACCGGTTATACGCCAAGATTGGGCAATTGAACATGGAGTTGGATTGGCTGAAAAAAAAGTCTGGGATCAGCCTTTAAACGAACGCCAGAGCTGGATAGAACCGAATGCTTTTGTCCCGTTATCAACGCAATGCAAGCTTCTCAAGGTCACGCGTTCAGTCATTTATGAGCAGAAAAAGCGCTTGCTGAAAGAAACGGATAAGGACGAACTCGTATTATTGCGTTTGTTGGATGAAGAGTACACAAGGCCCCCGTTTTATGGCTCGCGCCGCATGAAGAAATACCTGGGTGAATGCGGCTATAGCGTCAATCGCAAGCGGGTACAGCGATTAATGCAAAAGTTAGGCTTGGTCGGCATGTCGCCCGGCCCGAATACCAGTAAGCCGCATCCGCAGCACAAAATTTATCCATACCGACTCCGTGGCGTGGACATTATTCAGCCCAACCAGGTGTGGAGCACTGACATCACCACTATTCGGCTACCCCGCGGATTTGTTTATCGGGTCGCGGTTATCGACTGGTACAGCCGGAAAGTACTGTCGTGGCGGCTATCGAATACCCTGGATGCTGGGTTTTGCGTGGACTGTTTGAAAGAGGCCATCACGCTGTACGGCACACCGGCCATTTTCAATTCCGACCAAGGCTCGCAATTCACCAGCGACGCCTTTACCGGCGTGTTGCTCAACAACGGCATCACGATCAGTATGGACAGATATTTG
>Ga0208629_100176_pt1 | contig 31781 bp, 18 predicted proteins | sample LakWasMet19_HOW5_2_FD_183865 | JGI IMG/M metagenome (GOLD analysis project Ga0208629, IMG submission 183865) | Freshwater sediment methanotrophic microbial communities from Lake Washington under simulated oxygen tension - Sediment Metagenome... | ecosystem: Environmental > Aquatic > Freshwater >... | reverse complement strand
AGACCCAAAGCCTCGTCCTCCGCGTCATTATCGCTATCGGAGGTAAAATCAGAGGCAGATGCAGAGCCCGCGCCAGCCGCCACCTGCCTGCGGACCATCGCTGTGCGCAGCAGGTCGGCCAGCGCATCGGCAATGCTGCCTGTGCACGCGTGGCCCGCGCCCCAGGCATCAGCCAGCACCAACGCATCGAGCAACAGCAGCACAGGCAGCGGCAGCGGCAGCTCCAGCCACGCGAGGGCCGCTGCGTCGGCCCCTTCGGTTGCTTCAGTCAGCCCCTGGAGCAGCTCGCAACGATAAGTTGCAAGGCAGGCCGCGCCGATGCCACCCATGGCCTCCTGCCGCAGGCTCAAGCGAGGCAAGCTTCCCGTGGCAGCCCAGACTAACAGCAGGGCTGCGGCTGCAACGGATGGCACGTCCACTTGCAGTGGGGTGAGCGCGCTGCTGCTGTCCGCTGCCCCGGCTGACCGGCTCAGCAGCATACCCAGCACAGGAAAGCGGCCGGAGAGCAGCGGACTGTGACACGCCAGGGTGGGGCGGAGGGGGGCGCCTTGTGACGAGCAGGAGGACAGCTGCGCTGCGGTCTCCGCAGCCCCCTCGGCCGCACACACGTGCTCGCAGAATGCGCCGAAGCGCCGCCAGCCAAGTACCGACAGATCGGCAACCTCCGGGTCGCTAACAGTCGCCATGCCGCTACGAAGGGTAAAAGCCACGTCTGCTCCCACACCGCTCAGGAGGTTGGCCGACAGACCCGAGATCGATAGCCTCGCCTGTGCCTCGCGAGCACATCGGCCCAGTCCCAACGCCTGCAACAGCCCCGTCGCTCCCGGCGGCGCAGTGCCCTCCGCAGTTACCCCCCCTACAGCAGCATCCATGCTCGAACGGTCCTCCTCTGGACCTGAGCTTGCCGATGCGTCGATGACCGCCTCAAAGGCTGTGCGGCGTCGCAAGGCACGAAGCGTCGCCGTCTCTCCTGCAGCTCCTGGCCGCAGCACACAACCTGGCAGACAGCGAGTCAAAGCCGTCGCAAGCGCAGGCGGGTTCGTTCGTGCTGTGAGCACCACGCTCTGCAACGTCGGCGCGAGCGGAGCCTGCGGCAGTGCCAACAACGCTTGCTCTACATCCCCCATGCCGCGGCTGGGGGCAGCGCCGTCCGCAGCTGTCGAGCCGGGCGCTACATGAGGCAGCACAGCAACTGCATTCTCATCCAGCACAGCGCCCGCGAGCAGCAGGGCGCAGGCGGTCTGCAATCTGCCGCGTCGCAGAGCCAGAGCCAGAGGGGACCAGCTGCTGGCGGACCCAACGCCGCCCCGGAGCCCGGGCACGAGAAAGCCAGTTGTCGCGGCTGGAACACCCGCGGCAGCGCTAGCAGCCGCAGGCGCAGCGTAAACGTTCGCATCCGCACCGTACTGAACCAGCGCAGCTGTCAGCCCGGCAGCCAGCGAATCGCCGTTGAGCTCGGTTGCTGGCGCAGCGGAGGGCCCGGGACCTGCACCCACGCCTGCTGAGCAGCGCGGGCAGTAATCAGCCGCGCCACCCCTCAGCCGCCGCAGCACAGCCGGCACGAGGGAGGGGATTAGTCGATGCTGCCACGACGGCAGAGCGAGCGCGCGCTCAGGCGATGCCGTCCCTGCCGCTGGCGCGTCCAGCAACCGCATCACAGCTTCCGCGTCGTCTGTGGCGGATGCATTCACGAGGCCCTCAAATGAAACGGCGGCAGCCAGCTGCAGGGGTCGGGAGCCCATGGCATTTGGGGCATTGGCTAGGAGCGAGATGAGCCGTCCCCCGGCTCCCTCTGCGTCGGTTGCAGCGGCGGGCGACGTTGCAGCGAGTAGCGACGTGACTATAGGCAGGTTCCCGCACCGTATTGCTGCGTGAATCACCGTGTCCCCGTGCGCATCATTGGGGTCGGTGCAGCAGAGCAGCCCCGCAGCATGGGGGGCAGCGCCCGACGCAACGTCAGAAACGGTCACGCCGGGTCGGCCAGGCACGGTCGAGAAGCCGTGCTCGGCTGCGGCGGACAAGAGGGCGGCCACGCAGGCCACGTCTCCCGCCCTCGCCGCAGCATGGAGCGGCGACACTGTCTCACACAGAGACGCCAACATGGCCGCGGGCTTCAAGGCTCCAACGAGCAGAGGAGTACTCGTGGCAGCGGTAGGGGTAGCAGCGACAGTATTGCAGCTCGTTGGCAAAACAACTGAGGAGGCAGCGGGCGAAGAACAGGGAGAAGCAGGAAGACCAGGCCCCTCAGACACCACTGCACCGTGAGCGAGCAGGAGGGAGACGACAGACTGCAAGTGCTCCGTGGCCCTCAGCCCGGTGCCAGGGCAACACGCCTGCCAGGCAGCCAACGCATACGTCACAGGGGCCAGGCCGAAGGCATCTGGCGCGCTGCAGGGCGGGGGGACAGAAGGGACGTCAGTGGCACCATCCCCCGAGCCCATGCAAGCAGACGCCGCTCGGGTTGCAGTGGATCGAGTGGACGCAGCTGGTAGAATCCTGCCTCGGGCAATAGGCTGCCTGGCTTGCCCCTGAACCCGCCAGCGTCCAGAGGCTGCGGAGGCTGTGTGTGCCAGCGTGAGCCAGGTGTCTGCGGCTTCAGCGACAGACTGCAGCGCGGCCATGCACCGCTCAAAGGCAGCGACAGTTGCAAGTGGCGGGTGGCTGGCGGCAGCGGACGCATCGAGGGCGGCTGCGGATTCCCCTGCGGCTGCAGCGGCCAGGTGCAGCGGAGTCACCCCCCACCTGCCGGGCTTCAGCGGGTCGGCCCCGCGGGAGAGCAGGAGCTCTACCATCGCGTGGCCAGACCGCTCGCACCTGCAATGGACCAGCGCCAGCGCCAGGGGGCTCCAGCTGCCGGGGTCGGTTGGCCAATTCACATCGCAGCCGCGGCTCAGCAGAAACTCTGCCGCCGCCACATCGCCGCTGGTTACTGCGGCGTGGACGGCGCGGTACCCTGCCCTGTCGTGCGCGAGCAGGGCGGCCTTCCATTCGTGGGAGCCCACGCCGCAGTGGGCACCGGACAGCAAGGCCATGCGATGCCCGTTGCCAGCAGCGGCGCAGGAGAGGGCGCCGAGCGCGCGGGAGTGCTTGTCGGACCGGCCGGGGCAGGCGATGAGCCGCTGCATCGCTGCGTCGTGCAGCAGCAAGGCATGCAACGTGTTGCGCCGAGTCGAGGGATCAAGAATCACACTGAGGGCGGGGGCGTGGAAAGTGCCTGGAAGGCTCGACACAGTCGTGGAGGCAGAGTGATTCCACGTGCCGCCCACGAGCACGTCCTCGCATTCGTCATCGGCTGTCGCTGCTGGCGGCTCCTCATCCGCCTCAGCACTGCGGCCATACAGGTAATATGGGACGGCCGATACGCTGGGCTTGGCGGGTCGACCAGCAGTCTGCGCGGGAGCGAGAGAGGCCTCCGCTTCAGCCGTTTTGGCGGCCGCTGCCGCTTTTCGCTTCTGTGTCTCGCCAAGCTTCTGTTGCAACGACTTGAAGGACAAACCTCGTGATGCTACCACACGTGGCTGCAGTCGAGCACTGGTTGGAGCTGCAACGGCCGGGCTGGCGCCCTCGCCGTCGTCGCGGGCCGGCACTGGGCAGGGAACGAGAGGGCCGCCGTAACCAGCAGCAAAGGCGAACGATGGCCGAAACTCAGGAGCATTCGCTTTAAACCGAGAGCACGCCATGGCTGGGCGGTGCCCAGGCTGCGAGCTTCGAGCCGGAAGGCGCAGAAAGTGCTTTGTCGCGGGTTCAGCTTGCAAGCACCAACACACGGTATCGTTCCGCGTCTGTGCAACCAGCGCGTGCATCGGCACACGCTGCAACGATACGCAGGGACATAGGTGATCCTCGGTGCCCTCTTTCCTATGCCGTGAAATCTGCTATCGACAGTCAAGGCTCACGACAGACAGAATGATAGCATCACACCGAGAATGCACCAGAGTCAGCGGCGCGACTGCTATCACTGTTCTGAAAAAATTATGCGCACACGTCTCTTCTCTACACATTGTTTTGTACGAGGGCCTGAAAGCACTGCTGCAGAGTCTGCCGTCAGCCGTCAGCTTGCGGTCAGCTCTACAGGTATCAGCGTTCCTAGCCAGCCGCTGCCTGCCGTTCAGCGTCTTGTTGCGCTACACCCTCCTCATGGCAAGCCGAGTGACCATGTCGTCGGCGGCCGCAGCTCGGCAGACGAGCTTGCTGTTTGCCAACTCGCGGCTAGTTGGCCAAAACGCGCACGGCCTTCGTTTCGCCAGTGCACACACGTTGAAGAAAGTGACGCATGTGGGATACGGCGGTGTCTCGCCCATGGCCCTGAAGCCGAAGACTCGATTGGGTGGCGTGCCACCGCCACCAGAAGGCCCCGTGCCGTCGCGGATGACCCAGGTGAAGGCTGGCCCGCTTGTGTTTTACTTCCTGGGCTTCTCGCTGATTACGGGCACGATTTACTGGTTGTTGCCGAATGATTACCTGACAAGAATTTCGTCGTTCTTGATCGGCGCCACGCCGCCTTCGACGCCCGCCGCTGTCACCGTTGGCAGCGACAGCGCACAGGCTGCAGCGCAACCCTCTTCAACGGCATCAACTCCCGCGCCAACCCCCCAGCGTCTCGTTGCCGAATCGCAACAGGCAGTTGCCCCAGCGGATGTGGCTGCGGCTTCCTCGCCTGCCCCCGCCGTGCCGGTGTCGGTGCCCGCAACCGTTGTTGCCGCATCCCCGGAAACCCAGCACGGGACCGAGTCCGTGGCCGAGCCAGTCAAGAAGAAGTCGGCTGGCTGGTGGGGCTGGCTGGGCTGGTGATGGCTGACATGATGTGCGCCGACCGCTACCCCGAGGCATGGAGTGCGGCTGTTGCCGGACACAGCAGATGTGCGCCACACCAGCCAGGAACCCCACAGCAGCCCCCACGCAGTGGCGATCAGGATAGTGCGAGCTTCGACCTCGAAGCAGCAGACAGCCGGAGGAGGCGCGCCGCCTGCCAAGCGAACGCGACGGTGTTTACCAGAGGCCAGTCCCCACCCAGGCAGACACCGCAGGACAGCCACAGAGCAGCCTGACGGGAGAGGCGCCCTCGTCTCGGTAGTGCGCGCGCAGAGCGCTCCTCGCCTCTTCTTGGCGTGCCTTGCCAGCGCCGATTTCCGGCGATGCGGCTCGCTTTCTGCTTGCCGCAACGTGGCATGACCCTCCGCTGCGCACGCACGCGCTGTTCAGTCAAGCGCGTCGTCGTCCGCATCCCGCGGAATGCTGCAGTCAACCACGTGCACCCACGAGCCTTTCGTTCCAGCAGCGCCGCCGGTCGCGGCCTCCGGCGCGAACACCTCGTGGCGCAGCAGCTGGGACACGAACATGCGCAGCTTCACGTCGGGGGCGCCGCCGCCAAGCCACACGAGTGCGGGGGCCGGCAGCTGCGCGATCGGCTTGGCTACGATGACGGGCATCGGTGTGGCCATCCCGACCACTGACACGCCGTTGAAGTCGAAGCCTGTCAGCTCCGCCGCGTTGTCCGCCATCGACAGGCGCAGGTCTGCTGCGCCGCCCTTTCCCTTCAAGAACTTGGCCACGCGGTCCATGTCCAGCTTCGCAGCGTACTGCACCACGACTGCCACGTGCCTGCCCACAAAGCCAGCGGGCGGTGTGGCTGAATCGAACTGAAGAACAATCGTCTTGCAGAGCCTGTCCATAGGGCAGCACAGCAGCGCCGCGCGCTCTGACAGTGGGAGAGAATAATACTCGGGTGGCACCCTGAACAACGCAGCGCCGCACACGCGCCTCTCGCGGGCAACCGCTGCCACCCTGCGCGTTGCCTCACTTAACTCGGCCTCCGCAACGTTCGACGGGACCGACCACGCAAGCGCTTCAGCGGCCGCCACACGGGTTTCAAGCGTGTCTGCCGCGGCCATCTCCAGCGGTTCCTGGGTGCAAGCCGCTGTCGCTTCAAGTTGGCCGGCTGGCGGATCTCAAGGCCGCCCAGACAGGAATCCTGTGACAGGATGCTCCAGGCCTGAGGCGACAGTCGCGCGTATGCAAGTTCGATTATACCGCGCTTTCCGTGGCCGTGTGCCAAAATTCGGACACGTGGGCGCTCCGAGGCATCGTATCCGGGCAATTTCACCGTGTCTACGGTACAGCCCAGCGAAATAGTTTATCTGCCCGATCCCAGAGCGGCTGAAAGTTGCGGGGCTGAAGGGCCGCATTTCATGATAACGAACCCCGGGCTCGCGGACCGAAGGGCCCGCCGCCCTCGCTAAACGTGTTCTGTTGGAATCTCTCGTCCACGGGCCTGTGTCGCCATCAAGCCACGTGCGAGCGCGTGCTGCCCGTCACAGCGAGCACAGACCGGCGCAGCGTCCGGATCGAAGCACACGTCAACGCCGACGAGCGGCAGCGTGGAAACGGGGTTGACGCTTCACTTGCGCGTCATCCTGGCCGCGTGTCTCGCTGCCTTCCGCAAGAACACCTTCTACACACTTCCACCGGGAACATCCTTCGACACTTCCCCGTGAACGTGAGGCGCGATGTCGAATAGCACAGCGCCCGCGGACGGCGCGCCGCCCCAGGACGCGGCCAACAGCAAGCTATGGATCGTGGGTGTCCTCATCAGCATCGTCGCCACGGTGGGCAGCAACGGTGGCATCAACCTGCAGAAGGTGTCCATCATGAAGGAGCTCGCGAAGCCGCGCTCGCAGCAGCGGGCCTACGTGCTGCAGCCACTGTGGCTCCTGGGCTTTATCGGCGTCGTGGTGGGCGCGCTGGGCGACTTTGGCTCGCTGGCGTTCGCGCCGCAGTCGCTGCTGATTCCCCTCGGCGGCCTCACCCTCCTCTTCAACATCTGGTTCGCGCGCCTGTGCCTGGGCGAGCGCACCTCGCGCCGCGACCTCATCGCCACCATGTTCCTGCTCGTGGGCGTGGTGATGATCACGGTGACGGGCAGCAAGACGGGCCACAACTACACCATCAGCGAGCTGAAGGCGCTCTTCGGCGAGCCCCCCTTCATCGGGTACATCATCGTGGTGGGCGCGTGCATGGGGGCGCTCTACTGGTACCAGCGATACTGCGCGAACCTGCGGCGCCAGTTCGGCCCGTGGAGCAAGCAGTACACGCGGGTGCACAAGAGCCACGTCTTCTCGCTGCCCCTCCTCGCGGGCCTCTTCGCGGCGCAGACCATCTGGGCGGCCAAGGCGGTGGTCGAGATGGTCAAGACCACGGCGCTGGGCGACAACCAGTTCGTGTACTTTGGCTTCTACGCCCTGCTCGCCACCACCGTCACCCTCGTGCTCTCGCAGCTGCACTTCCTCTCGCGCTCGCTCGAGCACGCCCCCGCCCTCATCGCCGTGCCCATCTTTCAGTCCGTCCTCATCGTGGGCTCCATCATCGGCGGAGGCGTGCTGTACAAGGAGCTCTCTGGCCTCAGCGGCATTGAGATCGGCATCTTCATGGTGGGCCTCTTCGTCATGCTGTTCGGCATGTGGCTGCTGTCCAAGCGCAAGCTGGAGGGGCCCGTGCCCCCCACCAAGCTGTTCCTCTACGCCACCATCGCGCGGTTCATCGTCCGCACCCGCACCACCCTGCGCCAGCAGGAGGCGGAGAAGTGGCCCAACCGCCTGCACCTGTACGCCTGCACCTGCGACTGCCACCTGCTGGTGCTCCACGGGGAGAGGGCTGCGCTGCGCCTCTCCTCCCGCCTCTCCGGCGTGGGCAAGGGCAGCGGCAGCCTGGAAGCCGCGCTGGCGAGCCTGGGCGGCGCAGGCACCGCGCCTGGAGGAGGCGCGTCCTCCTCCGCTGCCCTCGCTGGCGCGGGGCACCGGGTGCTTGAGACAATCCAAGACGCGGGCGAGGAGGAGGAGGAGGACTGCGAGGACGAGGACAATGATGCGCTCGACTACGCGCTGGCCAAGCGGGAGAGGGAGAGGGTCACGCGGGCAAGCGGCACCTACGAGCCTCCCTCCTCTGCCTCCTCTGCCTCCTCGGCGTCGTGGTCTCGGGGCAGCCCCGGCACAGCTGCAGGAGCAGCAGCCGCAGCACCCGACTCCCTGCGGTCTGCCCCTGGGCCCAGGGCGCTCAGTGCCCGTCACCTGGCCGCCCTGGCTGACGCTGGCAACGGCGGCATCAGTAGCGTCATGGTCGGCGGCCCTGTGCAAGCGGTGGGCGCGGCGTCTGCGGTCCTCAAGGACAACGCTTCGCCCACCACCGCCACCGTGCCCAACCCCATGATCAGCGCGGCTCCCGGGGGCGGCCCGGGCAGCCAGCGCCACGGCTCCCACCCCGGCCACCACGGGGCCGCAGTGAGCGATGTCGACATGCGGTTCTACTGCGAGGGGCACGCGTCGCTGGGGCGGCAGCACAGCCACGCGCCCCAGGCCTCCGCTGGGGCCTTCCCCGCGGGCGGAGGCAACGACGGGTACGTGAACGCAGACGGCTCCCCTGCGCTGGGCGCGGCTGAGGACCCCAGCCTGCCGCCCATGTGCCCGCGCTGCTGCTGCCGCGTGACCCCCGTGTCTGTCTTGTCTGCGCGCAAGGCCTTCCTCATGAGCAAGCCGGCGGCGGAGGCGCTGGTGGCAGCCCTCAACCACATCGGCACGGGCAGCGCTGGGTTGGACAGCGGGGCCAAGGGGCCTGGCTCCTTCGCAAGCGGGGCAGCGCCTGGGGCGGGCGCAGGCGGTGCGGGCGCGGGCCTGCGCACCAGCAGCGGCGACTCGCTGGCCAGCAGCACGCGCCACCTGATGCCCGGCAGCCTCTCCGCCTCGAGCATCGGTCGCGGCGAGGACTGGGATCGAACCCTCGCTGCGGTGACCGCGGAAGAGAGTTCGCGGGGCAGGCAGTCCATGCGGGGTGGTGCAGGGCTGCCGCCGCTGAGTGCGGCGCCCGCTGGCGCCCCCGCCGCGTCCGTGGCTGGTGGCTCGGCAGCCTCCCTCGCCTCCTCTGCGCGCCCGGGGATCGAAGTCCCTGGCGGGGGCAGCGGCTCCGGAGGCCTCGCCTCCCTCACCGGCGGCCCCCTGTCTGTGGGGGGCGCGGGGGCGCTGGGTGGGCCCCTCTCTGTGGGCAGCACAGCAGCCCTCATGCCTGACGGCAGGGAGAGCGTTCGCTCTGTGCGAGTCGCGGTGGCTGCGGCGGGGGGCGCGGGCGCCGACGCTGCTGCCGGGGGTGCCCCGCGGCCCCCCATGCTCAGCCAGGAGCGGCGCGGCAGCCGCGCTGTGACGAAGGAGCAGGTGGCCGCGGTGATGAGCAGCATGCAGCAACGCAGCCGCTCTTCCATCGCTGGGCTGCCCATGCCTGCGGTGCTGCCCCTGCCCTCCCTCTCCTTCTACGACGCCAGCAACCCTGCCGTCCCCTCCTTCATGGCCGTGCCCACGCCAGCCCCCGCCAGCCACGCCGCAGCGCTGCAGCAGGTGGGCGGTGCGCCTGCGGGCGAGGGAGGGCTGGGTGGTGCGCGCGTCTCCCTGGTGCTCTCCGGCCACGGGGGCGGCGCCGCTGCGGCGCGGTCGCCTCCGCTCGGCTCGAGCGGCGGCAAGCCTCGCTCTGCAACCTTCAGTGGGCTGGAGGCGCTCGGGTCAGGCGGGGCAGCGGGCAGCGGGGGCCAGGGCTCCGCGGGCAGCGCAGGCGGGGACCGCCGCGGCTCCTTCGCCCTCGGCAGCGGCCCCGCACCCGGCCCTGGCCACCACGTCTACCGCACCTCCTCTGCCGAGGGCGAGGGCGGGGGCAAGGCCAGCGGGGCGCGGGGGGTCGAGCTGGCCGTCGCTGCCTCCGGGGCCCGGCCGGGGCGTGCGCGTGCGGGCACCGCAGGCGCAGGCGGCGGCGGCGTGGTGTGGCACAGCACGAGCCGGCACTACCAGTACGACGGGGACGTGGAGGGCGACGATGACGACGACGACGACCCAGTGGTGCAGGCGATCAGCGCGCTGGGTGAGAGCGTGATGGACCTGGGGCGGCGCACCCGCAGCAGCATCGCGCACGGCATTCAGAGCATCGGGCGCCTGGGCAGGCGCCGACCAGAGGGCGCCGCCGCTGCCGCGGGCGGTGCTGCTGCCGGTGGTGGGGGCGGCGACTCCACCCCCAGCCACCGCAGCTCCCCCGCGGCCAGCGCAGACGCGACAGGCCGCGGGCTGGAGCTGGTGCCCGGCGCCGCCTCCCAGACCGGGGGCGCCATTCCCCTGCCCTCGGTCTCCCCTCGCGGCCCCGCAGGCGCTGCAGGCAGCGGCCGCGCGTCCCCGGCTGCCTTCACAGCAGACGCGGGCGCTGCGGGTGCGACGGGCGCGGGGCGTGGCGGGCGGGTGCGGGTGCTCAAGCCGGTGGCTGACGCTGTGAGCGCAGTGGTGGGCGGTGCGCGCGACGCTGCGCGGGACATTCGGGAGCTGCGGGAGGGGTCGGGAGGGGCCTTTGAACGCATGCGCGACGACGAGGAGGAGGGGGCGGCAGGCGGAGGCCGCCGGCCTGGCCCAGAGGGCCGCAGGGGGTCCGGGGAGGGCGGCGGCGAGACCGACGGCAGCTGGGCGCAGGGCGGGGAGGACTCGGGGGCGGAGAGCGAGGGCGGCCCTGACGCGGATCCTGCGGTCGGCATCGGCGCTGCGGCGGGGGCGGCGGCTCAGCCAGTGCCGCACGGCAGCGACGCCACCCGCCGCGCTCGCCGCCCCACGGGGGCGCGGCGTGCGGAGGGGGCTGCAGGGGAGGGCGGCAGCGCCGAGGGCGCGGTGTCTGGCAGCGAGTCGGACGGCCGGGGCGGGCAGCGGTACCGCGCAGGGGACGGCGGCAGCGCCGCAGGCACAGGGGCCCCTGACGCGGCAGCGGGGCAGCCGCAGCCGGTGCCTGGCGCCGTCACCTACCCGGCCGCGGCTCGCCGCTACTCGCGCCGCGGCAGGCGCAGCACGGCCATGTACAGCCGCACCTCAGTGCCGCTGCCCAACTCACTGGTGGTCAGCGCAGGCATCGAGGGGCTCACCACCGTCACCGTGGCAGCCATCCGCAAGCTGTTCGCCCCGGGCGGCGAGGGCAGCACCATCGCGGGCTCTGTGCTGAGCACAGCCCCTCCGGGCAGCGGCCTTGCGGCTGCTTCTGCTGCGGGCAGCGCGGGGGCGGGGGTCGGCCCAGAGTACCCGCCCCGGGGGGCGGGCGCGGCGTCTGCTCCCCCCGGCAGCATCGCGGTGTCTGTCGGATCGCCGTCCACCGCGCGCATGGGCGGCGGGGCGGCTAGCGCTGGCGCTGGCGGCGCGAGCTCGCCTCCCTTCGCTGTGCTGTCCGCTCCGTCCGCCACCGCGGCAGCGGACGGCGGCGGCTCCAGCGGTGCCGCGCGAGCGCCACCCGCAGCAACGGCAGCAGCCGGGGAGCCACCCTTTGAGGACACTGGCGCGGGGGGCGTGTGAGAGCAGGTAGCGTAGGGGAACATTGCCGTGTTGCAGCTGGTTATGTTTAACTGCGTGTCTTGATGTTTAACTGCATGTCTTGGCCCGCATTATCGCTGGTGTCCACTTTTTGACCAATACGTCCCCACACACAAAACATTAGCTCATGCCAGGAACCGAACAGAATTCGCGCTATCGCGCCTGATAGCATCAGTATCGAGGACGTTGTCGATCACGAATGCGCCACGGGGCTCACACAATACGGATCCGCGTGCGAGCTCGCAGGATCATTCGGCTTAATTGCCGGCGCCGATCGCGCGCGAGACTCGAGTTGAGCTCAGTCGTAGCTATCGCGGAGACACCCCGGCGTTAAGTAATACCCAATACAGCTGTAGAGCCAACAAGCCCTGAGAGAAGGCGGGTGCCGCTGAAACACGGGTGTCGCCGCCAAAAACGGTGAAGCACCAACATGAGCGAGCGTGTCGATGCGGGCCAGAAGCCGCAGCGCGCTGGTCACAGGCGTGGCGACCTCACGTGCCGGCACCGTGTTTACACCGCGGGTGGCAGCTGGCGACAGTCCATGCTGCCGGATTCGCAACTTCTCTGTCAGCGACTCGCTGCACCTCTGTGCTGTGTGATAAGGACAACGGTAGCAAGGGCACGAGGTCGCAAGCACACACACGGATGGGGCACGACGCGCATGAAGCTGAACACCGTTCAAACATGGAATCATCTGTGTGTCCGTCCAAGTTCGCGGTGCAGCTCAGAACGACGCGCACAGCGTGGACAGCCGCACGATCTTCTTGGTAGCGGACACACGGCGGCGTAAGCCCTCGAGTGACTGTTGCGGTGGACGGCAGAGCCGCTCAACCTTCGCGTATCTCCAGTCGCGCCCCGGGAGACCGACATCGTTCTCCCCACGTCACAACCATGGCAGACGATGCTGCCCGAAGCTCCCTGTTTGGAGGTGCCGCTGTTCGAAACACCGGGAAGGCAAACCCTTACGCGGCTGCGTCCGGCGGAGCAGATGCGTCGAGCGGCGGGAACCCTCTCGCTGCGACTCAGTCGCCCGTGAACTCGGCACCGTCCAGCAACCCTTTTGTCGGCTTCGAAGAGCCGCCAGCCTCGTCGTCGGGCGCCGCGTCCCGGAGCCCTGTTGGTACCCTGTCCCCCGATGATGCGGCGCGAGCTTCTTTGCTGGCGGGCGGCCGCCGCCGCGAGCCTTCCACCTCCGCCCCGTCGGCAGCAGTAAATCCTTTCTCTGGCGGCGGAGACAGCTTCGGCGCCACTGCGTCGTCGCTGTCTGCTTCGGCCCCGTCTGCAGCAGACGGTTCGGGCTTCGCTGACGCCGTGCCTGAGGATGACGGGGCGGTGGAGTTCGACTTTGACAACCTGAACCTCATGGCTTCGGCCTCTGGGGACGGCGAGGAGGGCGGCGGCGCGGGGTCCCTTGCAGACGCCCTCAATTTTGCTGTGATTGACGAGGATCTGGCGCGGTTTGCGCAGGACGAGGTCATTCGGGAGGCGCTGAGCCGGGGCGTGGATCTGCGCGTGTACTCGCGCACCGTAGATGCGGAGCTGCGGCACATGGAGATGCTGAGCATCGGGGACTATGTGGCGCAGGCGGACGCGGTGGCAGCCCTATTTGAGCAGATCTCGCACTGCGAGGGCGTGCTGGGGGCCATGCAGGGCATGCTGTCCTCCTTCCAGGACAACCTGGGGGGCATCTCCGCGGAGATCCGCTCCCTGCAGGAGCAGTCCCTCTCCCTGTCCGTGCAAATGAACAACAGGCGCGCCCTGGGCCGCAAGCTGGACGTGTTTCTCTCCAAGGTGTCTGTCCCCGAGGCCCTCATCCTGCGCATCGTGGAGGGGGCGGTGGACGAGGCGTGGATGCGGGACCTCGGGGCACTCGCTGAGAAGCTTCATTACGTGCAGAGGGGCATGGCGGGGGGCTTCGCACCCCCAGCCGCAGCGGCTGCGCCACCGGCTAGCGCTGGCGCGGGCTCGCCCAGCAGCTCCGATGCAGGGGCGGCGGCAGGTGCGGCTGCAGCAGCGGAGACCCTCAGCGACCTGTCTGTGAATCCCTTCTCCACCCCCGTGGGCCGGGAGTCCCTTCCGCAGGTGGAGAAGCTGCGCGTGACAGCCGTGGGCAAGCTGCGCGGGTTCCTCTCCAAGGCCCTGGGCGAGCTGACCCGCCCCCAGAGCAACATGGCCAAGACGCAGGAGTACATGCTGCTGCGCTATGCGCCTGGGATGACCTTCCTGTCAGAGTTCGGCGGGGAGGCGGGCCGCGAGGTGCGCGGCATGTACTGCGAGGCTGTGGGGCGGCAGTACGCAGACATCTTCAAGCGTTATCATGATGACCTGGTGAAGGGGGCGGGGGCGCCTGGTCCGCTCAAGACCGACACCCTCGCTGAGTACAACCCACAGGCCCGCCTGGCCGCGGCTGTGTCGGTGAGTGGGCGGCAGTGGCGGCTTTTTGACTGGGGGAGTGGGGCGAGTGGCACATTTGCGGAGCTACAACACGCATTGGTGTCCTGCAAGCAGCAGCGGTCGAACCCCTGGCAGCGCACGGTGCACAGACCGTCGACGGCCGGTGGCCAGAGGGCCGTCCACCGTAACCCTGGGCCACGCATTATTGCTGGCGCATTGCACTGTGGCATGCGCGTGTGTCTACTCTCACGTATTCCCCCACCCATCTATCGATCCTTTCTCCCACCCTCTCCCGCTGCAGGCTGACTCCTCGCTCGCGCCCCTGGCCGCTGCGCAGGGGGTGAGGCTGCTCGTGGATCCCTTCGAGCTGGGGACACGGGCCGCCATCCTGCCGGAGGCGGACGCCCCGCCCACGCCTGCGCACGTGGCTGTGAGCGAGGCAGCGGGCCCCAGCGGCAGGCGCCTGCCCTACGAAGCCATATGGCGCACTCTGGTGCGGCACCTGATGGACGTCGCATGCTCCGAGTTCTCCTTCTCCGCGCAGTTCTTTGGGCAGCGCTTCGCCCGCGAGCTCTTCTCCCTCACCATGACCCGATCCCTCTCCGTCCTGCTCTCTGCCCTGGAGGAGCACCTGCTCTCCACAGGGGACGCCCCCGGCCTGCTGCTGCTCGTGGCGCTGACGGCGGCGCACCGGCGCATCATGGAGACAGACAGGCGGTGCAGCGAGCTGGGCGGCTTCTTCGACCGCGTCACCATGCTGCTGTGGCCTCGCGTCAAGCTCATCCTGGACGCCAACGTGGCGAGCCTGAAGGCTGCCCGCGAGGGCACCTCCGCTGCCGCGCGCAAGCTGGCGCCGGCCTCTGGTGACCTGCAGCCGCACCCCGTCATGCGCCGCTACGCTGAGTTCGCCTCATCCTTCCTGGTGCTGCACCGGCAGCTCGCAGCGGTGCACCTGTCTGATGAGATGCTGCCCATGCACCTGGCCGTGATGGGGCGGGAGGCGGACGGCCTCCTGCAGCGCATGGCGGAGGCGCTCCCCTCGCGGGTGGCCAAACTCGTCTTCCTCACCTCAAACTACTCCGCCTGCATCGCTGTGGCGGCGCAGCGGGGCGTGGCCGCGGAGGACGCAGCCCCCTGGCAGCGCAGCGCGGGTCAGTACGGTGACCTGTACTGCGAGGCTGAGCTGGAGCAGCACTTCAAGGGCCTTCAAGGGTTCGTGCGCAAGGCGGAGGCCGCTGCAGCAACGGCAGCCGCCGCGGCCGGGGTTGCGCTGCCACCTCCCGCCGCGGGCACGCCTGCGGGGCAGCCGCCCAGCATTCTGGTCGTCCCTGACAGCGTGCCTGTGTCTGTGGACGGCACGGAGGTCGCTGCTGTCCTGCGGGATTTCAACGTGAACTGGCGGACAGGGGTGCGCTCACTGCACGACGATGCTATGCGGTACTTCGGGCCACCGCCCGCAGCTGCGGGCGCCCCAGCGGGCATCGCTGCAGCCAACCTCGCTGCTGCGCTGCTGCGGCGTGTGATGACTTCATTCGTCTCGCTCTACGAGCGGTTCAGCACGCTGCTGGGGCGCGCCCTGCCGCCCTCCTCCGCCACCCTGCGCGAGGTGGTGAGCCTGCAGACCATCTACTTTGAGCTGCGAAAGTACAGCAGGGGAGGGGCGAGCGATGGAGGGGCCGGCAGCGCCAGTGCTGCTGCTGCGGGCTCAGGTGGAGGCGGCTTCGGCTTCTGAGCTGCTGGTTTCGACTGCCGCTCGCGTTGCGTGTGAAAGAAATGCCTACAAGCCGCTGGCGCGGTGCTTTCTTGTCGCGACGACCGCGTTTGAATGTTTTCGGCTCCACATGTGTGACGTCGCGCGATTCGAGCACCCGAGCGAGACACCCAGGAAGCTTCGCACGGACCTACAAAAAGTTCGAAGGTCGAGGCGAATCAAGCTCCACGGCCAAGGGCTACGTTTCGAACTTCGAGCTCGCAGTAAGCAGATCTGTCTAGACACTCGCCCATGCACATGTCAGCCTCTCAGTGACGGATCCGGAACCGGGAATCCGATGAGTCACTCCCGGATGCTCAAAATTACAACTCGCAGCTCGCGCTCATGCACGTTGGCAAGTGCGCTACGCAGCTCCGCGCCGCCCAGCCCGTTCGCCGAGCCGTATCGGCGCCAAATGCGCGTGTCGTCAAGCTCACCCCCAGCGCAGGTAGGCCACAAGGGGAATGTGGTCGCTGCCGCAGCCAGCGTTGGGGCAGCCACCGCCCGGCGCCCCTTCGAACCGAAGCACCTCGGCTTCACTGGGGATGGCCAGAACCCCAACCGCACGCAGCCCGCCCACGCCGCCAGACGCAGAGGAGGCAACTTTGGCGCTTCCGCTGCCCCCAGCGCCGCTCGTGGCCACTGCAGCGGGCTCCAGTGGGGCCCACGGCCCTGCCTCTACGCGCCCGCCCCGGGGTATCCCAGTGATGGGTGGGCGAGGGGCTCGACCAGCAGCGGCAGCGTCTGCAGCGCCGTAGGCACCCACACCAGGGGCAGGTGCCCCCGTAGGGGCGGACTTGGGCGAGGCCGCAACAACCGCCACCAGGTGCGGCAGGCTATCGAGCGACGCTGCAGGCTTCGCAGCCACAGCTGCGCCACTGCCGCCACTGCTCGGGGGTGCAGACACTGGGGACTTTGGAGGCGACGCCTTTGGCCTGGATCCTGTGGCCTCAGAGGCGGGGTCTGACAGCGGCAGGGGCGCGTTGGAGCCCACCTGCGCCCCATCGTGGCCCAGAACAGCAAGGGATCGGGCATGCGTGCCCACATACAGGTAATCGAGGCACTCCTTGAAGGAGTGGAAGTGCCAGTTCGACCAGCGAGGCTCGGAGCCGGTGACGGCCGCGTAGGCGCTGGCGAAGCGCAGCGGCAGCTGCACGGGTGGCACCGACTCTGCGTGCAGCGCAGCGCTGTGGTGAGCTGTCGGCGAGGTGTGTGCGGCGGCGGCGGGCGGGGCAGCATGCGTGGCGGCAGTGTGGGCAGTGGAGGCGCCTGAGCTGTCCGCCGCAGCCCCAGCCTCCGCCGCGCCAGAGGGAACGTGAAAGGCAGGGGACGGCGCAATCTCCACCGGGCTGTGGCCAGGCACCCGCACCACTGGAGTGCCGCCAGAGGGCGAGAGCTGCAGCGGAGCAGCAGCAGATGCATCGCCGAGGGCAAGTCCAGCAAATGAAGCTGCTGCTGCTGCTGCTGCCGGAGCCGGCACCGCAGCGGCTGCCAGCGGGGCCACCCCGTAGGAGGAGGTCTTGCGGGTGAAAGGGTGGTGCGGGTGCGAGGGGTCCAGGCCCCCAGAGGTGAGGCTGGTACACACGCCGGAGCGTAGGGTGGAGTAGCGGGGCACGCGTGCCTCGCAGACCGCCCCTGCCGCTGCCGTCGACTCTGCCGCCTCGCTCGCTGGCGCTGCAGGCGTCTCTGCGGGCAGTCCGTCCCTCTCGTTCAGCAGGGCCACGTCCTCCACTCGCCTGTCGCGCATGATGCGTGGCGTGGCGTTGAAGTCCCCGGCCACTACCACCTGGGTGCTGCCTGGGGCGCCTCCCTCCGAGGCGTCGTACTGCTGGCGCAGGCGATCCACAGCAAAGGTTACCAGCGCCAGCTGATACGCCTTGACGTCTGGCCACAGCGGGTCCCAGTACGCGTGGAAGCTGGTCACCAGGACCACCCGCCCGCTCGCGCGGTGGCGCAGCGCCACGCACAGCCCCGTGTGGTGCATGACCTGGTACCAGCTCCAGTACTTCCTGTGGTTGCGATGGTGGTCCAGCGTCCAGGTGGCAGCTGTGGGGTCAGCCATTCGGTCGTCAGCGGATGGAGTCGCCCCGCCAGCGTCTGGCCCGAGCTCTGGCGGGGTCCCGCAGAAGAGCTGCAGGAAGGATGGGTCCGAGGACAAGCCCCGCACCGACAGCGCGTGCTTGTCGATGTAGTCGAAGCAGCCGCTGCGGGAGAAGACCGCCACTCCCACATCAACATCCCGCTTGCTTGCCCGAGAGAAACTGCCCTTGTAGCCCAGCTCGCGGAAAAACGGCACAAGATCGGCGTCGTAGTACGAGAACTCCACCTCTTGAAAACAGAACACGTCCGCGCCAATGCGCTGGCAGTCGGCCGCAATAGCTTTGAACCGATACTCCCACGCCAACATTTCGCGGGGGCAGTAGTCGAACCCATCTCTGGCGTACGACGGCGCCAATATGTTGAACGTGCAAATCGTAAACCCAGCAGCCGCATCCGGCGTCCCTGGCTTCGGTGGGGTCACCCCAAGCCATTCGCGAGCCGGCAAATCCATTGCCGCACGTCTTTTGCCTTTGTTTCCAGAGCGTGGGGGCATGGTGCCCGACAAACAGCCTGAGGCAGGACGGTAGTCTTGCGGACCGCGCTCGGCTCGGCTCGCAAAGACACGCCGTCAAAGCCGACGACCGCTGCTGCAATTCAGCGGGAGGGGAGTGCTTCTTGCGGAATGTGTTCGGATCAGCTCGCAAACACGAGGCGTTGCCCTTCGCGAAACGATTTCTGCGACAGGACAGATCAAAGTGGAATATCGATACGAATTGGGTTGAGCTAATTCCAGCACACACCCGCGCGCCGCACCAAACTACCCACCCTCAAAGGTGACGGCATACCTGATAAGTGCATTGTCGCTGCGGTAATAGCTCCAAAAAACTCTTGTGCGCCCGCCGCCCGCGTCGCCGCACCAGCGGGCCGCGTTTGACCGCCTCAACATGGCTGCTCCGCCGAGTCTGGCGGCCCTGAAGCCGTTTCTTGTTCGCGCCGATCAGTTTGAGCGCGGAGGTGAGGGGACGCGGAGTTGCTGTGGTGCTCTCCCCCTGTTTCTCTGTTCCTGACCCCGTTCTGAACTGTCAACTCGATCACCGTGAAGCTCGATCACCGTGAAGCCATTGTTTTTCGTTGCCGATGCAGTGCCGTCGAATCCCACTCTCGGCAAGATCGTGTACTACCTTCGATTTGCGGCTGCGTCGTTGGGTGTCCAGGCGCTGAACGCCGGCGCAGGAGCTGACGCTGCTGCGAATGCCTTCCTGAACGAGCTGGTGAACCGCATCGACGCGGACAAGCAGAAGTACGGCGTGATTGCAGAGCAGGAGGATGACGACATTGCCTTTCTCACCAAGTACGCGATGGGCCTGTTCAAGCGCTCCGACGACAGCGACAGGGCTGGCGCCTCCGACCAGGCCGTTGGGCAGACCTTCGCTACTGTGGGCTTTCTGCTGGACGCCGTGCGGCATGTAGCGAAAGAGCCCGACGCGCGGCTGGCCCAGGTGGCCAAGTACGCGAAGGGTCGCGCTGCGGACATCATACTGGCCCTGAAGGAGGGCAGGGCGCCGCCTCCCCCTGCGGGCGGGGTCGACCTCTTCGCAGAGCTCGGTGCGTGCGCGGCAGCAGCTGCGGGGCAGCTGCGTGGGGTGTCTGCTACTCCACACGGTGACTGTGGAACGGGAGCGTGCAGCCGGGGCGTGGGTTCGCAGCGGTGCTGTGGGTGCACGTGGCTGTCGGCGCTAACCTGTGGAGGGGAGGCGTGGCGGAGGCGTGGCCGCTGCAACGGATGCCCCTCCACTTGCCCCCTCCCCTTGTCCCCGCTGCGTCACATGCACCCGCAACCATGCTCTTTTTCCTGCATGCAACCGTGACTCTTCCTCCCCGCCACGCCCGATGCAGGATTTGATTTGCCGCCCCCGCCTTCAGGCACACCTTCAGACGCTGCCGGGGGCAGCAGCCACATGGCCACCGAGCCCTTCACCGCCACGCCGGTGCCCCCGCCATCCGCATCCCCCTCCGCTGGCTCAGGCTTCTACGGAGGCTCCCTCGGGGCCTCCACGGTTCCCGCACCCGGCCCAGCCTCTGAGCCCGCCTCCCACATGGCAGCAAGCCCCTTCAGCGGCCCCTCCAGCAGCCCCTTCCACGGCGTGGCCTCGCCGCCATCGGGCGCTGCGGCGTCAGCGCCGGGCGGCGGGGCTGGCTCGTACGGGGGCGGGGCAGGGGCCTACAGCGGGCCCTCCTCCTACGGGGGCGGCAGCGCTGCGCCTGCCTCTGCAGGCTTCGGCGTGCCTCTGGGCTCTGCAGGCGGGCAGCAGGGGTACGGAGGGGTCGCGGGAGGTGCGGCGGCATACCCCTCCTCTGCCGCCCCATCCCCCTACGCGCCGGGGGTAGGCGTGGGTGCTCCTGTTGCCGCTCCCCCCGCTGCCGCGCCCTCCTGGCAGAGCCCTCACTCGACCAGTTCTGCTGGCAGCAGCAGCGGCGTGTTCCGAGGCCGCAGCGGGGCGGGGGCGCGCCACGGGCTGCCCCCCGCCGTCATGCACGACGCACGCGAGCTGACCAAGCACGCGCTGGCGGCCCTCAAGGAGGAGGACCCAGCGGCTGCGGCAGCCCTGCTGCGCCAGGCCCTCAGCTCGCTGGGCATGTGAGGGGCTGCGTCTGTCCGCATGCGCATGCGGCACCGCGTGCACGCGCCCGCTGCAGTTGCGGCCGTGTTCGTGTGTGGGATCCCTCCGGAGGGCCTCTAGAGCGCTGCACAACCTTACAAATGCAATTACAATCCCACACATGTGGGTGCGGGTTGATCATGACGGCTGAAGGATCGATCGGGTATGTATCCTTTCGAAATTCGAAGGCCGCATATTTATGCGCGCAGCTGGGCGACGCCACGTGTTTGGCAAGCTCCAGTCATCACATGCTCGTGTGCATGCGGTGCAGCTGCAGATTGAAGGTCAAGATGCAGCGTCCCAGGCGGTGGCTTCCTGTCATCAATCCGCTGGCTGGTATTCGGCCGCAGGGACGCGTGAGAGCCATCGAATGTAACAAATGAGTAATGTTCGCAATGGGCCAGGGGCGAGGTTCAAAGCGCTGCAACGCGTACGTGAGCCAGCACCTGTTATCATGGATTGGGCCCCGCGGGAAGCGCGGCGTCGACCGCAGCGACCCCAGCGGCTGCAGCAGTCACGGGAGAGGCAGGCTTTGGTACTGCCTCTGCCGAGCCAGTTTCCTGCGAGCCCAGCGCTGCACCGGGTTCCCCGGCTGCAGCCTGAGGGGCGTGCGCCCCCGCGCTGCCCGGCCCGGAAGGTGCATGCGAGGGGCCACCCGCGGCAGGCTCCCCCCGCTCCTCTTCGTCGTCTGGGAGCTCCGGCAGGGCGATCTCGCGCGCGTTGCGACTATCTAGGCGGCTGCTCCCGCGGCCGCCGGCGGCTCCTGCAGGCGGCGAGGGTGCTCCGGCGACTGCGCCACCCGCTGACCGCGCACTCACAGCAGCAAGCGGGGAGTGGGTGGCGTGTGAGTGCACGCTGCTCCGGCCGGTGCCGCCTCCAAACAGGCCCTCCTCCTCCTCCGGCTCTGCCTCGCTCACCCCTGCGAGTTGATAGGGCGCTGCGGCCCCGAGGCCTGCCGCTGCCCGCCTCCCCGCCACGCTTGCCAACCCGAGCGAGGGGCCCCCGACATGGTAGGCCGCAGCGCGACCAGCCTGCGGCGCCCGGCGCGGACCTGACACAGACGTTACGGATGAACGGCTCGCCCCCGCGCCCTCGTCCTCCCCCTCAGCCCCCTCCGCATCAGCAGGGGAGGGCGCGGCAGCCCCGCCGCCGTGCAGATGGGCGGAGGACGCTGGCGAGGAGGGAGCCGCCGCAAAGGGCGGCACGGGAAGACCCCCAGCAGCACCGCCATCTGCGGCAGAGCCCGGCGCGGCGTGCCCTGGGCCCACGTGAGGGGTGCCTGCTGGGGAGGCGCGGTGGATGTGGTCGATGTCGAGCGACTGCGAGGGCCCATGCGCCACCAGCATGCCGCGCAGGCGGATGGACAGCTGGCCCTCAGGCACGCCGTCGGAAGCCACAGAGTAAGAGTCGTAGGGGCCGGGGCCTGAACTGTCCTCCCGCGCGAAGGAGGAGGCGGAGGAGAGGCCTCCCGGCCGCAGCAGGCCCCGGGCACCCATGGCACCGTACGCGAGGTCTGGCTGCGAGCGGTACGGCTGCTGCAGGGGGCGCACGGGCTGCGGGGCCGCGGTGCCATGGCCGTTGAGAGGCTGCGCCTCTGGCGCTGCACCCATGTCGATGCCAACATGTGCCGCAGCATCTGTCGGCACGTCACCCTCTGCGTCGCTGCGAACGGCAGCGAGCTCGATCTCAGAGACAACGGCAGGGGCATCCTGAGCGGCTGTGCCGACCCCGCCGATGTGGCTTTCGCAGGCGATTACCGCCGCCTCTAGGGCTCCTCGCGAAGCAGACGCCGGCACAGGTGCAGCTGCGCCCTCGCCGGTGTGCAGGGGCGCACCTGACGTCGCCGAGGGTGCAGCGGACGCCTCGGTCGACCGCGGAGCCCCATCGCCGACGGGCAGGCGCCTGTTGCCGAGGCGCTTGTGGCTGGTCATTGGACTGGGCGCATTCGCAGCGCCGGCAGGGGCTGCGTAGCCCTCGCCGTGGAGGTCCGCAGGCCCAAATGAGGTGCCGAGCCGCGCTCGAGACTCCTGCGCGATGCGCCGCCCAACGATGTAATCATACGTCGTTGTTTTGTTCCACACTGCACGGGAGGCAGAAGCAGGAGGGCAGGGAGGGGGGCATGGGCGTGTCGTCAGAGGCCGGGATCTCGGGGCCGAAATCTCGCAAGGCGGACGGCAATACAGCCAGCATTCGAAGCGAAAGCGCCGCCAGGCGATCGCTAGCAGAGCTGCAGGCAGCTCGCACGTGCATCCGCGCAGCCAGCCGGGACGTACCGAGGTAGACGTGGAAGGTGAAGAGCTGCATGACCATGAGCCATACCAGGAAGACCACCACAAGCACCCCCACGGTGATGCCGAAGAAGGCGCCCCCGGAGAGGTCAGGGTAAAAGGAGCGCACGCGGGCGTCAAAGGCGTCCGTGCTCTGTCCGAAGCGCACCACGAGGTAGATGCAGAGGGCGATCTCCATGCCCAGCATGGCAGCGGCGGAAGCCAGCAGCGCGAAGAAGTACGCGTACGTGCGCGAGCCCACGCAGCTGTTCAGCCACACGCAGTGATGGTCAAACCGGTGCACGCATTTGCGGCACACGATGCAGTGCTTGGACTCCTGGCTCACGTGCTGCGTGCAGCGGTAGCAGTACAGGTGGCCATCCACCTTGGCGGCCGGGTCCGCGCGTGAAGTACTGTAGATGAGCGGATCTGCCGGATCCACGGCTGTCGCCAGCACCGCCGAGAGGCCCGTCAGAACGGAGCAGATGCCGAACAGCGTGCCCCAGATCGCCTTGCCCGTGGTGTCAGTGTAGAGAAACAGCAGCGCATAAAACGCGGCATTGAACCCGATGAAGAGGAGCCACGACAGCACCTGGAACACGTTTGTTGGGCGCGAAAAGCCATTCTTTCGCGCTCCGGCCTCCACCATGGCTTGGTGAATGTCAGCGGGAGAAGCGCACGTGCGGCTCAAGTCCCGCCATGCGGCATTGGCCGGAATAGCACGTGCGACGGGGCGTTGCGACACTGGATATGAACCCTCGGCACCGCGGTCGCGCCGAGCCGCTGCACAGCACCGAGTTGCGCGCAGAGGCGAGCGCCGCGCGAATGCGAGTGTGGCCGCCGCCGTTTTGCGACCACGGAGACGGACGAAGGTGGATGTGAACACACGCTGGCAATCACCACTCATCGACTTAGCATCGCTCCGCGTGCTATTGCCCTTGAGTACCGTAGCTTGTTGACTTAGTTTAGTCATCGTCGGCTTGCACGCGTGCTCCACGGACGAGCAGGCGGCGACAGCACGGCACAGCGCTCTCAGCCGGGGGTTGGAACCGAGCGTCACCCGACAATCCAAGGGAGTCGAACGCTCCGCCTGGGAGAAGCTTTTCTCGCCGCACAAGATGGTCCAATCCATCTTCATCATCGCTGGTGACTCGGGGTGCGTTGGTGCGGGTATCAGCGGCGCGCGGAGATGCCGAAGTGCGAGGCCCTTCAGGTTCTCGCGCCGCTTCCTTGCTCTGACATGCTGCCGCAACCCACGATCCACTGTGTTTGTAGGGACGTGATTTTGGAGAAGCACTATCGCGGTGTCACGAGCCGGGCGAGCGTCGAGGTGTTCTGGGAGGAGGTCGCGAAGCGAGGGAAGCGAGACGTGAGTCGTCTGGCCGCGATGGGTGGCCGGCTTAAACTTTGAGAAGGGACGGCTCCGTGTCCTTGCCATTCGCAGCCCGCGGGGCTTCGGCATACGCGGGTCGCCCGGCGCGTAGGTCTTCGCCCTTGACCACGTCTTGTTCACCCCTGCCGTTCCACGCGGTGCCCTGCAGGATGTGCCGCCGATTCTTGTTACGGCCAAGTACTACTTGGTCAACATCTACAGAAACGGGCTCTATTTCCTTGCTACTCTCACGAGCGAGGTGCGGGGCTGGCAGCAGCTGTCGCCAGCCAGCGCACGCGCGCCACGTTGGCTTTTGGCCCCCTGGATTGTCACCGGCCGCTGCCCCGTCCCACCCCCTGCCCTAATCCTCCCTGCAGGTGGCGTCTCTGTCCATCATTGAGTTCCTGCACCGCGTCTTTGACGTGTTCGCGGAGTATTTCGGGGAGGTGTCCCCGCGCTCCCTCACGGATAACTTCTCCACGGCCTACCAGCTGCTGGAGGAGATGCTGGACAACGGGCACCCCGTCATCACGGAGCCCAACGCGCTGCAGACCCTGATTGCGCCGCCCACCATCGCGGGCAAGGTCGCCTCTTTCGTCATGGGCAAGGCCTCGAACGTGAGCGACACACTGGGCGAGGGGGCCATGTCCGTCATTCCGTGGCGCCGCGCAGGCGTCAAGTACGCGGCGAACGAGATCTACTTTGACATCATCGAGGAGGTTGATGCGATCTACGAGGCGAACGGCACGCTGGTTAGCAGCGACGTGCGGGGCACCGTGACGTGCAACAGCCACATGAGCGGGGTGCCCGACCTGACGCTGCTGTTCAACGCCCCCGGCGTGATTGAGGACTGCTCCTTCCACCCCTGCGTGCGGTACGGGCGCTGGGAGCGCGAGAGCGTCGTGTCCTTCGTGCCGCCGGACGGGCCTTTCACGCTGATGACGTACCGTCTGACCGACCGCAGCCCGCAGACCCCGCTGGTGTGCCGCCCCGCCGTGAGCTGGCGGGCCGACAGCTCCGGCAAGGCGGCATTCACCCTCACGACCAAGCCAATGACGGCGCGGACGGCGGGCGGGGCTGGCGCGTCGTTGGTTGGCGGCGCGGACCTCTCCGTTGACGACGTACGTCTGGTTGTGTCCTTCCCGCGGGCCGTCAAGACGGTCGACCTGGTCTCGGAGGCCGGCAGCGTGGTCACCGATCCCAAGACCAACGAGGTCACCTGGTCGCTGCGCAGCATGCCGCGGGACCGCAGCCCAGAGCTCGCTGGCTCGCTGTTCCTGCCGCCGGGCGCTGCCGCGCCCATCGAGCCCGTGTCCGCTACCCTGCACTACACTGTGGCGGGCCACACCGTGTCCGGTCTGTCCATCAAGGACCTCCTGCTGGTGGGCGCGGAGAAGTACAAGTTCTTCAAGGGGGTGCGCACCTTCCTGCGATCTGGGCGCGTGCAGATCCGCACGTGAGCGCCGGGCTTGCGGGGCGTGGGAGGGGCGCCCCCGTCGATGGAGCTGTGGCCGCGGTGAGATGCGGCGTGCGGGCGGCCGACGAGTTCGCCGCTGCTGTCGCGTTGGTCACAAGTGCGTGTGAGAGGGGAGTGTTGAAGGTTTAATTGACTGGGTGTCGGGTGTCGGGTTGGGCCCCCACGCTCATGTCGTCCACCAAGTTTGTAGCTGCCTCGATTCAATGCCTATCATATGTCTGCCCCGGCGTAGACCACGCGGCACTGCGTCGCCCGAGTCGCTCGTGAGACCAAAGTTGCAGTCTATTGCTTTTCGCACGTGTGTGACATGTGAGGGTGCATTGATTCGCAGCCATTCTGGACAAGCGGGCTTGCCACGCCATCGTACCAGCGCCGCGCACGTGTGCAGCTACGTACACACGTCGATCGACTCGCAATTGCGACCACGCCAACATGCGAATTTGCGGGTCGGCTTCTGGACATGCACAGGTGGCGACGAGTGAGTCCTCGTGCACCGCTCAATTTCAAGATCCATTGCGACCGCGAACGGTTACTCGGGGTACGCGGGTTGCAAGACCAACGCGTACGGCAGCACCCCGCCGCCACCTGGACAACCCACCCTTTGTCTTCCGGTCACGCATTTGGGCGTCAACACCGCCGACCCCAAAACGTTAATAGTGCAGTGTGCGGGGGACGGCGGGTCTGCTGCGCGCTCCTGGCGGGGTGGCATCGGGCCGGGGCGGGGAAGCCGAGCTTGACCGCCCAGCAACACCGCCTGTAGCCGGCTGACCCGGCAGCAAGCCGGACACGGCACTCGCCACAACGGTGCCCTGCTCGCGTTGCCGCTGGTACTGCTGACTGTAGCCGTCTGCTGCTTTGGGGGCTCGCGAGGTGGTCGAGGGTGCTTCGAGGGCTGCGGAAAGAGGGATAGCAGCTGCAGTACCCCGAGAAAGGCCGGGTCTAATCGCCGCAGGTGCTCGCGGCGCTTCCGCAGCGGCAAGTCCGGTGGCCAGCAGGTGCATTCCGGCTGCTCGGGCCCCGGGTCGCGCGGTTGCGGCGGAGGTGTCGCCCCCGAGTCCCTCAGCCAGCGCCGCCTGGATGTGAGACAGCGTCAAGGCAACCAGTTCACCACTGTCGGGGCCATAGGGCAAGTGGCCCAGAGCCGTACCGGTTGTGGCGTTGGAGTGGGTGACAAAGGAGCTTGCTCTGCTGATCTGACTGCCCATGCTGCCACGCCGAGATGCGAGGAACGATGCCGACGCAGGGGCAGGGCCCCCTCCCGCCCCGGACGTGTCTCGTGCTGCCTCGGAGCCACGCACCGACCTGTGCGCACCGCTGCTGCGGTGGGCTCGTGGAGCAGCCACGGCCCCAGCCCCAGGCCCGCCAGACAAGGCCGGCGCCGAGGCATCGCGGGCAGGCGCGTTTGCAGCGCTGCTTTCCAGGGCGAGGGCGGAGGCAGCGCCCCGAGCCGCCTGCACCTCAGTCCGCAGCGACAGCGGGAGCGCAGAGAGGATGTCGCGGGATACGGACCTGTGCCGGCAGGCGGCCACCAGAGCATGCACGCAGGCCGCATGTAGGTCTCGGAGCTGCGTCAGCAGGGGCGCACACACAGCTGCGTCCCTGCTGGCAGCGGACACGCCCTGCTGCAGCTGTGTTAGCGCCGCCGCCAGCCACGCGGGCACCGGTTCGAGAGGGGTTGCGGCGGCTCCCTCAGTGGCTGGGGGCTGCGCTGCCGCGCCCGCCCCCTCCCCTTCCCGCACTCCCTGCCCCTGCAGCCCCTCCAGGCGCGAGGTGACGGCCGAGGCTGTGTCTGTGACCTCACCAACACGCGTCAGCAGCCCCGTCACGCGAGCTGTGTACGTGTCAATGGCTGCCTGCGCGGGTTCAAACACGCGGCTGCGTAGCAGAGCTGTGTTGGCCTCCTGCAGCTCAAGCATGCGTTCGGACAAACCCTGCATGTCCCGAGTGTGGGAAGCCTCCTCCACGCTCATGCGGCCCTGCAGCTGCTGCAGCAGCTCCGCGACTCGACCCTCTCTGCCTGCGCTGCTGGCGGCCAGCTCGCTGATGCGCGCCTCGGATGCCGCAGCCGACGCCCGCAGCGCTGCCACCGCAGACTGCGCCTCAGCCAGGCGTGCCTGCAGGGTCTCGCTGTCCGCAGCGGCAACTCCCAGCTCCTGCTCCAGGTCAGCGCCTGCGGGAAAGCGACAGAGACGACACCACGAGAGATAAAGCGGGAAGGCGGTGATGAATGGGCACGGGACGACATTGGGTGGCGTAGGCCGCGAAAATGCCTGCAGGGGACAGATGCAGGGCGCGGTCACGGCACGCTTCCTCGCACACACTGTGCTCACCCCTCAATTGAGCGTCCTGCAGCTGGGCGCGCAAGGCGCTGGATTCTTTAACTGCAGCAACCATTTGCCTTCCAGCGTCGGTCAGCTTTTGCTGTAGCGTGGTGTTGGTGCCGTGCTGCAGGCGGAGCGCGTCCGCAGAGGCTCGCAGGCGATCCTCCGCACGCCCCAGCCGCGAGTGCAGCTGCTCCAGCGCTCGCACGATGGCTCGCAGCCGCTCCGCCGAAGCCGCGTCCACTGCGGCGATGGCAGCGCGAGCGCTCTCGAGTGCTCGAGGCATCGCCTCGCTCCACGCCTCGAGCATCGCGGCTGCCACCTCCGGTTCAAGGCGCTGAGAAGAGCCAGTGCCGCCGGCAGGGCTCGCCCCGGTGCCAGCGCCCTTGGCAGCCCTGGAGGTCGCGGCGGCCGTAGCAAAGAGCTCAAACACGGACAGCGGAGGCAGTGCCAATCCGCCCCCCACGCTCCCCAACGCAGCGGCGGTCCCCGCAGCCCCTGATGCCCCGGTGCGGGCGCAGAGTCGAGCGATGACTCGCTGTAGGTCGTCGCTAAGGCGCTGGCAGCGCTCCTCGTGCCCCTTCTCGGTCGCAATCACGCGCTGCTGCAGGCCTGCGCTGTCGTGCTGGGCCGCAACCAGCGCAACCCGCAGGCTCCCCACCTCAGAGCTGAGGTCAGCGTGCGCAGCAGCAAGAGAGGCGCACTCCTGCGTCTTTGATGCCAGGGCCTGCTCAAGCTGCCGACTGCGAACCCGCTCCCTATCGAGCTCCGCATGCACCTGCCGCAGGCGGCCCTGTGCCTCGGCTACGATGCTGTCGGTCAGCACGCCCTGCAGCTCCTCCGACAGCGACCCGCTCTTTTCAGAGGCTTGCAGTAGTGCCTTTGTGCGGTCCAGCGCCACGCGCAAGTCGATTATCTGGTGCCGCAATTCCGCATTTCCTTTCGAGGATGCAGCAGCCTCCCCAAGCGCGTCGTCACGCGTTCGCTGCAAAGCCGCACTCTGCGATTGTAGGCTATCGACCTCGTCTTGCAGTGCACGTCTATCGGCAGCTGCTCGGTCAAGTGCTCGCTCCAGGGACTCTATCGTGTCCGCCGCATGTGCAAGCAGCACGCCAGAGTCCCCCGCATGTTTCGCTGACACAAACGGCGGAGGGTGAACAGCAGAGGCCGGGGCAGCGAAAGTGCGCGCGGACGTCATGCTGCAAAGGGTTCGAGCAGAAGCCTCGCTGCTGCGGCGGGGCACGATCTACCGCCGGCCAGCACGCCAGCGACGCGCCAAGTTGCGAGATCGATGCGACCCGGGACCCGGGGTTCGATGACACCGCAGCTTGCGTATGCTCTGCAAAACAACAGGATGCACCGGCGACACCGGGCCGGCAGGGACGGTTGCTAGAGGCGGCGACGTGTCGGAGGGCCGTGGCACTGTTTGCAAATTATCGGACACACGGATGCCCTCACGGATAGCACGAGCCAATGCTCGGGAAGGTGCGTTGGAGCACACACGCGACCCGCAGCTCGCCGTTGCTCGCAGACTTTCTCAGAACCCGAAAGCTGGCCGGTCGCCACGATGCTGCCGAATCCGTGGCCCTGAAGATTTTGAGCACTTCACGTCTTCAGGCCAATCCGGAACAGGTGCTCCCGGAATGCCCTGCTTTCGCCACGGCACGGCACTTGCGGTATGCCTAGTACTTGCAGGCAAGCTACTGCATTGTGCTGGCCAGCAACCATTCTTCGTTCCTTTCAAGGCTTCCCCTGCACTACTCTCTGGCTCGGAGCGCTCTGAGCATGGCCGATTCGCGTGCGTTCTGTTGCCTGCGGCGGGGTCTCCGGTGACCGGAGACGACGGCACTGCCGCCGCCGTGGTTGGGCCGAAGGCTGCCATGGACAAGGCATCGCGGCTGCTGGCGAGCCTGGCGGGTAACTGCAGTTCGTCGCGACCAGCGTCAACCGGCGGATACTCGTACACCGTGTGCATTGGCAAGACTGTGCGGCAAAGCAGCGACGGTGGCGATTTTCTCCTCGGAACGTTCAGTGCCGATGCTTCCGCGGAGAGCCCCGGCATGCAACAGTTTCGCGACGGAGACCAGTGCCCAGGCCTCCGTCGACAGACGTCGGTCAGCTTCATCTGCGGGGAAGCGTTTGCTGTCCTGACAGCCGAAGAGCCTTCGGTGTGTAACTACGCGCTGACTGTAGCGCACCCTGCGGTGTGTGGAATGCCGGACGTGTTCGGCGGTGCCGCTGCTGGCGGCGGCATCGCTGCTGCGCTCGGCGTTGCCCCCGGCGGCGATGGTGGCAACGCAGGCGAGGTATCTGGGCGCTTCCGGTGGTTGCTTCGGGCTTTTCCGTCATTGCGGGCAGGCCGTGGCCGAGTAGCTGCGCAGTTGCCCGAGGGAGCGGGACACGGTGTAGCTGACCCGGCACCTGCTGCCACTGGCAGCGGCGGCGGCAGCGCGCCCGGCGCCGAGGACGTTGCAGGCGTTGGCGGCAGCTCCCTAGGCGTGGACGACCACCTGCGGCGGCAGGTGCGCTGGGTGGGCATGCCTGGGGGAGGCGGAGAGGGCTCCGCTGCGGGTGCCCCCGTCGCGTGGGCACTCGACCTAACACATGTGGCGGCTGAGGCGGCGCAGGACGAGGGGCGGCTCGAGGGCGCACACGAGGAGGGCCCTGCTGCCGAGGATGTTGTGTGCACCGCCTACATGACGGACGACCTGAAGCGGCAGAGCGGGCCTGCGCGCTCCTCGCAGATCCGTGGCTTGGGCGGAGCGCAGGTCGTGGTGCTGCGGTTTGAAACTGCGGCAGCAGGGAGCACCGGTGCTACCTCCTCGCTTGCAGCATCAGCAGCGTCGCTCCTGGTTCGGGGCTCCAACAGGCACGTGCAAGGGCAGGTTAGTCTTGAAGGTGCGGCAGCCTCCGCAACTGGCGGAGGATGGGTGCTCGCGACCGCTGCGGACACCGCGGGCGCCTCCGAGTGCGTTTCAGCCGCCAAGCGGTTGCTGCCCTTGGCCGGGCTTGGCGATGCCCAACTGGCACAGTGGTGCACCGGCTTGAGGAATGCGGCCTGCGCAAACTTCAACACCGCCAGTGTGTCCGATGCGTGTGATGTGGTCCCCGTTGCGATGGCGGTTCGTGCTGACGGCGTTGATGCTGAAACCGCTGACGTCACGGAGGGCGAGGAATACCTTAGCTTGCACGTGCGCTTGCGATCCCGGGAGGAGAAATAGGTTGGCCTGCAGCGCGGCATGTTGTGCAGATTGAACGTGATCAGCGATGTCAATTGCTGTCCGCCTGATGCTGCCAGTGATACAGCATGCATCGACCTTTGCACGGTTCAAAAACATATGTTGTGTGCTATAATGCTTGACCCACGCCGCGTTGATCTCTGTCTTTGCCAATCGCGCCTCGGGACTATTTCGGCCAAGTCGTTATCCGGAGCTTGGAAACTATTGGCTGAAGTGATGTATCAGAAGGGCAACCCCGGATCGCTGTCCGCCGCTGGCATGCAGCTCCTGTCCGTGCTATTACCTATCCAACGATGGTACACCTGCCAGGAACGGACCGTTGGGGGCGGAGAACGGGCGTGTCACAGGTGCGCCCGTGTACACAGCAGCCACACTCCGGGTCGCGTATCGGAAAGGCAACCACAGAAGGCTGTATGCCGCAGGCATGCAGTTCCTGTGCGTACTCGGGCCTATCCAACGACCGTAGGAGTGACCCGAACAGACCGCTGGGGGCTGAGAACGGGCGTGTCGCAGGTGCGCCAGTTCTCCAGTAGCCACACTCCGGGTCGCGTATCAGAAAGGCAACCACAGAAGGCTGTATGCCGCAGGCATGCAGTTCCTGTGCGTACTCGGGCCTATGCAACGACCGTAGGAGTGACCCGAACAGACCGCTGGGGGCGGAGAACGGGCGTGTCGCAGATGCGCCCGTGTACACGGTAGCCACACTCCGGGTCGTGTATCAGAAAGGCAACCACAGAAGGCAGTATGCCGCAGGCATGCAGTTCCTGCGCGTACTCGGGCCTATCCAACGACTGTGGGAGTGACCCGAACAGACCGCTGGGGGCTGAGAACGGGCGTGTCGCAGGTGCGCCAGTTCTCCAGTAGCCACACTCCGGGTCGCGTATCAGAAAGGCAACCA
>Ga0208629_100173_pt1 | contig 32003 bp, 14 predicted proteins | sample LakWasMet19_HOW5_2_FD_183865 | JGI IMG/M metagenome (GOLD analysis project Ga0208629, IMG submission 183865) | Freshwater sediment methanotrophic microbial communities from Lake Washington under simulated oxygen tension - Sediment Metagenome... | ecosystem: Environmental > Aquatic > Freshwater >... | reverse complement strand
GTGTTGTGCCAAACACGTTTTGTGCGAAACCCGATCCCTTCAAAAATGGCACCCATTGCCATTGTCGCGGTCCAAAGCCGGTCGACAGTTTGGGCAGAGACCCGAGATTTGGTCAACATACAGTTGTTATGAAAGACCTCATTTTAAAAGTTATATCCCAAATGGCGCATTCAGTCCTCCACACCAAGCACTGACAGTGTGGCACCTCAAACTTTTTTTTTGAAATTACTGCCAGTGTACTCAGGCTGGCAGCCTGAGGCTGTGCGGCACAGCTATATCTAGTTCGTGGTGGGCATGCGCAAACTCGAGTTCGACGGCAGTCGCTGGTTACCAAATGGGTTTGATGCGCCATAGTCGAAACTCAGCGGACGAATGCAGTCGAGCGAATAAGCTCGCCAGCCTGAGAGTGTGGCAGAGACTCCGAGAGTCTCGGAGGCATAACCGGAAAACAGTCGTCCATGACTCGGCATGAGAGCAGCATGGAAGACACGCTGACTCGACGCGTTGCAAATCAGACACGGAAATGTTCAACTCGCCGCGGCCCTCGGCATCGACGAACGCCCTGGCATAGCCGGCGGAGAAGCAACATCATATGCTGGCGTGCAGGGATGCAACACGTAAAGGAGTTCGCACGCGGGAGAGCACCGTGACGGCAGGGCCACGGAGCAGGGCAGCGCGGAGCTCAGAGCAGGTGCGGCGCCGTCTTGTACGTGAGCAGCAGCTTGCCGAGGCCCTCTACCCACGTCTTGGCGTCCTTGATGGTCGTGCACTCCACGTCCAGCCCCGCGCCGACGCCCACCACGGAGAAGCACGCGTCGGGCTCCTTGGGCTTGCTGCCGAACATGCCGCCCTTGTGCCCATCGCTCACGCCCGCCTTGATGGCGCTCACCTGGCGCAGGTCCAAGGCGCCGAGCTTCTTCTGCGACCCCACGTCCTGCCACACGATGGACTTGAAGTCGGGAGACACGAGCACGTGCGCCGCGTTGGCGGAGCCCTTGGCCCACACCTTCATCACCTTGCCCGCGGACAGCACGTGCCGGAACTCGGCGAGCGGGTCGGCCGGCTTGGAGGGCGCGGCGCCGCCGCCGACGGGCTTGGCGATCTTTGCGAGCTGGCTCGCCTTGGCCGCCTTGGCGGTGATCTCGGCGGACTTGGACAGGTTCTCCAGCGCGGACATGGAGAGCAGCGCGCTCTTGCCGTAGCGCTGGATGTCCGCGTCCTTGGCGTACTGCTCCTGCTCCATGATCATCTCGATCAGCTCCTTGCCGCCCTCCTCGATCACGATGGCGGCGTTCTCCTTGTTGGCCATCGCGATGTTGTCGATCGTCTGGATGGAGCGCAGCATCAGCGGCTGGTGGTCGGGGTGCTCCATGATGGCCGCCACGATCTTCTTGATGCCGTTGTGCTGCACGATCACCGTCAGGTTGGCCTCCACGAAGGCGAGGTGGCCCAGCAGGCGGAAGGCGTCCGTCAGGAACTCGGCGTCGCGCGCGTGCTTGTCGACGGCGGCCATCACCACGTGCATGCCCGCGCTGGCGATGGCGCGCGAGAGGTCGTCGTCGCCCGCCAGGCGCGTGAGCGTCTTGATCGCCTCGTTCACGTACAGCTTGTCGTTCAGGTGCCCCTCCACGAGCGCGAGCACGGACTGCGCGGTGTCCATGTTGCGCATGGCGCCGCGCGCGGACTCGTCGCCCGCGAGGTTGGTCAGCGCCAGCTGCGCCGCCACGAGCAGGTCGTGGTTGGAGCCGTGCTGCTCCATGGCGGCGAGCAGCACCTGGATGCCGTCCGCGCCCGCGACCATCGCCAGGCACTCGCGCGAGTAGCAGATGGTGGCGAGCAGCTGCACGGCGTGCTTGATGATCTCCTCGTCCCAGTCGTGGCTCTGCATGATGTCGATGACGAGCTTGACGAGGCCCTGCTTGCGCGCCATCAGCGCCGTCACGTCCATGTCGTTGGCGATGTTGCACAGCGCGTCCATGCCCGCCTTGAGCAGCGCGCTGTTGTGCGGGTGCTTCTTCATGGTGGCCAGGATCTCCGCGCAGCCCGCGTCGCGCAGGATGATGACGGCGATGGAGTCCTTGGGGTCGATCTCGTTGCCGTCCTCGTCCAGCTCCGGCGGCGCCTCCTCCAGGGACGCAAAGTTGCCGATCACCTCCATGGCCAGCTGCAGCGCCTCCTCGTCGGCGGGGTGCGCGCGCATGCCCGCCACGATCGCCTTGGTGGCGTTGTTGCCCTCCACGATGAAGCGGATGTTCTCGTCGCAGTAGGCGAGGTTGCCGAGCGCGCGCATCGCCATCTTGAACAGGTTCGCGTCCTTGATGTGGTCCCGGATGATCTTGGTCACCTCGTCGCCGCACGTCTGGCCGATCACGAGCTTGTTCTCCTCCGAGCCGTACATGAGGTTGGAGAGGGCGCACATGGCGTTCTCCATGATGCGCGGCTGCTGCGGCCACGTCTGCAGCGCCTTCTCGATCGCCTTCACGCCGTTCTTGGCCATGATGATGGCGATGTTGGGCTCCGAGTTGAAGGCGAGGTTGGCGATGGTGGAGAGCGACTTGTTGCAGATCTCCTCCTGCGCCACGTGGCGCTGCAGGGCGAGGGAGATGATGAGGTCGAGGCCGCCCTTGGACACGATCTGCTGCTTGTACGCGTCGTTGCGCGAGATGCGCTCCATCAGGATCACCAGCACGCGCAGCAGCGCCACGTTGTCGGGGTTGGTCTGGATGGCGGCGATGGCCGCCTCGATGCCGCCCGACGCCACGATCAGCTCCGCGTTGACGGCGTTGCTGGCGAGCGTGGCGAGCGCGAGGGCGGCCTGCGTGGCGAGCTCGGGGTTGCGCACGTGCGTCTGCAGCACGTGCAGCAGCGAGCCGATCGAGTCCTTGTCCGCCGCCGCCACGTTCTCCTCCGTCTGCTTCTCCGCCACCTCCGACACCGTCGCCATGGCGACCTTGAGCGCCGCGAAGGCCTCGGGCGCCTCCCAGGTGGTGACGCCCGTGGCGGCGTCGTAGTAGTACTTGCGGCCGTCGGGAGCCGTCAGCTCCTGCACGCTGCCGATCGCCGCCATGGCCGCCGTCGCCTGCGCGAGGCCGTTCTTCATCGCGGCCGTCGCCGCCTCCACGCTCGCCATGCGGCTGCTGAAGGCCGTCTGCAGGCCGGTCAGCGCCGCCTGCACCTCCGCGCTGCCCTTGCCCGACTCGCTGTCGCCCACGGCGGAGGCGAGGCGCATGCTCTCCGCGTCGATGCCGCTCGCCTCCGCGCCCAGCGTGCGCGCCGTCGCCGTCATGATCTTGAGCGCGCCCGCCGCGATGGAGTTGTTGCCCTGGTACATCTTGAGCACGCCCACCACCGCGCCCATGTTGCCCGTCAGCGCCATCACCTTGGCGTGCTCGGGCGACGCGTGCTCCATGGCGCCGCTCATGATGGACACGATCTTGGCGACGGTGTCCTCGTCGTCAAAGTTGGCGGACAGGAGGGACAGCATGCTCGCGACGCCGTTGTTGCGGAAGAAGGCGTCCGCGCCGCTCGAGTCGAACTCCATGCGCGCCAGCAGCGTCAGCGTGTTCTCCGCCATGCGCAGCGCCTGCATCTTGGAGCGCTGGTCGGAGGCGGGCGTGAGGGAGGCCTGCGCGGACAGCGCCGCGCCGAGCGTCTTGGTGAGGCCCTGCAGGCGCTTGGCGTTGCCGGGGATGGTGAGGATGGAGCCCGCGGAGTCCACCTTGTCGCGCAGCACGCGCAGCGTCTCGGCCATCAGCTCGGGCGTGGTGGCGGTCTCGCCCACCACCTCGTACAGCGCCTCGTCGCCGCCCTCCACCGCCACGATGGAGCAGAGCACGGTGGACAGCTGCGCCATGTCCGCGGAGGCGGCCTCCACGACGGCGGCGAGGGCGGTGGAGCCGCCCTTGGCCGCCACCATCTCCACCGCGTTCTTGGACACGGAGCCCGCCACGCGACCCATGCAGTCGTCCACGATCTTCTGCAGCTTGGCGTCGCCCGCGTTGCGCTTGGCGACGTCGGAGATGGTCTTGAGGCCGCCGCTGTCGGAGATGGCCTTCAGGCCCGCGGCGGTGGAGGCGAGCGAGCCCAGCGCGTGCACCGTCGCGTCGCGCACCGCCCCGTGGTGCGCGTGCAGGCACATGACGTCCATCACCACGTTCACGGCGTCCGCGGCGGCGGTGCCGGGCGCGGCGGAGCCCGAGTTGGTCGCCTGCTCCACCAGGCGCGCCACCGTCTGCACGGCGGCGGCCAGCACGTCGGGGGCGGTGAGGTCGGACGCCGCCATCAGCGCCACCGCGTCCGCGAGGGTGTGCAGGTTGGCCTCGAGGGCGGCGGGGTCGGTCGCGCCCTCGATCGCCAGCAGGTTGCCCAGGCGCTGCACGGCGTCGCCCAGCTTGGCCAGCTGCTCAGGGGTGGCGTTGCCACCCGCCGCCTCGATGGCCGCGCAGAGCGACGCCACCTCCGCCAGCGCCGCCTTGCTCGCGTCCGCCGCCACGCCCAGCTGCTGCAGCGCGGCGGCGCCCGCCTTGGTGACGCGGTCGGAGGCGCCGTTGAGGGTCATGCCCGCCAGCACCAGCTCCTGCGCGCCCACGGCCGCCAGCTCCTCCGCCGTGCCGGGCGCGGCAGCCACCTCCGCGATGAACTCGAGCACGGAGCCGGCGACGGACTCATCCGCCATGTACTCTGCGTGGCTCGCCATGGCGCGCAGCACGCGGCGCAGGCCGCCCGCTGTGGTGATGGTGGCGATGGCCGCGGGGCTCGTGCCGAGGCGCTTGAGCATCCCCACGGACGCCGCGAGCACGGTGGGGGCGGGCGTCTCGCCCTCCTGGCACACCTTCACCAGCACCGCCTTGATGAGCTCCACGGCGCCGCCGGCGAGCAGCGCGGCGGCGTGCGGCGGGGAGCGCGCCATCGCGGAGAGGGCGAGCAGCGCCGCCTCCACCGTCTCGCGCGAGGCGTCCTCCAGGTTGTCGTCGATCCAGGCGGAGACGAGCGCGAGCGCCGCCGAGCCCGCCACGACGGGCGCCGTGGAGTCGTGCGAGGCGAGCGCGGCGAGGGCGTGGAAGCAGGCGGTGGCGACGTCCGGGCTGCGCTGGTTCTCGCGCAGGGCGGTGATGACCTGGGCGAGGGTGCGCCCGTCCGCCAGCAGCGCCGCCGCGGAGGCCTCGGAGGACGCCGCCAGGTTGCGGATGACCTCCAGCCCCTCCAGCAGCGCGCGGCCCGCCTCCAGGGCGCGCCCCACGATGGCGGAGACGGTGGGCGCGTCCGCGCCGAGGCCCACCTTGGACATGCCCGCAAGCGCCTTGAGGATGGAGGCGAGCGCCGACTGCTTCAGGTCCGCGTCCTCCGGCTTGCTGTCGTCCAGCTTGGTGAAGACGGTGGCGGCGATGGCGGTGAGGGAGCCCGCGGCGCCGCCGCGCACGAGCGTCTCCGCGAAGGCCGCCACGGTGGCGAGGTGGCCCACCTTGCCCAGGATGGGCAGCATCACGTCCCCCTTGGCCAGCCGCCCCTTGCCCGCCGCGGTGGCGAGCTCCTTCAGCTCCGCGATGGCCGTCTCCGCGTCGTCGGCGGTCAGCAGGCGGGATAGCACCTTGGCGGAGGCGGCCAGCGCCGCGGCCTGCACGGCAGCGGAGGGGCCGCCGAAGCCAGGCACACGCATGGACACGGGGCGCCCGCCGCCGCCGCCAGCGTTGGCCGTCGGCGCCGCGCCCGCGCCAGCGCCCGCAGCAGCGGGCGCGCCCTCACCCGGCGCGGCGTCTCCGCCCGCCGAGCCCGCGACGCCCGGCAGCCGCCGCGTGGTGCGCGTGAGCGCCTCCGTGGCCACGATCACCGCCTCCACCGCGCCCTGCTTGGCCAGCGCCTCCGCGCCCTCGCCCGTCATCGCCACGCGCTGCAGCAGCGCGAGACACTTCTCCATCGGCTCGGAGAAGCCGGGCGTGCCGCTGTTGGCGTGCACGGTGGCGATCACCTGCCGGGTGCCGCCGTGCTTGGCCACCTGCAGCGCGCCCGCGTCCGTGCTGGCCATGCTCAGCATGCTGCCCACGCACAGGCTGCTGACCTGCACGTCCGTCAGGTTGGCGCGCATGGCCGCCGCGAGCGCCTCGACCACGCCGTTGTCCGCGAGCACGGTCATGAGGTTGGGGTTGGCGGCGATGCGGTCGATGAAGCGCACGGCGTTGATGACGTGCTTGGCGAGCTTGGGCGCCGCCTTGATGGCGTTGGCCACGCCCGCCACCGTCTCCGCCGTGGCGAGCGCGGAGCTGAGCACGGGGTCGTCGTGCAGCACGTGCGAGAGGGTGAAGAGCGCGTTGCCGATGGCGGCCAGCACCACCTCCGCCTCGGGCAGGTTGCCCGCCTTGGCGATGGAGTCCATCGCGGACACCAGGTGCCGCACGCCGTCCGCCTTGAGCATCAGCTCCGCGAACTCCTGCGTGGCGGCGAGGCCCGCGAGGCGGTTGGCCATCACGGCGAGGGCGGCCATGTCCGTCTTGCTGCGGCTCTTGATGGCCGCCTCCACCTTGGACGCGAAGGCCTTGATGTTGTCCGCCACCTGCTCCGCGCCCACCACGCCCGACAGCAGCTCCTGCGCCGTCTCCTTCACCGCGTCCTCCGACGAGTACGTGGCCAGCGCCGTCAGCAGCATCTCGGTGCCGCCCAGCGTCGCAAGCGCCTCCTTGTTCTCCTTGACGAGGGAGACGGACGTGAGCAGGTACAGGGTCGTCAGCACCACGTCCTTGCGCGCCGCGGAGAGGTTGGCGAGGCAGAGCGGCAGCGCGCCCGCCGCCACCATCTCCGCCACCGTGCCCTCGCTGTAGCTGAGGTACACGAGGCAGCGGCTGCCGTTCAGCTGCAGGTCCAGGTTCTTGGGGTGCGCCTTCATGGCGCCCAGCACCGCGGGGATGGCGCCCTTCGCCACCAGGTCGCCCAGGTCCGTGCCCTCCGCCGTGCCCAGCCCCTCCAGGAAGGCGACCGCCTCCAGCGAGCTCGCCTCAACGTGCGGCGTGGCGCGCAGCGCGGAGAGCACGGACTCGACGCCGCCCGCCGCCTGCAGCTGCGCGAGGCCCTCCTCGCTGGAGCCCAGCTTGGCGAGCGTGGGGATGAGCGAGGAGAGCACGGCGCCGCCGTCGGGCCCGTCCTTGGCCGCGGACACCATGCGTACGATGGTCTCGATGGCGCCGTCGCGCACCAGCGCCTCCATGTTGGCCTCGTTGGCGGCGAGGCGCGTGAGCGCGCGCGCGGACGCCTGCACCGTCTTGCTGGAGGCGGAGGTCTGGAAGAGGCGCAGCAGCGCCTTCACGCCGCCCGAGCGCACGATCTTGTCCGCGTTCTCCTCCTCCAGCGCCAAGTTCGCGAGCAGGCCCGACAGGAACTCGCGCTCGGTGCCGCTCGTCGTGCCCTCCATGCGCGTCACCAGCTCCGTCATGTTGCCGCTCGCGAGCTTGGACAGCACGCGGCCGCCCTGCTTGCACACGCGCTCGTTGGTGCGGTTCACCTCTAGCGCGGCGGTGAGGGACTCCATGCCGCCCAGCTTGGTGCGGATGTAGTCCGCCTGCTCCTCCTGCCGGCACATGCGCTCCAGCATGCGCAGGGACGCCTCCACGCTCTCCGTGGCATCCGTGTCCACGGCGGGCGTGGCTGCGAGGCGCATGATGTCCTCCACGGCGCCGGAGCCGATCAGGCGGCTGCCCGCGCCCGCTACGCGGTTCAGCTTCTCCAGCGTGCGCGCGCACACGGCCTGGACCTTCGCGTTCTTGCCGCCCGCAGAGCGCAGCAGCTTGATCGTCGCCTCCGCGCCGCCCTTGGCGAGCAGCGCCTCGGGGTTGGTGGTGGCGATGGTCTCCAGCAGCTGCAGCGTCTGCGCGGTGGACTCGCTGCCCGTCGGGCTCGACGCCACGCTGTCGATGAGGCCCATGATCGCGCCGCTCTCCACGAGCGCCGCCGCGTACTTTGGGTTGGTGGCCATGGACGCGAGGCAGGTGGTGGATGCGGCCAGCACGTTCTCGTCGCCCTTGTGCCGCGTGATGACTTCAGAAATCGCCTCCATCGCGCCCGACTCATACGCCTCCTTCATGTTGCGCTCCCAGCCCACCGTGGGCGGAGTCATCGCGCGCATCAGGCATTGCACCGAGTACGACGCCAGCTGCTTGAAGTTTTTGTGCTGCTTGATGGACTGCACAAGGCTGGACACGCCTGCGCTCGCTTCCGTTCGCGGTGCCATTCTTGCAGAGGGGAATCACCGCAACGGCAACACCAGGGAGCAGGGTACCTGCAGGGAAGGTGTGATGGAGGAGAGCGCACCCGCGAGTCAGGATGGGGGAGAAGTGGTCGGGCGTGGTGCAAAGTATCCAGCGAGTTTCGCCGGACGGGAGTCGTGCAGCAGGGCGTACCTCCCGCTCCCCCCGCAAGCAAAAGGCCGGCGGCAGTGTCCGGCGCAGTTGAGTCGTTCATTCGCACGTACCTTCGGCGCTTCAATGCGCGTACGATTCGCACACGTCTTCTTGCGAGCTTGAACGTGCCCTCAGTCGGCCATATCTCGACACGCACGGTCGTTTCCGCAAAGCCGATCGTGCGAATTCGCAGTGTAAGCCGCGTCCGCCCGCTGTTGCGCCGAGCCTCTCCCAGTGACTTCTCGGTTTTCGCCTCTTTCGAGTTTTGGACAGACGGGCAGATGAGCACAAAGAGATGTCTCTAAACGGGCGTCGCGTTGCCGTAGGCGCTCCAACTTCTCCACCCTCGGCATCGGTGCTGTATTTCAGACCCGTACCTGGCTTGACGTGGCGCTTCCGCCTGCAATCTCGGGAAAATGCTGTCCTCTGTCGCGCGGCCGATGGCCCGGTGCTTCAGCTCCTCCGCCCGTGCGGCCAGCACGACGGCGAAGGTGTGGGTTGACAAGAACACCAAGCTGGTTGTGCAGGGCTTTACCGGAAAGCAGGGCACGTTCCACTCCGAGCAGGCGATCGCGTACGGAACCCAGGTGGTGGGCGGCGTGAACCCGAAGAAGGCAGGCGAGAAGCACTTGGGCCTGCCCGTTTTTAAGGATGTCAAGCAGGTGAATTTGGCGACAAGCACGGTTGTCTGAAAATGAATGGCTGGCGCGAGAGCAGATGCGGTTGCGCGCTTCCCGCGAACGGCGAAGCAGCGCTGCCTGGGGTGCTCCGAAGTCCAGAACTTCGGCCTAATTCGTGCGACCGCGCAAGCACACGGCGGAACGTGCCGTCTCTTGGCTTGCCACGCATCCGTCGAACTCAGGGCGCAGCCAGTCGTACCGAGCCAAAATAAACCCGGTGTCGTCATCCCCTCCCTGATTCTTTGAGCAGGCTGTCTCTGAGGTGGGCGCGAACGCCTCCGTGATCTTTGTGCCGCCGCCGTCAGCCGCTGCCGCCATCATGGAGGCCATGGAGGCGGAGATCCCGCTTGTTGTGTGCATCACTGAGGGCATCCCGCAGCAGGACATGGTCAAGGTGAGTCGTGTCGGGCCCGCAGGGTACGCGCAGGGCTTGCAGGGGCTGAGACCTTGGCGGTCGGAGCGCTTGCCTTTCCCTCCTTGCCGTCTCACCCTAGCCCGCATGGCCCCCTTTCCGCCCCTCCCGCCTCCCGTTGGTGCAGGTCAAGTACCACCTGACACGTCAGAACAAGACCCGCCTCATCGGCCCCAACTGCCCCGGCATCATCAAGCCCGGGGAGTGCAAGATCGGCATCATGCCCGGGTACATCCACAAGTGCGTCTCGTGTGCTGCACTCGCGCGGATGCCGCAACGAGGCAGCGCCCCGCGTCCTTGAGCCGACTGCACGCGTGTCTGACCGTGCTCCGCTCTCTTCCACTCGCCCCCCTCGTGCTGCAGGCCCGGCAAGGTTGGCATTGTGTCCCGCAGCGGCACCCTCACCTACGAGGCGGTGCACCAGACCACCGCCGCAGGCCTCGGCCAGTCCACGTGCGTGGGCATCGGCGGCGACCCCTTCAACGGCACCAACTTCATTGACTGCCTGGAGCGCTTCACCAAGGACCCGCAGACGGAGTCCATCATCATGATCGGCGAGATCGGAGGGCAGGCGGAGGAGGAGGCCGCCGAGTGGCTCAAGGCCCACGGCGACCCCAAGAAGCCCGTGGTGGGCTTCATCGCAGGCGTGACGGCGCCGCCCGGCCGCCGCATGGGGCACGCGGGTGCGATCATCACCGGCGGAAAGGGCACGGCCACCAGCAAGATCGCGGCGCTCAAGGCCGCGGGCGTGACGGTGTGCGACAGCCCCGCCAAGCTGGGCGTGACCATGCACGCTGTCATGAAGGAGCACAAGCTCATCTGAGCGCGCGCTAGCGCCTGGATGCCGCCGCCACGGGCACGTGCTGAGCTACGCTGAGTGATGGTGCTGGCGCCGCGTTCCAGCAGCTGTTGAATCTTTGCACCAGCATGTCCTCCTCCCCGTCGCGACGTCAGGACTCGGAGCCGCACTGTCAGTGCCACTGGCACGTGCAGTCACTCTGCAGCACACAGTCTGTGCTCCCGTCGACTCGGAGGCGACTCAGAGCCACTGAACCGACTCCCGATCGCGGTTGTCACCGTGGCTCAGGCCTCACGGTCAGCAACCGCTGGTGATTGCATTCTTGAGAAGTTCGATTCAACCGGCCGTTCAGCCACATCGATCCAAAAGCGGAGTCGCAGTGTCCGAGAGTCTGCCTGTCCGGTCGAAAGAAGCTTTGCAGATTTCTTTCGAACTGCCGATCCCTCACACCCTTACAAAAAGCACTACACGGAAGCTACGTCTCATAACGAAAGCATGTAATTTTTAGCGCTGAATAGCGAGACCAGCAGTCGCAATCTTGCGTGTGTTCCGAGAGTTTTGTGAGAATGGGCACATCTTTCTCGCTCGCGAAGGCGGGCATGATAGACCGCACAGCCAACATGCCGACGTTTGTGGGTAAAAAGCGTACGCTGCTGATCTCCCCGTTCGCGGTGCGAATAACATGCTACAGCGCCCTGTACGACGAGAGCGGACGGTCTCAAAAGCGGTGTGGGCCAACCGGGTTTTCGATGGCCAGTCAACCGTCCGGCCAGACTGACAGCGAACCAAGCGCAGAAGGCAAGGTCCCACGCACAACAGCAGACAGCGCCGGCGATGAAACCAAATCCGAGGACAGCCTGAGCACCATCGAGGAGACTGAGTCGCCGGTGGCGGGCGTCACGGACATCTCGAAGCGCGACATGCTGCGGAAGAGGAAGCAGGTGGTCTTCGAGTTTGATGTGAACATGCCTTCTCTTAGCCGCACGTGGAGGTGAGCAGGCAGCACATGGGTTCCCCGATGCGTTGGGGGCTACTTCGTGCGTGGGCTGAAAACCCCTCGCTACCTCCCTCTCCACACCGTTGCAGGCTGCGCCGCACCAGCCGCGATTTCGTGGCTCTGAGCTCCGCTCTCCGGCGGAGCTATGGCGACCTGGCGCCCGACATGCCGCGCCACAGCGCGGTGATGACGCACCTGCGGGAGCGGGCGGCGCTGCAGCGCCAGATCATGGCCCGCAAGCTGAAAGCATTCCTGAGCGCCGCGGTGGAGCTGCCTCGCGCCATGGACTGCGTTGCCCTGCGCGAGTTCCTGGAGATCAGCCACACGTCCTTCGACCCTCGCCTGGGGTCGAGGTTCAAGGAGGGGTGGCTGTCGACCACCTTCACCACCGGTGTGCACTGCGGCGACATGCAGTGCGTTCCCACGTTCAACAGCAAGTACTGGGTGGTGCTGCGCGACTCGTACCTGGCCGCGTACGACAGCAGCATGGACGGCAATGCGGCGCAGGTGGTGCAGCTGGATGCCGGGCTGGAGGTGCAGTCCGGCGCGACGGTGACGGTCGCGAGCTGCGCACCCCTCCGCTGCGGACCCGGTGCCAGCGGTGACCCGCTCACCATTGTGGTGCGCACGAATCAGGGCGAGCTGTTGCTGCGCGCGGCCAGCAAGCGGGAGGCCGAGGACTGGGTGGTGGCGCTCCGCTCACGCATCGACGCCACGCCGTACACGCAGCAGCACGCGCTCGGCTCGTTCGCGCCGCCGCGCAAGCACGCGCAGACGCGCTGGTTCGTCGACGGCCGCAACGCGTACACGGTGATGGTGGAAGCACTGCGGAGTGCCCAGTACGAGATCTTCCTCACAGGTGCGTCGTCGGGGGCGAGGGTGCAGCCTCCGCGCAAGACTCGGAAGTGCGAGCTCACGCCACAGGGCTTGCGGCTGTCACTCTGCTGCCCGATTTCGTATTCCCTGACCGACCTTTGCATCATGCAGGCTGGTGGCTAGTTCCTGGTCTGGATGTGGTGCGCGACCCTCTGGCGTACAAGGAGGTGCAGGAGATGAGCTCGACGGGCAAGCCGCACAAGCACCACAAACATTGGTACGACAAGGACGGAGACGACTCCAGCGCCTCCTCCACTTCGAAGGAGCAGGAGCGAGCCGCATCTCGCAAGCACGGCGAGGCGCAGCACGGGGCCCCTTCGCATACCTCCGACCCCACTGCCGCGCTGCAGCCGCCTGGCCATCCAGCTCCGCCCGTAGTGAGGGACGCTCCCACAGCCTCTGAGCCCAGCGTTGACGCGGGCGGCAGCAAGCCCAGTCTGCGTAAACGCGCAGCTTCTGCCTTCAAGAACCTTCTGCACGGTGATCGACACCCGCCCGCCTCAGCAGCAGCGCCGCCTTCAGCCGTCACAGGCCTGCCTGCAGCCGACGCTGCCCCTGTGCCCGCCCTGGCCAGCGCGAGTGACGAAGGCACACCAAGTGCCGCTGCCGCGCCGGTTGCAGGCTCCGCGACGGCAGCTAGCGGGCCGCCCGGTCAACCCGCAACCGCGGAGCCAACTTCGTCACGGGCAGCACCCGGCGCTGGCGTGGGCGACAGCGAGGGCAAGAAAGACGACACCGAGGCGGTCGGGGACGACGAAGAGCGCAAGGAAGCTGAGAGCATGGAACTGCTGCTGAAGCAGGTGCTGAAAGAGCGGGCCGACGCAGGGGTGTCCGTGTACATCCTGGTGTGGCAGGAGCCTCCCTTCACCATCGCCCTGTCCTCAGGTGTGTGTGCGCGCTTGTTTGCGCACGGCATGCAACGGAGCACGTTGTCTGAAGGGCTGGCGGGTTGCCAATCGACGGAAGTCCACGGTGACAGCACCAGTGTTCGGCTTTGACCAAGTTTGTCTTTGTGCACTACTTCGTCTTTCGTACCTGGTATGCGCTGCACTCCTTTGACCATGCAGCCTACCAAAAGCGGCAGCTGCAAGCCCTCTCGCCCAACATCCACGTCATGCGTCACGGCGGCCTCCTGTGGACGCACCACGAGAAGCTGGTGGTTGTAGACCGCGCCATCACCTTCTGCGGCGGCTTGGACATCTGCTGGGGCCGCTGGGACTCGGGCGTACACGTCATCGCCGACCCTGACAAGCGATTCTTCCCCAAAGGCATCGAGATGTACAACCCTGCGCTCGCAGGTGAGACAGGCGGGCAGTGCAGGCGGGCAGGCAGGCAGACAGTACGCGGACGTCGACCAGCGTCCAGAACACACACGATAACACACTACATGTTTCGCGACGGGCGCTGTTGCTTCCTCCTCTGCAGACTGGTCCAAGGTAGAAGATGAGGAAAGTGACCGCTATGATCGAAAGAAGTATCCACGCATGGCGTGGCACGATGTGCACGCCTGCGTGCGGGGGGAGCCGGTGCAGGACTTTGTGCATCACTTCTGCCAGGTGCGTGGCTCACAGACTACGACGGCGCATCCCATCGCATGTCTACCGTTCGCGGTAGACCACCCATCCACCTGTCCACGCTTCCGCCAGTTCCAGTTATCCCGAGGATGCTGAATGCCATCTTCTTGTCCCCGCACTGCAGCGATGGAACTTTGCGCGCGCAGATAAGGGCAAGGTGAATCAGCCTGCGCTGCTCCCTCACGGTCCGTGGGACGCACGAATCGCCAGATTGCTGCGGCGCGCACAGAAAGGCGGCCTTGCCCCTGAGTACTCTATGCGTGACATCGCCGTCACCGCGCGCACCGCTGCGGCTTTCATGCTCGGCACGAAGGCAGGCCGCGCCAAGTTGGAGCAGGGCGGGGGCAACGCAGGGCTGCTGATGGGTGGCATGAGTGGCCTGGGCCGGAAAGCCAGCGAGGCGCCGGAAGAGGAGGAAGCGGCTGGGTTTGGCTTCGCTGGAAGGAGGCGGCCGTCTCGGTCGCCAGCAGCCGGCCCACGCCCAGGTCGCGCGGCAGCAGCGCTTCTCATGCAGCGCGCCTGGCGCAACAGGCAAGAGGGCGCCGGCGGGGCCGCGGCTTCCGCTCCCCCATCCCGAGGGACGAGCGTGGGGGTGCTTGCGGGCCCGCATCTGCCCCCGCAGCGCTCACAGAGCCCGCTCGTGGAGAACGCGGAGTCGCAAACAACCCCCACCCTGGGCATGCAGGAGTCGATGCGAGTGCAGCTTGCAGCGGCATCGGGCGCGAAAGTGGTAGTAGCGCACACCGCCGGTACTCAGACCTCCCCCGTGGCCAGCCTGGCAGCGAGCAAGATTCAGGCCATGTGGAAGGCTGGACACCCAGGCCTTCCGCAGAAGCCTGTGCAGCCGGCGGCTGATGTAGCGGGCGTGGCGATGGCCGAGCGCTCTGGTGCAGCGGCGGCAGCCCTTACCACCGCCACGACATCGCTGGCACTCACGCCAGCGAGGCCCATCGGTGGCGTAGGTGGCAAAGGGCTCGCCCCAGACATCCCCATCACAGTTGCAAGGGCGGGGTCGCCGCCTGCACTGCCGATCACTGTCGCTGGCGCGGCCTCACCACCTGCACCCCATGCGCGCGCAGTCGCACCATCTGCGGGTGCTGGGCCTGCACTGGCGGCTGTGGGTTCAGCTCAGCCGCCGCACACCCTCAAGGGTCTCATCCAGCATGCCCTTGCGGACGAAGGGCTGGCACCTTCCATGGCCCGCCCTGCTGCGCCTGCCGCGGCCAGTCACCCGGTCCTGCAACGGGGCCGCTTTCACCCCGCAGGCGCTGCACAACCAAAGGTCTCAAGCGCCGCAGCGGGCCAGCATGCAGAGGGCCGCAGCCCCAGCGGCCGCTTCAAGCCCCTTGAGCCCGGCTGCTATTGCTCCGTCGACTGGACCCAGCAGTGGACCAACAGCCACGTGCACGTGCTGCGCAGCGTGGGGGAGTGGAGCGCAGGCACGCGTACTGAGAACAGCATCTTCCACGCGTACGTGCACGCCATCCTCAACAGCAGGCACAGCATCCACATTGAGCAGCAGTACCTGCTGTCTTCCTTGGGCTGGCACAAGGACGAGCTGATGGAGGTCGAGGTTGCGGCGGGATCCACCGAACACCAGCTGCGCCCCGCCGCCCCTGAGGCCAAGCCCGCTGCCGCTGGTGCGGGCGAGCCAGAGCTTGGCGCCAAGGTGCCTGTCGCAGAGGTCGATCCTCGCTGGCAGCCGCGCTTCATGCAGCTCGTCGAGGCGGTGCAGTCGCAGCAGAAGCCCGGTGGGGCGGCTCGAGGGCCGGGGGCACCCACCGGCCCCAGTGCTGGCGGCCCAGCGAGGCCGGCAAAAGCCTTGCCGCCGGGCAGCAAGTGGGCGACTCTCCGAGGCAGCCTGCACCAGTTGAAGCCCCATAACGGTGCCGCGGCGGGTGGCGTGCATGATGACGAGGGCAAGAGCGGCCTCCTGCAGGCGGCCCACGTGACCGCGGCAGCTGCGCCAAGCGCCGGCGATGGGGTGATTGAGCATCACGCCCGCGGTGCTACCGCAGTCAGCGCTGCGAGTGCGGGAACAGAGGGCTCTGCAGCGCCTGCGGCGGCACACGGCCGCGGCATGAGCGTGCTCTCCGCCGTAGCCCGCTTCCGGCACAGCCGCAGCAAGGAGGGCCCCGAGGGCTCTCCCGCGCACTCACGACGCGCAACGTCCGCGGAGGAGAGGCCGCACATGAACCGCTCCATGATGTCGCCCGGCCGCAAGCACCCTGACCTTCGAGACGCCGTGCACCAAATCCCCTTCCCGCACCCGCACCACCAGCCGGGTCCCAGCACCGCGGGCCTGCTGGGCCAGCCGCGCCAGCACGGCCGCACGGGCGCACCAGCCGGCGCTTCCGGGACCGGCGGCGCCGCCGGCATTGAAGCCGCCTTCCTCGCCGCGCTGCAGCAAGGGGCAGCCAGAACCGCCCAGCGCCGCGCCAGCTCGGCTGGCGGCGGGCCAGGCGGCGTTCGTCCCAGCTCTGCGGCGAGCGGCAGCGCGCAAGCGGGAGCGGGAGGCATCGCTGCCGCCGGCGCAGGCGGAGGCGCTGCCCCGGGTGCCCCGGGTGCCAGCGGCACTCCGAGCCGCGCCCAGAGTCTGTGGCATGGTGCTTTCCACAAGATTCGCTCGAGCGGGGCGTCTGGAGCAGGCCAAGGGGCAGCAGAGGCCCAGCCACAGCTGAGTCGCCCGCCAGCCCCTGGCTCTGGCTCTGACGGTGTGCAAGCGGACGCCGCGGCGCGCCCGTCAGGCGCCGCTCGCTGGGCCGCCCTCAGAGCAGTGCCGCCTGGTCGGCCCTCGGAGCGTGCACCAGCACCCGGTGAGAAAACACTTCCGTCAGGCGTCACTGCCGACGAGGTGGCTCGCGCCACTCACACGGCAGGCAGCCTCGCACCAGACAACGCCTTCGCGCACCGGGCGCATCCCGCTGGGCCAATTGCCTCGCCCAAAGGGGCTCCCATCCGTGTGGGGGAGCTGGGTCGCGAGAAGGCCGCCGAGAGCAGCATGGGCCAGGCGCAGAGCTCCCTCTGCACCTTCGTGACCAGCCCCACCACGGGCAAGCGGGCGAGCGCGCTGCCCCCGGAGACGGACCTCTCAGCAGAGATGGCGGCTGAAGACCTCGCAGCGGCGCGGGGCCGCGAGGTGGAGCCGGAGGATTTTGAGCTCGGGCACCCTGGTCGACCTGAGGCCGCGGAGCGGCAGCCACTGCTGCAAGGAGCGCAGGGCGCCGCTGGAAGCGGCGGTGCAGTCGCCGAGACGGGCCCGCGCCAGCCCATGGTGATTACCCAGTCTGCAGACGGCGAGGAGGTGGCCCCGCTGGATGAGACGGAGGAGCCTGCGGAGGCAGACATTGAGTGGGACCCAGAGGCCCACGGCGTTGCCGAAGCGCTGTACTACCGCCTGTACCGCGCCATCAAGAACGAGGAGGACTTCAAGGCCTGCATCATCTTGCCCGTCCACCCGGATGGCCCCATTCGCACCGTCCGTGCCATCCAGCTGGTGCTGCACTGGCAGTGCCGCACCATCAGCCGGGGCGGGTACAGCCTGCTGGAGCGCCTGGCGCGCCGCTTCCCCGGTGTGGACCTCTCCCGCTACATCGTCTTCTGCGCGCTGCGCAACTACGACAAGATCTCGGGGCAGGCGGTGACGGAGCAGATCTACGTGCACAGCAAGCTCATGATCGTGGACGACCGCCTGGTCATCATCGGCAGCGCCAACCTAAACAACCGCAGCATGTTCGGGGACCGGGACAGCGAGATGGCCATGATCATCACGGGGGGCGACCGCATCGCCACGCGCATGGCAGGCAAGCCCTGGACGGCGACGGTGTTCGCGCACACGCTGCGCCGCAACCTGTGGGAGGAGCACGTGGGCATCACCCACACGTGCCCGCACTACGCGAGAGACGCCGTCGGGAACTGGGCGCGCATGGCGCCCCAGGTGAGGGCGTGGCAGGAGGACGAGCGGCAGCGCCGCATCGGCAAGACCGGCATGCGCATGGACAACGCGCATCTGGTGGTCTCGCCCGTCTCCCGGGCGCTGGGCCCAGCGCCGGGCCTGCATGCGGAGACCACCCGCAAGTCGACCTCTCGCAAACACAGCCCCGGTCCGACTGGCCGCCCAGCTGCGCTGCAGCTGTTTGCAGGTGCGGGGCGGCTGCAGCAGCTGCAAGTAGGCGGTGGCGGCGTCGGAAGCCGCTCCTTGTTGCAGGGGCACCCAGCCGGCACGGGGAGCGGTATGCGAGGCGTGGCCCTTGAAGACATGCTGCTGCCTCGCTTCGTGCACGAGCCCCTCGAGGGCACGGGCGAGCCCACCGGCGCTGGCGAGCACGCCCCGTCTCCCAAGGACAAAGCCTACGCGGGCCGCGCGGCTGCGTGGGGCGAGGCGATGGACTCCCACCGCCTCAGTACCCTGGCAGAGCGGGCCGGGCTGCACCACCCTCAGGGATCCCTCAGCAACGGCGGCCCCTTGGCTCGACCGACGGTGGTGGTTGATGGCGCCGCCTGCAGTGTGGGCGCCGGCAGCACGGCGGCAACTACGCTGACGATGCCCACGGGAACGGGCGCGCAATTGTCTGCCACTAGCTCCATCGGTGGGCAGAGTCAGATGTCGATTGCCGCTGCAGGTGCTGCATCTGCCGTGGAGTCTTCGGGAAGCGGTGTGCCCGCATCCGGCCTTGCGCGGCTCATGGCTGTGCCCCATCACGAGGGCGGCAGCATGGGGTTCGGATCAGGTGGGCAACGCCTCGCGGCTGCAGGGAAGGCCGCAGGTGCTGGTGGCGAGCTGGACTACACCTCTCCCTGGGTTGGCGTGGACGTGCACAAGGCGGAGGCCTCGGAGCTGGAGCGCATCGGCACGCTCGCTAGGCAGCGCTTGTTGCGGACGGTTGCGGCGTCCAGCCGCGAGTGCGCCTGCGACGCGTTCGCTGACCCCGCCGACACGCGGGTGTTTGAAGGCGTCTTCAAGGCTGCAGCCGCACACAATACCGCCATCTTCAGCCGCGTGTTTCCGGGTATCATGCAGGATGACATCAAGACGATGGAGGAGTGGCAGCGGCGCGATGCCATGCCCCCGCAGGATGAGAGCCTGCTGCGGCACCTGGTCGGCCACATCGTGTATTGGCCCAAGGACTTCCTCAGCGACGTGGACCTGGGCACCAAGCGCACCGAGAAGGAGCACTACATGCCGCAGAAGATTGTGCAGTGAGATTGTGCACGTGCGCGGATGTTGTGCGCCTCAGTATGAGGGATGCTTGGCGACGTTTTTGTGAAGACAGGTTAGATACGGTTGTGACACCCGTTGAATGTTGAGAGCAATTACAGAAAGCCTAGTGTTACGAGCTGTCGTTGAACGGGCAGCCACTCGCTTTGAGTCAAGGTCGGAGGCATTGAGTCGGAGTTTCCTCGAAGGCACTCGAACGCCGAACCGCACATATGACAAGTGAACAATCTAAAGAGCGTTACAGCGCCCAGCACACCGATGCACGTCAGTTCAATCTTGCGCAGTAAAGAGTTGAAGCGTCAGCGGCGCATGGCGGAAATGCCTGCGGTGGTGGCGCTGTGAGCCACTCAGACGAACGCACTGAGGGGAAACAGGCCGAGGGCGCCCGCGTCAGTAGCTGTGGCGAGGCGCGTGCCAGCGGGGTTCCACGACACGCTCCACACCCGCTCCCCGTGCCCCTCAAAGCTGTGCACGCACTCGCGCTTGCGGGCGTCCCACACCCGCACGCTGCGGTCAGCCGAGGCGCTCGCGATGTGGTGCGTCGCAGGGGACGCCGCCACGCTCGTCACCCAGTGCAAGTGCCCAACGAGGCTGCAGATCAGTGCTGACGATGCACGGTCAGCGCCCGCAGCCCCCGCGCCGGCAGCGGAGGAGGCAGACGAGCCGCTGCCCAGGTTGCTCACGTCGTACACGTGGATGCTGCGGTCGTAGGAGCCCGTGTACAGGGTGGTGCCGTCGTGCGAGAAGGACACGCTCTGGATCGGCAGCAGGTGCGCATTTCGCACGGTCGATACGACGGTGCCAGCCTCCACGTCGGCCACGTGCAGGCTGCCGTCAACGCCGCACGCTGCGACGTATCGCCCGTCCGGACTGTAGGCGACGTTGTTGATGAACTCGGCAGACGTTTCGATGGATGCCATCTTCGCTCCCGTATCGGTGGAAAACAGGTTGATTGAGCCGCCATGCCCGCCGGACGCAAATTGGCTGGCAACGGGGTTGAACGCGAGCTTCCAAACGTCCGAGGCTGTCAACTCCAGCACCTTGGACCTGGTGTACGACCCGAGATCCCAAATACTGACGTCATTATTAATACCAGAAGTCACCAGCACCGAGCCCGCCGGGTTCGCCGCCACAGATACAACTCCAAGCGAGTGGGCGCGCTCAATCCGCTTGGTGCAGCTCAAAATCGGGGGCAGCTTTGCGTCCTTTTTCCCGTCTTTTGGAGCAGTCGCAGCTTCCGCATGGCGCGTCTCAGCTTCCGGATCATATCTCCAGAATGCAACCTGGCCGTCAAGCCCGGCGGTCACAATGCCGCCATCGCTGCGCCAGCAGCAGCTTGTCGCCGTGTCCTCGTGAGCTCGTACGATTGTTTGCATTTGTCGTGTCTGCAGATATCAAAGCAGCCAACGCCAAGTTGCAGCATGTTCTCCCGTGGGTTGGACGCAGCAGCAATGTGGGGGCGAATTGGAAGTCGGAGCCTCAGTCTGCCAGTCCAAACGTGCCAAGATTTCGGCACATTCGACTGGAGTTCGAGATGTGCGCAGTCTTCAAAAGCTTGGCGGCTCGTGAGCAAGTCTCGGAATTCAAACTCATCCCTGCTGACACGATGCATTGACAAAATATTGGCAAGGATCGTGCCCTTGAAGCCTTGAAGGTCGGCACCGACCCGTCTAGATTTCGGGCTTCGGTGCCCCTCTCGCGGCAGCAACACAAAGGACCGCCCTTCGTCGTAGGGCACAGTGACAGTCGCTCGGGGCAGCCCGTACCGTGCCGGCAATGCGAACAGCTCACTGAGGCCCGCCCCCGGCGCTGCGAGTGGTCACGGCTGCAGCGATCGCTGCGAAGTTTTCCACCACGGCGGCCTCCACGGCATCCGCAGGCGCACGCTTGCCGCCTTTGGGCAGCGGGACCCCTGCGAGCTCCAGCAGCTTGCCGAGGTTGACCTTGCTGGGCTCCGTGTCTGGCAACGCGTCGGCTAGCCACGCCGCTTTCACGAGCCGCGCTGCCGCATCCGCGGGCGCCGCGCTCCCTCCCGCGGGCAGCAAGGGCGATGGCGGCAGGGCAGCCAGCGCCTCTCCGATGCTCTTGGCGCCTGACAGCGCGGCCGCCTCTAGTTCTGCGACGCGCCGGGACTTCGCAGCCGGAATCTTGGCAGCCCCCAGCAGCGCCAGCAGGTTAGCATGCGTCACGTGTGCGTCGGCGACCACGCCGGTGCGAAGAGCCGCTTTGAACAGACTCTTGAGCGTCGCCTTGCTGTCCTCGCTGGGCGCAGGTGCTGCGGCAGCGACTGTTGGTTCGGACGCGGCAGCACTCGCCGCCTCCGGCTTCGGGTTCGGGGTGGCGGACGCCGGCGCTGCGTCAGGCGACATCGGTGGTGCAGTTGTGGCGGTGCTGGGTGCGGCAGCGGCGGCGCTGTCCTTGCCTCTTCCCCGCGGGGTTGCCGGTGAAGGGCGGGCTGCAGGCGCCGGGGCGGGCTTCGGAGCTGACCGTTCGCCGGCCGCAGCACCTGGTGCAGGGGTTTCAGGCGCCTTTGCGCCGGTGGACTTTGAGGGCGCGGCGACGGGCTGCGTCAGGAGCGCCTTTTGCGTCTGTAGCGGAGCATCGTGGGCGCCGTGGCGCGGCTGCGGCGGGTGAACTGCGGGCCTGTGCTGGGGAGGCTTTGCACCGGCGGCGGCACTGCTTCCCGCAGCAGCAGCAGACGCTACCTTCGGCACTGGGGCTTGCAGCATCGGCTTAAGAGGGAGAGACGCTACTGACGGCGCTGCTGACGGCGCTGGGCTTGCAGAGGCGGCCACCACCGCGCCGGCAGGCTGCGGCAGCGGCTTGATCTCCCACATCGGGCCGCTGGACGTCTTGCGCTGGCGGGCCGAGAACAGGGCCGGGTGGTTGCGCAGGATGGTGCTCCACGCCAACCCCGTCATGCGCATCTCCTTCATGAGCGCGGGCATGCCGGGAGCGGCCGCAGCCTCGGGCACGGGCACGAAGCCGTCCCGAGGGGCCTTGCCGGGCCTGTTGAACAGGGCCGACGCCTCCAGCATGCGCTGGCTGTGCTGCAGGAGCGCATCGTGCAAGCGCAGCACGAGTTCATCCACGGGGGCCGCCTGCGCGCGCGCCACCGACGCGGGCACCACCATCTGGGGGAGCACGTCGTCGAGCAGCAGCGGCACGACGCCGGCACGCATCTCCTGCGGCATCGCGAGCAGCAGGTGCGCCCAGTCATCGCGGGTGCTCGCTATCACGGTCGTGCGCCCGCGCTGAGCGCTGCGCACGACCGCCGGGAAGAAGGCGGCTTGCCCGAACGCGCCAACCATCACCGGGTCGGCCAAGTGAGGCCGGGCAGAAGGCACCCGCTCCGAGACAGCGCCGGTCTCTGGCGCCTTTCGCGAGTCGAGAGCATGTACCATCTCCACTGCCAGTGCCACTGCTGCGCGAAAGTTTGGAGGCTGCGGGAGGATCGGCCCTGGTCTCCAGGGGTCGAACGACGCGGGGGGTGGACTTTCAGGCGCAAAGTTGTGCCATTCAATTCCCTCTTCCAGAGCGGCTTTGTGAAAGTCCCACGGGAGCTGCTGCCGATGAAAGCTTGTAAACAACTCGGTGCCCACCAAACGAACTTCTGTCGATGAAGAGGGGCGTGACATGGTCGCACTCAATCTGGTCTCCACGAAGGGCTTGAGTGGCGCAAAGGTCAGGTGTGGGTGGCCAGAAGCGCCAGGCTGTGTATTCTTGGCCACAACAGGCTCCAGCTTAGACATCAACCAGTTGCCATCCACGAATAGTCTGGCCTCAGTACTGTAAAATGCAGCTGCAAAGGGCGCCTGCGTGCCGCAGGTCGAGGCCGCGCGCGCCCGCCGGCTGAAGCCTGCAGCGCAGCGCAGCATTTTCGAGGCTGGGGCAGAGTACACACGTGAACTGTGAGCATCGCCCGCTGGATGCTGCCGCACGCGGCACCCGCTCTGCCGCGTTTGCATATAATGCGCGACTGACAGGCAGACACGGATATTCTCTGTAACGCTAACGAATGAATGAGAGCTCACACGTAGATGTGCTGCATAGTGAGTGACCATTCTTGTTGCCTCTTGCTTTGATCCTCGATGCTGGCACCGCACGAGCATGCGGGGCGTCACCGACCGGTCCGCCGGTCGTCGACCGGCGGTCGATGAGTCGAATCGACAACGACCGGTAGTAGTACGTCAGTACGTGCACGTCAATCTTTGTTGCGTTCAAGTCATTGCACGCTCGCCAACTCGTCAAGCCTTGGGCCGCCGCAGCCAATGCATCACGTGTCGTTTGCCGCACCCATTCCTGCCAGTGGTCACCGTGATGTGGTGACCGCACGCGGCGCACGGTGCCGGTACCTGTCACTGAGGTTGTCGCCTCAGCCCTGTGAATCCGCAACTGTGTGGCTGTTCAGCCAGCCCGACTCAGCTGCGCCTCCGTGAGATCGCGGGCGTGTCACGTGGCTATCCGCCATAGCATTCCGAGTCGCCAAATGGCCCTTGCAGTGAGGCTTGGAGTCGGTGCCCGCGCTTTGGAACACGGGCACACCGGCCAACCGGCGGTGCCGAATCGGCACTGCCGATGAGGACACTTTGCCCAACAGGGACAGGCGCACATCGCCCATGCCCTCACTCAGTGGCGGCATGACGTGCCTCCTACAGATTCTTTGGCGCATGGGGGGAGCGCATCATCAATGTCAACATGTGCTTCCGTTCGCTCGACGTTGGTACACACACACACGTTCAATGTAGGCCTCTAAGTCCAGGACTGCGCTGACAGAATACAGGCATAAGGCCGAGCTTCAGCACTCTACCGGTCGGGCAGCTCATCGTCCGGCAGCCAGGCTTGTAATGTATTCCCCACCCCCAGCGGCCCCGCCCTCCTCGGCGACTGGAGGTAGACCCACTCCTGGCTCAAAACCGCCGCCGCCGGGGCCTCCTCGGCTCTTCGCTGGCCGGTATTGCTGCGCCGAATGCTGACGGTACATCGCATCTGCGCTCCCACCGCCGCCCCCACTCCCGTAGCCAAATCCGTCGCTGCCGCCCCCAGTGTACTCGCTCCCTCGCAGGCCGGCGCCCCCTGTCGAGTAGCCCGGTGCGTCCAGCGCGCCCTCGCCCCGCCCTGGTACCGGCTCGGCAGTGTGCCGCCGCGGCGCGGACTGGTACCCGCCGCCCGCGCCAGGCGCCGCTGCCGACGCGCCGTACGCGGACGACACAGAGCCGCCGCTGGCAGCGCTGCTGTGCCCGACCACGGCGGCGCCTGCGGAGCGCAGAGCCGGCCGCAGCGCCGCGGCGCCGGCTCCATAGCCGCTGCCTGCCAGGGAGGGCGTCATGCTGCTGCCGAGGAGGGGCGCTGTGCCCGGCGCAGCACCGGGGTACCTGCCCCCGGGGCCGTGGCCGTACGCAGCGCCCCCGCTGTCTCTCCCTCCAGGCCCGAAGCCGTAGCCCGCACCGCCCCCTGCGGTGCCAGGCAGCGAGTCTGGGCCTGGTACGGGCGACATCGCGTAGCCCCCAGCCTCTCCGTACCCTGCCGGCTCCGTGTAGCCCGCGGGTGCACCCGCTGAACCGCCGCCCGCACCCGCTGAACCGCCGCCTGCACCCGCCGGGCCGCTGGCCCGCGGCGCAGCGCCGCGCAAGCTCGGGGACACGCCGCGCCTGCCAGGGCCGCCTGGGGAGACCGCGGCAGGCGGCGCGCCCCCTCGCGGCGTCCCGCCCGCCCCGCCCTTGCGCTTCAGCGCCTGCTTGTCGATGGCGCCGCGCGCCGCCGCCTGGCTGCGCTCCAGCGTCTGCGTGATGCCGTGCGTGGCGCCCAGGTACACGGAGGCGATCTCCACGCCCTTCGTGTACGCCTGCAGGCTGGCCTGGTAGTGCTTCAGGAACTCGCACTCCACGCCGATGTTGTGGTAGCAGATGGCGAGCACGGCGACGCGGTCGGGCTTCTGCGCCGCGCGCTCCGACGCGCCCTCCGCGAACAGCTCCTCCTGCAGCAGCATGAGGGCCTGCTGCGAGTGCTCCAGGGCCTCCCGGTGCCGCCCCAGCTGCGACAGCACGGCACACAGGTTCAGGTGCGTGTCCGCGGGCGTGTCCACCTGCGCCAGCCTCTGCTCGATGCCGAGCGCCTTCTGCAGGTACGCCAGCGACGCGTGCAGGCGGCCCTGCTGCCGCGAGAAGCACGCAAAATTGTTGAACGTCACGGCCTTGCCCGCGGGGTCGTGCTCCGTCAGTATCTCCGCCTTCTTCAGCAGCTCGGAGACCATCGGGTAGTCCTCTGCAGGTACACGCAGCCGAGGCCAGAGAACAGGCGCGTCATTTCATTCGTGGAGCTGCCGCGCTGGGTGCCGATAGTAAGACGCATGACCCAGCGCGTGGCGGTCAAACCAAGTGCGCGTCGGCCTTATTTCTCGCTGACTGGAATAGCTGCAGCAGAGTCTCAACTCACCTCTTTGCAGGTATGTCATCGCGAGAAGGTTGCAGAGCTCGCCGGCCGCTTTGCACGCTGCCAACACTTCAGCGGAGCGGCCTCCGTACATACGATGCCGCAATATGAGGCCCCGTTCCATGCACTCCAGTGCATCGAGGTAACGACCATCCCGTTGAAACTGCGTTGCAGCATCGTCGAGCCGAACGAGCGCCTCTTCCTCCGTCGTGGCTTTGTCGCGGATGGCTTCCGCCGGCGACTTGACCATCGCCCCTGCAGACATTATGCAGAGGCTAGCGTGCCGCAGTGCTCAACGCACGCTCGCGACGCCGACGTTATCCGCGAATAATCAGGCGCGCAGTGTATTTATCAAGCGGTGTATTTATCAAGCGGGCGACGCCACAGAGTACCCGAGTTAGGCTTGCTCTCCACACCATGATGAGAGCTGTGTCGCAGCAGCGCCCCATCTTTGACAACGCGAGTGTTGTTTTCTGGCGGTCTGAGTCTCGAGCTTCAAATTCTGCCTCCAGGCGCAAGCTGCTGCGTGCATCCTGCGCTCGGCTTCAGTCACAACATCGGTGCGCCACTAATTTACAGTCTCCGTCGGCCGACGACTCGACTCGCGCCCTCACCTGGGTCACTGTGTTCTCGCCGGCGACAGGCCACGTGCCTGCGCTAACCTCTTGCCTCGGCACGCTGCAATTTTCCCCTGCGCGCTCTGCAATAGTCAACGGTCAGAATGGTGCTCCATCAGCTTGGTATGAAGCTGGCCGGCGCGCTGTCAAAGCTCAATAGCGCGGCTGAGGTTGACGATGAGGTTGTGAAGGCAACTGTGAAGGAAATCGCAGCGGCGCTGCTGGAGGCGGACGTCAACATTCAGCTGGTGAAAGCGCTGCGTGACAATGTCCTGAAGCGCGTCGGCTCAGATGAGAGCGGGCCCGCGTACAACAAGGCGCGCATCGTGGAGAAGGCGGTCATGGAGGAGCTGGTGCGCATGCTGGAGCCCGGCAAGGAGCCGTTCAAGCCGAAGAAGGGCAAGCCGAACGTGATTATGTTCGTGGGCCTGCAGGGCGCCGGCAAGACCACGACAGTCGCAAAGTACGCGCACTACTACCAGACGCGCAAATGGAAGGTTGCGATGGTGTGCGCCGACACGTTCCGCGCGGGCGCCTTCGACCAGCTGAAGCAGAACGCCACGCGCGTGCGCGTGCCCTTCTACGGCAGCTACACGGAGCCCGACCCCGTGAAGATCGCGGCGGAGGGCGTGGAGCAGTTCAAGCGCGACGGGTACGACATCATCATCGTGGACACGTCGGGCCGGCACAAGCAGGAGGCGGCGCTGTTCGAGGAGATGGAGCAGGTGGCCGCAGCCGTGAAGCCCTCCGACATCGTGTTCGTGATGGACGCCACCATCGGGCAGGCGGCGCAGGGGCAGGCGCGCGCCTTCAAGGAGTCCGTGCCCGTCGGGTCCGTCATCATCAGCAAGCTGGACGGCAACGCCAAGGGCGGCGGCGCACTCTCCGCCGTCGCCGCCACGGGCAGCCCCATCACCTTCGTGGGCTCGGGCGAGCACTTTGACGACTTCGCGGCGTTCGACGCGCCGTCCTTCGTGGGCAAGCTGCTGGGCCGCGGCGACATGAAGGGCCTGCTGGAGGAGATGAAGGACAAGGGCATCATGGAGGACTCGGAGGAGATCATGGGGCGCATGGCCAAGGGCAAGTTCACGTTCAGGGACCTGCACGAGCAGTTCGTCAGCATCAGCAAGCTCGGGCCCGTCAGCAAGGTGCGTGGTGGCGTGGCGCCGTGCTGCGGGCTCGTCGTCGTTGATTTTCGGTGCCGCAGTGAACCTCCCAGCTCGTGTTGCGACCGTGCCTGTCCCCCCCTTCCGTGCAGATCATGGAGGCGCTGCCGGGCGGCATGGGGTCGATGATGAGCGGCCTGATGGGGGCGGGCGCGGACTCAGGCGCGCAGTTCAAGCGCTTCTGCGTCATCATGCAGAGCATGACGAAGGCGGAGCTGGACTGCGAGGTGCCGCTGGACCACCCGCGCGTGCTGCGCATCGCGCGCGGGTCGGGCGTGCACCCTAACCAGGTGGTGCAGCTGATGCAGGCGCACAAGCAGATGGAGAAGATGGTGGGCGGCATGAGCAAGGCGGGCCTGCTCAAGGGCGGCGACGAGGCGCTCGCCACCAAGATGAAGCGCAACCCGAACGCTGTCATGCAGCAGCTCAGCCGCAGCATGGACCCGCGCATGCTGCAGTCCATGGGCGGCGCGGGCAACTTCATGAGCATGCTCAAGGGGCTCGCGGGTGGCGGCGGGCCGGGCGCGGGGGCGGGCGGGCTGCCCCCCGGCATGCCCGCAGGCCTCGGCGACATGATGAAGGGCATGCAGGGCATGATGAAGGGCATGGGCTTCGGGTGATCATGCATCAATGCTCTGCCCGGGCTGCGGCCCTGGCGGCCGTGCAGCCTCCTTCAAATCCATTCTCCCTGTAACTGAGCTCCGTACTGGTGAGCCTGCCAGTGGCTGTGTTGACGCACCGTGTTTTGGCTTCGCTTTGCTTATGTGGTTTGCACAGCCTTACAGGTGTGCCTGCCCCTGTTTTTGTTGACTATTGTCCGAATCAACACGAATCATCACGGCGTGACATTAGCTTCAACATCTGTGCAATGGCGCCAGCGTGTGCGGACATGACTCGGGCGACATGCCAGACCGCCAAGAGCTATCAACGTAGCGCCGGCGGTCAAAAGAGTACGGATAACAGGTTCAGTACCGATGTCAGTAAAAACTCGCAGCTTATCGAGCGATGGCGTGTCGACGTCTCGAGAACGTTCAAGTTCTTGACGGGAGGACGAGAACATCAACGTTGCCGCAAATGAGCCCACATGGGGACGGACGCCGATCAAGTGTCAATACTGCGACCCAGTTCAAAAACAACATGCAGCACAATCGCGGCCGAGCACGCAACAATCGACCGCATGCACATGCGACCTTGCTGCCACACATGCACCGCGTTGACGACAACGCATCTGACCGAAACGGCCGTTGTGCGATTGAGCAGAAGGCATGCCACATTTCGGGCTGTGCCAGCAGCGCCGCAATCGTGGAAGAGGGACCGACTGTGTCGCCGGCATTACCATTCCAGTGTGAGCGTCTGCTGTGTTCAGTTCAGCTGAAGTCGGTGCAGCGGCCTTTCCGCTCCCAGTCACCGAAGCGCGTTGGCTCAGGCATAACTCCTCCCTTCGTGGGACCTCCCCACTCCTGCGTTGATGGGTCGAGCATTGGGACCTGCAAAGCAATGGGAGGATGCACCCAATGCCACGGTAAGGTGTCGTTCAAGGAAGTCAGATGAAAGTCATGAGCCGCGAAGCTTACACACCATATCATCGTCATCATCCTGGATCGGGTCTCCACATTTCTCTGTCGGGGCTTTGTTGGCAGGGGCCTTCAGCGCGCCCCGAGCAGGCTCCACACCGATTGGCCCGGCAGCGGCGCCGATCGCAGGCGTTGTCTGTTCACGCTTGAGAGCTGACTGAGTAGCACTGGTGCTTGTACAGCGACACCCCGCGGCTGCGATGTGCGCTGCGTCTACCGAACGAAGGGCCCTTGTGGGCGCAAGCGCGCCGGCTAGACACTGACGCAGGCGAGCGATATGCGCCATGGTACGAAAGAACGAGGCGAGGCTAACGCAATAGGCGCAATGCGATGGGAGCACACCGCCGGGTCACACCGGCTCTAGCGCCGGGGTTTGAACGACGGCCAAGCGGATAATGAGTACGAACTCGACTTCGCAATCAACTGCGTGGCTGATGAAGCCGCGAGTGAGGTTGCGAATTTCGTAGTTTTTGAAATCATCGCGCTTGCTGTCGGCACGGAGGAAGCGCGCATCGCTACGCCTCGCTCAATCTTCACTTCGCGTTCCTGCGACTTACTGAACGATCGCACTAGCCAACATGTCGAGCGCTCACATGTCAACGGGTGTGCTGCGGATCGTGAGTTATAACGTCGACGGGCTGTGCGATGTGGCGGTGCAAGGCCGAGCGGCTGCGGCTGTCGCAGCGCTTGTTGCGCTGTCGCCTGCGCCAGACGTGGTGATGCTACAGGAAGTTACAGCTGAAAACGAAGGTGCTTTCGAAGACTACGCACGCAAACGTGGAATGCGCATGTTTTCAGGGGCAGCCGCTTCAGCAGGGTACTTCTGCTGCATACTGTTGGCGCCTTCATTTAGCTCTGTGAAAGCAGCGGCAGAGCCGTTCTCTGGTTCAGTGATGGGCAGGCACCTGGTGAAGATCTCTGCGGCACATCCGCGCTTCGGTGTGGTATCGTTTCTGACATCACATCTGGAATCCTGCAAAGAGCACGGAGAGGAGCGAAAGCGTCAGTTTCGGCAGTGCCTGGGTGATGTGGTTGCCGCCGCTAGCGGCAGCACGCCGCGCATTGCATTTTTCGCCGGTGACACCAACCTGCGGGAGGCAGAGGTCGGCAAGCTGCCGGACGGCGTGGCGGACGCTTGGGTGCTGGCCGGAAAGCCTGCAGCTGCGAACTACACGTGGGACCTGGCTGCAAACCAGAACGTGTCGCTGCCTGGGGGCGCTACCCCTCGCATGCGGCTGGATCGCGCGTACTTTTGTGCACCGGGTCCTTGCCGATCGCAGTGGAGCGCTGTCGGGTTTTCGCTGGTTGGAACGACTGCGAAGAGGTATCCCGGTGCACCCCGCCCCTTCTTTCCTTCGGATCACTTTGGTATCTGCATTGATTTAGCGTTCTCGGGGCCTCCCTCTGCGGCGTCAGCAGTGAGTGGTGGAGGTGCCTCTGCTGCCGCTACAGCGCATTCATCCGGTGTGGCGCCTGCACTGGGCGTGAGCTCTCTCAGCGGGGCGCTTGGCGGCTGCTCAGGCTCGGCTGTTGCGAGTGCTGGAGCGGGCTCCTCGGGCGGCGTCTCCGCATCCATGGGTGCAGGCTCAGCGTCTGCCTCACACCTGCGGCAGACTCGTCACCCTGCCGACGAAGAGGAGGTGGTCGTGATTGATGACTGAGACAGCAAGCAGGCTGTCTGATCTGGTTCATGGACTCGCGCAAACATCAAACAGTTTTGCTGAATCTCGGGAGCCCACGCCCGCGGTGAGCGGGGGTGCCCGGCTTGCTGCAATTTCCGCTGGCGCCGCACTCGTGCCGCTATTTCGAACGGGTCCGGACCCATGTTCACCGAACCGGCTCCACGTGATCAGTCATCAGCAATGGGCAAGTCTGAAGCATCAGTCGTGCTGTACATGTCCCAATCTGTGAGCGCTCCGACGTGATAGTCTCCTGCTTGCAGCCAGTCGCAAAGATTATCTGAATTCATCGCACGCGAGCTGCGGTATCTGAAAAAGTCGAGTCAAGGCTCACCGCTTCCGAGTGATCGCTCATGTTACGAAGCGCGACGTCAACTTGGTCAGTGCGAGCGGGAAGCATCGCTCGCAACGTCTCGGAGCATACGTAGCTGGACTGCGACCAAACACGGTGTGCGGAAACAGCTTGAAGGGTCAGCTGCGGGTGGCCGGGCAGGCGCGAGCAGCGGCAGCTCGTAACGCGGAGGTACTACATGCAGCGGCAGATGTCCGAGTGGGGTACAGGAGTGATGGCCTCAACCAAACGCACGGCTGCTCCGCACAGTTACGGACAAGCAGACCGGGATGCAGTCCATAGGCAGCCGGGTTACGATGCGCGCATTGAGCAACGCACGAAGGCCTAGCCCGCGTGGCTGCAGCGTGGCGGGCGCCAGGGCGCTCACTTCTTGCCACGGCTCGTGAGAATGTGGTTGGCGAATTTTGCGAACTCCTCTTGTGTCGAGGCAGTTTGGATGAACGGGTGCTGCAATCAGACCAGGCGAAAAAGCGCACAGCGGAGACGGTTGAGCGCAGGCAACAAAAACCACAGCCTCTGGCGGGCACACCACAAGCACGACAAGGGGAACGTACCAGGAGCAGGCTCTCGGAGGAGGCGCGCTTGGCCGCGTCCATGTGCATGGAGCACTTGAGGAAGTGCTTGAACTTGGGGCTCCACTTGGCGTCGTCTTTGAGCGTCGGCGACGATTGCGTGGTGATGAGAAGCAGCGCCTGCGGAGGCAAAGGCGACAGACGCAGCGAGACAATCAGGTTATCAAACCACGTGTTCGCGGCCGCGACACCTGCTGCTGCTCCCGCTCCACTGGCAGCAGGCCCACTGCGCATCCGAACGCACCCGAAGCGGCGGCTCGTGCAGGTGCGGCGGCTCGCCCTCCGCCATCTCAATGGCGGTGATGCCGAGCGACCAGACGTCCACCTTGGCGTCGTACTCGAGGCCGCGGATGAGCTCGGGCGCCATCCAGTAGGGCGTGCCCACCACGCTGCGCCGCTTGTCCTGCTCCTCCGTGAGCCCCACCGCGAAGCCGAAGTCTGCGAGCTTGACAGCGCCGTTGAAGCCCACGAGGATGTTGTCCGACTTGATGTCGCGGTGCAGGCGGTGCTGGCGGTGCAGGTACGCGAGGCCCATCAGCATCTGCTTGCACACAAAGGCGATGTGCGCCTCGGGGAAGTCGATGGTGGGGCCCAGCACCTCCGTCAGCGTGCCGCCGTGCACGAACTCCATGATGATCTGCAGCACACAGGAGGGGGGCGGGGTGGGATGG
>Ga0208629_100168_pt1 | contig 32382 bp, 12 predicted proteins | sample LakWasMet19_HOW5_2_FD_183865 | JGI IMG/M metagenome (GOLD analysis project Ga0208629, IMG submission 183865) | Freshwater sediment methanotrophic microbial communities from Lake Washington under simulated oxygen tension - Sediment Metagenome... | ecosystem: Environmental > Aquatic > Freshwater >... | reverse complement strand
GACCGCAGTCGACCGAGCGGGCGTCGCGGGCACTACAGCGGCAGGGGCAGCGGCAGGTGCGGGTGAGGCGATCCATGCCGAGTCCTCGCTGTAACTGTACTCCTGCTGGCCCTCTGCGCCCTGCTGCTGCTGCTGCAGGGGGGTCGCGGGGGTGCCCTCGCCCTCCCCCAGCACCATGACGGACTTCTGAGCCCCCAGCAGGCCGCCCTCCAGCCCCTCCAACCCCTCGCCCTCGTAGTCGCCACCACTGCCGCCGAGGCCGGCTGCGGGGCTGGTTGCGGTGGAAGCACCCGCGATCCCCGCAGCTGCAGCCAGCGTCGGCCGTGCGCCTTGCCCCGCCAGACCCTGCGCCCTGCCGGCCTCCGCCTCCCACTCCGCCAGGTCAGCGAACTCCGCAGGCATGTCGGGGACCCCAGAGGGGGAGGCAGCGGGGCTGCCGACGACACTCGCAGCGAGGCCGGCAGCGGGGGCGCCGGCGCCCTGCAGTGGAGCGAGCGGCCGCTGGTCTGGCGAGAGGGACGACGGAGCCGCCTGGGCAGCCGACGGGCTGCGCTGCTGCAGCGGCAGGAGGAGAGCGGCGAGGGGCCTGTCTGGGCTGCGCTCGACCAACACCGCCCTGCCTCTGGGCTGCTCCCTGTCCCCCTCCCCCTCCTCGTCTACGGCCACGGCCAGCCCCTCCTCCTCCTCCACCACCTCCTCCAGGGAGGCAGAGGCTGCCCCGGCACGACCTGCGGCAGCTGCGGCAGCGTGTGTGCCCGCGCCCTCCTCCTCGCCCGTCTCCCTCTCAAACGAGTCGGCACCGTAGCCGCCACTGGCATCCAGCGCACCGGAAGCGGCAGCGACCACCGCTCCTCGCAGCGGCAGTGCACCCACACCTGCTGCTGCTGCTGCTGCTGCGGTGCCCTCGGCTGCCTCCTCCGCCTCGAAGTCATCTCCCGCGTAAAGCTCGCTGCCGGCCCTGCTGGTGCTGGGCGAGCCAGCGGCAGCGAGCGCTGCGGCTGCTCCGCTGTATCCCGCGGGTGCAGCCTGAGGCGCAGGGCGAGAGGGCAGCGTTTGCGCCAGCAGGAGCGGGACGTACTGCTGCTGCTGAGCTGGGGCGAGCGCGGCGAAAGGGGCGGCTGGCGCTGCACCGGTGGCGGCAGGAGCTGCAGCGGCGGTGGCCGCCACAACCTGCCCCATGGCCTGCACCATGAGACCCATAAACTGAGCCATCAGATGGGAGGGGGCGAGGGGGGATGCGTCGGGTGCGCCGCCAATGCTGCCTGCCAGCCCCTGGAGCCCCCCGAAGCCAGGCATCGTCGCCGCCAGCTGCCGTGAGGGCATCACGGCGCCCCGCAGCTGTGCCGCGAGCGTGCCACTGCCAGCGCCTGACAGCGTGGCTCCCGCGCCCCCGTAGGCCCCATAGCCCGTGGCCCCAGCAGCTGCGTCCGCAGCGTGAAGCTCCTGCAGCAGCAGCAGGTGGGAGAGGCAGCCAGAGTCATCCGCGCCAGGCACGGCACCGGCCAGCCCCGCATGAATGCCCGCAGCGTCCTCCTCGCCCCTCTCCGAGGCAGCGCTGGAGGACAGGGAGGCCACGCTGCGGTCATCGCCGCTGCTGCCGCCAGGGGCAGCGAAGGAGGAGGGCCCCTCCGCCTCCTCTGCTGCAGCAGCCTCCGCCCGAGCAACGCTGCGCTTGAAGTGCAGCAGCTCAGAGTAGTAGGAGGAGCGCACAGACGCCCGCTCACGCGCCAGCCCCGCTGCGTTGACCCGATACTTGAGCAGCACGCGCCTGCGCTCCTCCCCGAGGGCCTCCGACTCGCGATGCAGACGGCGGGACGACGACGCAGCAGCACCACTCGAGGTGGCAGATCCAGCGGCGGCTGCCGCAGCCTTCGCAGCGAGGCGGCCGCGCTGCTTGTCGATGCGGGACAGCTGCGCCGCTGCCGCCGCCTGCAGCGCCCGCGAGCGCGTGTCCAGCAGGGCATTCTCCGCAGCCAGGCGGGCCCTCACCTCCCCTAGGAACTGCCGCATGAGGGCCTGGGGCTGCGAGGAGGGGGCGGCACCCGCAGCGGAGGCAGCGCCCCGGGCCCGCAGGTCCTGCTGCGCATCGCTGAGCGGCAGCAGCAGCAGCTGGGAGCTCGCCACCGAGTCTGCGACGGAGTGCGAGAGCGACGCCTCCAGCTCCTCGTCGGCGAGGCCTGCGCTGGACTGCGGCAGGCGGGATTGGGCAGCTGGCGGGCTGGCGCCTGCAGCAACGGCAGCGGTGTCGCCGCGGTCGCCCCGGCGGCGCGCAGCACTCCGCTGCTGCGCGGGCGTGTAGCTAGCCACTGTGTCTGCCTCCAACGCCTCCGTCGCCTCGAAGGCATCCTGCGAGTAACCGTCTGCCTCGACCTCCTGCCCCTCATCGCTCACCTCCGCAACGCTGCCCGCATCGTGGGCAAGAGACCGGTCGGCTGCGGCGGCGATGTCCTCAGCCACAGCAGTGGGAGGTCGCGCCCCGCGCTGCGCTCCAGCCCCAGATGCCGCTGCCGTCTCCTCCTCTTCGATCTCGAAGCCTCCTGCGCTGTACGCGAGAGAGACGGAGGCCGCGTAGCCGCCGGTGCGGGGCGCCCCACCCGCCAGCCGCCCCGCCACAGCTGCCCCGTCCTCCTCCTCCGCAATGACGTCAGAGCGCCCTGCGGCAAGACCGCGCCCCGCTTCTGCCCCGCCCAGCACCAGCGACGCCTCGTCCTCCACGCCGCCAGACGCACCCGTGTCGTCTGCATGCCCCCACCGGCGCATCGCGCCCCTATCGGCAGCTGCGCCCCCGGCAGCAGGCGGGCTGAGCGTGTGCAGGCGGTTGCGCCCAGCGCCCTCCTCCTCCTCGACCGACGCGTCGGCCTGCAGGGGCCCCTGGCGGCCGCGCAGCTGGCGGGCGCTGCCCTCCTCCTCCACAGCCACCACCGCTGCCTCGTCGTGGATCCCGCCGTCCCCTCCCGCCGCAGCGGGCCCCCCCTCGCTGTGGTAGGAGAAGAAGCTCAGGGCATCGGCCACGGAGCCGCCTGGCGAGGCAGCGCCACCAGCACCGACAACGACGGGTTGACGTGGCTGCTGCGTCTGCGTCTGCTGTGGCGGAACCACAGGCGCAGCACGCAGGGTGGGAGGGACGTGAGCGCGATCGCTCTGGGCCGCTGCGGCAGGGGCGCGAGGAGGCGTCGCCTGCCGCTGCTGGCTCGCCTCGGCCGCCCCCTCCCCCCAGTCATCGCTGTAGTAGCTGGTGTAGGCGAGGGAGGGCTGCTCGCTTGCAGCAGCAGCAGCAGCGGTCGCAGCAGGCACAGGGGCAGCTGATACCGTCGCGGCCAGGTGGCCTGCTGCGCCGGGGCGGAGCGCAGCGGCAGCCGCACCGGTGCCTGCGAGGACGCGTGCGGGGGCGTCTGCCACCCCTGCGGCAGCAGCAGCAGCCTGTGCACCCACCCCTGAGGGCAGAGGGGCCGCACCGCCCAGCACCACCACGCCGGGGGGCGGGGGTATGGCCGAGGGCAGCAGCAGGCCCCACGGAGTCATCAGCGCAGGGACAGCTGATCCAGCGGCAGCTGCACCCTCCTGCCCGTGCACCTGCGACAGCGGCAGGGCCTGCGTGCTCCACAGCTGAGGGGGCTGCGGCTGCTGCTGCGCGCTCGCGGGGACAGGGGCTGCAGGCGCCCCCTTCCCCTGCTGTTGATGCGCAGGCACCTGCGCCGCCTCCCCGACCGCAGCTGCTCCCGGTCCGCCCGTGGGCACTGGTCCTGCCTCTGCTGCGGCCGTCGCGTCCGTCTGCACGCCCGCCGTGGCCTGCTGGGCCGCAGCCAGCTCCGCCGCGAGCGCTGCCACGGCGGCGCCCTGTGCCGCCACGTGCCCAGCGTACGCAGCCTCCATCTCCGCGGCGATGGCGGCAGTGCGCTGCGCTAGCTCGCGCTCCGCCGCCTCCGCCAGGGCCCCTATCTGTGCCGCCAGCGCGAGCGCCTCCTCCTCCTCCGCTGCAGCGGACACAGCCAGCACGTGGTCACGCTCCGCCGCAGCCGCGCCGAGGGAGGCTCGCATGCCCTCCACGGCCGCCTCAGCAGCCTCCGCCGCCTCCATGGCGGACATGCTCTCTGCGAACTGCTTGTACAGGGCGTCTGCCGTCTGGCGGGGCTGCTGCTGCTGCTGCTGGAGGGGCTGGGAGAGGGGACCGGAGCTATGTCCCAACGCCTGCTCCGAGGGCGGCGCACTGAGGGCTCCTTCAAGCCTCGAGGCAGGGTGCTCGCCCGCTGCCCCCGCAGGCATCGCCGCCCCACCCACAGCCTGGCGAGTCGAGGAGGCAACTGACGCGATGATGGAGGCGGAGCCGCTGCGGTCGCCGCTCGCCGCTGTCGCGGGTCCTGCGCCGCCCGCAGCGGTAGCACTCGAGCCGGCTTGTTGCCCCCGCCGCTGCTCCGGTGCCTCAACCCCCGTCTCCGCTGCTGCTGCAGGGAGAAGGGATGCGTCTGCAGCCATCGTGTCCGCGCCAGAGAGGAGGAGGGAGGAGGCGGCAGAGGCGGCACCGGAGGGCAAGCTACGCTCCTCCTCCTCCTCCTCCGCAGCCGACCCCCTCAGGCTGCTGCCCTCCTGCCCGCAGGCGGGCAGCGTGGCCGTCATGTCGGAGCCACCGGTGGCGGCCCACTGAGGCTGCAGATCGCGGGCAATGCGACCGCCAGCGGCAGGCGGCAGCGGGGGGCGGCTGCCGTGTGGGCCTTGCGCAGCAGCGCTTGCAGTCTGAGCAGTCGCACTGGAGTTCGCGCTGGCCAGCTCGCCGCTCCGGCCATCGACGGGGCCCGAGGGGGAAACGAACACGGCAGCCAGAGACGGCTCACTCCGCTGCTGCTGCGCCTGCTCGGCTGTCTGGCCGCTGCTCTCCTGCGCCTTGACGCCAGCGGAAGGGCGGGGGGTGGACACGGCTGCCTGCGTCGCCACTGGTGCCTGAGATGCGCTCCCGTTCCCGTGGGGCCGCTGAGGCTGCCCCGCCGCCTTCCTCTGCTCCAAGCGCTGCAGCTGCTCCCGCGAGAGCAGCGCCGCAGCTACTCCTCGCTGTATGGAGTATCCGTCAGCGAACAGGGCAGCGGCAGAGTTGCGTCGCTCCCCAGCCCCCAGGCTCGCCTGGCCAAACGCGGGCAGCTGTGTGGCGGCAGCTGCAGCGATAGTGGTGGGGCTGGCCGCCGCCACCGCTGTGCGGCTGAAGGGTTGCTGCTGCAGCTGCGTCTGTCCGAAAGCGCCTGGGCCCCACACCGGCGCTGCGGACCAGCCGCTGCTGCCAGGCAAGCGCTGCCCGCCACTCTGGACGGCAGGAGCGACACCGGCACCTGCAAGGCTGCTGGCCGCGCCTGGGCCCCACACAGGAGGGTAGGCACCGCGGCTGCGTGCCCCTGCGGACGCCCCTGCGGAGGCTGTGCCCCACCCCCCGGTGGCGTGCAGGTAGGCAGGCGACTCCGGCCGCAGCAGGGCTACCAGGCGGTCCTTCAGGCTGCGGCGTAGCGCGGCACGCGAGGGGTCCTCCGGTGCGCTGCCAACTGCAGCAGCAGCAGCGGCGGGCGGGCTCGGAGGTGCAACGGTTGCGCCCGTTAAGGAAAACAGGGAGCGTCCTCCGGCGGATGCGGCGGCAGCAGGAGCCGGTACAAATAGCGATTGGGATGAGGCGGGCTGCGTGTGTTTGCCGGTGCCCATGTCTTCATCAGCGGTGCCACAGCTTTTGGGACTAGAAGGGCTGTGTGCCTCCACGGGGGAGCTTGCGCCAGGGGCAGTCGGCCGATGCCGCTGCCTGTCCCCCAAGCCTGAGGCCTGCCCAGCGTGCACGCGAGATGCAGGCGGCGAGGAGGCGGCGCGAGGAGGGGCGGCACGGGCGGTTGCCTCGGCAGCAGGTGGGAGCGTACCGGGCGAGGCAGAGCGAGCCCTCTCCAGCAGCTGGGCGCGCTCCCGCCGCGCAGAGGAGGGGGTGGCTGGCGGCCCCATGCCCCCCATACCGGCGAGGAACGCTCGCACCTGCGTGGACGGGGAGGAGGGGCCCGCTGGCTGCGACGCCTCCTCCTCGGAGCCATGCGATTCCTCGCCTCCGGAGCTGGGCTGTGCCTGCTGCCCCCGCCCACGCCGAGGGGTGACTGCAGGAGCAGCCACCTCCACGCTGCGAGTGCCGATTGGCTGCTGCGTCGCGCCGTCGCCCGAAGCTGAAGGCGGCGGGGAGCCACCGAGCACTGTGCAGGACGCAGCCTCGCGGGGAGCCCAGAGTGCGGCAGGCACATAGCCCGGCAAGCCCGCGCCACCCTCATCGTCGCCGCTGGCTTCTGCATGCTGGTGGTCGGCACCGCTCGCCTCCTCGTCGCCGCCAGCCTCAGACTGCCTGTCCGCGTCCCCAACAGCCGAGGCTTCATCAGCCAAGGCTTCATCGACGCGCGCTCGCTCCGCCGCCCCGCCACGGCCCGGGCTGCTGTAGCCCGGGCTGCTGCCTGCAGAGCTTGGCTCGGGGCCGAGGGACAGCTGCGGCTGCTGCCACGCCTGAGGGGACACCGCAGCCCCGGCGCTGACAGCTGCAGCGGCGCTTTTCGCTGCGTGGGACTCCTGCGCTCCGCTGGTACGCACTGCCTCCGCTGCGGCATGCTCGCCGCCCTCTTCGCTGTCGCAGCAGTAGCGGTCGCTGCTGTAGCCATCCGCTTCCCCTTCCTCTGCTTCTGGTGCCTGAGCCCCAGCCTCGTCAGCGAGCTCGGCAAGCACCGGGGAGGCAGGAGACGCCCGCACCTCCGCGGCTGTTGCAGCAGCTGCGGCTGCGGCGGTCGCTGCGTGCGCAGCCGTTGCGGCGGCGGCTTGCGTGGCGGAGGCGTTCACCAGCGCCGCTCCGTCGTCCTGCAGGTCAGCCAGCTGGCGATGCAGCGCTGCAGCCCTCGCCCGCAGCGCCAGCAGCCGCGCCGAGGAGGTGTCTGTGCCGTCCCCGGAGGCGAGTGAGCCAGCGTCGGAGGCAGAGCCGCTCGGCGCCAGCAGTGCCCCGGGGACCACGTGGTCACCCCCGCGGCCCAGCGAGGCAGCGCCTGCATACCCCATGCTCGCGTACGCAGAGCCAGCGGACGGCCGGGCGGCAGGCGCCGAGGCGGCGCTAGCGGAGTTGCTGCCTGTGGCGCTGATGGAGCTCGCGGCGGCGAAGGAGCGGGAGGAGGAGGGCGCAGAGTGCGGCAGGCCAGCGGAGTGCTCGTTGGCCGCAGGGTGCTGACCCAGCCGCAGCGGGACGGGGAGGGGTGCGCGCCCGAGGGCGGAGATGCCGTGCCGCTGCCTGAGAGACGTGTCATAACTGCCGTCAGCGGCAGGCCCGCCCTCAGGGAGCGGTTGGCTGCGATCCAATGCGTGACGCCCCAGAGCTTCCTCCTCGCCGTCCTCCTCCTCCCCTTCATCCGCCTCCTGCTCCTTGCCGCTGCGTGCCGGCGGCCTGCGCTCCTGGCGAGTGTTGCGCTGCTGGGACGCCGCAGAGTAGTCAGCCTCGTCTGCGAGCTCGCCAGCGAGCTCTTGCTGCCCCAGCCCCTGCCGCGGGAGGCGGCTCACCGACGGCGGAGACGGGTGCGGCGCGTCAAGCGATCGATCGAGGGAGCGAGTGGCACCAGCCACTGCAGCCGCTGCCGGCTGTGCTGGCTCCACGCTTCCGGGCGAGTCGCGCCGTGCCCCCGCAGCCTGCGCCCGCACCGCGCTACCGGCAGCCCCACGGCGCAGCCCCACCGCTGGAGACGGCAGTCGCCGGGTATCGCTGCTCCCCCCTGGCGGCTGCGGGGCTGGTGGCCGTGCAGGGGAGCGCGCTGGCAGCCGCGTGCCCGCTGCATGGCGCACAGGGCTGGCTGCAAGAGTCGCCGCCCCTCCCGCGGCCGTGGCGCCTGGAGCCCTGCGCTGCGGCGTGACTGCTGTAAGGGGCCGTGCCTCGGCAGTGAGCGCACTGCCAGTGGTGTGAGGGCTCGGCAGCCGATTCGCTGCGGCGGAGCGCAGCCGCGGCTCGTGGGCCACGGAGCCCAAGCCGGGGTGCATGGCCGCCGCAGCGGTCGCAGTGTGCCCAGTCGGAGGGATCCGCCTCCCGGCGGCCGTGTGAGCGGATGGCTGCCCGCCTGCGATCCCAGGCCGAGCGCTGCCGCTGGCAGCATTTCTGCCCCCAGCGGAGTGAGCGGAGGGGGTGACGGAGCGGCGAGCCGCAGTGGCTCCCGCCGACGGTGGCGGCGTCACAGCGGTTCGGGGCAGCCCATCCTTCCGCTCAGCGCCACTGCCGACCGCAGCAGCAGCAGCTCGCCGGTGTTGCGGCGGTGACGGGGTGCGGGGAGGGGGCCCGCGCAAGGCTGCTACCGGAGCAGCAGCAGGGGGGTGCGCAAGCGCGGGGGCGGGCGCAGCGGCTGTGGCCTGCATCGCGTAGAGTGCCTCGAGGTGGCCCGGCTCCAGCAGCGGCTGCCACGGGGGAGGGGTCCGAGACCTGCTGCGAGGGCGCTGCCCCGGCCCTGAGGCCGCACCGGCACGGCCGCCGGCCCCAGACCCGTGGCTGCTGCCCCTGGCGCTGCCAGGGCGGCCAGCGGCTGCGGCGGTGCTGGTGTCTGCAGTTGACGCCCCCGCCGCAGCCCGCCTGCCCGACGCAGACAGACGCTCCACAGGCGGCCGCCTCGACGGCACCGCAGGGGGCGCCACCCCAGTGCCGCCAAGGCGGTGCTGCGGGGGCTGCGCAGGTGTCAGGCGCCCCGTCACCGAGGCTGCGCCGCTGCCCTGCTTGCCGTGCGCTGGCCGGGCGGCCCTCTGCGCCGCCATGAAGGCACGCACCTCACGCTCGCGCTCCGCTGCAGCCGCCAGCTCGCGCGCACGCGCTGCAGCGAGCACCGCAGCGGGGTCGGCGGCCTCGCCATGCGAGGGGGTGCTGCCGGGGGCGGGGGCGGAGACTTCGGCAGCAGCGGGCGCAGCAGCCCCGGCGAATCGGATGTGGCGCGGAGGCACAGGCGCCAAAGACCGAGCTGCGGCGTCTCCAGGTATCGCGGTGGCATCGAGCTGCGCTGCGCCCGCCACAGCGGCAGGGCGCCCCTTGCCAGCCAACCCATCGCCTACCCGGAGGCTTGCCGCCGCCTCTCCAGCCATGCGGTCCGCAGGCGCAGCGGCGGGCGGTGCCCGCTTCCGCATGAACACAGGGAGAGGCTCGTGTGCGGCAGCCACCGCCAGCCCACCGTGCCGGCGGGGCTGGGGGCCTCGCGGGGAGGGCGTCTCCAGTGCGCAGTCGCCCTCGTCCTCAGCGGCCGTCGCATCCGTCCGCTGGCGAGCACCCGTGCCCGCGAGCAGCCGGGGGGATGGTCCGGATAACCCAGCAACACCATGCAGCAAGAAAGTCCCAAGCGCTCGCCGTGCCGCGGCGTCCAGCTTTGTTTGGTAGTCAGCAGCGCCGGAGGCAACCCGCTCTGGCTCCATCATCGGCCGCGGCGCCTTTGTGGCCTCGCTGTGTTGACGCACACGAAGAGCGGACGCCGCCTCGCGGTTGCGCTGCAATCGTTGGTGAAGCGAACGAGGCATGGCCGTGGCAATTTCTTTCTACGAAGGCACGGTGCGGGGGAAGAGAACGTCTGATGGACGCTCGCTGGAGAGGCCGCTCGCTGGAGCCGAGGAGCCGCTTACCTGTGCTTCAGCCCGCGCGACGTCTTGCTGATGTACAAGCCTTGATAAGAGCAGGTCCATCGCAGATTGTGGACACAAGTCCAGCGTTTAGCACAGGTCGTTGGGCGATGCTAACGGCATGGATTATCGCGCAACACAAACCCTAGAAATCCCATAGAGCATTAGAACGCAGCGAGCCTCCTTGTTCAAGGGATGTCTTTCGCAACGAAGCTCAACGTGAGGCAGCCGTGGCAGCTGCTTGTGCAGTTGTGACCGCACACAGCACCGCCCGATCCCTCCCAACAGGTGAACTCAAGCCTAAAATCTCCCGATGCATGTAGTTGGGTGCTTGAGGATGTGACCAACGCACATTATTTTACCGCGGGCGGCAATTGCCGCTTTTTGGACTCCGGTCTTTGCCCTAGCGTGAAGATAGCCTCGTCATCCTGGCCGGATGCCCCGGGCTCCCACCTGGTGCGTGCACTCGCGCCCTGACGTGTAACTGAGCTCCCTGGGCCCGCCCTGCTGCGACTTCGACATTCAGAATGCCTGACTTGGGGAGCAGCATAAACGCCCTTGCGGTGTCGCCTGATGAGCGGCACGTTGCTGTGGGCGGACGAGACATCCTGAAAACGTACACGCTGAGCGCGGATGGGGCCGTGGTCGAGACGCGTAACCTGCGAACTAAGCAAAAGAAAGGACTGGATCTCGCCACGAGTGACTTGCAATGGCATCCCGTGCTGGACCACATGCTGGCCACCGGCAGCACGAGCGGGGTGGTGGCCACGTGGGACATCACGAAGCCCCGCACTGTGAGCGCGCAGGACCTCGCTTTTCGCCACAGCCGCAGCGTGAACCGAGTGTCATGGCACCCGACGCAGGCCCCGTGGCTACTGACCTCCTCGCAGGACGGCACGGTGCGCCTGTGGGACGCGCGATGCAGCCCCGCAGCGGGGGCGGCTGCGGCCTTCCTCTCCTACCGCTACAGCGCCCCCACGGCCGCGGCGCTGGGCGCCTTTGCGCTGCCGGGCGCCGGCCTGACATTCCACCCCAACGCGGAGGCGGTGCGGGACGCGCAGTTCGACCCCTTCGCGCCCCTCTGCTTCGCTGCGGCGCTCGAGGATGGGTCCGTGCAGCTGTGGGACATCCGATCCCCCGCGGGCCCGCACGACTGCTTCATGGCGCACGCGGGGCTGGTCATGTGCCTGGACTACCACCCAGCCGTGCCGGACCTGCTCGCGACGGGGGGCAGGGACCGGGTGGTGTGTGTGTGGAGCACGGGGCCGCGCTCCCGGCACTTTGCGGACGTGGTCAAGGGCGGAGGGGCCAGCGCTGGCGCTGCAGGCGCCCGGTGTGGCCAGCTGTTTGACGGCGCGGAGTCGAGCGCATCGAGCGGCCTGTGGGGCGCTGTGGGCGGCGGGGCCTTCTCCCCCGCGGCTGCCGGCGCCGGCTGTGCTGCCCCCCGGGGGGTGTCCGCCCCCTCGTGCGGTGCGGTGCAGATCGGTTCCATCCAGACCATCGCCTCGGTGAGCAAGCTGGCGTGGCGCTGCACCCCCCGCATGCGGCGGCAGATGGTGCAGGCGCTGGAGGAGGCGGCGGCTGCAGCGGGCGCGGAGACAGGCCCAGAGGGCAGCGTTGCCAGCGGCAGCAGCGGAACCCGCACCACCCCGCTGCTGGCGGCGGCGGCGGCGGGGGATGCACTCGCGGTGGCTGCATCTCTTCTGTCTCCGGGCGGCAGCGAAGAGTCGGAGGGGCCTGGGGGTGAGGCGGGGCTTGCAGCCGGCTCCATTTGCTTTGATGACGACGTGCACGCACCGCTAGGGGCTGCCTCGCTGCGCCTGGCGGGAGCGGTGAGCGGGCTCACAGCGGTGCACTTCCAGCTGGCGACCTGCGCCGCGCTGCTGGACCCTGCCTGCTATGTGTGGGATGTGCGACACCGGTACCTGCCCGTCGCAGTGTTCGCGGGGCACAGAGACGTGGTGACGGGGCTGACCTGGCTGCAGAGGCAGGCGGGGCCGGGGGGTGGCGCCCCTGCCGCAGGGGCGGGCGTCGCTCACCCACCGCCCCCTTCGCTGCCGGCTGCTGGGCTCGCGGCAGAGCACCTGCTGCCGAGTGAGGCGGCGGCGAGCCGGCTGGGCATCCCCTGGCTGATCACGGCGGGCAAGGACGGGCGGCTGCTGCTGCACGAGCCAGGCAGCGCTGCGCGGCCGCACCTGTCTCTGCGCACCTCCACGCTGGCCCTCTCCGGCATGGAGCTCACCTGGTGCCACCAGCGCATCGATCGGGCCGCCTTCTGGGCGAACGACTCGCCGCAGGCCCTGTGGGCGTGCCTGGCGGAGCCTGCGGGCCGCGGGGGCCGGTCGCAGGGGGGTGCGCAGCAGCAGCTGATGCTGGCCGCGAGCCGGACAGACGCCCAGCCAGTGCTGCGGGTGCTGGGCTCAGACCCGCGCGCCCTGTACCCGCACGAGGCAGCTGCTGCCAGCGCCGACATGGCGGCTGACGGCACGCTGGTGTACAGCGCTGCTGCTGGGGGTGCTAGCAGCGGGGAGTGGACGGCAGCTGACGCGCTGTACGCCGCTGCGCCGCACCAGCAGCAGCACGGCTATTTGACTGCCGCGCACCCATGGCACGGCCAACATCAGCAGGCGTGGCAGCAGCCACAGCATTCCTACGGGCACGGGCCGCCAGCGGCCCACGGCTCTCCTGGGGGCGCGAGCCATGTGAGCTACTCCGCCCCTTGGGGCGCGCACAGCACCACGACAGCCGCTGCCGCAGCCTCCGCTGCCGCTGCCGCCTCCCTGCTCTATGCGCGCCAGCTGGTGCGCTCCGTGTTCGAGCCCACCGCTCACGTGTTTGCTCTGCTTGCGCTCACGTACGTGGGCGAGGGAGCCGACACGCGCACCCTCTGTCTGCACAACGCCGCCATCGCCACCTGGCTGGGCCTGCACGAGGTGGGCCAGGTGTGGCGCACCTTCGCAGCGCTGTGGACGCCTGTGGCGGTGCCGGACCTGCCGCCCGGCTTCTCCCGCCTGTTCGATGAGGCGCAGGCACGGGCGGCGGAGAAGGAACAGCGGCGAGCCGCTGCGGCGGCAGCTGGGAAGCAGGGGCAGCAGCACGGTGGGGGGTGGCCGGGCGACGCGCAGACCGGCCAGCAAGGCCTCGCAGAGGCAGGCGGCCTGGTCGGCCTTGAGCTGGCTGCGCCGCAAGTGGCCGCGCCGGCAGCCAACCTTGCCAAGGGCCCCGCTGCCGACAGTGCTTCGGAGGCGCCGGCGGCTGGCGAGCGCACCGCAGCGCACTCGGCTGCGGATGGCGGCGTGCCATCCGCTGCCCAACCTGCAGCAGCGGCGGCGCCGCCAGCTCAAGCCGGCCCAGCCCCTCCCACCGCCGCGGGCGCTGCAACGCCGCAGGGACAGCCGCCCACCGCCGGGGCAGCGGTGGCCCCGCCAGCCGCCGCGGCCGCCACCAGCCTGAGCGTTGGGGTGCAGGTTCCGGCGCGGGTGCGGGCACGGCTGCAGGTGCCGATGCAGGCCGCGATGGGCGGAGGCGTGGAGGCCAGCGCACCTGGCTTCATCTGCGGCCTGCTGGAGTCCCTGGCCCTCGTGAACCCCGAGGTCGCCGCGCTGTGTGCCGCCATGGAGGACGACGAGGCGGCTGAGGCGGCGGCCGAGGAGGAGGAGAGGAAGGCGGCTGCTGCGTGGGAGTGGCAGCAGCGGCAGGAGGCGCTGGCGCTGCTGCAGCTGGAGCAAGAGCAGGACGCAGCCGCGTACGCAGGTCGCCGGCGGGGCAGCGGCGCGGCCTCTGGCTCCGGGTTCGCGGGCAACACGCAGCGCGGCGCTAGCGGCGAGGCCGACGAAGCAGACACAGCCAGCACCGTCACGATACACGAGGGAGGGCCAGAGGAGGAGGGGCCCCCTGGTGTGGCTGCAGGATCACGGGCTCCCCGGCGATCTGCCCATACAGTCCCAGTCCCTGTCCCTGCGCCTGTTGCTCCGGCCGCCGCACCGCCCAGCCGGCCAGCTGCCGAGCCCAGCAAGCCGGCCATGCCGCAGGCAGCTGCTGCTGAGGGTGTGGGCCCGCGGCCCTTCGAGCCCGCCGCCGCTGCGCCTCCTGCCACCGCGGCGCCCTCCGGTGCGCAGCAGCCCGCTCCTCCTGCGCCCGCTGCTACGGCGGCAGTCCCGCCTCCAGCTTCTGCGGGCAGCGCTCCAGCGGCAGCCGCAGGCGGTGCGGCCGTCAGCGGCGCATCGGCAGCGGCGGCATCAGCCACCGCCTCGGCGGCAGCAGCAGCTAGACCGGCAGCGCCGACGCCGCGGCCCGTCGCTGCTGCGGCTGCTTCGCCAGTGGCCGCAGCGCCCGCCGCCTCCGCCGACAGCCCCGCGCCTGCGCTTGCTGCCGCGCCCGCTGCGGCGCTGCCCCCCATCTCCATCGCGCAGGCGGGCGCGCAGGCGTGGGCAGCGTTGCAGCGCCGCGTCGCCCTCGACACGCTGTCCTACTACGCGGAGGCGGGGGACGTGCAGATGTGCGTGACGCTGTGCCGCGCCCTGGGGCCCGCCATCGAGCGGGCGGTGGGCAGTCGCCGCCTGCAGCAGTGGCACGTGAGCTACATCGACATGCTGCACCGGCTGCAGCTCTGGTCGCCCGCCTCCACCGTCATGGCGCGTGCGAGCGACGAGGGCATCCGGCGCATGAACCAGATGCACACGCACCTGACGGCAGCGTGCGCCAGCTGCAGCAGGGACGTCGCCGCAGCCGTGCCCGCAGAGATCGTCAAGGGGGGCGTGGAGACCGTGCGGGCTGCGGCAGGCGGCGGAGGGGGCGCAGGGGCAGGGGCGTCTGGGCGGGGTCGAGAGGCTCAGTTGGCAGGGGTCGGCTCCGACGAAAGTGCAGCGCCCGCTGCGGGCGCCACCCGGGCGAGCGATTCCGGCGTGGGACCCCTTGAGCCCGGCGATGTGGAGGGCGACGAGTACGAGGAGGGAGGGGCAGACGGAGAGGCAGAGGAGGATGTGGAGGCAGGGGCCGAGGCTGCGGAGGGGGAGGGGGAGGCGGACCGTGCTGCCCGGCTGCTGGAGGGGCTGGGCTCCCCCTTCCAGCACCTGGCAGGGGGTGGCCCGCGCCCCCGGAGGCGCCAGCCCACTGCTCTCTTCGCCGTGGACAACGGGGCGGTGGTGCGGGTGAGGGCGCGCCGCCGCAAGCTCAGCGAGGTGGAGGCGGCCAAGGCCGCAGCGCAGCCCCACGCTGCTGCGGCTCAGGCGCAAGGCGGAGGGGCGGCCAAATCAGCGAGCGCTGCCCAGAGCGCTGCGCTGGCTGCCCGGGAGCGGGAGCGGGACCGCGAGAGGGAGGAGGAGAGGGCGAAGGCGGAGGCGACCCTCGTCCCCGTGCTGGAGCCAGGCTGCGGGGAGCTGCAGGCGGTGGCGCCAGCCCGCTGCGGCTCCTGCCGCGACCCCCTCAGCACCTGCAGCGTGTGCCTGCAGCCTGTGCGGGGCGTGTACGTGTGGTGCCAGGGCTGCGGGCACGGCGGCCACCTGGAGCACTTGGTGGAGTGGTTCGCTGCCTTCTCGTCCCTGTGCCCCGCCGGCTGCATGCACGTCTGCCACCTGCAGGGCTTCGAAGGCGCGACGGGGGCCAGCGTGCCCGTTGCAGGCGGCGGGCCAATCGCAGGCATATAGCCTGCGTCTTGCCTCACACGGCGGATGCTTGTGTACCAACCCGCTGCGGTACCTGAACGTGTTCCTCCGTGCGATGACTCGCGCGGTGTCCGTACGGGTGTAACCGGCTCGGTTGTTGCAGCAACATCCCTCTGTCAGTTGCACGTGGACCGCACGCTTGGTTGGTCATACATCGCCCATAAGTTGCTGTCGGTCAGGTCGGATGACTCAAGCACAACTGATATCGATGAGCTCGAGTTATTTTCCGATACAAGTTGTGTGCGTGCACGTCAGCTTCAACGTCATGAAAATAAACAGCCTGCCTGCCTGCTACAGTGGGCTGGGACAGGGCGCCAGGAGGTCCAGGGACCTGTCTCAGTCAGTCATACCCAGCAATGCAAACCCCATGTGAGTCAAGCACTGGCTCGTGATCACGAGGGCACGATGACTGGCCACGGCCGCCACGCATGAAATTGGCTGCAGCCGCAGCTGCAGTCCACACAAGTAAACGCAGACCGGCGAAACGCGAGACCCAGAATTAGAAAATTTCCCTCAAGACGGCGGAAAGCTGAAAAGTGAGCCGATGTCGTCTCCACCAGCAAAGCCGACAGCACACCAATGAGACATGATGCGAGATGCGGCAAGCGCTAAGAGACGTGCAAGAAGACGCGGTGTCTACCCAAGCCTACGCTTACAGGCCGCGCACGCCCTTGGCCTTGAGCTTCTCGCGCTCGGTATCGCTGAGCAAGGACGCAAGCTTGATCTTGGGCGGCACAGGCACCGACACCACCAGACTCAGCTTGTCGCCTGCGACGGTGTGGAAGGGGCGGTGCTTCTCAGCAGCCAGGTACGCCTTCTGCACGGTGCTGACAGCCTCGCCCTCGCTCGCTGTCGCGTAGGTGACGCCGCCCTCGGCAGTGGACAAGTGAGCGCGGCCTCCCATGCTGGCCCCGCCGTCGCCTGCGCCAGCCCCTGCGGCTGGGGCCAGCACCTTGACCTCCCAAGGCTCCAGGCCGCGGGATGCGAAGGTTGCGAGGTCTGACACCTCGCGCACTGTGATGCGCCGCGCCTTCTCGGGTCTGTCGCTCTTCTTAGCCTTGTAAACAATGTCGGGGGTGACGGTCACGGGCAGCTCCGACCCGGTGAGGGCGCGGTACTTGTCAGCAAGGGCGCGAATGAGGCTCACCTTGGTCTCGCACATGGCGGCGTAGTCGTACTGGCCCGACACATGCAGGACGACGTAGCCGTCCCGGTAGGGAGACATGGAGACGCCGGCGAGGGAGGCGATGGGGATGCTGCGGTTGATCTTGCCCTTCTGCCACGGGTCTGCGAAGTTGCACACGTAGTGCTCCGTCACCACCAGCGCACGGCGCAGCACGGTGTAGTTCTGCTTGATCTTGAGCACGGTGTCCGAGTAGGCGAGGGTGCGGGGGTCCTGCGGCGGGGACAGGCGGGCCAGCGCCGCGAACACTGCGCCGGCCATCGGCGACGGCGAGCCGACCGTGCCGGGCATGATGAGGCCGAGCCAGTCCCCGCTGCGGGGCGCCTCCCAGCGCAGCGACATCCTGCGTCGCGTCTTGCCGTGGAAGCTGAGCATGCCCAGCGCCTCGCGCATGGCCGTGGCGGTGGGGGACTTGCGCACCAGGAAGCCGCGCACTGCAGCAGCCATGCGCACGGAGGCCGCCTTCATGCGCAAGAAGCGCTTGCGGGTCAGGTGCGCGCGCACGTTGGCCACCTGCCGCTTCCACGCCACCTTGATGCGCTTGTAGTTGCGCTTGCCGACGTGTGCGCGCCAGAGGGCTGCCACCTTGCTCACCACGCGCCCCAGCGCCAGGATGCGCATGTACTCAAAGTTGAACAGCGTGGAGGGCTCCTTCAGGAACACCTTGGTCGCGCCGTACTGGAAGTCAGTGCCCTCCACGAGGCGCCGGCTGCCCGCGACCGCAAAGTCGCCGGGGAGGCCATTGCCAGTCCACGCCTGCGGGGCACCGCCACCCGCGCCTCCGGCCGCGCCCGCCGGCTTGATGCCAAGCAGACTGGAGGCCGCACCACCAGCAGGCGCAGCCGCGGGGGCCTTGGGGGCGGCTCCCGCGCCGGCCCCCGCGGCGCCTGGGCCAGGCCGGCGACCGCCGAGGAAGCCCGCGCCTCGGCCGGCACCAGCTCCTGCACCCGCCTTAGCGCCCGCGCCCGCGCCCTTGACAGCGCTGGCGGAGAGACCCACGCCCAGCGCACTGCTGTCCTTGGGCTTCTGCCACATGTTGACGGCATCTAGCAGCTGCCGCACCGCCTGCTCGTCCCCGAGCGCCTGCGGCGGCCACGTGACCTTGCTCAGCATGCGGTAGCGGCGCAGGAACTCCTCGTAGGTTGCGCGGTAGGCAAAGCCCGCGCGCTTGACGCGGGTCGCCTCCACCAGACCCAGGTACCGGATCTGGTGCAGCAGGCGCTCATCGTCCACCGTCATGGGTTTCTTGACGTCGTTGGGCTTGATGCAGCGGATGTAGTTCGGCTGGCAGGAGGACAGCAGCTCCACCAGCGCCTTCACGCTCTGCCTGAACTGCAAGCCGGCGGTGGGCGGGCGCTTGTTCTTCTCAACGGCGCTGCGCTTATCCGCGAAGGCGTCGAGCAGGGCGGGGATGCCCTTGGCGTGCGACACCAGGCGGGTGATGTCCAGGGTCAGGGTGTCGCGGTTTGCTGCGCCCATCTCGTCAGTGGAGTCTGCGGGAGGGGGAGGGAAAGCGGGAGGGAAGCGGAAAGGGACGGGTTGGAGAGAGCGGATTTGGTGATACCATGCCGGATCATTGCTGGATCTGCAATCCGCCGCTGCCACGTATGCGATAGGCGCCGTCAACCCCCGCACCCAGAGCGCTGCGGTGCGAGATGCCACCCGACTGCACCCAGCTGCCGCAGGCACAGCTGCTGCCCCCCGTGCACTCACATGTGACCGGCCCCGCGTAGTGCTGCACGGTGAAGGTGCCGTCGTGGATCTTGGGCGCCTTGAAGTGCACGTGCTTGGCGTGCGCCTTCGTGAAGGACTGCAGGATGTGCTCGCCGCTGGCGTCAGCCATGGCGCAGGCGTCGTCGAGGAGGGGGAACAGGCCGCCCTTGCCGTCCAGCAGCTGCACCACGACGGCGTTGTCGAAGTACTCGATGGGCGTCCACTCGATGCCCTCCGCCGCGTACTCGTCCTGCTCGGCGCGCAGCGTGGCGTCCAGGAAGATGCCTTGGAGCGCCTCGTTCACAAAGTTGATGCACAGCTGCTCGAAGCGGTTGGTGCCGAGGGTCTCGAACCCGAAGATGTCCAGCACGTGCATCTGCAGGTCGTCGGAGGGGGCGTCGGGCGCAGGGGTCGCAGCCTCCTCCTCCGCCGCCGCTGCAGCCGCCTCGTCCTCCGCGGCCTTCGCCTCTGCGTCGGGGCCCCCCGCGCCTGCCGCTGCCGCCTTGCCGGCGCCCGCGCCCGCCGCGCCCGCCGCCGGCTTGGCGGCCGCTGCTGGGGCCGCGGCTGTGGCGGTGACCTTGATGCTGTTGTTGATCTCCTCCACGGCCTGCCGGAACAGCTTCTCATACACGGCCTTGGCCAGCGAGTCTCGTGCCACCTCAGCCTGCTGCTTGCTCTGCAGCGCCGCCGTCTCCGAGCCGTTCACCACCAGCGTGCGGTGCACCAGCGCGTCCTCGACCTCCTCCTCCTTCACGCCGAGCAGGTCGGACAGCGCGGCCAGCGCCGTGGCGCTTGCACCCTCCCGCTTGATCTTCGCCGCGTGGCTGTTCAGGGCGCCGCGGCTCTTGGAGGTGGCGGGCGCCTCTTTGCCCGCCTCCTCATCGTCCTCCTCCTCGTCCTCGTCACCCGCGGAGGTGAACTTGAGGTTGCCCAGGTGCAGCACGCACGCGAGCATCTTCCACATCTCCATCTGGCGCACCTCCGGGATGCCCAGAATGTTCTGCAGCGGGGGACAGGCGGGCGCAGGTGTGCGAGAGCTCGGTTGTGTTGGGTCGCGTGCGCAGGCAGGGTGTTGCAGTCTGCGATGGGCACCATCGCGGCGCGCAGCAGCCTCACTGCGGCGAAACGGCCAGCGGAGCCTGTCACAGAACGCTCTGCAGGCTTCCCCCCGTACACTGAGCTCCGTGCGCCATCGCTCCGTGCGCCGTCGCCCCTCACCATGCACGTGACCAGGGCCTTGAACTGCGCCGCATCGTTGACGCCTGCGATCTTGCGGTACTCGTGGCTGAGGTAGGCGTACGCCTCGGGGCCGCCCACCAGCTTGGTGACGCGGCGGATCTCAGGGGTCGCGCCCGCCAGCAGCTGATAGCACACGTGGAAGCCGCGCTCGCCCTCGGACTGGTGCACCACGCGGGACTTCTCCAGCAGGTAGATCTGCACGAGGCCGCCCGCCGCGATGCCGCTGCTCTTGAAGTTGATGCTCATCAGCTTGCCGAAGCGCGAGGAGTTGTCGTTGCGCAGCGTCTGCGCGTTTCCGAACGCCTCCGTCACCACCGTGGAGGTGATGAGTCTGTCCTTCACGCGCAGGGCGGTGCCGATGCTCTCGTCCATGCGCGTGGCGGGCGCCGCCTTGGCCCCGCGCTGCGACTTCTTGGCGCCCATCTGGGCGGCCAGCACGCCGCCGCTCACGCGGGCGATGTATGCCAGCACCTGACGCGCGGACTCGGTCTTGCCGGCGCCGGACTCGCCCGAGATGATGACGGCGGAGGGCTTGCGGTAGCGCAGCAGCGACGAGTACGCGCCTGCGACACGACGCGGCGGCAACGCAGAGGACATGTGTGTGCATCGCGGTGAGCGACAGCGCGTGGGAGCAGGGAATGCGCGGTCGAGGTGGTGCCACGCTTTTGCGCTGCGCTTGCAGTTACCCACGGCGGGCGGCCGCTCACCTTCAGCCACGCTGAAGATACTCGGGGGCATCTCGTAATACGCTCGGCCGCGGTACGCGTCCATCACCGCCTCGTCGTAAATGGACTTCCCGTTGCGGGTCAGCAGCTTGTACGGGTTCATTGCCACCAGTACTGCAGGGCGTGGTACCAACGAACGCTCTCGAGATCGACGGCGCCCACGCGAGCGATGGATAAGCCCAGCGTCACATTGGAGGAGCGTGGCCGAGGGGTGAGCATCCGCCGATGCCAAGCTAATCACCGCCCCTGACAGCCCCAGCTGCCGCGAGAAGGCGCACGCACCTGGCCCCGAGAACGTGTACATCTGGCCGTCGCTGACGAATCGCTGCTTGAGGGCGCCATGGACCTTCTCCTCGTTGATCTCATCCAGCAGCACCAGGTCGTCCAGGCCGCGCGCCGCGAGGTCAAACTCCATCTCGGGTCTAGCGCTGTGGCGTGCGAAGATCCGCTCTGGGTGCCTGCTGGATCACTGCTGCGGGTTGGGGAGTGCTGTGACACAACTCGCAAACGTATCGCAGCGAAATGCAGCTTATGCAAGGGAGGTGCGCAGATACTATGGCAACAGGCGCTGGATTATGCTGTGTATCAGGCATTGGGTGCCAACATTCGCCCTGCACGTGCGCGACTGCGAAGATTTCGCTGTTCTAGTCCTTGAACTATTTTACTTGACCTCGAGTAAAGAATTCGTCCTGCATCTCGCAGCCTACATGACGCGATGCACGTCGCGGTGACGGTCGAGTAAAGAGCTCGCCCCTTCCCAACACAGAAAGTATACAGTGAAGGCGGCGATACGAACATTCACATTGCTACCTGCTTCTCTAGTTCTCTGAGAAACCGCAGGCGATAAACTGCGGAGACGTGCGGCGCTTCGTTGCGGGCGCAGTCGTGACCACACGGCACTGAGGCTGCACAACTGTGCGGGTGCGGGGCCGGCTTAACTTGATCGTTGCTGGTCCAGCCCGGCGGGGAACTCCCATAGCCCTCCATTTACTGCCATGTCCTCCACGGCCGGCGCTGTCATTGGCGCGATCGTGGGTGTGGGTGCTCTCATCTTCCTGATAGTGGCGTTTTTCAAGTCGATTCTGACCGTGCGCGAGAAGGAGCAGGTCATTCTGGAGCGGTGCGGCCGTTTCAAAGCGGTGCTGACGCCGGGAATGCATTGTATTTTGCCGTTCATCGACCGGCCAAAGCGCTTTTCTGCTCGCTACTACCTGGAGACGCCCACCGGCGCAGTCCAGTTGGTGGAGAAGCTGAACCAAACGCGCGTGCTGACACAAGACGAAATCATGGACTTGCCAAAGCAAGCGTGCATCGTGAGTACACGCGCTTCGGCACGAGCCGCGACCGCAGTGGCTACGCTAAAAGCGCAGGCTTGCCCTTCCGGCTGTGGTCTCCGCAGTGTGCCTTCGGATGCTGCGCACCCGTTCCCGTCCCCCTCCACCGCTCCCCGCTGCCGCCGCTCTCTGCTCTGCTCCGCCCCCGCAGACCCGCGACAACGCGTCCATCTCCCTGGACGTGCTCCTGAGCTACAAGATCGTGAACCCGCGCCAGTGCCTGTACCACAGCCAGAACCTGCCGCTCATGATGAGCAAGGTGCTGCAGGCGCAGGTGCGCGCCGTGGCGGGGTCCCTGGACGTGGACTCCATCATTGAGGAGACGACCACCATGGACAGGGTGGCGGGGGAGCTCGGCGCGGTGGCGAGCCGCTGGGGCGTGTCAGGTGCGTGCGGGGGCGCGGGGCAGGCGGCGCGCGCGCGGGGATTGCTCACTCCTGACTTTCCCAAGCGCGTGCTGGGCGTCCACGAGGAACACACACCTCGCTGCCGTTCTGCGGCAGCTTGTCTGATTACGTCTGCCTCCGGGCCTGTGCCTCCCTCCCTCCCTCCCCCCGCTTGCTTCGTGCAGTCTCCTTCGTGCGCTTCCAGCGGGTGGACGCCGGCGGCCTGACGGACACCCTCGCCAAGCGCAAGAACGCTGAGCTGACGAACCAGAGCATCGTCATCTCGGCGCGGGCGCACAAGCAGAAGGCCGTCATTGAGAGCGAGGGCAACCGGGACCGGCTCATCCGAGAGGCGGAGGGCGAGGCGCAGCAGATCCGCTCCCGCGCGCGCGGCGAGGCGAAGGCCATCGTCAACACGGCGCAGGCGGAGGCGGAGTCCGTGCGCGAGGTGGCGCGCGCGATCCGCCGCACTGGCGAGAACCCCACGCGCTACCTGCTGGCGCTCAAGTACATCGACGCGCTGAAGGCGGTGCTGAGCCAGGCCAACACGCGCGTGCAGTTCATCCCCAGCAAGGCCGCCACCGTCATGAGCATGAGCTCCCTCGGCATCACGCCCAGCATACTCGCCAAGCAGGCGTGAGGAGACGCGGCAGCGGGCCGAAGCGGCTGCGTGTAAGCCATCGCAATCCGCGCCGAGTGAACATTTGTCGCTGCGGGGCGCACCCGGGGTTTTGGGACGGTCGCAAGTGCGGAGTGCCAGCCACTGGGGCGACGACGGCCGAGCGCTGGCGCGGCACGCAGGAGCGGGACTGGGCAATGATGCAGGAAGCGCATCCGCCTGGCTCCCGACAGGCCAATGAGCCTGGGATGCCTACGCTTTGTGGCGGCAGGTTAATCTGAGCCATGCCACCAAAACACTGGTCACCAGCACGGCCACGGTGCGTGTGGCGGGGACTCCGAGTCGCGACGTTGCGTTAGGGAGTTTCTTCCGGATCCGTCGAGACAGATCCCTTCTGACCGTCGCCCTCAGGGTCGAAGATGCACAGCATCGATATCCCGGACGCGAGGCATGCCCGGCAGAATACCTACTCGACGCTTCGCTAGTCAGCTCACCTGCTGGAAAAGGCCTTAAGCCTAGGCTGCACGATCTCACCGGTCTGGGGATCGTGTCCCGCTGATGTGGTCAACAGTCGAGTCGCGAAACGCGAACCGGACAATGAAACACAGAGCTCAACAGCTCCGCAGAGAGGGGCGCGATGGCTGCCTGCCATCACACTGTCGCGGCCACGGCCGGGCGCCATTCGCTGGACGGTGGCGCGGTCCCCGCAGGGCACGGGACTGCGGCGGGCAGCGGAGCGCTCTTCGGGCCCTCTGCGTCGGCCTCCACTCGCGCGGGCGGTGCACCAGCACGGGGCGACGGGCTGGAGCCGGGCATGCGCAGCAGCGGGCCTGACATTGCTGCCATCGTGCGGGCCCAGCTGCCCCGCGTCTTCCGAACAAGGATCTGGCAACCGATGAAGAATTGAGTGCGGCGCTGCCGGCCTGCTCACTTCTGCAGATCCGGTCGGATTGTGTCGCCTGCACCAAAAGACTGCGCCACAGTTCGCACGGGCTGCAGGCTGCGGGCCGCGGCCCGCGGCCCGCAGCAACCTGCGGTTCGCAGCGAAACTGTGGACAAGCCACAGCTCCGCACTGGACCTGCGCGCGGCAAGCGCTTGTGGAATGCGTGGCAAACTCTACAGGGTGATACGAGGAGCATTTCGGCACACCGTGTCTGTTTACGTTGGTGTTTAAGTGCGACGCCCGATCCCCGGGCGGGCCGCAGGTTTCAAAGCGAGTTGGTCAAGTTTTCTGCGGATCTTCGCCGCATACACGCAGCCATATCTTCGTGGGCGGGCCTAGCGGTATCGTCGATGGGGGCGGCCTCGCCGAACCAGGGTTTCGCTCACTCACAGCGTTGCCAGAGCACTGAAGGAAGGTGAAGAGCAGCCCGGCGGCCGTTGACCAGCGACGCCATACCGCAGCATGCTTGGCCCAGAAAACGATTCTGAGGATGATGCGCAGATCGTGACCTCGCGAGAGGGAAGAGCGAAGGCGCCACCCCCTCCCTCCGATGCTGAGCAAGTCCACCTGCACGTTGCGGAGCCTGACAGCGACGGGGAAGCTGCGGTCCCTGCCCCCGTCAAGCCAGAAGCTCCAAAGCGAAAGGCGCGGCTGTCTCTCGCGGCTGCGCCCGAGCAGCTGAGCGAGCGATCGGCTCATTGCTGCTCCGAGCAGAGCCTGCGATGGAGCCTCGCAGGATCGCTGTTGACGATTGCGGGCTTGCTCGGTTATATCGCTCTTGGCGGCCACCCCACACAACAAGCAGACCCGTCGATCGCGTTTCCGCTCGCTGCGAGCTCAACCCCGCCGCCAAACTCAGGCCCGGCTGCGGCTCACGACATCGATGCTGCCGCTTCCGCAAGCGAGGCGTCCCCTTCTGCGTCTGCCGCGGCCTCAGCGGACCCAACCGCTTCCCCGACTCTGGCAGTCTCTGCAACGATGTCTGTTGCCCCGGGGTCTGGCGTCGCGTCGGCTGCTTTCGATGAGCCCCTGACGCACAGCGCCGAGCGCTCTGTGCTGCACTGCACCGGCGACGGCAACATGCTGCGACGCAGCTGCATCGTGGAGAACGCGTGCCACAACGCGGCAGACAACCGCTGGTACCTGTACTCTGGGATTCCCGACCCTCAGGGGCGCCCGGACTGCGTTGACGGCGTGTGCAACGACAACCCGTGGCTGTACCTGCTGCCGCTGCCGTATGATGTCGGCCTGCTGAAGCCAAGGGTGGTCGCCGGCGCGCCACCGCCCGACCGCTCCGCTCCGCCGCCCAACGCCACTGCGGCCCCGACGGCCAACGCGACCGCTGCCGACGCGGCGCCAGCCCCAGCACCTGTGCCTGTCCCTGTCCACCCGCCCGCGCACTGGTACGGGGAGGACAGACCGGGGTTTCTGCAGTCCCGCCACTACCCCGAGAACTTCTTCCACAGCATCTGCGACGACTTCTACGGACTCTACTGGGGTCTGCGGCGTGCGCTGCAGCATCCCGCATACGCGCCCTCGTGCCCTGATGCATACGGGGGCAGCGGAGCGGTCCAGCCTGCGGTCGCGGCTGCGGGCGGGGACGGCATCGAGGTCATCAACGTGATTCAGGACGGCTGGCCCTTCGACCTGCCGTCCCAGCGCCTCGTGAAGCGCTTCCACCACGTGCAGTACAAGCGGCCAGCTGACCTGCACGCAGACACGGGCGCGGAGCTGGTGTGCTTCAAGCGCATCCTGATGGGCACGCCTGGCATCAGCGTGCACCGCAACGCAGCGTACTCGTACCACCCTGCGCGCTCGTGGCCGGATCCCATTAATAAGGCCACGCAGCGCGAAGACGAGCGCGCCTTTGCGCAGTTTTTCACGGCTCGGACGCTGGTGGAGGCAGGCGGCACCCTCTCCAACTACACCGCCCCGACCCGCGACACCATCGTGCTGCTGCAGCGGCCGCACACGCGCCACATCAACAACATGGACGAGCTGGTGGGCATCGTGGGAAGCTTGCGGGGCAACTTCAGCGTGGTGTCGGTGCAGTTTGAGGGCATGCCCGACGGCGAGGTCATGGCCCTCATGCAGCGCACAGTCATGCTCATCGCTGCGCACGGCGCGGGCCTCACAAACATGTGGTACATGCAGCCGAGCAGCGCAGTTGTTGAGATCGTACCGCCGGGGCAGCCCGAGACGCAGAATTTCTTTGGCGCGTTGGCGTACTCGCTGGGGCTGCGCCACCGCACCATGAACGGGTTGAGCAACGGCGGCTTCAACGAACCCCTCACAGTGCACGCGGCTGCTTTTCGCGGCTTCGTGGATATTTTACTGCAAGACTACGACGACCGACGACCGACTCGACGGCTGCTAGCGGCTGGCTGAGCGTGTCGGCGATCCGCTGCAGATGAGCTGCAGATAGGGCTGTGGGATCGAGTCGAAGTGCAGCTGCTGTGCTCAACTCAGGCGGCCTTGCAGTCCAGAGCTCCGGCATTGGGGGTGGCACTGCTTGTCGCGTGGGAATGACTTGATTGTGCGTTTTGTCATTGCTGCACAGATCCGCCACATTGCTTTCACAGCGTCCACACAGAGCCTCGGGCGCACGGAACCACGGAGCAACTAGCAAGAGAACGAACGCTTTCGCACGCTGCTTTGAAGCTAAGCTGCAGGAAGGCATATCATATTCATAAACATGCGGTGCGTGTCCACACAGGCGTGCATTCGCAGTCGGCACGTCCGCTCAGGCTGGAATTCCTTCGAAGCAAAGCAGTCACTCCGTGATTGCGCATTTTGTTTTGACTTCCGCCACAGGCGAATCGATTTCGGCGGTGCCGCAAACGCTCAATCATTCGTCATTACACCGATTTGATCACTTGCGGGAAACTGGTCATGATCGGAATCGATATCCGAGGCTGCATATGCGCATGCAAATGCGCAAAGCAACCGAGGCATGGCAGCTGCTCCACACAGCATCCGTTTCAAGGAGCATGCTTCAACAGTGAATCCCCGCAACCAGCCGAGGTGGTTGGTGATGGCGCCACATGAAATGTGCGCCTTTTGCCGTCTGGCCACTCGCAGCCGATTCGGCGCATGCACGAGGTCGACCGCTGCGGCTCGCCAGCCGGATTCCCGGTCGATGCTTGTCGCGGGTCGCCCGTTGCCGCCAGCGATGTTCCGAACGGGAACCGGCCAATGCCGGTGGTGTGCAGCACTGGGAACTGCCAGCCGACGCTTCACTGAGATATCCGGGGCACTCTGATGGGCCGGGACTTTGGCTGTCCGCCGTCGAGTGCTGGGAGCGACGCGGAAGCGCGAGGATTGCGGCACCTCGACGGATCTCCGTGGGTCTGAGAAATGGTGGCTCGGACACTGCGTTGGCATTATCCGCGTGTTAGTCGGCGAAGCCAGAGGCCCACCGTGTAACGGACTGGCCAGATGGTCCGCGACGCACAAGCGACCTCGGAATTGCCAGGCCGCGGCTGGCCACTCCATTTCCATGCGTTTGCACAAGGGACCCGCAGCAGTGAAGACGGGTCCTTTGCCGCACAGTGCTCATGCCCCACAACCACTATGCAAGGCAAAGTCGGCTAGTCCCCAGCAATAACCGAAACCGACTTGCAGGTGGCGGCCTCGAACTTTCTCCCCAGCTCGGCGAGTTCGGAACTGCGGTTAGTGCGAGGCCTGGCATACCACCGCTAACCCTCACGTGGCTATACTGGGGTCAACAGCCTCAACGACAAGACAAAGTCATCATGCCTGGCTGTTCGCGGCACTGGCCTGCGCCGTGCCGCACCCAGTCAACTCCGCCGCCCGCAGCCGTGCAATCGTACGCGCCCCGGCCGCTGCCAGCACTGCACCGCGTTCCGAAATGACAGCGGAGCCTCCCGATGGGACAAAAAACGCCACGGATCACTGACAAGCAGCTCATGCAGAGCTCATAGGCCCTGATGCACCTGCGCCGGCACTCTCCTCAGCGGGGGCCGCCCGCACATACAGCACGTTGTTACACCGGATCAGGATCTCGCCCAGGTTCCCCGCAAATTCCCCGTCGATAAACTCCTCGCTGTTAGCAAGCTGCAGGCGAGAAAAACGTGATGTCGAGGAAATGGGAAGGCTGAAGCTTCACGGCCGCGTGAACGACGCCCATCCGGTGACCGTGCTCTTGCCCGCACCAACCTGAAAGTTCATGTAAGCGTCAGTCGACACAAGCAGACCTGCAATGTATCGAGACATATTGACGCAGAATAACATGCCATGGCCTGCGAGTCCCGCCAACCATCCTGCCACCCGGCAACTCTGGACGTCGACACTTACCCTTGTACTCCATACCCCACTTGAGCTTGACAACAACAGCCTTTCCGACCAGGTCAGAGAGGAAGGGTTTTGGATTAACAACGCCAGCCAACGACATCCCGGGAATGCAAGGGTGAAGACAAGAGCGCTCAGTCGATACAACTGCGTCCAAAGTGTGCGATTTCGGCTCCCTGGCGCAATTCCCCAATGCAAAACTGTACGCCCGAGCAGAACAGCGCCGCAGGAAGTTCTCTGATACTCGTAATGCATGATAATGCGAACTTCACGGTATACGTCAAGAATTACATCGGTGTGCAGATGGAGAGACGTTGTGGTCTTCACGCAAAACGAAGGATGCAGAGTGGGGCGAAGGTCAGATAAGTCTGGGCACTGCGCACGGGCTTGCATTGCTGCCCTGACCGTTTTGATTAGTTGCCGCCATGAAGCGCCGAAGAGATGGCCGAACCGGCACGCAGCTGCGACCCATTGCGGCCGAATTCTCGTTGCTGACGTCCTGCGATGGATCCGCTCGCCTCTCCATTGGCGACACCGATGTACTTGTTGGAATTCAGGGCCCGCGTCCACCAAAAGCTGTCCGTTTCGAGGATGCCACCGGAGCACTCGTAGAGGTGTCGCTGTCATCCACATGCGGATTCCCAGGCAAGTGGTGCTCATCACGTGTTGCGTTGGGGGCGGGAGTCGACTGCGACCAGCTCGCTGATGTGCCTCCTGGCCTTTGTGTGCGCCATCAACTCTGACATTCATTTGCGCGGCGCCACTCTGCAGGCCCACGCGAAAAGGAGTTGGAGGCGTACATTCGTGATTTGTTTGCATTGGCCATTGCGCGCGCAGCCATCCCGCGCACCGTTGTCAGCATCATTGTGCAAATTCTGCACGACGGTGGTAGCTTGGAGGCCGCCGTTGTTAATTGCTGCAGTCTCGCCTTGGCGGATGCTGGTGTGCCCCTCGTAGGAATTGTCACAGCAGCCCAGGGATTGAGAATGCCGGCAGCGCGCTCGCCCAGTGCCACGGCGTCTTTGATGAGCGCGGGTTCAGCGACTAGCTCCCCGCCAACAGGGTCTGGTTTTGATCCTGCGGCGCCAGGGGCGTTGGAGGCTGTGTGGCTGGACCCCACGGCTGAGGAGGAGGCGGCAGGGGTTAACGGCGAGAGCGGCAGCGCCCTGCGGGTGATACAGGCCTGTTTATGGCGGGGAGACGCCCCGTCTGTGCTGTCGGCTCGCGCTGACGGCGTGTGCACAGCGGAGGAGCTCGCGTCCCACGCGCAGCTGCTGCGCAACGCGTGCGCCACCGTGCTGGCCTTCCACCGCATGGCCCTCGCCAAGAAGGTGGAGAGGGACAGCGTGTGCTTCCTGGGCGACTCCGCGGCCGTGGGCCTCGCTACCGCCGTCGCGACGATGAAGCCCAAGGGCGTGACCGCACCCGGGCCCGCAGCCGCGGGCGACTCCGCTGGTAGCGTGGCTGCGAGATAGCGCCTCGTGTCGCCAGTGCTTGCAGGCGGCCCACGTCATCCGCGACAGTTCGGGCCACCTGATCTTGGAATCATCTGGCATTGGGGTCTGCTCCACGCTGCGCCCTGCTTGCCGCTGGGTTTAGCTTGCCGCGCCTCGACCCGCTGAAGGTGCTCCCTTGCCGCCATTCCACACCCGGGGATGCTGCGCTGGATCCTCCGCGCAACGACGGTGGCGAGGTGAGCTGTGCGACAGGAACCTCAACTTAGCGGCCCGTGCGGGCGCGGTGCTCTGAGGGCCGCTGTATTCACACTGCCGACACCACAGCCACAGCCCGCTGGGCTCGCGGGTTCGGTGGTCTGCGGCGGAGGCATCTGTGCAAACGTCCACGCACGACCGCGGCGCTGCGCTGCCGGTGCTGTACTGTGCTCGAGAACGTTGACTTGACGAGCGGGGGCGGCACGCTACGCTGTGAAGATCGCATGCTTGCACCTCGCCTGATATCTGTCGGCGTCGACGAGGGCTCACGATTAAACACGCGTACGAGCGCTCTATTGCAAGATCATATCGATGACCAATTGATGCACGGATCCGGACACTTCGAAGTCGCGAATTCGACTCAACCCCAACGTCGGCTAGCGCTGCGCATGCATTCTCGTTTCCAATCGAGTCATTCTCAGAAAAACGTGCACGTGAATAACGTTGTCGATGACAGGTTGCGCGCGATGCCAGTATGTTGATGCAGTACTCATTGAACTTCAAACGGTCTCGGGGTGTGATCATGAGTGTGAGTGAGAGTGACATTGGGCGCATGCGCAGTGCGCGCGAGCGCTCGGATACACGGTGGAATGTTCCCGGGTGACAAGCGCTCCACATGTACAACAGCGATGCGGACAGGCGTGGAGGGGCACGGCGACAGCGCTGCCACGCTACACCACGCATGGTGAGGCGGCGCTGCTCACTGGCATTGAGATTGGGCGCTGCGCCTGACTGTGCGTCAATGCAGCCTCGTGCCCGCGGGAGAGGCAAAGGCTGCCGGAGATCGCGCAGCGCCGACGGCACAGCATGCCCCGCGGCAAGCCCATGCGGCGGGGGCGCAGGCTGGTGCCGCTGCCGTACACACACATTACGAGGCGTGCACAGGGAGGGCTGTCGCTGCAGGGCGAGGCAGGAAGCCAGCCACCTGCCGGCCCACGCGAGGGGACAGCGGCAGCGACTACGTCTCGCCCTCTGCGGGGGCGGGGTCGGCGGAGCTTTCGGCACGCTCCCGCGGGCTGCCCTGCGCAGGGCCGCCACTGCCGCCAGCTGCGGCCGCGACGGCACGAGCAGCTGACGCGGCGGCATGCGCATGGTACTGGTTCCAGGCGGGTGCTGCGGGGGCTGCAGGGGAGGGCACGGGCGCAGCGTGGCCCCCGTAGCTCGCCTGCTGCTGCTGCGCTGGGTAGTAAGAGCCGCCGCTGGGAGGGTAGTGGTCGTAGTGGGCTGGTGGGCCGGCGGGGTAGGCGTGCTGCTGCGCGCTGTAAGCAGCGTACTGGAAAGCGGGGTAGCTGGGGTCGCCCCCCGGCCCGTACGCGTAGCTGCCTGGGCCGTACCCGTGGCCTTCGCCTGCGTAGGCGGGGTAGGCAGGATACTGTGGGTACCCGCCGTAGCCCCCGTGCCACTGCTCTGCGCCGTACTCGAATCCTGCTGCCGGCGCGGACCCGCTGCCAGCGGCAGCAGCGACAACAGCAGCGGCGTAGTCTGAGCCTGCCGCGGCGATCGCAGCCAAGTGCGGGGACGGCGGCGCTGCCCCCTCCTGCGGCGGCGCGGCCATGGCTGCGAGCTGCTGCTGCACGTGCATGAGGGCGGCGAGGCGCGCCATGCCCGCCTGCCACTGCTGCTGCAGCGAGTTTTGCGCCGCCTCGGAGCGCGCGGCCAGCACGTGTGGGGGCAGCGCGCCCGCCGCCGCCGCCGCCGCAAGCGAGCTCTGCGCCTGCGCCTGCTGCGCGATGGAGGCGTGCGTGGCGCGCACCTGCTGCCCGAGCGCTGCGGCGGCCGCGTGCACGGCGGCGGAGTGCGAGGGGGCGGCGGGCGCTGCGGGCGGCGGCATGGCCAGCGGGGGCGGCAGGTGCGGCGCGGCGAGCTGCAGGTAGGGCGAGGCGCCCGAGGCGACGAGGGCTGCGGCGGTGGCTGCGGCAGCGAGCATCATCGGGGAGGGGGGCGCGCCGCTGCTGTGGCCGGAGCCGGGCGCGCTGCCGCCGCCGCCGCCAGCGCCCGGTGCGCCCACCGCCGCCAGCGCCTGCTGCACGCTGTCCAGCAGGCTGCTCATGCTGCTGGCGAAGCCGCCCGCAGCAGCAGCGTACGGGACCCCTCCTCCCCCTGCACTGCCGTAGTACTGCTGCTGCTGCTGCAGGTGCTGCTGATACGCGTCGTAGCCATACGGGTGCTGCTGCTGCTCCCACGCGCCAGCTGAAGCCTCCGCGGCACCGCTCGTGGGGTCCGCTGCGCCAGCCGCCGCTGCCGCCGCCACCGATGCAGGCGGGGGCAGCGCTGGCGGAGGCTGCAAGCGGCGCGGTGCGGCCCCCGCAGGCAGCGGTCTGGGCGCGGGGAGGCCGGGTGCGCCGTGGGCCGCAGCGTGGGGCGTGGGGGCGCCTGTGGGAGAGGGCAGGGGGCGGGAGGGGGTGGCCGCAGGGGAGAGGGCCGACCCCCCGCTGCCGCTGCCCCCCTCGCCGCTGCGGGCGCTGGCGGAGGTGGGAGAGGGGGAGGGGGAGGAGGGCCCGTGCCCCAGAGGCAGCCCCAGGGGGCTCACCGCGGGGCCTGCCCCGCCGCTGCGCGAGGTGGAGGAGCCGGTGGAGCTCCAGAAGGAGGCGGCCTCCCCGACCCCTCCGCCGACCCCTCCCTCGACCCCCGACCCCAGTGCGGCGCAGGCGCCGCCCTCCTCGCCCACGGGGTCCAGCGAGGCGGCGCTGGTGTCCAGGCGCAGGCGGGCGGCCACGGAGGCGCGGGCGCGCGGGGGGCTGGGGGGCGCCGCCTGCGGCCGGCCGCTGCCCGCACGCACAGCCGCCGCATAGCCGCCGCCGGCAGCGGGGCCCGCGGCGGCGGCAGTGGGCATCGCGAAGGGCACGAGGGAGACGGCTGAGGGGGGCGCGGAGGCAGCGTGGGCAGGGGGCGCGGCCACAGGAGCTGGGGGCGCGGCCAAAGCAACAGCCGAGGCGGGGTCGGG
>Ga0208629_100164_pt1 | contig 32706 bp, 20 predicted proteins | sample LakWasMet19_HOW5_2_FD_183865 | JGI IMG/M metagenome (GOLD analysis project Ga0208629, IMG submission 183865) | Freshwater sediment methanotrophic microbial communities from Lake Washington under simulated oxygen tension - Sediment Metagenome... | ecosystem: Environmental > Aquatic > Freshwater >... | reverse complement strand
CGAGAGGGACACGTAGGCGACGGGGGAGCCAGACAGGGCCGTGAGGGACAGATGCACGTGCGTGGCGCCGGAGGGCAGCTGGTAGCTGTAGTACGTCGTGGCGCCCGCAGCCACGGTGCCGGTGGTGGGCACCGCGTCCTGCAGCAGGCGGTTGCCCGTCACGGCAGCGACCCCGTAGACTGAGGAGGTGTTGGCCACGACCAGCACGGACACGGCGCAGGTGGCGCGGGCGGTCGCACCGCTGATGGGGCATGCAGCCAGCACCGCGGGGTCGTCGGCGCGGATGACCAGCGCCGTGTCGTCGCCGGCAGCGGTCAGGGCCAGGGACGAGTACTGGGCGGAGGCGGGGGAGACGGGGGTCGCGTCCCCGATGCGGGCGAACATGCGCACCCCGGGGGCTGACCCCGCGGGCGCAGCGGCGTTGTTGCGGTTGAGGTTGGTGAGGGGGCCGAGCGCCTGCAGGTACAGGGACAGGGAGGCCGCCGCCGTCGCCTGGCCGGGGGCGCGGATGGGAAGGCTGGCCGTGAAGTAGGCCGCATCGCCCGCCACGCCTGCGGCCAGGGAGGGCATCCCGTCGAGCAGCGCTGCGGGGGCGCCGGCACGCGTGCGCACCGTCACGGCGAACTGGGTGGGCGCGGTGGCGTCCGCGAGGGCGGAGGGGGTCACGCCCACCGTGTAGGTGCACGGGAAGTCGCACTGCAGCGTGTAGGCGTCGTTGGGGGTGATGACCAGGGCGGGGAAGCCGCCGCTGCCGCCGGCGGAGGAGAGGGCCCGGTACGCCGCGGTGGCGCGCGTGGGCGGCACGCTGCTGGGCACGGAGGCGATGCCCACGTACACGTCCACGGGGCCGGAGAGCGCTGCCGCGGAGATGACCAGCGCTGCCGTGGGCTCCACCTGCGTGTAGCGGAAGTAGGCGAAGGCGCCGGGGGCCACCTGCGCGACGAGGGGCAAGCCGTCCGTCAGCTGAGCGCCCGCAGAGGTGTGCGCCGTCAGCACGAAGCCGCTGTACTGGAAGGGGGCGGGCGAGGGGGCGGGCACGGGGGCGGAGGCGTTCACCCCCGCGCGTGCGGCGACCCCCGACACCACGGCCAGGCGGACGCGGCAGGGGCTGGGGCTCGATGCGCCGCCGCAGATGGAGGCGAGCATGGCCCCCGTGCGAGGGATGGACAGAACGGCGGACCCGTCCGCCACGCTGGCAGCGTAGTGGTACGCGGAGGGGCCGGGCACGGCGGCCTCGCCTGCGCGGTTGAGCAGCGCGAACACCTTCACGTTGCCGTAGAGCAGGCTCAGGTGGAAGGTGGCGAGGGACGCCTCGGAGGCGGGGATGGCCGCGGGCACGAAGGTGAAGTCGTACAGCTGCGCGGAGCCCTGCAGCACTGCGCTCTCCTGCGCCACGCCGTCGTAGAGCAGCGAGGAGACGGCCGCAGCGCCCACGCCGGGGCTGGCCGTGTCGATGGCAGCGATGGAGTACTGGCCGTAGTCCTGCGCGGAGACGCCCACGTAGTAGGCGCAGCCCGCCTGTGCGCCGCAGTAGCAGGGGTGGTCAGCCTGGAACGACAGACGGCCCACCAGCGGGTGCCCGCCAGCACCGGTGCGGGGCGTGAGGCCGGTGGGCCCGCCCGCAGCCGCCGCGCTGCCGGCGGGCTCCGTGAAGTCGGGGCTCGTGTAGGCGGCGCAGTAGGACGCGGGGGCGTCGGGGTGCGGCGTCGTGCTGCCGTAGGCGGAGGAAGCGACGTAGATGGCGGGGGTGCCGGCCAGGTTGGTGAGGGAGAAGGACACCTCGCCAGGCACGACAGACGCGGCACCGCCGGTGCTGCCGTTCGCCGGCGCGGGGGGCGTGTAGGTGAAGTACTGCGTGCTGCCAGCGATGCTCACCCCTGTCACCACGCTGCCTGACATGAGGGTGACGCGCCGCCCCTCGCCCACAACCAGCAGAGTGAAGCCCGCGGCCAGGCCAGAGGTGGTGACTGACAGCCGCACCGTGCACGTCTCGCCAGGCTGTCCCGTGCGCGGGCAGTTGGCGCGCACCGCGCTGTCTGTGGACGGCACGGTGATGGTCTCGGGGCCGATGCTATTGGTGCCCGTGTACTGGGCGTTGTCCGGGGACGGCGTGGGCCCGGAGGCGCCGAAGCTCAGATACACATCCGGGTTGCCGAAGGCCGGCAACACGGACACACGGAGCTTGGTGAAGGGAGCCACGTCAAGCTGCAGCGTGTGTGCGCGAAAAGCAAGAGCGCCAAACAATTGACTGGTTGAGCCGCTGCAAAGCCGAGCCGCGTCGCCGAATGACCACTCGGCTGCTTCGAACCGGAACACGCAGCGAGCGACTTACCCTGAACACTGCCGGCGCAACTGCAGTGGTGGTGCTCGTATACGGCACGCCCTCGACGAGACGGGTTTCATTCCCAGCGGACTGGAGCGCGCGCGCGGCGCCCACGTCACCGGCGGGATGTTCCAGCTTCTCCCAAAACGAGGCCACGGCATTCTCAGCCTGTAGTCCCTGCACAGGTGCGCCAACACAGAGGCGGTAGAACCCCCGATCAAAAAAACCGGAGTGAAGAGCGCGGAAGTGTGTCGACGTTGCAGCCCCCGCCCGTCAATCCAGCGATTGGTCATGCGAAAAGACCCGCCCATAATTTACCCGGCACCTACACGCACCTGAGACGCAGCTGCTACGGCGCCCAGCGTTGCTGCGAGCAGGGTGAGCCGCATTCCTATTCTAGCGCCCTGAGGCCGCTGCCGCAACCAGCACAACTGTCAGTAACGAGCTGGAACAACAGCAGGCGAAGCCAGCTGGCCAGCAAAGCGCTCTACCGCGCCTAAAATTACCGGGCGTGTGGTGAACATAGCGTTCCCCGCTTCGCTTGGTGAGGAGAATTCATCTGGAAAATCTTCATTGTCTGTCCCTCGTTGCAAAACGACGTTCACTTCCCCAACGCTCAAACTAATGCAAACACGAAACGCAGCGAGTGCTAGTTGCCGTTCGCAGTGGCTTGTCCGTTCACGACACATTCTGGCTCACACGGGAACGTGGCAGACAAGCGTGATAGCCAGCGTCAGCGCAACAACTGAACTCGCTCAACCGACGCGCTGTGTTCGCGATCGAAGTGAGGAGGGTCTGCCGTTCTCCAGCATGATGAGCGAGGGAGATGAGGCGGCACTTATCTCGGATGCACTTCGATCGCTTCTGGCTGCCTCGGCAGGCGATGTGCACCAGACCTTCGCAGCTCTTGACGCCGACAGCGATGGCCAGCTGAGATACGGCGAGCTGATGACGGGTCTGCAGCGCTTGGGCTATCGGCCAACACCCGAAGAGACGCGCACTTTGATCCAGTGCCTTGATGTCGATGGCAGCGGCACTGTATCAGTAGCAGAGCTGGCCTCATTCGCAGCAGGAGCCTCAGCTGAGCCGCTTTCAGGCCTGTCTCTGCTTCTCGCACGTGTACGAGGTGCCCTCATGGGTGGCGGCCCGGATGCGGTGCACAAGCTATTTGTGAGGCCTGGAGGCGGCCCGCCAGTGGCTGGCGAGTTGCCCCTGCACGAGCTCACCGAGCAGCTCGCTGACCTCGGCCTCGAGGGCGTGCGAGAGGAGGAGCTGCGTGGCCTACTGCGCTCCCACGGGGCCAGCAGCGACGCATACGTGACCGAGGCTGAACTGTCCGCCATCGTGGGTCAGTCCTCGTTCGCTGCAGCCGTGCGAGGCATTCTGACCCGAGGCGCTGCCCTGCTGAGGCGCCGCGGGCGCGGCTTGCGGGAGGCGCTGCTCGCTGCAGCTGGCAGATCCGGAGAACTGGCTGACGAGGAGGACGCTTCTGTTCCCCCTGGGGCGCTGCGGTCGGTCCTGGTTGACCAGCTGGGCTTCCCCCTGACCGGGGAGCAGCTCGCAGCCCTCCTCGCCTTCGCTGACCTCGACGGAAACGGACGCGCAGATGTTGCAGAGGTGCTGGCGCTGGCAGGCGAGGAGGGCGACGAGGAGAGTGGATTGCGGCAGGTGTCTCTGGGGGCGGGCATTGACACCGCGGCCGGTGGACTTGCCGCCGACTGGGGCGTCGCGTCAGGGAGCGAGTCTGAGAGGGGGGCTGCGGAGGTGGGTGCTGCGGAGGAGGGGGAGGAGGACCCCTTCCTGTATGAGGTGGTGGATGGGGAGGGGGGCGTCGATGAGGATGGCTCGATGCTGTCTGCAGCTGAGGTCTGGACCTCCGACGCAAGCTCGACGGCTCCCGTGCTCGCTCCCTACGAGCCGCAGGCCCTGCTTGCCTGGTACAGCCTCGACGCAGCTGCAGCTGCGGTTGCCTCCGCTGGAGCTGCGTGCGGCACCAATTATGCTGCAGCTGTGCAGGCGCGGCACGACGCGGTGGCCAGGGGCTCCTCGCGCTTGCCCTGCACCCTCTGGTCGGCCTGCATCGTGCCGGCCGTGTTTCGCGCCCTCGCAGCGGCTGGCAGGGTGCCCACGTCCCTCTCCGCAGCGGGTGTCCCCTCCACTGCCTCGTCGGGGGGCGGACCGCCTACGTGCATCATGGGCGAGCCGCGGGAGCTGCTACGATCTGCTGCTGCGGCAGCGCCAGCGCCGGGTGCCGCCACAGCCGCAGCAGCTGCCGCCGCCCCGCTCGGCCCCCTGGCGATGGATGCTCGCCGACTGGGCGCCGCTCTGGCTGTGCTCGGAGTGCCGCAGAGCGCTGCCGCGGCTGCCCTGCTCGCCCGCAGGCACGATCGGAGCGGAGCGGGCATGCTGGACGCACATGCCTTCGCTGCGGCCGTGGACGAGGTGGCGGTTGCAGCGTTCGACGCAGGCACCCTCGCGCTGCAGCCCCTTGCCGAGGCGCGCATTCGCACGGCGCTTCGGTCCGCCTCCGCGTGTGAGTCGGCAGCGCCACCCTCTGCTGGTGCGGGGCTGTTGGCGGCTGGGTCGCGGGCGACAGGCCCAGCGGCCTCCACCCGTGGCAGCGCGTGTGTGTCCCGCGCTGCCCTCGCCCTCGCTCTGCATGATTCGCTGCGGCTGGCGGGCCTGTCGCTGCTCGAGGCTGCTGCCGTGGCAGCGTTTGTGCCCGGCCCACACCAAGGGGCAGCCGCTGCGGCGATCGCGGCGTCGCTCGCGGCGGCAGCTGACACACACAGCGCTGCAGCCGATGGGTCGATTGTGGGTGTAGACTCTCCCGACGCGCCCGCCAGCCCTGCCAGGGCCGGTGCCGCCGGCGCGGGAGGTGGCGCTGCAGGCGCGGGCTGGAGCATGCGTCAGAGCAGCGTGAGCGTGGTCTCTGCCTTCCCCGTCGGCGCGGCACGGGGCAGGCCAGCCGCCGCAGCCGTGCCCACGCCCTCACGTAAGGGCGAGGCGGCTGCTGACGCGACGGCTCGCTCCCCCGCAGCCATTGGTGCGGAGGGAGGTGGTCGGGGTGCCGCTGCTGCCACGGCCTTATCCCCGCAGGACGCGAGCGAACTCGCAGGCACGCTGCTGCAGGCGCTGCAGGAGGCGTGCCCTTCTCCGGACGTGTCCGCTGATGGCGTCTGCGCGTGGCTGCGCTGCCTCGCGCTGTGCGGCGCCTGCATTGACGCCGTCACGACGGTGGGCGGGGCAGCCTCCCCCTCCAGCCCCTCTGGCGCCTCCTCCCTGGAGGTGCTTCGCTGCCCAGCATCGCTCCTGAGTTCCCCCGCAGGCAGGGCGCTGCTGCGGCACCAGCAGTGGTACACTGCCCTGCCCCCGCTGGTGCGGGGCGCGGCTCGCAAGCTGTGCAGCCTCACCCTGGCGCTGCCTGCGCCTGCTGTCTCATGCCTGCTCCTGCCGTCACAGCATGCGTCGCCTTCTGTGCAGCTTCTGTCGGCGCAGCCCGCGGCCTGTCTCGTTGCTGCGGCACCTTTGACCTCCCTCCTCGTCCACTCCCCGCGACTGCCCGTGTCCTTCCATCCCTCACGGCTCGCACCGCTGGCTGGCACGAGCGCTGCTGTGGGTGCCCTGGGCCCGTGGCTGCTGGATGCGGGGGTGGAGGCTGACCCAGGCAACCTGCGAGCCCTGGCGGAAGTGGCATCGGTCAGCGGCGGCGCCGCGTCCCCCTTTGCCGCCCCCGGGGTCCCGCCGTCCCCTCGGAGTGCCGCAGCGGCTGACGGCGGCCTCGGGGTCTCGCTTCGCTACGCATCGCTGCTGCGGGCCGGAGCTCCCCTCGCGGGCGCATCGGGGCGGGCGTCGCCCCTCTCTGGCGGTGGTGCGCGTGGCCGCTCCTCCAGCCCCAGCGGCGGCGCGGGCAGCAGCCCTCGAGCCGATGCGGCCGAGGCAACGCAGCTGCGGCCGATCGGGGCAGCTGCCAGCGATGCAGATGCGGTGTGGGCTGCGGAGGGGGCGCTTGCTCGCCCAGGCGGCCTGCTGAGCGTGGCCACTGCAGTTGCGAGCCTGAAAGGAGCGACAGGCGTCCCGCTGCCCGCAGACGATGCCCTTCGCTCGCTGGTGGTGGGGCGGCTCGCTCGCGTTGCCCTGGTGCAGGTGTGGCCGGCCAGCGAAGGCGGCGCAGGTGACGCCGCAGGCGCAGCAGGCACCCGCGCAGTGGGCACGCCGACAGCGACTCCCGCCGTTGCCGCTGATGCCGGGGGAGCGGACTCCAGCGCCTATGCCGCAGCCTACGCGGGTCGCATGCGCCTCCTGTCCAGCAGCGTGGCATGCCCTGCGGGCTGGGCAGCTGCTGCAGAGGAGGAATGGAACTTTGCTGCCCCAGGCGCCAGCGGGGCTGCGGACTCACCTCGCCCCGGCTCTGCCTCTCCGGCGTCGCGATCAGCGACAGCAACGCTGAAGCCGTCGAGGCTGGCGCTGCGCTGCGATGCCCCGCGCCTACAGGGGGCCGCAGGTGCCTGCCGTGCCCCCGCCGGGGCCTCCTGGGCCGCATCTCCCTTCGCATCCGTCTATCTGCTGGTGGAGCTCAATGTAGTGCTCGCACACCCGGCGCTGGGTGCTGCCCTGGCTGCTGGCAGCGCCAGCGCTACAGCCCATGTGGCGGCTGCCTCCGCCTCCGCGGCTGCTGTGCTGCAGCCGCTGCTTCCCGGGACAGGGGCAGCGGTGCCCGCTGCCTCCGGCGCGCTGCCTGGCGATTCGTATGGCGCCGCCGCAGGGTTCGGTGGCGATGTCGCCGGGCTGCCCCCGGTGGAGGAAGTCACGTGTGCATGGGGGCTGGTGCCGCTGCCGCAGCTGCTGGAGGCGAGTGCCGGCGCGGGCAGCTCCGCCCCTATGCGGGTGCGCCTGACCGGGGGCAGCCCTGGGGCGCCCTGCGACATAACCCCGGGTGACATCTACCAGAGGCGCACCCAGTGGCGGTCGCTCGCCAAGGCCTTCGCTGCCCCCAGGAGCTGCCCCGAGCTGTCCCTCTCGGTGAAGCCCCTGTCAGCACTCGGGCCCGCCGACAGGCAGGCGCTAGGCAGCCTCCCCCTCACCGCACTGATCCCCTACCGGCAGGTGCGGCTGGTGGCAGCGCTGCGGCGGCTGCTGGCACGCTCCCTGCTAGGCAGACCCCTTCCGTCGCATCTGCCTACGGCGGCCCACCGCGGCCGCGACTGGGCTCCTGCGCTTGCACTGCGCTTGCTGAGCGATGTCCCAGCGGCAGCGCCGAACGCGGCGTCAGCGCTTGGCAGCTCCGCTGCTGTGCTGGCTGCAGCGGTGGACGCGGAAGCAGGCGGCGGCGCCGCCCCAGCCCTCAAAGCTGGCACAGAGTCAACCCTTGCTGACATGCTGACCCGTTGCCTGCCTGCCGTCGCCCACTCGGGCCTTGGCCTGGGCGTCGCTGGCGACGCTGCAGGGTCGGGAACAGGGGGTGCCTCCGGGTCCTCCCACGCCATGGGGCTTGGGGCAGGTCGCGGTTCGCTCTCTCTGCTGACGGCAGCCACGAGCGCTCCTGCTTTGAGCCTCAGCGGAGTCGGAGCGGTCGACGCTGCCGCTGCAGTCGCAAGCGCTCTGCCGCAGGTGCTCACTCGCTGGGCGCATACGGGATCTGCCGCGGATGGAGCGAAGGTGCAGCCTGCGAACCCGGCGGCTGTGCTGTTGGCGCCGGACATGCTTTACGCCCCGATGGGGGGCCCACAGGAGACCGTTTTCTGAGGGGCGCCGGTTGGCACCGTCACGCTGACCTTCGAAGTCTCTGTCCTGGCTGGCCGGCGGGGTCTCTGAATTATTCGCTTGCATCGATATCACTCGAGCTTGGGTCCCGCCGCACTTCCGTCCCGGGATCATCGATTCGTGATCGATCAATCGACATCACGACGCAGCTAGAGCTCGGAAGCAGATACAGTTGATCGAAAGATTGTGCGGCAGATGAATTGCACGATGGAGTACTGCGCACATCCTGGGCCCAGCACTGACGTGTTTCATACGGCTGAAGTGCACGCTCGCGACTGAACGCTGAAGTTGAACGGCGACGCGATGGGTGGCCACTTGCGCTGACGGAAGTGTCAACCGCAGTCACCTAGCATGCTCGCGGCGCACCCTCAACCAGCGTCAAGCTCCGGGTGAAAGTTTTCAAATACAGCAACGAGCGCCTCTGAATCGCCGACCAGCTGTCCGCCAGCAGGGAACGCCAGAAAGCACCCTTGTGCAGGCGCACACCGTTTGACCAGGGCGCTGGGGCCCCCTCGCGCTCGGCCTCACGAGTACACGGACTTGGACGGCTCTGCGGGCCACTTGCGCTGGGCGAGGGAGATGAGTCGCTTCAGGATGGTCACGTACTTGCGGCTCTCTTCGTTGTGCATCACGTGCGCCTGACGGCCCTCGTACACCTTCTCGCGAGCAGCGCGCTCGTGCAGACCGACTGCGGTCACACCGATGGGCCACGCTGCGTTGCCGATGGCGAGCCGCACGTAAGCGTCCCCAGCCACGGCATACTCGCGGTCCTCGCAGTGCCCCACGATCTCCACCACCAGCTTGAGAATGTCCGCGGGCACAGACTTGGAGCGGAGGCGCCGCAACAGCGGCCGTACGTACTGCGTGCTCTGCTGCCACAGCGACGCCTCCTCGCGACCGCGAGCACTCGTCGCCTCGGCTGCGCTGCGGGTGGCCAGCTCGTCCTCCCACTCATTCAGCATCCCGCGGATCCACTTGTATGCATATTTGTGCTGGTTCGCATGCGCGTTGCCGGGCACGGGGCGGTATCGCGTGGCATCCGCCGCCTTTGTGCGAGATTCGCTGCGGTCCTTGCTCTGCTTGCTGCCAGTGCTTCTTGCATCATCGTCGTCGCCGCGGTCGCGGCTGGCATCCATGGCTGAACCAGCCTCAGCAGCGCCTGCGGCTGAGCCAGCACCAGAAACCGCCTCGTGTGCCCCTCCAGGGACGGACGAGGTCTCGAAAACTCTCCCCGCGGTTGTGGCGGGAGCGGCGCTGCGGTCGGCTTCATCGTCCTCCAACCGGCGGCGCTTGGCGGGCGGCAGAGAGCTCGCCGCGCTGGGCTCCCCAAGAGCTCCGTGTTCCAGACCGATTGCGGAATCTTCGGCAGCAGTGCCGCCGATGCGCCCTCCCGTCACAGCTTCTCCGTTGCTACTGCTCGACACACCGCTCACGAGCGCTCCGCGAAGCCGGTGTTCGTGCGCGTGCAGTCGTCTGAGTCGCTGAGCCGGCGCCTCGCCAAAAAGCATCACCGGGAGCCCATAGCTGCGGAGGCGAGATTCCACCTCTTGGTCGCTCGGAGCGACCGAGGCAGTCCCACCTGTGGTCGCAACGGATGATCGCGCACCCAACAGATCGGGGGCGACCGCCAGATCGGGGGCGGTGCTCTTTCCGACGTCGCCCCGACGCACATACTTTTTGATGCCATCACCTGCGCCAGCAGATCCGCCCTCAGTCAGTTTTTTTGCAGCCTCGACCTGCTCCCGCTTGCGCTTCAGCTCATCCTGCAAACCTCCCCAGCTGCTCATGGCGACAATTGACCAAGTTCTGCTAGATCGATTGCTACGCCAATCCTGTCTAACCACCGTTCATTAATGCCATGCTCAACCCATCGCCGCTTCAGCACAGCAACGCATTGGCAAATATTCGTGCAAACGAATTCTTATCCACAGACCGACAGTCGTGTCGTCTCTCAGCTGAGCCACGCCTTCCTCCTCGCCGCGTTTGGAGAAGAATGCGCTCTCGGCTTGCTGCCCTCGCGCCTGCATCGCCCGCAGACCACGCGCTCCGTTCTGCCTTCTCTTCGGTCGGTGTTCAGCCCACCACTCGCCAGCCAGTCCCTGAGGAAGAAGCAGTTCCTACCGGGCAGAGGCGGCAATCATGCCGAAGAACAAGGGCAAGGGCGGCAAGAACCGTCGCAGGGGTAAAAATGAGGGCGAGGAGAAGCGCGAACTGATCACGAAGGAGGAGGAGCAAGGTGTGGCGAGAAAACTCTTTCGGCAGACCGCTTCTGCCGTGGCATGCAGCTCGCCGTTGCGCGTTGCGCGGCTGCTTGGACGCCGTGCTAGGAACGCCCATGCGTTTGCCTCCAACCCAATGCCTGACGCGGTGCAGAGTATGCGAAGGTCACAAAGATGCTCGGGCAGGGCCGATTGGAGGCTTACTGCATGGATGGCAAGAACAGGCAGTGCCACATTCGCGGCAAGATGAGGAAGAAGGTGGGTGGCCGCTGCACTTTGTTTTGCTCGGGTCTCAGACGACCATTGTCGCAGAGTGCGCTTCAACGTGCACTTCTTTCGCGTGCGAGGGCTTCGGCGTGCAGGTGTGGGTGGCCGTCGGCGACATCGTGCTGGTGTCCCTTCGCGAGTACCAGGACGAGAAGGGCGACGTGATCCTCAAGTACACGGCCGACGAGGCGCGTGAGCTCAAGGCGATCGGGGAGATCCCCGAGCACATCACGATCTCAGACATCACCGTCGGGCCCGCCACCGGGGCGGAGGAGGGCGGCTTCGAGTTCGGCGAGGATAGCGGCAGCGAGAGCGAGGGCGGCGAGGTGGACGTCGACGCCATCTGAGGTTGCCCACTGCGCTTTCGAGCGACCGACTTGATCGCATGTTTCCTGCTGTAGTGTCGCGACGACTCTGCGAACCCTACGCTGCTAGGGTTTGCTTCTGACGCTGCCGCTGCCGGCGCAGCGCCCACCCCACGTGTCCGCTTGCAAGCTGGTGAAATCGCAGGGCTTTGAACGCGTTCGGACATGCTGCGGCCGGAGGGCGTCGCCTTTGCCGCATCCGCGATTGACAGCTTTCGACGCATCCCTGTCAGTCCCGCTTTCCAGGAGGTTTACCGAGTGAACCTGCCCCCACCACTGGCCGCAGTACGCTTCCGTGCTGTTGTGACCGGCGACGCTTCAAGTTCGTGCGTGCTTACAGCAGTGCTGCGCAGTACGTGCACCGGCTGCGCCCTTTCCCACGATCCTGGAGCCGAATTATCCCAAGGTCGTGTCAGACGGTGCTTGTCGCGCGACAGTGGCGTGGTAGCGGCGGCTGATAGCGTGCGGGGCCGGGATTCGTCATTGCGCTGTTCTCGATAGCAAATGGATCATGATCAAATCACGCAAAACAATGGCCAGCGGGTCGCCGCGTAATGGATCGCAAAGCAGTCCTCTGCATTCGAATAATTCGCATCCTAAGCAAGCTTGCGAACGGTGTGCATCACACACTGCCAAGAATGGAAGGTGATGAGATATATTCTCACGATGGGCCGCAGATTCGTCGTAAAATTGCCGCATATATCCAAGCGTCGTGATCAGCCGCGGCGCGTCAATCCTGCTGCTCCTGCAGCAGCGACGCGGCAGCCTCTTCGAGTGCCCCCCACCTGCCGCCCTCATCTTCCCACTCCGCGCGAAAGACGCCGCAGGCAGCCAGCGCTGTTGTGTGGCGCCGAACCATCGCGCCAGGCAGAAGACGGAACCTGGCCGTTGCTGCCGCCGCCACTGGCTCGTGGTATGCTCGCACCAAGTGCAGCGGCGGGCCCACAGTAGACCACTCGACCGACACGGTGAGCCTGCGATCCGGCCCCCAGCGCCGTAGAGACCTCTCGAGCGCTGCCTCCAGGTGCGGGGGCAGGTGATCGCTGCCTGTCCGTCCCTCTCGTGCTTCCTCATAGCCCGCCCCCTCGCCCTCGTCGCTGTCGTAGTCTGCGTCCGTGGGGCGTAGCTCAGAGCCCCTGAGTCGGACTGACTCGGCAATATCACTCGCTGTTGTGATCGTTCCAGTGCCCGCAGCTGGCGACTGAATCCCAGTAGATCCTGCAATCGCCGCGCCGGTCGCCGTGTCCAGCTGTACTGTTGCAGCGACCGTTCGCCGGCACAGCAGTACAGCTCGCTGTCCTGGTTTTGCCGGGGGTGCCGCGCCACCTGAAACGTGCAGTTCCGAGGCTTCGATCAGGGATGCTGCTAGGGCGGCCTGAGCGTGACCAGAGACGGAGCCGCCCTCGCCTGGCGAGCAGTAGTGAAACTCGAGCGCATCGGCCGTTGCTGCCGGGAGCGACACCCACACCTCCTCTGTCCACACCAGCGTGTCACCTGTCACCACATCGGGACACAGGGCACCGCTGGTCAACGAGGCGGCGGCGGCGCCTGCGGGAGTGCATCCCGCTTCGACACCGTCGGCCCGCGCTGTCTCAACGGCATCCACATCCAAGCGCCCTGTGGCCAGCACCCGCTCCATTGGCCGGCGCAGATGCAGACACGGCACTTGAACGGGGAACTGCTCACTGGCCCGGTCAGCTGAAAATGTGCCTAATGATACCGCGGCCGAGCCAACGCTGGCACCCAAGCCGGCTGGGCGAGGGGTCAGCACTTGCGTCTCAGCGGAGGCTGGGCTGCACAGGCCGGTAGGTCCCACGGCCACCACACGGAAGCGGTACACTGTACCACCAGCCAGGCCTGGGATCAGCGCATATGTGTGTTGGCCGCTGTAAACTGTAGTCCACGACTCCCCGCCATCCGCTGACCGCCCTCCGCTGCCGCTGCGCGCAAGTTGCTGCGGCGCTGCAGTCGAGGCTCGCCTCGACGAGCCTGGCCCAGGAGCTGCGGCTGTGATGGCTGGCATGTGGCGGAGCGCTGCCTCGGCTGCCGTCCTTGTCGCAGTCCCGCGAGAGGCAACGCTGCCCGAGTCAGCTCGCAGCTGCGAGATGGAACCCACTTTGCGCATCTGCAGACGGAAAGAGGCGGCCCCACCCTCTGCCGCGTACCATCGCAACGCGGCACTACGGCATGTTGTAGCGATGGGCACAGGTGCGAAGGGCGCAAGTGGGCGGGTAACCACGGGTAGAGGCGCTGAGGGCGGGGACGCCGCCTGCCGCGTCAGCGCTGTTACCCTCACTCGCAGGGTGCTGTTGGGGCACAGGTCGTCAAGCCGCAGCACGCACTCGGGGACAGTGCCGTGCAAGCGCCACTGCCTGTTGCGTGCACCCCCTGCATCCCCCTCCTCCAGCGCAGTCTCGACCAGGTAAAGCAGCGGGCTGGGAACGCCCTCTCCCACTCCGCCGACGCCTCTCCACCACTGCTGCAGGGCGGTAAAGGTAACCTGTCCCTGTTGGAGCGGAACGGCCGCCGCAGACCCTGAGCGGCCGGCCGCTGAGGCAAAGTCGTTTGAGGTATGCAGCAGGCCAGCGAGGGCTCCCTCCCACCTGACCCTCTCGGCTGTCGGAGCGGACACCCCAAGCAGCGCTTCAGCGAGCGAGGGTGGGGCCACCCCACCACGGCTGGGCGCCTGATCAATAGCACGGGATCCCCCTCCGACGGCGGTAGGTGCGTCGTCGTCGTCGCGAGGGATTTCGCCTAAGTATTCCGCAGCCAATCGGGCTGCGGAGTCGCCTGCGGATTCGCCCATGACTCCTGCATCCGCGAGCAGCCCCCGCAGCTGGAACACATCCATTGCATCCGCACGGAGGAGCTGCCCTGCAGACGAAGCTGGCAGACGACCGCCAAATACACCAGCAGCCCCTGCATCGCTAGCTGCGCCTGCGGAGCATGCAGTAGCAGCCTCCATCATCGACAGCGCTCCCACGCAGCGGTCCCACAGGCGACGGAGGCTAAACCACTGCTCGGGGGATCCTGCCACGGTCAGCGATGCAGCCGCACCTGCACCTGCACCAGCCTTTCTGCCCTGCAGCTGTTGCAACGCCACCGCCACACGCGGGTCAGCGACAGAGGCCCCATCAGTGGTCGACGCCGCCGCAGCGTCTGTGGCACCGGCAGAGGAGGCAGCCGGTGGTGGGGCGTAGCTCCAGGTGAGGGAGGCGCAGGTGAGGCCGGGGATGCGAGGCAGGCTCGAGATGCCGGTGCCGGCGGAAGCAGTAGCAGCGGCACCAGTCCCGGTGCTGTCGAGCAGCGGGCCTGCCCCTCGTGGCGCAGCCTGCACCCGTAGCCGCTGCACCCCTGGCAGGGCGGTGACGTGTGCGGCGGCAAAGCTGAGCTGGCTCGGAATGCCTTCCCTGTTGACCGCCTGCACGCGAAAGAGGTACGGGCAGCCAGAGGACAGCCCGCTGACGGTGGCAAAGCAGCGCACTCCAGAAGCCACCTCCTGCCACACCTGCTCCGCCCCGGCCGCAGCCCCGTCTGACCGTGCTCCTGAGGCTTCGGGGGCGGTGTACTTGTCGCTGGAGCAGCGCAGCAGAACGAAGCGGGTGTCGACAGCGGATGGCATAACAACCTCCCCACCTGCAGGGGTGCCACTATCCTTCATCGGGCCCTCAACACGGGGGGACAGCGGGCGGCGCGATGCTCTCAACATCGTCAACAAATCGTGACCCCGCGATCCAACAGTGAGCTGGCTGCGGCCCCCTCCCCCAGCGTAGGGCACAAGCCGGGCGGCATCGGCAGCAAACAGCGACAACAGCTCACCAAGGGAGAGGAGGCGGGGGGAGTCGCCTGGCCTCCCTTCACGCCCCTCGCTCGCCCTCTTGTGCATGCTCAGAAGCACCTCCATCACGGAGCGAGGGACGGGTTGTGGCGCAGCGGCGCCCGCACTCGGATGGGGGTGGGGTCTCCACTCTCCTGCCCCTGACCAATGCGCCGGGGCTGCCAGCGAGCGGGAGCAGAAGGCGTAAGCGCCCCACTCCTTGCAGATGCAGCGCTGCAGCACCGACAGGTCGGCTGCGTACGCAGGCATGCTGGCCCTGCTCGTAGCAGCCTCGGAGCCATCGGCCGCTTCCCCCGCTCCCGCTGGCGTGCGGCCCTCGGGTACCTGCAGCTCGGCTGTCTGCGCAACGGCGAGGTGGAACAGACGCAGCAGGCGGAGCAATCCAGCGCGGCGACACACCGCGGGTGCCCAGCAAAGCCGCACACTGCCCACCGCAGCAGCGGGTCGGGAGGCACCTGCCAGCTCTGCAGCGTCAGCCGTGTCGAGCAGCGAGGGGAGCGTGAGAGAAGGGTGGGCCAGCAGCGGCGGAGCGGGCGGCGTGGGCGCTGTAGTGGCCACCACGAAGGCGTAAGAGCTGGCCCCGGCGCGGCTGAAAGCGCGCAGGCGGTAGCAGTACGACGTGTTTGGAGCCAGGCCTACGATCCGAATGCAGCCGCGCATGCGGTGCCGGTCTGCAGGGGGGTGGTGGCTGGCGAAAGTGTCTGTGTACGGAGAAGCAGCAGGGGGCACTGCAGCGGCAGACCCCAGGCCCTGAGCAGCGGCGGACAGCGGAATGTAGGCGGAGGCTGGCGGGGAGGACAGGATGTGCAGGGGTTCCGGTGGATCCGTCACCACCTGTGTCCACACCCCGGTAATCTGGTCAGCGCCCCCGGACACCCCGCAGGTCTCGAGCACGCACATGTACGGGGGCTGCCCCGCACCCCTGTCCCTCCCCTCGTCTCCCACCCACCACTGCAGCACCACTTCGGCCCCCACCCCTGTCCCGCCCAGAGCAAGGACGGGGCAGCCCTCAGGCACAGCGACACCCACAGAGCCGCGGTAGCCCAGGCGAGCAGCAGCCACGACCTCGGCTGCACCGAAGACGAAGGTGGGGGGCGCCTCCAAGTGGGGCGCCCGCTGCAGGTTGGGCGTGGCGGGCGGGTGCTCCATCGCCGCCTGGGCTGCCTTCGCCTGCCTCTCCCGCGCCTCCGCAGCGAACGCCTGCAGCAGCTGGATCGCACGCTTCCTGTGAGCACGGTCGCCTCGGGCAGGCGGCGGGTCCAGTCGGCTCCACAGCTGCGAGCACTGCCGTCGCGTGAACAGCTCGCCGCGGCAGGCCCACTCTGCCCACGCATCGAAGAGCGAGCTGCCGTGGATCGCCTTGCATGCGAACCCGACGTGGCGCCACAGCTCCCTATCAGCCTCGCCCGCCACTGGCCCGGCAGCCGACGCTGCTGCTGTCCCTTCGCCCGCCTTTGCCGACCCCTCGCCGTCCAGAAGGGAGGGGAAGGTGAGCACAGCGAGGCAGTCCTCTGCTGCCGCCAGATCCTCCTTCTCAGCCGTCCAGCGGGAGAAGGCCGCCCTGTCCCCCTCCACGTCCCGACCCCGGTGGCCTGAGGCGGAGCGGGAGCGAGGGGCCGCCGCAGCCACCACTGGCCCACGGCCGCTGGAGCTGCCGCGGCTGAAGTCCATGCGAGGCAGGCGCCCGCCTGCGCTGCCGGCTCGCACCTCAGGCCTGCCGCGCGCCTCGCCGCTGCCACCTGCACCACCCTTCTCACCCCTGCGCTGCAGCCACATCTCGTGATTCTGCTGCGCCTCGGATCGCTTCTCTGCAGCCTGCTTCGCCGCGTCAGCTGCGGCTTGGCCCTCAAGCTTGTGCCTCCGATCTCGCAGATACCCTAGCCCTGCTCGCGCACACAGCCGCCGCCCAGCTGCAAGCCCGCCGGCTGAAACCGCGGCAGAAAACTGGCCAGTTGCGTCCGCTTCTACAGCCCGCCACACAGCCTTGCATGCGGAGTCGAACAGCCGGTTGCGCAGCAAAGAGTCGGTGTGCGGGGTCGGGCCCGAGGCGGCAGTCCCGGCAGCCGCAAGGCCCGCGCCCGCCGCAGCAGCAGAGCTCCACCGCACCGCGCGCAACACTTTGCCATCCCCGTCATCTTCCATGCCGGCGCGCTCCGCGGCCGTAAACCGAAGCAGCATGTCCGCAGGCACTGACAGCTTATCGAACGCGAAGTGGCGTCTGCTGTAACGGCGGAACAGCTTGAACGCGGCGTCGCCGGGCTTAGCGCCCGGCGTCACTGATGAAGCATCTACACTTGGGCGAGCGGAGGTTGGCGGGAGCGCAGTTGCGACGCCTGAAAGCCCCTCAGCCGTCCTGGCCGATGCTTGAAGCCCGACGAAGGCCAGAGCCGTCGCGAGCCGGCGCCATGCATCGTGGCTGTCCGCATCGCTGCTCAAGCTTTCCAAAAGCGCGCCAGCGCGGTCCAAGGTGTCAACCCTGCTGGCCCATGCAGCGAAAGCAACTTGAGCAGCCTGCCAAGCTAAGCGACGTCGCTGCGAGGTTTGGTATCGTAGTTGAGCGGCTTTCGCGGCCTCCTCTCCGATGCGTGCATCCTTTTCCGCGGTCCATTCATCGAAGCTTTTAGCTTCCGCCCGCTCAAACAGCGCCATCACCCTGTGTGGCACGCCGGCTCCAGGGGAAAGGGAATGGACTCAGTAACGGAGCGCTAAGTTTCTGTTGAAGCCCCAAACATGTCAAGTTGACTGGAACTCGTTGGAAATTATGGAGAACCAACGAGCGGAAACGCACCGCTCAACCCAGGGTGCAACTGCAAAACCGCGTCTCCTCACTCCTTTCAGGTTCGGATGCTCGGGGTGTCTGTCATCCCAACTTGAAATCTCAGTGCCCGTGTTGAAGCACACGGTGGCGGCGCAGCCTTCAAGCACGGGCATCGCTCGGCACGCTCTACTTTGTGGCTTGTCTCCGGTCTTTTTAGCCAGGCGTTTTCGTCTGCACCGCTTAAACTCATTCGCGTTCTGAGAAGCGACGCAGAACTTCCTTCCCGCCCGCACACTCCGCGCACAAGGCAAGCGTCGCGCGTGACGACACCCGACAAGCACGATGGCTACCCCGACCCCAGAGCTGGCGACCAAGCTGCAAGACCGCCACGGGAAGGCATTCGTAGATCCCCGAGCGGATAAGCCTGGGCTGCTGCCGCCTCCCCGCCCTGCCCACGAGGCCTTCTTCCCCGCGGCAGCGGAGGCAGCAGTAAAAAGCAGTTATGTGCCCCTACCGAGTGGACCGCGCGCTCTCGGGCAGGCCCCGAAGCAACAGGGTCCCGTCACAGACGTGACCGCACCCGTTGCGGTCGACCTGCAACCGGCTTCGGCTGGGGCGGGTGGCGCTGCAGGCAACAAGGAGGGACCGTCGCCTGTGTGGGTGGACGCGCTGCACGTGCTGAAGTTGGAGCAATACGAGACTGGCCTGTTCTCTGTGCTCTCCTCCTACCAGCCCGCCGCCATCGCGAGTGTGTCTGGGGCGACCTCGTGCATTATCGCCAACGAGGCAGTGGCCAAGGCCTTCGGTGTCCCCGCGGGCACGGCGTTGCTTCGGCTGGCTGCGCCGCCAAAGGGATCGCCCACGGGTGCAGCGGAGGCAGCGTCCACGCCCCTCGTTGTAACATTAGCCGCCTTGAAGCCCGCCACATCCATCCGCTGCCGAGCCACCCCGGGCCTGCTGTCGCTCGCCTCCACTGGCCGCACCGCCTTGGCTGTGGCGCTGGGGGAGGGTGCCGCAACCACGAGCGTGGAGTCCGCGGCGTCTGCCGCCTCCCCAGCCTCGGGTGGCCTCCGCATGGAGGATCTGCCCAGGCTCACACCCGCTGACTTCGCGCTGCAGTGGGGCGCACCCACGCCCGACTCAGAGCCGCTGACCACTCTGTCGGCGGAGGCGGCGCGAGAGGCAGAGAAGGCTGCGCGGCTGGCGCAGGTGGCAGCGGAAGAGGAGCGGTTGCGACAGGAGGCAGCGGTCGCCGCCACCCTCGCTGCAACGGTGAGTGCTGCCACACACCAGATTGGGGTTGCAGTCCGTCACCACGCAGTTGGGGTTGCGTTCGCAGGGCGGTTCCGCTGAGCCTCATGTGCGCATACCGGCTCACATACATCCCCACCGGCTGCCGTCGACTGATCGTGCGCTGCTTGTTCGCGTTGTATAACCGTTGCCTGCACTGTCTTGTCTCCGTTGGGTTTGCAGCGCGGAGAGGCAGGCGTCTTCAGCGGCGATGTGTTCAAGATGCGTCGAGAGCTATTCCAGAGGGGTGAGGGCGCGGCAGCTGCCAACGGTGCCACGGGGCGGCCGAGTATCGGGGGTGGCGCAGGGGCAGCGCGGCCAGCTGCAGCGAGTCCAGGCCCCGTGAGTCGTACCGAGGGTTCTGTTGGCACGCCTGTCGTTGCTGGGGACGCCGCTGCTCCGGCTGCTGATGCGGCAGTCCCAACGCCGAGCGTCGGCGTGGTGTCATCACTCCTTTCGCTGGTGGGCTTGGGTTCAGCGGGTGGCCACGAACAAGCGACCACCGGGCCTGCGACCGATGCGTCGAAGCCGGCTTGAGCCAGGTCGACATGGGCGCGGAGCCATTTTCTCACGCAGTTCGGCATTGGGCGGGGGAAAGCGAACAGCATTGAAATCGTGTCAGCGTCTGCAGAAACAGTGGAGAGAACCACTGTAGCACGTTCGAGCAGCCCGCGCGAGCAAGCCAGCGTCCTTTTGAGTGGCCACCGCTCACAGGCGGGTCAGTGATGGGCCGTCAACGAGTCGGCCGCCGACTGTCGGCCGCTCAGCTTCCGAAATACTGCACAGTGCGACGCCCAGCTGCTATTGCTGAATGCGCTCAACGTAACACAGCTGGACCGTTGTGGTCAGCGTCTCGATCGAGATCGTCCTCGTTTTCTGCGTTCCCAATTTTGTCTCATAATCCGTCTTGCCATCCGCGGTTTCGTTTCCTCCCTCGCCGATGTGGGCACCTCGTCAGCGTTGCTATTGCCGGGAGGCTGAAGCCCTCCTTACGTTTGTGTGTTTCTTGTGCCTCGGCCGCCGAGGGCGAGTGCGACGGTTGCGGTCCGAACGTCCCGCCAGCCACGAACAGGGACGTTGGGTGTCGCTGCTGTCTGACTAACGGGAGCGCAATCTTGCCATGGCGTCCTCCGGCGCGCCGTCCAGTTCTGCAGCAGACACATTGGTGTCGCTAGCCTGGGCGCAGGCTGCAGCAAAGACCGTCAAAGACAACTTGGCCTACGATGCAAACCTGCCGGAGCTGGGCAAACTGGTTGCTCGCACGCGGGAGCCGCACTCGTACACATACCGGCCATACACGGACGAAGAACTCGCCCCAGGAGGTCGCCCCGTGTTGTGGCGGCAACAAGTGTTTAGCTTGGGCTTCCATCGGGCGCCCCCGCAACGGGTGCGCGAGCTGGCCGGCGAGGAGGGCATGGCCAGTCTGCGGGGCCTATGGCCGGAAATCCACCGTGCCTGGGCTTCTGTGGATGACCGTTTAGTAATCTGGAACTACGAGGCAGCCGAGGAGGGCGCTGCAGGCGGCGAGGACGGGGACTGGGAGGAGATTGCTGATCTGGGACATCCGATCACGGCTGTTGGCCTCGTGGTCCCCCGCCCTGACTTTTTCATTCCTGCAATCAAGGTAAGAGACTCGACTCAAAGGAGGCCCGAAATATGATCTGCGATGGATGGTGCTTGTGTGATGTCACCGTGTTGGCAGCCGCTGGCGGCGCAAGCTATGACACGCGCGCTGCTCGGCAGCCCTGTGGACAGGCGAGCGTTTAAAGCTGGCTGCTGTTTCTGGGCGCCCTCCTCAGCCTATAGGATGTGGTGTCTCCGACGCATGCGCTCTCGCGTGCTCCTTCTGCTGCTGGACGTACCGGGCATGCTGAGCGCGGAGGCTGCGCAGCCAGCGAGGCAAGGGACCGGTGCCCACCCCGGAGTGCGCACTTCAAGTCCAGCCTGCGGCCCAAAGCGACGAGCGGATGCAGAGCGGCGGCATCGGCAGCTCCGAGGGTTTCTTCCATTGTGCCTCTGTTGCCGGCCTTGCCATGCCGCTGCCCTCGTGTTTTGCTCCCTGCCGCCTGCCCCCTGCGCCTCGCCCCCGCCTGCCAGCCTACCGCAACGCGCCTCCCTTCTCCCCTCCCTCGCCCTGCCCTGTCCCGCCCTCCCTTGCCTCTGCAGTACCTGCTCGTGGTGGCCACCTCCGCAGCGCTGCACCTATACGCGCTCTCCTTCGACGGCGACAGCGTGCACGGCCGCATGCACGTGCACGAGACCTACTACACGCTGCCCACCGACGGCGTGGTGCTGCAGCGGGTGGTCGGCACGGCTGAGGGGCGCATCTTCTGCTGCGGGCGGGACGGCGCCCTGCACGAGGTCTGCTACTACGACTACGCGGCTGCGGGGGGCGGCGCGGCAGGCGGCGCGGTGGCGGTGTTGCAGAGCGCTGCAGCCAAGGTGGGCGGCTGGATCGGGGAGGGTCTCGGCATCGGGCGAGGGGTCCCGCTGCTGGCGGGGCCGGCGAGCAAGCGGGCTCGGCGTGTTGTGCAGACCGGGGATGCGGGCAGCGGGGCGGGGTGGCTCGGCAGCGTGCTCTCTGGTCTGCTGCGGCTGGCTGGCTCCTCCCTCTTCACGGCCACGCCCTGGGAGCTCGTGGACGCTGCGGTGGACCACGACAGGCGCCTGCTGTACACGCTGGGCAGCGACGGGTCGCTGCGCTGCTACTGGCTGGGCCCCGATCCCTCGCGGCTGCTGACCCAGGGCGGGGCAGGGGCTGCGGGGGGTGCGCTGGCCGCTGCTGCGGCGGCTGCGGCCGGAGGGGCTGCCGGTGGCTACGGCTCCCCTCTGCCCGATCCCGTTGTCTGTCTGGACGTGGAGGCTGCATGCAGGTCCTTCTGCGCTCCAGGCGCCGGCGCCGCCACCCCGCACGACCAACCGAGGCCCTCCGCGGCCAAGTTCAGGCCAGGCCTGGCAGCTGCCGCCGCAGAGGCGGCAGCTGCAGGCGGCAGCGGCGCGGGGGCGGCCCCTGGCGCAGGCCTGCCCTCCGCCGCAGCGGGCGGCGCCGCGTCCGTGCTGGGCGCAGCGTGGCCCGTGGCCTCTCTGCACATCGTAGCCCCCTGCGACTCCCTCCACGTGCACCTGGTCACCACCTCCCTCTCAGGGGTGCGCACCTACTGGAGCACCCTCTCGCCGCAGCGGTTCAGGGAGCGCACGGCAGCAGGGCTCGGCTTCGCAGGGGGGCTGCCCGGCGCCTTCGCCCCGGTCCCTGTCGGGGCGTGGGGCGCCCCCCGGGAGCGGGCGGGCTCTGACGGGGTGCCCGGGGGCGAGGGCTCCTCGCTCACCGTGGTGCACATCGCGCTGCCGCCCCCCGCTGCGGCACGCGCTGAGTACTGTGCGGGCGCGTATGCGGAGGAGGGGGGCGGGGCAGGGGGGCGGCAGGCTGGCTTCGCCCCAGCTCTGGAGGCGCCCTCCGCCTCCTCCCTGCGAGGGGTCGTGGCGTCGCATGTGGCGGGGGGCGTCACACTCGTCGCCACGGCTGCCGGCGTTGCTGCGGGTGGCGGGGGCGGGGGCAGCTGCCGCCTCGTGGCCCTCTGCCACGACCCGCTGCTGCACGGGCGGGCTGCGGCCTCCCGCAGCGACGACTCGACCCTCCGGGAGAGCGTGCAGGAGGTGGCCGCACCCGCTGCTGCTGCTGGGGGCGCAGGCCTGGGCTGGGGCATGGTCCATGCGATCGGGGAGGAACCGGCCTGCCCCTCCCTCTACAGGGACGCCCCCTTCACGCAGGCGGGCGCGCTCGCCCTGCCGCAGCGGGACACGTGCCTGGTGCCGGGGCCCGTAGACGCCTTTGCCGTGCGCTGCGGCAAGCGGGCCGAGGAGCTGCCCTCCCCGCAGGCGGTGCGCGGGCTGCCGGTGCGCACCGCGGGAGGAGCCGCGCACGCTGGCCTGGGCGAGGCGCCCACCGCTGCAGACGTGGCGGAGGCGCTGGTGGTGGAGGCTGCGGGGGCGGGGGGCGCAGACCCCCTCTCCAACGCGGGGGCGGCCCCGCGCCACCACCAGGTGATGCGTCGCAGGCTGTGGGGGGTCGCTGGGCCGGGCTGCAGCGCCCCGCAGGCCCCTGTGCCCGACGTGTCCCTGGAGCTGCCCGATCCCGCGGCAGAGGCCTCCTCCATGCGCGTCTTCGTCGTGCTGACGGACAGCGGGGTGGTCAAGCTGGCACGCAGGCGCTTCATCGACCAGGTGGCGGGCCTGCTGCGGGTGGTGCAGCCCCTGCGCGAGGACGCATCCACCGCTGCAGCGGCGGCAGCGGCGGCTGCCACGGCGGGGGGAGCGGGCCGCACCTGGCAGGGCGGCAGCGCCAGCGGCGGCGCCTCCCTCGCGGGCACGGCGCGGCAGAGCGGCGTGTTTGGGGCGTCCGCTGCTGCCGCCGCTGCGGGCGGGCTGCGTGGCGGCCCCTCCCTGGCGGTGCAGGCCTACGCCTTCCTGGCGCAGCAGTGCGTGCCCGAGGACCTGGGGCAGGCGCTGGTGGCGCTGGCGTGCGGGGCGCGGGAGGTAGGAGGGGCGGGCGAGGGGGGCGCGGTGGGTGCCCGCGCGACCCGCAGCAGCGCAGGGGGCCGCAGCGGCTTCCGGGCAGGGGGCGCTGCCTTCTCCCCGCCCTCCTCCCTCCCCTCCTCGGCGGCTGCGGCTGCGGTGGGCTCCGGCGGCGCGGCGCTGCGGCCGGACAGCCTGCCTCGGCGCGCCCTGGACACGCTCTCGCAGCTGGAGGGGCGGCCAAAGTGGCGCTCCGCTGCCCCGCACCTGCAGGGCTGGCCCGCGAGCGACCTCGAGTTCAGCCTGCGGGTGGGCAGCCTGCTGCTCTACACGGCGCGCCTGCTGCGCCCCTTCGCCACGCAGCCTGCGCTCGCCTGGGCGCCGCAGGAGCCGCAGGTGGACATGCGGGGGGCGCCCTCCCCCCTCGCCGCCCCCCGTCTGCGCATGCTGCCTCGCTGCTCCCGCGGCGAGGCGGCTGCCCTGCAGCAGCAGCTGCGCTCCCTCGCCGAGCTGCTGCGCCGCCTCTTCCCCTTCGTCTCGCAGCCGGATGAGCAGCACCTGCAGCGGGCCCTCAGCCTGGGCATGCCTGCGCTGCCCTCGCGGGGAGGGGCGGGCGGCCAGGGGGCACGCGGCGAGGCGGGGGCGGGCGCTGGGGGCAGCAGCGAGGGAGACCGCCAGTCCCGCGCCAACGGGCTTGAGATCATGTATGTGGTGGGGCTGGCCCGCCTGGTGGAGCGGGCTGCGGAGGCTGCCTCCCTGCTGGCTGAGGTGGCGGACGCGGGCTGCGGAGGCATCACCGCGTGCGACGACGCTGCCAGGGGCGCGGACCAGGCCACGCGGGACCTGCTCTCGCTGCCCGACAGGTGCGGCCTGCTGGCGCTGGCGGTGGAGGGCGGGCCGGCCCTGGAGGCCGCCCTCGCGGCTGCGGCAGCCATCGACACCAGCACCCCTGCGGGGCAGGCGCAGCTGCGGGCGGAGGCGGCGGCGCCCACGCGGGATCTGCTGCGGGACAGCCCGGGGCGGCGCGTGGCCCAGGAGCTGCTGCCCCGCATGCTGGCGGCGCTGCAGGCCCTGCCCGCGACACTGCTGCCCGCGGCCTCGCCACCGGGCGCTGGCGGCCTGGCCTGGACGGCTCGCTCCGGCCTCGCAGCCACTGCCTCCTCCTCCTCATTCGCGGCGGGGCTGGGCGCGGCTGGCCCCGCAGCAGCAGCGGGTGCGGGCGGGGCAGCGGTGGCCCTCGCCTCGCGGCTGCGTGAGGTGTGCCCCGCCTACTTCTCCGCAGCGCAGCGCCACCTGCTCGAGGCGGAGGCGAGGGCGCGCGCTGCTGCGGAGGCGGCCTCCCCCGCGGAGCGAGCAGCGCACCTCGACGCGAGCAAGCGGGCTGCCGCTGCTGCCGTGAGCTCGCAGGACGGCGCCTCCCTCGCCTCCTCGCTGCCGGGCATCGTCGCCCTCTCGCTCGCCTACGCTCGCATCGGGGACCTCAGGGGCGCAGCAGCCATAGTCGTGGTGGCGGCGACGCACCTGGCGGCGTCGGCAGCGTCGGGTGCCGCCGGCTCCCCCGCAGCGTCGCTCCCCGCGGACTACGCTGCGGTGGCGGGCGCGGTGGACGTGGAGGGGGCGATGAGGGGCTTCGGGGCGGCGCTGGCCAAGGCCACAGCTGGGGCGGGCAGGGGCCTCGGCCTGGCTGCGCTGCGGCAGGATGCGGACGTGCAGGCAGCGCTGGCGCCGGTGCTGGCCACGCCCTCCGCCACGGCGCAGCGTGTGCAGCTGTATGCGCTGCTGCTGGCGCTGCTGCAGGCGTGCAGGGCGGGGACGGTGGAGGGGGGCCGCCCTGCGTCCTCTGCCGCTGCCGCAGCTGCCTCCGCCCCGTCGTCTGCTGCTTTCGCTGACCTGTACGCTGACCTGTGCCGCGTGCCCGATGCGCTGCTGCACGACACCTTGTTCCGGTGGCTGCAGCGGGAGGGCGAGGCGGGGCTGCTGCTCGCCTCGCCCTCGCCGCACCTGCAGGGCTTCCTGGAGGGGCGGGCAGGGGACGAGGCCCTGCTGGTGCGGTACCTCACGCGGCAGGGGCAGGCGGGCAGGGCGGCGCGACGGCTCGCAGGGCTCGCCCTCTCGCGCGAGCCTGGCCCCTCCGTCGCCCAGCGCGTGGACTGGCTGGAGCAGGCGGCGCAGCTGGCCGCGCTGCCTCGCTCCTCGCAGGGCGGGGAGGCGGTCAGCGAGGGCGAGAGGCAGCGCTGGGGCGGCCAGGCCCTTGTGCTGCGGGCGCAGCTGCGCCTGCTGCAGGCGGTGCGGGCCAGCGAGGCCGCCTGCGGCGCGGGCTCCCCGCCCCAGCAGCAGTGGTCTGCCATGGCCGCTGCGCTGGACGCGGGGGGCGTCTTCCCCCTGCATGAGCTGCTAGCCTACGCGCAGGCTGCGGGCATGGTGGAGCAACAGCTGCTGATCATCAGTGAGTCACGCACGCCACGGGGCGAGGTAGGCTGCTGCACTGCTCTACTCCACTCCACTCACCCACACCACCACTGCCGTCGCCCCCCTGCCCCGCATCCTCTTTGCAAAGTTGTGGTGCTGCGCGTGAGTGCCCCCCTCCCCTCCCCTCCCCCGCCCCCCTTGCAGACGAGGGCGACCGCAGCGAGCAGCTGCTGCGCCGGGTGCAGCAGCTGTGGGAGCAGCTGGTTGCAGACACGGTGGCGGCGGTGGCGGCCGGCAGCGTGCCCCCGATTGCGGGCTCGCGGGTGGGGCTGCCGACGGAGGGAGAGGGCGAGGGGCGGGGCCCAGCCTCCCAGCTGCAGGCTGTGGAGGCAGCGGTCACCGCGGTGGGGCGGCAGCTGTGGGCTAGCGCTCGCCCTGCTGCGGCTGGGGCCGGGGCCGCTGCGGCTGAGCCTTTCGCGTTCCCGCTCGCCTGGCTGGTGCAGCTGCTGGAGCTACAGCTGGCAGCGGAGGCGGAGGAGGAAGGCGGCAGCGAGCCTGCAGCGGGCGCTGGTTGGCTGTCTGTGCGTTGCCTCTCTGCCATCGGCGTGCCCTGGACTGCCCGCTACGTCGCCTACACTCGCTTGCTGGACCACGCCATGTGAGTGGCGGGGCTGCCCCGTGCGATTCGGGCGTAGCTTCATTCCCGGCTTTGCACGTCAACCTGCTGTCTCTATTTTTATTGGCCTCTCGTATCTCCGGCCTTCCCTCCCACCTTGTCTGCAGCGCTGCCCGCCACTCCGGCCAAGCAGCCCACCTCTGCGCAGCCGTCTGCGAGCTGGGCGAGGCGTGGCTCACAGTGGCCCTGACAGCTGGGGACCCCGCGGAAGCCTCCGCTTTCTTGCAGGCGGCCCCCTCCCTTGCTCACAAGTTGCAGGGTGCGGAAAGCCAGCTGCTGCTGCTCGCGACCCGCGGCGGCGCAGCCGCCCCCACGACCCTCACAGATCGGCTCGCTGCCCTGAGGGAGCGGGTGGCGGTGGCGGCCCGCAGGCTTCAGGGCGGCGTCTCGTTTTAGACGCTGGGCCAGAGTTCGCCTCATGCAATTCTAAGGACGTTCTCGTCAACCGTCACGTTGGTTCTGCGGAGCCGGGCTGCAGCTGGTTTGGAGCGCCCCAAGACAGGGCGCCGGTCGGGTCAACATGGTCGCGTTTTAGATTAATATCGCCGCATATACTGCTTGTCGCAGTGATGGTAATCGGGGCAATGCAAAGTGTGTAGCGCTGTAGATACGATGCTGCTTTTTCAATCTAATGGCGAATGAAAGCTTCGGAGAACGAAATGGGTGCTGCATTGGCTGACGCACTCACCCAGCTGTGCCGCTACACCGGCTGTTACGGCCAGTATGCTTGTTGGGCTTCTGGGAGAGAGCACGCCCTTGTGTCGACCAGCAGCACGTTTGATCGAAGTCTCCGCACTCTCCGCAATACGTGCTCAGCTTCGAATCGAAGCCTTCGATTGCGATGTCGGGCCTGTCGCGACTTCTCGATTCCCCGACAGGGAAGGGCTTGGTAGGCGTAGCTGCCGTAGCTGCTGCGGGCGGCAGCGCGCTCCTTCTGTGGCGATACGTCCGCAAGCAGCCCCATCGCCTGTCCGCCGCCGCCCCAACAGGGGATGACGTCGTGAGCACTACCAGTAGCGGACACGACGGACGTGTTTATGAAACTGACAAGGCGGTTCAAGAGTACTTGCTGTTCCATTTCGGGGCAGACCGGGACATTCTCCCATACGGATCGGACATTGCTCCCACGTCGGCACTGCATTTTGCCGAGAGGTTAGTGTTCTGTTGTCTCTTGAGCATTGCAGGCGCTCCCACTGCTCGGGGTGCACATTCCCTTCTTTCACCTGCGTGACCTGCGTGCTGCAGAACTGCCGATCGCGCCATGGAGCTGTGGTTCCGCGAGGCTGGCGCCGGAGCGCCTGCACCGCGGGCGTTCGATGTCGGTTGTGCTGTGGGCGGCTCAGCATTCGCCCTCTCCGCCCAATGTGCTTCGGTGCTAGGTCAGTGCGCGCCTCCGTCATGCGCCTCGCTATCTCGGTGCGAGACCTGGTGCAGATGTGCCTCACACTACGCAACCGCGCTTTTGAGGAACTTGCAGGCCTCGACTTTTCCCACCGCTTCGTGGAGACGGCCGAGCAGCTCAGGCGCGGGGCCAGTTTGCCGTATCGGTTCACGGTTGAAGGCGACATCACCGCGTCGGCGACAGCTACGGCTCCCGCCGAGGCGAAGTGCTCGCGTATCCGCTTCGTGCAAGGCGATGCGTGCAACCTTCCGTCCGCCGAGGATCTGGGCGGCCCTTTCCACATCGTCCACGCAGCAAATCTGCTGTGTCGCCTGCCTGATCCCATGTGGGTTGCTGTCATCCGCTGAAGTGGTGTTGCCGCTTTGGAGTGACCGTGGTCACCCACAACGACAATGCGTCAACTCAGCTTTATCGTGGTTCCGAATTGACTGTGCAGGCGCTTTTTGTCACGGCTCCCAGCCCTGACCACAGCTGACGCACTCGTCGTGTTCATTTCGCCATTCTCGTGGCTTCCTCAATACACGCCCAAGGACAAGTGGCTGGGTGGCACCGTCTCTGCTGGTAGTGCAGTGCACTCACGCGACACGCTCGTATCCGTGATGGCGGATTTGGGTTTCAAGGTGAGGCAGTGTGTTGTATACACGATCGCATGGCCTTGAACGCCGGACCCTGGATTCATGGATGCATGTCGTTCCTTCACGTGCTTTTGCAGCTTGTGCACGAAGAAGACACCCCGTTCCTCATTCGGGATCATTCGGGAACACGCCCGCAAATTTCAGTGGGGCTGCTCGCGGTTGACCGCATTCAAGCGCGGTTTGACATCGCCGGGGCTTGCGGATCAAAAGGACGTTGTCTAGCCCGTAAGGTGGACTCCAGAGCTGCCGTAGTGGATTTGCGATCCTCTTGAATTTGCCTGAGTGACGTCGTCGAATTGCGATGTGCTGATGATGCACAGGCCACCGCTTGAGCAGCAAGCCCACAGGGCGGATTGACCACACCGTGCCATGTCTGAAGCCTCCAACCCGCGTGTTGTCAACCGAGACGCTGTTTGTTGGCTATGATCAGTCATTCAAATGTGAAATACGAGGCATCGTGGCTGCCGTGAGGAAGCGATTTCATGCGCTGCTGTTGCGCGACCGCACTGTCCTTTCTTTGGGCAGCACGAGCAACGAAGAATGTGCGTCGTCGTTGCGTGTCCAAGCACATGGAAACTGTCCCGCAGAACTTAGTCAACCATGTGAAAATGAATGGTTGAATGAATGGCATCATTAGTACGCGCTACTGTTGAGATTTCAGAAGCAATCGCGATCGATGCAAGTGACACGCTGAGTGCCAGCTGGACACAGGCAGCTGCATCGTGGACGGGGTCACCAAGCACCGCATGCTAGCCGACGGCAGCATTGATGTCCACATCAGGAGGAGGGGCACGCCTCAGACTTCCTGGCTTCCGAGCCGGAGGGATACAATACAATACAAGAAATTCAAGTTCACATGATCGCACCACTGAAACGGCAGGTATACACCGGGGCCCCTTGCGGGGGCCAGAAAGACTTGTCACTTAACATCCACAGTCAGCAGAGCATGGACTACACACATCGGGCGGCAAAGGGGGACGTGGCCAGCGCCGCGATACCCGTCAGCATTTCTGCGACTTACAATCCAACAAATTCAAGTGATCGCACCACCAAATGGCAGGAACAGGATAACTGCAATCGGATGGGATTGCCGGCACCTTGGCGGGCGGTCAGCGCAGCGCCTGCCTCTGTCGACCGTGCATTAAGTTTTCAAGCTGCAATAGGCAAAGGCATGGCTGCGGCCAGCATCTTGAAATTGCTGCGCACGCTTCCTTTGCGGTTGCTCGGTAAATCAGCTGAATTGTAAAGACAGCTTCGAAAAATCAGCAGAATTGTCAGCAACCTTGTGGAGGACATAAAGACAAGATGGCCTCGAAAACAACGCATGCACGCTCTGCTCACTCGAGGCAGTCGAATCGCAGGCAATGGGGTCGCCTTGTGACGCATCGATGTGTTATAACGCCGAGCCGTAATGTCGCTGTAGGAATTCCAGGATCAAGCACGCAATCAAAGCAATGTACAACAACAACTGTACATGGAGTCATAGTTTCAAGGCATAGCGGCGAAGATCACCATCGTATTGCTGCGAGCTGTCGCGAAACGTGATCGCTGCCGTGATTCCAAAGCGTGAAAGTTGGGTCGTCATCGCATCGACAGCACCGGCGGCAAACATTGCATCGTAGCGCAGGCTTGCTATTTTCAAATGCCACCTGATCAGCACTTCGAATCTACTCCGGATGCGCATCTTGTAGAATGGCTTTTTTGTCAACCGCGATGTTGAGCAGGAGCATGGTTGGTGTGGGCCACTTGTTGGACGTGATGAGCTCGACGCAGATGCGCTGCATGCTGCGCGACGGGGACCTGTGCGCCGCTGGCGTCGAGTATCTGTCCGCCCTTCTGCTGCAGCCACAACCCTGTGCAGCGGGCAGCTCCGTGGGCGCGGCAGCGAAGGGCACAGCCGCGCTGTCAAGCGATACTGCTGTGCCTGCGAAAACAGAGAAACCTGAAACAGTATTTTTTTCGAAGCAGCGCTTGCCAATCGAATAGCATTTCAAGAGCCGGTGAGTGTTCAACGCAAAAGCTGCTCGGACCACGATGGCGCGCTTTGCTGCGGTTGGTTATCCAACGGTCTGGCGGATGCGCAACTTGGAATGAGATGACTAAAATGAACCGGAGGAGTTTTTTCGATGCAAGTCATGGATTTTCCACATTCCACAAATTACATTGCTGTCAACTGAAGGACTTCACAGCATGACGAGAACTCGAGCAATGCCCATTCCTTCGAGGGAACACAAAAACACGCCACAGCACACATCCAAGACTCGTCCCACTCGAGCACGCTTCAAGTGTCTCGGGGGCCAGACATCCGCGCTGTGATGGATGCCAACTCCGCAGACAGGTCGTCCGCGAGCCTGCAAGGACGAAAATGCGGATTGTGGCGTTGCAGGTTGAGCTATTGTGAAGCGTCCCGCATATGTGCAGCGGAGCGAGAACTCACCGCATCCAATACAGGGTTTCGTCCGATGGCGGCCCCTCTTGGTGCTGCAAACGAATGAGTCAGGAACACACTTGGGTTCTCCGTTCGCCAGATGTACTTTCGCCGCCGCACGCACCACCTGCGACTCACCTGTATTTGCAGAAGTCGTTCTCGGGACTCGTGCTCTGCAACAAGATGTGGGCAAGAGGTTCGCGAGGAGGCTGGAGGAATTCCAAGGCAGTCGGTCGCTCGTGGTCGACCGTTTGCCGCGTCATTCCAGAGTTGCTGTCTTACCAGTGCGAACATGCTGTGCAGCGACGAGCAACTCCTCGCGCTCCTTCAGGAGCTGCAACAGGATGCGATCCTTCGCAGCCACGAGGTCCAGTAGCGCGGTGTGCTTGCTGCACACTTCAAGGCGCTCGATGGTCTCGCGAGGAAAGTCATCAGCGCGAATATCCACCTGCAGGTGAGAAAGCAGGATGAGCAACCACCCCGTTGCGTCACGTGATGTGTCCGGCGGGACTCGGTCAGGATGCACCCAGTTGCGAGCTAACTCACCACTGTCTTCACCGGTTTGGCGACGAGACGGTCTGCTTCGGCGCACAAGTCCGGATACGTGCGCATGAACTGAAGGCTGCGCGTGTGCTCATCCGCGATACCACTATCGTGCGGTTGAAAGGTTCGTAACGACGCGTAAAATCGGTCGATGGCAGTCATGTCGGTGCGCAATGCGTCGAGATCCGCCTGCAGGGACGACAGCTTTGCTGATTCGACAGCTCTGAGTCGATGCAGCACGCTCTCGGTGTCAGCTAGGGTTTCTTTCTCAATTGCCGCCCTGCACGCGACAACCTCGGCGGCGCGCGACTCGACAGCCGAAGCCTGCAAGTGTCACGTGGCATTCGTTCAAACAACAGATGAATCGGATTCACCAGCTGGCTGCGGTTTCTGTGCAGCATGCGGACGGTCGAGACTCACCTGGTGGGACAAGAGCTCACGCTTGCCGAGAAGCGAGGCAGCTACAGAAGACAGAGCTGCGACTCGGGTTTGGTACGCCTGGGCGATAGCCGCTCCGCCAAGAATAGTGTTCGGCGGAGCGTCTGGAGCTCGGGCTCCGTACACTGTCGCTGACGCCATGGCCCGTTCAAACTCATCACGCCTCAGGTATCCCTTCCCGCCGTCATCAAACCTGTTTGGAAAAAAAGAGAGGATTGTCGCATATGAGCACTCAGTCGAGCCTCGATTGAGTGTCGTGAGCCCTGCCGCAGCGCTCACCGCTCAAAAAGCTCGACCGCGCCGCTGGAGCCAGTCGTTGGAAAACCTCGGCTGAACGGAGCCGATGCAGTGGTCACACTTCTGCACAATCACTTGAAGTATCCGAGTGCGTTAAAACGTCCCGGCCGGCGGAACCGCTCGCCAACGGCATCAAACGGCTGAATCACGCACTCCGGAGCTGCTGCCGATGCCTTCGCAGACTTGGGGGCACGCTTTTTCTCTTTCTCGGAATTGGTCTTCGCGGATTTTTTCGGTTTCACGCCAGCGCTCTTGGCAACTTTCGTCGCGGCTGTGGGTTCTGACTTCTCCATTGATATCGGTCGCGGTCCGTGGCGGCCGCAAGTTTGTCGAGCTCAAAAAAGCCGGGTCAATGAGGCGATGTTAAAGGGGATATGGTAGCTGTTGCTCTGTGAGCAGCGAGAAGCGGGTTGTGACGAACGAAAGGAACAAAAAAAGACAAAAGTTCAAATCGCCATTGACTACCGCCAACGCAGCACGCGGTGCAGACAGCACACGTGCTCCGGCCTCGGGCGGCGCGTGCACCCTTTCAGGTGTCGCTGT
>Ga0208629_100163_pt1 | contig 32727 bp, 24 predicted proteins | sample LakWasMet19_HOW5_2_FD_183865 | JGI IMG/M metagenome (GOLD analysis project Ga0208629, IMG submission 183865) | Freshwater sediment methanotrophic microbial communities from Lake Washington under simulated oxygen tension - Sediment Metagenome... | ecosystem: Environmental > Aquatic > Freshwater >... | reverse complement strand
AAGTCCCACACCGTCTCCGCGCCGTTCAGGATCGCGTACAGGTAGCCCACGTTCTTGCGGCCGAAGTGCCTCCACGGCAGCAGCGCAAAGAGATCGGGGAAGTGCGCACCCAGCGCCTCTTGTGCTGCCATGTCCAGCACCACCACATTTTGCCCGGTCAGCGGGTATGGCGGCGCGCCCTCGTCCGTGGCGACGACCAGGCACCAGCCCGGCTGCTCGGACATGTTCACGACGGCGGCCGATGGCTCGAAGATGGTGGTCACGACGGCCCACTGCTTGCACTCGATACGGCGGACGCCGGGAATGTCAACGCCCTGCGGCAGGCGAATCCGCTTCAGACCCTTTATCTTGACCCGTGCAGCATCGGGCAGCCTAGCCGTCTGGCTGCCACTGAACAGCTTACCCGTGACACCCGTGCTCGTTGCCTCGCCGTCAATCACGGAGGAGACCCCGCCTGAGCGCAAAAACCCGGGAAATTCATCCGTGGTGGACCAGCCCTGAAGCCCGGCCATGCCCAGCAAGACGACAGCGGCCACGGCGATCGCGCCGCGGGTCCACGTGACACTCAGCATTCCCCCGAGCGTCGCTACTGCAAGTTGTGTCGTACGTCGCTCTTTTCGGGAGAGTTCAACAACAGTCCACGAAGAACGCCAGCTGACACATGGGGTTTGTCATTGGGCACCGCAACGACGACTTCAAATGACGGAAGCGAGATCGCCCCGCGTGTTAAAAATCAAAGATTGAATCAAGCAAGGGCCCCACGTCATGGTTAGTGTTGTGGGAAGTGTTGATCGATCATGGGCAGACAACAGACAATGTGAAACTGATGCGTGGGGTCGCGATCGGGCTGCGAAGGACCGTCGTCACGAGTTGTAAACGAATTTTGGCCAACGTTGCCGCCTCCGCAGGTATCCGCGGGGAAGCAGCCGTCGTCCCGTCAGGATCGTCAGCCAACCGCTGGCGACCATCCCAAACCCACGGAGGCGGGCAATCAGCGCGCACACCTAGTTAAATTGGTTCAATCCCTGCCTGGCCTCAATATGTTGGATAGCGTGACTGCCGCAACGGGATGCGTTGCACAAATGCTTCAGCAACACTACGCTTGGCTGTCGACGCCCCACTTCGGCTTTGAGCCTTTCCGCATTCTTGTTGTCAACTGGGCGGTACAGTTCGTCTTTTCGTGGCTCGCGTTCTCGTTGTACGTGGTTTGGGACTACCGCAACTACAAGGCGAGATTGCTGGAGAGCAAGAAGCTGCCCTCGCGCCATCCGCTGGACCCGTTTTGGTGGAGCCAACTCCGCATGGTACCGCTGGTGCTGTACAACCAGGTGGTAGTGTGGCCTCTGGTGTCGCTGGTGCTTATTTGGCCTCAATGGGCTCTGAACGAGAAGACCGCAGGAGAGTGGGGCTGGAAAGCATTTCCTGCGCTCATCATTCTGATGCTGATTAGCGATCAGATGTGGTATTGGAGCCACCGCTTCATGCACACACCTTATGCGTGGAAGCACTGGCACAAAATGCATCACGTTGCTGAACAGACGGCCATCAGCGCCACGTACGTGCACCCCGTGGAGTATGCCATGTTCACGGTTGCGATGAACCTGCCGTATGCGCTGGCTGGCTTTCCAATGTGGATTCACAGCATCCCGCTCGCGTGGGGCATGTTCACGGGCAGCGGCGCCCACAGCGGATACTCCGGTGCCTTCGCGAACGGGGATAAGCACAACGCGCACCACCTGTATCACAACGTGAATTTCGGGCTCCTGATGATCGCCGATGCGATTTTTGGAACTCACTGGCAGCCAGGAGATCCGCAGCCGCGGGTATGGAGCGAGGCGGTCAAGATCTGGAACGATTTCCCTGCCGTGCACGGCAGCGAGGACGCTAGTGCCTTTTTGCCTGCGCCGGGCGGGCCAACGAACGATCTGCCGGCAAAGGAGCACGCCAGCTAGTTCCGCAGTGTCGGCAGGCGGCGTGAACGCGAGACACCGAGCGTCGGCAGGGTCGCCCCCGCGCTGTTGTTGATGCCCTGCCCCCTCGTGGGTGTGCTTGAAGACACGCGCGGGTACGCTAACGGCTCCTTTCCGCGGCAGCGCCTGAGTGCGACGCTGGCTTGCTCGAGTTCGAAATCGCGCACCCGAATGATTCGTGACCTCAGATTGTGCTTGCAGCAGGCCGAAACTTCACGCATCTGGTTGATTTGTGTCTAGAGTGTACGCGAGGTTGTCATTGCGCATGTTAACTCCTGGAGTGCGTGCTGCGACTGATTCGAACGTGTGTGGGCAAGCGGTGCCCCACGCACACACACACCAGCGCAAGCAGCCTGAACGCACACCGCACGTACGCGTGAGACCTGTTTGCATCGATAGCTCATGTGGCCAGGGCCTGGTACGTCGAAGGCCCGTAGGGTCAGGGCCTGATGGGGTGAGCTTTCGACGACCCGAAGATTTAAATCATGTCGACGCGCCAATATATTGTTGAGTTCACCCAGCACAAGTGACAGAGCGCCAAGGGAATTACCATTCGCCACTCTGGTAGATGAAGGCAGTTGTGACCGGTACGCGCGCTGTTGCAGCAAGTACAGAGAATCGCAGATTCAAGAGCGTGGCGTCAAGGTCACACACGGCATGCAGGTGGGTCTGAGATGGCGCGACCGAGGTCGCTGTGAGACAGCCCGAGGCTTCGCCTGCGCAACCTCGAAGAGCAGCTGACCGCTCGGTGTCACGGAGCGAGCTTCCTCCGGGCACCAAGACGCAAAGCGGACCACACCCAACGCCACACACAAAAAAGAGGCAACACAAGGCCAGCGATGAATGCCACAGCGCGGGTGAAGGCAGTTGTCGCGCCTGTTGGGTGCGCGTGCAGCGCTGTGCCCTTTCGCCACAACCGAATGGCTTCCAAGTGGATCCACAACTGTACACGGTAGCTCAATAGCGGGAACCCTACAAACAGGAGCCACAGAACCGTCCACGCAGTAATACGGGGCACGGGAATGCGCTGGAGATGCAGCTGCGTCGTAAACACACAAGTGCCCACGGTAATGCTCGGTGGCTGGCGTGGCGAGACAACCAACCCCTCTCCGCCGCTGGACATAGGCCCGGGGGCTTCCTCCTCTGTCGGAATTTGCAAGTTGCGGCTGTACATGCGGATCTCGTCCCCTGGTGGAGAGAACATCCAGTCGTATGCCTGGTTCATCGGCATGAAGGGCGACACGTGGAAGTCCTTCCACCAGCAATACCGCAGCCACGGGGCACCTAACTTGCCCGTGCCTACGCTACCCACAGGGGCACTCGACAGAGCCGACTGCCCGGATATGGTGGACGATGATGCTCCCACGCGAACCCAGGCCCCGTCCCAGCCGGGTCTGGTCGCGCCGTCTGAATCGCACCTCAGAGCCAACACCGACGGATTTCTAGCAGTCAACACATAGCAATGCTGCTCAGACCTGCAGCACGAGGGTAGTGCGCGGCGGGAATGAAGTGTTCAACATCCGAACGAACGCTCAGGATGCGAGCTTCACGCGGCCTGAACAGTTCGCCGCACACACTCACCACGGCGTGTTAGTGACCTCGGCAACGATACAATCGACAAGACCAGGGTTCTCGGCATCAAACACGTAGTAGAAGGAGACTGGGTTGAAGGAGTAGCCGAAGTAGGCTAGACTCGTGAGGAGCAGAATCTGCCCAGTCGGTCGCACCCCCGTCCGTTCGGCGGCGAGATTGCGCACGGCGTCTGATAGGCTTGTGCCCGGGCGCCTGTTTATCATGTGGTCGCTCTGCCGGAATGCCAGTAAGGCGGGGCGATCGACGGCAGCGAGGGGACCCAGGCCGACGAGCGCCTCGTCCAAGCGATCGATGTCTAGGAGAAACATGGCGAGGCTGTAGCTGAAGCTGTGGGCTGGCTGCCGTCTCTGGTGCTGCGCCACTCCCCGGTACAATGCCAAGGGCGGATGCCGAGCCATCGGGACACGGGCCATGCCTGTTGCGATTGTGCCGCGACGCGTACGCTGCTGTCACACGCAGTGCTGTGACGCAAGCCTGCCTGATGCAACGGGGTTGCGTACCACTCGTGGTGCAGGAGCGCTGCTAAGCTCAACCTGGAGCAGCACGCCAACCGTTGTGGTGGGCCAAACTTTTGGGCCGAAAAGTTTTGACCCACCAGCTGAGTGACAGACGATGTCAGTTTGATCTGCACCGCTGTTTTTCGTGCGGCAGTCGCGTCGGCCGGTCGGGATTTTGAGGTCTTCAGAAATCTGGATTGGTTCTTGCGATTTAAAATCTACAAGTAGTGGCATTCGACGCTGGTACGCGGCGACTGACCGTGACAGCCTGCTCTCCGAGTTCTTCACAGGCCAGACCGTCACACGAGCACGGCGCTCGCCGATCCCCGCCATGCCCACCCCAACGTTCTTGCCTTCTCCAAGCCGTGCCAAGGCGAGGTGGACGAGCGTCATGTCGTGGTTCGGCGTTCAACAGCGGAGCCACCATCACCCGAGCGGCAGTAAAGGGCCGTCCCGGCTGCTGCAAAAAGTCGTCGGCGCACTCGTCCTCGTGTGGCTGGTTGGCATGTACTATTTGTTTCGGTCACGAAGTGCGGCGCCAGCACCTGCCGGGGCGTCAATCCCGCAGTCCGGACCAGGCTGGGACGTGTCGCACATTAGACCCTGGTTCACGCGGGGAGCACGAGCCCGCAAGCCGCTTTTTCTCACCCTGGAGGATTTCGACGCAGAGATGGACAATGCCTCCGCTGATGAGAAATTTCTGTTTTTCATCACTCGCGGCTGGACTGGAGCTGCCGTGAGGGATCGCGTCTTCCTTGACTCCATCTTTCTGCACCACCCCAGCGCCCACGTCTTCTTCGTGGCTACCACACTCCACAAGCCGTCCCCCGATTTGTTGGATAGCTTCGTGCAGCGCGGCTACTCGCTGCACGGTGTTCATGTGCCGGCTGCGCAGCTGCCACAGACAGGCTGGTGGCTCACCGAAGGCAACCGCAAGTGGCTGGTGGAGCACTGCGCGAAGCCTGACGCCACCTTCTTCTACACGCACCTGTCGGACTACCTGCGCTTCTTCATGCTGCACCGCTACGGCGGGCTGTACACGGACAGCGACTCCGTCTTCGTCCAGACGCTGCCGCACGGGGAGCTGGTGGGCCTGGACCGGGACACCGGCAAGAACAGGCGCCGCACCCCGTGGTTCCTCGACCCAGACAACATGGTTTATGCCGCGCCGGGCGTGCTGCGCCTGCAGAAGGGCTCGGGCGTCGCGTCGCGGGCCCTCGCTACGGCCTTTGACCCCAAGCGGTACGACCCCGAGTGCTTCAACTGCGTGGGGCCGAAGGCCATGGGGGAGAGCCTCAACGCTGCCGTGGCGCAGCGGTCCCTCACGCTCCAGCTGCTCGAGCCCGCGCTGCTGTACCCGCTCTCGTTCACGGAGGCGCACCGCCTCTTTGCTGCAAAGGGCTTCGAGGGCCCCGAGGTCTACCTTGCCCACCTCCGACGCACTGCGGCGGCGGTCCATCTGTTCGGCGGCATGACGCGCGACGAGCCCGTTCAGGACGGCAGCGTGGTCCACTACATCGCCACCCACGACACCTTCACCGCGCTAACACCAGAGGCGCAGTGCTCGGTGGGGGGCGCCTCCACGCTGCTGGTGCGAGGCGAGTCTGCTGCCCTGAGCAACGTCAATATGGTCTTCCTGCGCGACTGCCCGGACGTCACCGCCAGCGGGGCGTTCGTGGAGGTCGCGGCCCAGCACGGGTCCATCTCCGTGGCTGGCGGCCCGGCGCAGAAGCACTTCAGGCTGAGCCAGGTCGACTCGCTCGCAGCGGTGAACCGTCTGCTGGCCTCTGTGGTATACCTCGCGGCGCCCAAGCCCCACGCGGGAGCGCCGCGCGACCAAGTCGACCGCGACCGTGCGGGGTTTGACAACCTTCGCGTGACAGTGACCTCGGCTGACGGCTCGCAGCTCGGCGCCCGTGACATCCGAGTCGCGATCTTCAACCGGCTCGTGACGGTGTTGACGCACACGAATGGCCGGTCAAACCTGGTGCGCGCGCTGTATGACTCTGTGCAGCAATGGTTCCCAGGCACGGCCGTGCTGGCCTCAGACGACTCCGTGCAGCCGACGGAGCTCGCGCAGCGCATGCCCGTCGGCCCGTCCATGAACTGGGTCCCCGTGCCCTTGGATGCCGGCCTGTCCCTGGCACGCAACACCCTCGTGAAGGCGGCCACCACGCCGTTCGTGTACCTGATGGACGACGACTTCACGCTCGGGCCGCACTCGCACCTGGACGTGCTGCTCGAGGTTCTGCAGACGTCTGGCTTCGACATCGCGAGCGCCGTGATCCCGCAGGACATCGCGAACTTCGTGCACTTCCGCGGCTTCGTGCAGGTGGTCGGCAAGGACCTGCAGCTGCGGCCTGGGGATTACGGGCGCGTGGAAGGGTGCCTGCACGTTGACTTCACGCCCAATGTGTTCATGGCGCGCCGCACCTCCCTCATGCGCAGCCCGTGGGACGACGAGCTCAAGCTAGGGGAGCACGAGGATTTCTTCCTGCGCGCCAAGGCAGCCGGCATGCGCGTGCTCTCGTGCGACCACGTGGAGATCACGCACAACCAGGACAAGTGGTGGGACCGCAGCGCGACGAAGGACGCGCAGTATGCCGACCGACGGACGCGCGTGTTTGAGTTCTTCAAGAAGGTTCTGCGCAAGCACAAGCTGCAGCGGCTGGACTCCTTCGGAGTTATTCATGCGCAGCTAGACGAGAACGGCAAGTGAGAAGCACAATGGCTGCTAGCGGCGATGCAGGTCTCTGCGTGACGAGCATCACAGCGAAGCCTTCCGGTGTGAGGCAGGCAGTGGTACCAACAGCCTGAGCAGCTCAGAGCTGCGGAGCCTGAATTAGAAGATCTAGATAGCGAAATCCCACAGCCCCATGGGCAGTATACATTGCGTGCCGTATCAAGTGACTTGATATCGATTCGTTACAGCTCTAGGGTTTCAGCTTTAGATCAGAGCAACCCAGTGCGTTGCGAATGTGTTCACCAGCGTGCGCACACCATGCTCAGTGCCTCACGACGATAGACGGGAATCGATCGAAGTCGACCGACGGCCGTCAATCGTGCGAGATATATTCACCGACGCTGCAGTCGAGCACCAACAGCAATGGCAGCATCCCGTGCATCACGATGGAGAGCTGCGCGCTCACAGTGGAGCACTCTCAGAGCATGGCGTCGAAACTGTGCCACAGTGTTGACTCGAACGGGCAGGGTCGCTGAGCGAGCAGCAGTTTGGCCGGAACCCAGGAATGCGGAACGGAGGTCGGTCTGAAGGTTTCAAGCAGCTGGCCTCGAGCATCACCAGCGGGAGACGCGTCAGCAGGCCAGCACAGCAGCGAATGCGCGCTTAAGCCGCCACGGTGGGCTTCTTCTTGTGGTCCTTCTTGTGGTCGGCCTTGTGCTTGGCGGCAGCGGCCTGGTCAGCAACGGCCTTGCTACGTGCACGGTCGGCCTTGAGGCGGTGGATCACCTCCATCAGGGCACGCTTGGTCTTGTAGCGAGCACCCTTCACTTGCAAGTACAGCTCGTGGTACATGTGCTTGTCGATCTTCTTTGCCTCACGATACCTCTTGAGCATGCGACGCAGCACGCGGGTGCGACGCATCCAGATCACCTTCACGGGCAAACGCGCATTGGCCGTACCCTTGCGCTTACCGGGGCCTGCAATAGAAATAACAATTGGGGGTGTCCGGGTTTACGGTTGCGCGGCGGGCCAACGCGAACGAACAGCAGTCCTTCGGCATCAAGGCTGACACATCGACGCACCCGTGTGCCTTCCCTTCCTCTTGGCGGCATCGCGCCTGTGCTTGCGGGACCGAGAATGCACGGCCTCCGGCTTCTTGATGATCAAGCTGTTCTTGATCAGCTTGCGCACATTCTGACGGCTGTTTGCGTTGCCGATCTCGGTGGCCTCATTTGGGTCCAACCTGCACTCCCATCAGAACAGCACTCCCACGGTTCGGTTGAATGCACGGTGCAGCAACAACACGGGCGCGAAGCCCCGATCAGCGAACAGTCAGCGCCATTGGTCGCGGGGCACGGGCGCCGCCAGCATGCAAACGCGGCGGCTGTCGCGCTCACCAGATGCGGCGCTTGCCGCAGCCCAGGATGGACGCGGCAAGGCGCTTCTGCAGGCGCAGGTTGGTCATTCTGAGTTTCCCAGCCGCTGCAGCAACGCAAACAAGTTCGTAGAGTGGACAAACCGCACCGGTCAGGCGACGAGGTGCGCAACAGCAACTGGGCGGAGCTTTGCGTCGCGTATTAGAGCGGCAGCAACGGCGAACGAAACGTACAATTCGTGCAGCCCCACGCACGAATACACGGAGGCCCCACTGGATGGCAACGGGCCGAGGTGTTTGCTTTTGGACGGAGAAAACCTCGCTTTGTGTGTTTTGTCCAAGTTAGACTGACAGAAAATTGCTTTTAACAAACCTGAGTTTGGATGTGGAACCGCCTTGCGCGGGGAATGGGTGCTTCGCCTCACGAACAAGCACAACGATAAGCCACATGATGGTGAAATCGCCTGTCAAGTTTGCACCGGCGGCTCACACACTCAATTGCGCCTTCGTGCGCTCACACACGTGGCGGGTTGTTCCCCTTTCGGCGGCCGCTGGACGCTTGGGTGCTGGAACCGGCCCTCAAGGCTTCGTGTTTCGCGTAGCAGAGCTTTGCCGCTGAGGCTGGGGGTCAGGATGGAGCTCTCTGATCGGGCTTCAGGCTCAAGCAATCCTTCTGACCCGTGGCGAGTTCCTTCTGGCGCGTCGAGTTCGCCAGCGACCTGATACGCAATCGCTGCCGACTCGCCATCATTGCCGTCATGCAACCTGCCTGCTGTGGCTGTGCTTCACGAGCCACGGCCTTGTCGTGGGACGAAATTGCGTTCGGTCTTCCCCATGTTTGGGCTGCGCTGCAACCACGTCGCGGTTCGTGGGATTCATGTTTGGCCTTGGCGGTCGAAGGCGGCCAAGTTCACATGTATTATGCCTGGAGGCCGTTAAGGGTGCTTTTACTGGGAATGGCTTGAGGCCGTCTGCTGCTGTCGGTGCCCGGCTGCAGGTGTCGCATGAGATTCGGCCGCATGCGCAGCATGCGGCCTAATGAGAGCAGGCCCTGAAAATCGAGCGGTCGCATCCGGAGGCTTCGGCTGAGGCGATGAGCGGCGATCGCGGGCGGGTGCCCGTGCTTTGCGGAGTACCTCCGCCTCTGCCGGACAGCGAAGCGCGCACAGACCCGGGCACGAATGGGCCGCCGTACCGTCTCGAATGTTCCGTCAGCGCAAGCCGAGGAGAACCGTGTTGTTGGCGGGGGCATCACCCCTGCTGCAGCCGATTCGCCAGTTGTGTGTTCGCTGGTCTGAGCGTCAACTTGGACACGCCTCACTGAGCTCCTGATTAGCAGGCTGGGCCACCGACAAGCCGAGCTGCACCTAATGATTTGTTACGGAGTGCCGTCGCCGGCCGCGGCGTCGGCACCGTGCCTCAGCAGCTCCCCTACGCCGGCCGCAGTGGCGGATGCCGCAGCGAGGTGAACTGCGAACCTCGAGCGTGCGCGCAAACACGTGTATGCGCCGCTTTTCCTGCAGCGGGTCTGAATAGACACGATGCCGAGCCACTGACAGAGGGGTTTTCTCAACCCGCACACAGCAGTAATGTATGGTGGATTTGAAGCTCCTTCGGTATTAGTGCGCGACTTCAGATCGAACTCCACGAGTGAACCGATGCTACCTCCAGGCGCCGGATTACGGGAAGGTGTGTCTCGATACGATCAAATCCAACTGTCATGATCATCAAGGCTGAATTCAAACGAAGTCCATTCAAATCCCACAGATTTGCACCGCTGCCGCACTTCTGTCCACTGGCATGCCATTAGGTGCACTGGTCCGGTATTGACAGCGCTCTAGATCTGCCCTAGATCTGCCTATGGGTGCACACATCCAAAGCACAGCGTCCTCGAGCGCCAGCGTTACCGTTAGCAGCTCCGCGCAGATCCCAGAACAAACATTTGACAGCTGAGCGTGCAAGTTGGTTTGAATGCCATTACGGGCTCCCAGAGCGACAGCATCAGTTTTGTGAGTGTTTAGCGTGGAGCTTCTCGCGAACCTCCCATGAGTTGAGCTCAAGAAAACTGGGTGACCGGTCCGCAGCATTCCGGGACGCCGGGAGTCAATGATAGGGCTGCACGTGGTCTCGGGTAACAATGCAGCTGCCACGCGGATCGGTTGCGGCGTTCAGCCTCCCATCCCACGCATCGAGGTGCGCGGCATGAGTTGCTGAGCTGCGACGATTCAGCCTGAAGGCGGTAGCTCAAGCAGCATAGAATGGCCCCGTGTGCGCTGTTTTCACCACTTGACGCAACCGCACCATTGTCCCGCTCAAGCTGCAAAACGTCTCTGCGCCGCAAACGTGCTTCTGCAGCCAGGATACGCTGGATGGAGAGCGCTAATACAAAGCGACGGCTGCTGATAGTTGGCACTGCCCCGTCGCAGGAAGATGGCCGTGCGTGTAGCCTCGCTGCGCCATCTCCACTTGATGACCGAGCCGCAGCTGTAGCCGACGCAAGAGCAGCACGCACTTCGTAAACGCACAGAAGGCTCCACCCGCAACGTCAATCATACGATGTCATGAAGCCATGCATGCGCGTCGTCCCCAAGGGCTAGGCCCACAGACGACTGAGCTGTCAACTGGGCAATGAGCTTGAGTGATAGGCAAAAGCATAGAAGCAAATGGTGGCCGGTTGCGTCCGAGCGGTGGGTTAGCTGCTAGATGGGCTGGCGCAATCGCCGGCGAGGGGGGCCCTCGCCGAGGGCTGAGGGCTGCCCTCAGCAGGCTCCGTGGCGGCCGCCGCTTGCTGTTGTCGCAGTCCCAGAAGCCCTGAGTGCAATGTCGCAGCAATCGACACCGCAGTGCACATGGGCGCCGAAAGCATCGCTTGTCCATCCGCTGCAAATCGCTTTCGAGTTCGATAGCGAGCTTCATTCGCCAGCGCAAGCATTGCAGTCGACAACGAAAATGTCGGCTGGCACGAGACTGCCGGCAGCACAGCGTGCCCCAAACCAGACCCGCGCCTGTCTGCATCTGATTTCTCGGGCGAAATGTGGCGCTTTCAAACTCGCCCCCCCAGGCTGCCTCATGGCCAGTTGTGCATTCGCCGGCTGCACGTCCACAGCACGCTCTCTGCAACTTCAACCCCCGTGCTCGCAGACCGCCCATATTTCAAATGGTACGCCTGTGGCCCTACGGTGTATGCCGATGCTCACGTTGGGCATGGCCGCACCTACGTGGCGCTGGACATGCTGCGGCGGCTGACCGAGCATCTCACCGCGACCCCGGTGGTCTTTCAGATGGGCATTACGGACGTTGACGATAAAATAATAGCCGCTGCTGCTGCAGCAAAGAAAGATCCGGCTTCTTTTGCTCGGAAGTATGAGGCGCGCTTCATGGTTGACATGGGAGCGCTGGGTGTGCGACCGCCATCGCTGTGCACTCGCGTTACAGACCACATTCCACAGATCATCTCATACATCGACACAATCATTCGGCACGGGCTCGCTTACGCGGCTGCTGACGGTGTGTACTTTGATGTGGCGGCTATGGGTTCCAGGTATGGCAAGTTACGCCCATCGGCCCACCACGGCGAGCTCGCACCGCCCGACTCGGCTGATGGGCTGGTTAGCCAGACATATGAACACGCGAAGCGTGACCGCCGCGACTTTGCGCTGTGGAAGCTCTCCGCGCCGTCCAGCTCGACGGATCGGACTGCGGAGTGGGACAGCCCGTGGGGGCGCGGCAGGCCGGGGTGGCATATTGAGTGCTCTGCCATGACCCACGCAGCGCTCGGGCAGCACCTGGACTTCCACGCAGGCGGCGTTGACCTCGCATTCCCGCATCACTGCAACGAGATCGCACAGGCGGAGGCGCACGCCGGCACCTGCGCGGCTGTTGGCCAGCTGGCGGAGCCCTGGGTCCGGCACTGGCTTCACACCGGTCACGTGCACATCGACGGACGCAAGATGTCGAAGAGCCTAAAGAACTTCATCACCGTGAGGGCAATGCTTATGGATCTTTGCCACCCGACTTCTGCGGCGCCGCAGCGATTAGCTGCGGCCGGAATGGCGGAGGTGGATGCGGACATCTCCGCGCTGCCTGCTGCACAGCTGCAGGACGCTGCCGACGCCTTCCGTTACCTCGTTGCGACACACCACTATCGGGCAGACTTCACGTACAGTGAGGGAAGGGTGCGGCATGCACAGCAACAGGTACGCCACAAAGCGGACTTGCTGCTGCGATCGCTGCCGCGTGCCATGGAGGGTCTTCCGGCTGCGTTCCATGCAACTGCTGCACCGTCGGACTCTGTCGCGGCGAGTTGGAGCGCCGACGACTGGGCAATATATGAGGCTTTTGCAGAGGGGTTCCACCGAGCGCGGTCAGACGGACCAAACTCGCTATCAACCTCTGCGCCACCATCTCCAGCCGGAGGTGCAGTCGATAGTGCACTGCGCTCTGATTTCGACATCCCTGCCGCTCTCAAGCGCGTCGGCGAGCTTGAGCGGCTTCTGGAAACATACATCACTGGCCGATCGCCAAGCGCTACGGATGCCACAGCACACGCACAGCGCGAGGTTATGGTGGCGTGCGGGCTACCCCTCGCGCGCTTTTACGATACTCTCGGCTTCACTTTCGGCAGGCGCGCTCTGCGGGTACTGCAAGGCTATGAAAGCGGTTCTGCTGTCAGCAAAACTGGCGAGGGGTCAGTCGAGGAGCTCGCAGACGCAAGCTGCTCTGCGCTCCTTGCGGCCCAACCGGTGGCTCGGGCGTTCGCTGATTTCCGGGCAACTGTGCGCAGCACGCTGCGAGAACTGCTGGTAAAGAACAAGACTGACAGCGTTGCTGGCCGTACAGAGCGCCAGGAGGCCTTGGTTGCGGCGCTTCGTTGCTGCGACGAAGCCAGAGACTCGACGTTTCCGCAGCTGGGCTGGACGCTGAGAGACGGAGCTGATGGAAAGCCCATCCTCGCCCCGAAGGTGCAGGAGTAGCGCCCGTCAGATTGGTCAGTGCCAGCAGCACCATGCGCGCGAGTGCATCGCCGGGGGCTACTTCGCGCGAGGAATCAGCTGGCCATGCCGTTTTGGAGCTCGAGTCCGACCACAGCCGAGTTGAAAGCTCGTACACACGTATCCCCGTCCCAGGGCTCCATTCGGATCTTCGAGTTGAACTCGAACGAGTCGATCGAACTGCTATGCATTGTGCCTTGCGCGAGGTGGCCATACCTTCTCAAGCAAAACTCGAAGACATATATTCCGAGTGCTGAGTGACAAAACAACGGGGAGGTCGGGGTCGCACATCCTAGGCCTCAAGCCCACCCGCCTGCGAACACAATCCGCCAGTTGCACGATAATTTGAAGCTCGGATTAAACTGTCCTGCGCGTCTGGCTAGGTGTTTCACTGCCCGGGTCCACGACAGGCCTAGGTTGGCGACAGCCCTGCGCCCGCGGCGTCGTGGACTGCCGCGACTGCGAGACAGCATCGAGCACTCTGACAGTATTGAGCCTCAAAGGTGACCTTCCATTTTGGCGGCACGCTGGCCCACCGGTTCTCAGCTGGCCCAACTCTACTGGTCGGGACCCGGGCGTGTCGCTCGTCGCTAAAGGTTCAGCGCTCGTCCGGCCTCATGACCGCGTCGTTGCCACGGCAGCGTTCGCTGCCACGACACCACAGCAAGGGTCAGGCAGGCGGCCAGTTCGGTGTGGCGTGGGTGCCAAGCGTATTGCAGGTCGCGGATATGCAAATCACGGACGCCTCACCAGCCCAACGCAGCCGGTTGTCAGACAGACACACAGCGCTGCTCATGCATATCCTCGCGAGCGAGCCTCAGCCAGCGTCATGGGCCGGGCGCCATCGTTCAGGAACCCCACAACGTCGTACTTCTGCCGGAACCGGCCCACCCAGTTGGAAAGCGTGTCCAGCTCAGCGGAGCTCAGCTCAGCCACGGCTTTCTTGGTCCACTTGGCGGGCTCGATCTCCATCGTCGCGAGCCCAACGGTGGCGTCTCTGCGGAATGGACACACCGGCAGAGACACATCAACGGCAAATGCAGAGTTAAAATCCGCAGCCACCCTCAGCTCTCTTTGCAACATTGCGTTGCTGGACGCACCGGCCAGCGAATGGCGCATACCCTGCGCCAGGGCCGTAAAAGTCTCGGCCCTTCTCAACATTGAAGACAAACCCGTCGGCAGCGAGCCAGAGGTCCTGGCCAGCAACCGTACCATCATGCACCCGCAAGTCTGCAATGCCGGATCGACGACGGCGCATGCTTCTGAGCTGACAGCGATGCTGATTGAGGCCGCCTTGTCCCGCCTGAACCAAAGACGTGCCCTGCCAACGTACCTGCTTCCATGAGGTCCACAGGGACGGGCTTTTCTGCGCGTGCAGGCGGCGCTGCGGCCATCGTGACTGGTTTTTTCGGGAACAAAAAAGGCCACCACACCGCAGCAACCGCGCAGCAACAAAGGCAGAGGGCGGCAACGAGCCAAAGCGCAACTTCTCCCATTGCCCCGCTTGCAGGTATCTTTGTCAGTTCGCAGACGCCGAGGTTAATGGGGGGAGCAGAGACATGCTGCAGAGCGTTGAATTGTGAAGCGCGTGCAGTCATGCAATCTATCAGCGAGTCATTCTTGGATTCCGTGAGTCTGCGGGAAAGATTGATCAGGTCCGTTCGCACCGGCGGATGAGAGATCATGGTTTGCCGCGCGTTTATGTCTTGCTCGATTCAATTATCTCTGTTGTGTTTCTTTTTTATTACCGGCAATCATGGCCGCCCCATTGCGCACGTATGGAAGGTCAGGTGACGCCCAACCGCCAAGACCTGCAGTCGGAGCTTCCGACACTCTAGCTGATGTGCGCTACCACACAGTAAGTAGCCAGTGCTCAACTCAACATTTTTGTTTGGGAAAGCGTGCGAGCTCATCGCGCGGGGTCAGTTACACGCTGCTTGCTTTCCTCGTCGCAGGATGGAATCAAAATGGCTACAACCCCAGAGGCCAGAACGGCAGCTGCAGCAGCCCTCCTGCGCGCTCTCGTGGGATGTTGCCACACATTGGCAGACGCAGCTGATCGAGGTGTTGGTCTGGAGGTCGCGAGCGTGATGGAATCGATGACAGTGTCGCACCAAGGACCCTCCACCGGTGATTTTCAGCTCCATTGGTCCCACGACGCTGGTGGGGATCCCTGCTCCGCAGCACCCTCACCCGCGGAATATTTTGAGGATCGAGGGTCTGCGCGCACCCTCCTGCTTGTGATGTACGTGTTGCTAAGCCCGCGGTGCGGCGCCGCGCTGGACCTGCTGACACCAGCGAGCGTGAGCGTGTGCCTTCGAGTCCTCAGTGACTCGCTATCTCGGCAATCTCCAACTGATGGCAAGCCGGGCGACAAATTGCCTCCTACAATGGGCTCACGAGAGACAGCCGAATCAACGGACACGGTTCGGAAAGAGGCGCCAGTCAGTGCCAGTGGAGCTGGCGGCAGCGGGTACGGCAAGCGGCTGCGGCAGTCGACGGACTGGCTCTCGTTCGGCAAGCCAGGGTCGCCTGCGATCAAGCGCGCGAGATCATTGCCTGCGGAGCCCAGCGGGAGCGGAAGTGCTGGAAGCAGCGCTTTCGACTGGGTCGACGACGGGCCCTGCAAGCCGCAGGCCGACGCAGTTCTGCCTACAGCTGCGGTGGGGCCTGGGGCTGCTGCAAGGCGGCTTTCATCAAGCTCTGCCGCAGCCTGGAATGCTGTCGTGGTCCGGGACGGGGTCGGGGACGGAAACGGGGACCAGCCTTCGTTCGCTGATCAGGCCGGGTCTGTCTTCGTTGCAGTGCCGCCCTACGGCCCCTGCGCAGCGCTCCTCCTGGCACATGCGCCGCTGCACTCTGCGGAGGAGGGAAAGGAGTCAGCTGACGCACGGCTGTGTGGCGAAACACTGAGGGAGGCGCCGAGCGACGGGTGGGCGGATCTGGCGCTGTTCCTGCTTCACCGGCTGGTTGCCGTGGATGAAGACTCTGAAGCTGCCGCCGCCGCACATGGCGACGAAGCCGGCTCGGCCTCGTCGGGTCGCCGGTTTGAGCTCGCCCTGGCGGAGCGGGTGCGTGCGACGCGGCTTGCAGCGCTCACCCAGCGCTTGCCGTGGCCACGCGCGGCAGCAGGTGCCGCAGCGTCGAAGGCTGCAGCCGCACCCTCGGCGTCCGGCAGCAGCTTGCTGTGCGCGGTTATCGCGCGCGCGCTGCCCAGCGTCGTTCCAGATGTGGCTGTGTGCACAGACGGTACCGGCTCCGTGTCGTGGCAGACGCACGCGCAGCGGCTGCACGTGTCGCGGCTGCAGGCGGCCCTGCTAGTGGCGGAGGACCTGAGCCTCGTGGCCGCCGCTGCGAGCGAATCGACCATCCCGTCCTCAGCAGCAGCAGCGAGCGCCGCCGCGGGGGGCGGTGGGGCCTCCTCCGCCCACGTCGTTGAGTTTCTGACCGCCGCCCCGGCAGGTCTGCCCGCGGCAGCCGCCCCGGCCGACTCGGGCCGGCCTTCGAGCATGGCCGCCGTGCTGCTGCAAGCCGCCGAGCAGCTCTTTGAGGCGGTGCGGCGCCCAGGCGGCGGTACAAGCAGCGCGGCATCTTCCATCGGGGCCGCTGCGGTAGCCGCGGGCGGGGCCGCTGCGGGTGCCGCGGGCACGCTGTGTGAGCTGTGGCACTCCTGCCTGCGGGTGCTGGTGAACTGCTCCAACAACTCGGTGCGCGGCGCAGAGCTGCTGTTGGATGCCCGCGCCCCGTCCCGGCCCAGCACGCCGCGCGCGAAGCCGGCGACGACGGCGCGGGGCGAGCTGTGCGCCCTATCGCTGCTGTCGCCCGCCTGCGGCACCAGGGCGCCCGAGCCGCCCCTGTTCAGCCACATCGGCAGCGCCCTGGAGTGGGCTCGCGGCACGCTCAGCGCCGCCGGCGCCTGCAGCAGCGCCCGCGCGCAGGCCTTTGACAGTGCGGTGCTGTGCCTGGGGCTGCTCGGCAACTCGGTGGAGCACTCGGAACGCGCACAGGCGCTGCTGCTCTCCGCCTCCTCCGCCGCCTCTTCCTCTGCTCCCTCCTCTGCCTCCTCCGCCTCCTGCACAGGGCGCCCGCGCGCCCTGCTCTCCGCCACCGCGCGCGCTGCTACTGCTGGTGCTGCGGGTCCTGGCTCCCTGGCTGCGGTGGCCGCCGCTGCTGCGCCGCTGGCGGAGCAGCCGCAGCCGCTGCTTGCGCTGGTGGGCTCAATCTTTGCGGAGCACCACAGCGCACTGCAGGCTGGCCTCGAGGAGAGTGGCAGCAGCAGCAGCAGCGCAGGTACAGCCGCCGCTGCAGACGCCGGTTGCGGCACAGGGATCGGGCACGGGGGCTCTCGCCCCTCCACAGAGCCGCACCCGCACCCGCAGGTGAACGACAGCGTTGTCATTGCAGCGTACGCCGCGCTGGTGCTCGCCGCCGTCTTGCCTGCGCCCGGGGCTCCAGAGGACGCTGCGGCCGCGGTCGCCGGCGCCGTGCCTGCGCCGCGGCGCGCCGCGATCGTGCTGGATGCCGTTGCAGCAGCCGCGCTGGCGCCCCCCCAGCTCAGTCGAGCGGCCCGCGCCTCTGCCGCGGCGACGACGACGCCCAGCGTGCCAGACGCAGCACACCGTGCCGGCGCTGCCGCCGCTGCGCTGCTATTCGTGCTGCGAGCCTTCGCCCGCCTGCAGAGCGAGGCGGGCGTGTTGACTGCGGAGATGGCAGCGCACCTGGCGGGCGCCGAGGCCCGCATTGACGCCGCTGCAGCGAGCTACGCGGCCTCCGCGCAAGGGCCGGCGCCTGCAGCGGTCGCGCTGCTGCCGCTGTCGCAGCTTCCCGCGCGCGTGGGGACGGCTGCTGCTGCTGGCGCCGCGGCGGACAGCTGGGCGGACGCTGCACACGCCAGCAGCGCGCGGCGCGCTGGCGGCGGCGTTGCAGACGGCGGCTGCCGCGGCAGCCCGGCGCGAGCGTCCCCGTGCGCGAGGCAGAGCCAGGGGACCGGCTCGGCCTCGCCTGCTGCTGCCGCCGCTGCCGCATCCTCCGGCCGACGGGCCCTCTCCTCCGGTGGCATCGGCCCTTGCGCAGCGCTGCCCCCGCTGCCCACGAGCGCAGCCCGCATCGCAGCGGCACGCGCTGCCGACGGCGCAGCGGGCGAGAGCGCCGCCGGCTCCAGCGGCGGCAGCAGCAGCGCGCGGTCCACTGGCTCCAGCGTCGGTGGCCGTACCCCCACCCGCGCCAGCGCCGCAACGCCGCCGCTGCAGCGCAGCGCGTCCGCGGCCGGCTCTCCCGCGCGCAGGGTACCGCTTCTCGCCGCGAGCCAGGGCCGAGCCGTGCGGCTGCCGTCCTCGCCGGCACGCGCCATTAGCGCACCCCTGGACGTGGGGTCACCCCTCCCGCTGCAGCCGGTTGCCAAGTGAACGCCGCGCCGCCGTCGGCGAGCACGCCAAACGCCGCTGCGACCCGTGCCTCCTGGCGGCAGGCGCGCCGCTTGATCGCCTGTGCTTCCGTGCGATTGAGCCGCTGCGTGATACGGACGACTCGGAGTGCCGGCGGGGAGCAAGTTTTCCTTGTAAGATTCGCCCGCAGCAACGCCCTGAATGGCAGCCTAAGCCCACCTCTCGCTCCTCAATTTCAGCTCGACGTGCTGACGTCGATCCCTCACATTGAGGTCAACAGCAATCGTACAGATCCCCGACACACGACGGGCCGAAATTTTCCCCGGGCCATTTTGCGGTGCCGGTACAACTGCACAACCACAACACTTTCAGAGACAGAATGATCAAGCGTTGATACATGAGATCTGCGTTCACACTCAAACAGGAACACGAGAGAGCTAGATCGGTCCAGGATGCTGCCGCCCGCGACCGGCCGCAGCCGCCGGGATCGAAGTCTTCGAGTGTTCAACTTCAAGGAAATTCCGCTCCCGCATAGATCGGATCGGAGAAAGTAGAGCTTGAAAGATGCGGCGCCAGCCCACAAAGTGCAGGTCTCAGGTCTCGCGAGAAACGGCGGTTTTGGCGCCCGCGACCATCTGTCCTCCCGCACAAAATCGCTCACGTCAATGGCCCGGAAGCCAACGCTCCGTTGATGAGAAAGAACGGAACGCAAAGGTATGAGCTCATTGCTAACTTGATAGCCGAAAGGTTTTGGCGGTGAAGCCGCGTCGTGGGTTTGAAATCCAGGGCGGGTTGCTAACCATCAATGTTGACATGTCTCTGCCGCGCGTGCTGCAAGCGACGACGCGTATTTCCGCAAGCGTCTCTTCACGATGCGCCCTCTGACCCAAAGCCAGTTGGAGGATACCCGCTCGCTCCTTCGGAAGAGCGTGAAACGAACGAAAAGCCAGCCGATAACCTTCGCTCGACTGTCGGCGTGCCACGTGTTCGACTTGCTGAACATGAACTGCCGGATCCCGACACACCCGCCGCTGCGTCGGAGGCCTCCACTGCAAGCGGTTCTACGGAGAGCCCTATCCCAGCGGCGGAACCTGCACCTGCGCCTGCATCAACCAGCCCATCCCCGTCTTCCTCGGATTTCAGTTTCGGCAGCACACGAGGCACTGCTTCAGGCCAGGCGCAGGCAGGGGTTGTCACGGATCGGCAACTCAGCGACACTTCAGCTCCGCGCGAGGCAGGTACGCCAGTCTTCCATCTGGCACAGCTGAGTCCCGGCACACACGCTGATGTCTCCTCAGACACCTCAGGAGGCTCGTCGGGGGCACAGTCGGAGGCGTTTAAAGAGTACAAGCTGCCGCAGCTAGACAGCGACGCCAGCGGCTCAACCGTCAAAAGCACTGGTGGGGAAGCTCGCGTGACGCCATCTGAAGGTGTTTCGCAGAGCCGCAGCCGCAGCAGCGAGCATTCCGGCATGGCTGCCACACTGAACCAGCCGACTGCTGGCTCGTAGGTTAGACATCACTATCACTCGCACGTGCATGCAAGCTGTACGATCTCGCGTGTGCGCGCGCGCGCGCATGCGCTTCCGCGCTTACACCACCTCATTTCCCCACCTCAAGACACCGTACCGTTCTATCACAGCGCAAGTCCAGCATCCAGTTGACGGGCTGCTCAGGCATCCAACTCAAGGAATTGCCAGTCTTCGAGCTGGCGGGCTTCCCCGCGTGCAGGTGATTGCGTCGCCTATGCATGCCTTACTGCATTTATGGCTACACTGCATGTGCTCAGTTGGCTTACCTTGCATGCGGTGTCCAATCGCGCATTGCGGGGCGGCGGTGCGCCTCTTGCGGTTCACGCATCACACCTGCATTGGCGGTGCTCAGGCAAGTCACAATACCGCTGAGCGTGCGCAGTAGCTCGAAATCCCATGTGCGCACTAGCTCGGCGGCATTGTGACTTGCCTCTGTGCTCGTGCCCGAGACCGACCTCGGACTGCGCTCCGCGGACGGTGTTGCCACCGCTTCTAGCCGTACTTGAACGAACGATTTTACTCTAATCCACACACAGCACCCCAATCTCGACCGCGATCTGGACCTGGACACGCGCATGAGTGACGATACATTCAATACATTCGTGGCCAGGGCGTTCAAGCAATGTGGCCACCATGGACTTGTTTTTGAAGTCGGCCGGCAGCTGCAGCTGTTTGCTGCACACGTGTCCAACATACGAATCGCTCGCTGAAGCTGTGGATGCGGGCTCGTCATGGCCCGCGGACCGATGTCGTGTTGAATCGATTCTCGCATCCACATGTCGAACGCTCAAGCCAAATGTAGGCAATGCATTGAGTACAATCCACGGTGGATGACGAACGCACGCGCGAAAGGTCCGCGGGCCATGACGCTTCGTCATGCAGCCCGAATCAACATCGCGACGCCGATGGTGCTTGCAACACTCACACCTCGCCACGTGTGGCTGTGTCCTATACCGTATGTACAGCAGTCGCATGCAGCGACCTTCACGTGACAGCCAAACGTCGCCAGGAAAGGATACCAAAAATCGCACATACGCAGCGGCCTGCCAGGAAACTGTACACATTAGCCGGGCGCCCGGCTGGCAAACACCGGGCCTGCCGGCAAGGACTTCCACGATGCCATCGGGCAATCTACGGAAGGTAGTGTGGAGCAGGCGGAGAGGATAGGGGCTGCCTCAAGGCCGATGGGGCATGGGCGCTATTACAACGCTGACAGTAAACCCGTCCGGAGCGCAGGCCGTGACATTAGTTCAGAGAAAGCCCCGAGCTGTGGGCTTCCCTCCAGATGTGGGAGCGACAGTGGCGTGGCCGCACAGGCTGCAGCGTCGGTTGCGCAACGAAAGCCAGACGAACAGGACCATTGCTACGCTCCGGGGGAGTCTCGCCGCGTTTGCGAGAAGAGTATAATACAGCAGCGGCAAGTTTCCGCTGCAAAGCCGCTCCACAGCTCAAGTGACCTGGCAGTGCGTCCCACTTTGGGCGCTCAAAGTGCAAGATCCGGAAGCCCGCCGGCGGGGTGAACGATGGAAGGTCGGCATGCTGGCCAAGGCCTTGCAAGCGCACCATCGTGTCATCGGAGTACATCACGTCTTGCTAGAGTCGAGGCACCGCGCAGTCATTGCAGTCCGCACGGAACAGCAGATACCGGTACAGGCCATGCCGTTCCGCCGGCAAATTCGTCGTTGTCCAATTTCCGCTCGGGCGGAACGTCGCGGAGATTGCCGGCAACCGAGATTATGCGAGCACTGCCTGTTTGCCACCAATAACAGTTGGAAATTAGCAGGGAACGTTTGTTGCGCAATCCTGGGGCGTACGGTTGGGTCAATCAACGTCGGACGCACTGAATGGAAATGCTTTGAACTTGACCTAACCAGGCAGCGGTTGGTGTGTGAGAAAGGTTGGCTGTGATGCCCAGGCACACGGTAGTGTCCCTATTTTGAGGGTTTTGCGGTCAACGGTCAATCACTGAGTCTTGACCCGCGACCCGCAACAAGAATGAACGCCGTCGATCTACACAACACGCTGCAATGGGTGCAGGCCGTGGCCGTCCCTCTTCCCTTCCTAGCGATGGGCTGCCTGGACCCCCACGCGACTGATTCTGTTCCGGGGCACGAGGGGTTGCTCCGCATCACTTCCATGCGAGCGGCGCTGCATCCCTTGCACCTTTTGCAACTGCTGGCTTTCGCAGTTTCGCAGTCGCCTGAAGCGACTGCTGCGTTTAGCCAAGACCGTGCGCCTTTGCGAATGGGGCGAGATGGATCCTTTGCCGCCGGTATTGCTCGAACTGCTGTGGATTCCCATGCTTTAGACACAGCTGCGGAGATGGTCGAGAGTGCGCGTGCTCATCCCTTTGACCTGTCTCGTTCGTCAGTGATGCCGCTGTTAGGAGCCGTGGCTGCGAGCAGGCTGGCTTCCTCGTTGTTGGACCTGCATTTCAGCCCCACGTGCGACCGTGACGCAGCCCTCGACGATATGCTGCTCAGTGTTTACCTGGCGGGGTGCCGTCGTTTGGGGCTGCGATGTCTGTTTGAGCCGTCGGATCTGGAGGCGGGCGGCGATTTCGATCGCGTGCTGCGCCACATCCAGGAGCTGCGCTCGCTCCGCGAGGAGCCGCCTGCAGCTGCGGCGGCTTCGGGGTGTCCCTGTGCCGCCGCTGTGTCGTCGCCGCACCCTACCGGTGCGCTGCGCTCAGCGGCCCACGGCCGCTGCGTGCAGCTGCATCAGGCGATGGCCCCATGCTGCAGCGAGGCAGGCTGCAGCGCAGGCAGCCGCGTCGCCTCTGCCTCTGCGGCGCCGCGCACACTGGTATGCACGGCGTGCCGCTGGGCGAACCCGTCGGCGTGCTGCCACCGGTCGCTCACGCCGCCGCTCTCTTATAAAGACCACATGGCGCTGTTTACCGGGCGCATGCACCCCCTAGACGCGAGCCCGCAGAGCATACAGCGGCTGTGGGCGCATCTGCTTGTTTTTGAGCCCCACTCCGTCGTGCCGCCCGCAGGTGGGGGCGACGATAACTTGTTGTGGCAGCAGCGGCTGGCGGCGGCTGAGCGCGCCTTCGCTGCCGATCCTGGCGTGGAGCAGCAAGTCGTGCTGCTGCACAGCGTCCACACCTCTGAGCTGGCCCTGCCGGCTGTCCGTCGCAAGCTCGTCCGCGCGCTGGTGAGCGCCGGCCTTCCGCCCCCGCTGCGCGGGTATCTGTGGTGCTCCGCTGCAGGCGTGCTGCAGCGCGAGTCTGGGCATGTTGTGGAGTCGCCGGTTGCGGACTGGGAGGCTAGAATGGCGTCCTTGGGCGCAGCAGATGATCCATTAGCCGGGCACGAAACTGTTGAGGAGCCCGCGGCTCGACACGCCAGCGCCGCTACCGATACCCTTTGCTACTATGACGCCCTCTGCCTCGCCAACGCCCCGGCGCTGGTGGCGCACGGCCAGCTGCCGGCCCACCTGCTAGCGCTGGCGCAGGATGCGACTGCCTCTGCGGGGCCTGCCCCAGATGCAGCAGCCGCGCCCTGCACTCCAGTTGCTTCTCCTTCTGCCGGCGTTGTCTCCAGCCCACCAGCGTCAGCTGCTGCTGCGATTGTGTGGCGCGGGAGAACGATAGCACCCGCCCCTCGCAGCACGGTTGTACAGGTGAACAAGGATCTGCCCCGCACGATGCCTCACCTAAACCCAATAGAGGCCTCTCGGCTGGCGCGCACAGGGGCTGCAGCTGGTTCTAGCAGCCCCGTGGCAGCTGGCGGGGTCGATGTTGCGTACGTGTTCCGCGCAGCGGTGCAAGGGGTTGGCAGTGCAGCCGCTGCGGCTCCACATGCGAGCAGCGCCGGCGACGCTACTCATGGCCATGGCTGTGCCGGCTTGCACTCGTTCTCCGTCGCAGCCGAGCCGTCTCGCGGCACGCACGTGTCTGAAGGGGCGCTGCGGCGCCTGCTCCTCGCCTTTTCGTCGCACTCCCCCGTGCTGGATTTTGTGCAAGGCCTGCCCTTTGTTGCAGCGCACTGCCTCCGCTGGATGGGGGAGCGGGAGGCGTTCGCCTTTTATACCGCGCTGCTGCACCGGATCGTGCAGCCCGACTACTTCCTCTCGCAGACACCAGGTATCCTGCGAGATCATCGTGTGCTCGAGGAGTGCCTGGTAGCCGACCCCCACCTGCACCGCCTGACCGAGCACCTGCACAAGCTCGGGGGCGGGGGCCCCCTCGGCTCCGTTATGGGCCTGCTGCAGTCCGTTACGCTGCAGTGGTTCATCTGCCTGTTCACGGTGCCGTTCACCGCCGCGTTCACCGACCGGGTGTGGGACGCGCTGTTGTTCCTGGGGGATGAAGTGCTGTTTCGCACGGCGCTGGTGCTGCTGCGGATGGCCACCCCGCGCCTGCTCGCGTGCCGGGAGCTGCACGAGGCGATGGACGTGCTGAAACGCTGCCACGCGCTGTGCTACTACCCCGCCATGCACCAGGCGGTCTTTGATGTGTGGCACTGGCCCGCGCCGAGCCTGCACTCCCTGCTATGGGGCCTGCCGCACCCCCACCACCACGACACGCCGCGCGAACCGTCGTCGTCGGCGGCGGCAGCAGCGGCAGCCTCGCACGCGCCCGAGCGCCTCGGGGACTCGACCAGCGGCAGGCGCAGCCGGTACGGTGGCAGCACTCGGCAGCCGCGTCCGTCGTTCCTGCGCTCCCCTGCCGGCGCTGGCGCTGGCTCCGCGTCCGCAGCCATGCAGCTGCTCAACCCGTGGCAGCACGGCCCGCAGCGGGCGGATGGCGGGGCAGCCGCGGTGCCGCGGCTTAGCCGGATAGGCCCGCCGCCTGCCGCCATCGCCGTCCTCAGCCCCCTGGTCCCGATCGCGTCCCCGCTGCCTGCGCTGCTACACGCCCTCACGGGCCAGCAGCTGGCGGGTGTCCTCTCGCCCGCGGACAAGGACGCCGCGCTGACAGCGGCACTGCAGGTGCTGGCGGCCGCTGCGGCAGCGGGCGCCCGTGGCGGCGGCGCCGCGGTACCGACCCCCGCCCCCACAGCGCCTGGGTATGGCTCCCTGCCCAACGCAGCGTCCCCACTCGCGGCGCTCGCCGAAGCGGCCGCCTCGCCGTGGCGGACAGACGAGCGCGAGGTACCCCGCGCTCGGCACCCGAGGGTGCCGCAGGCGCTGAAGCTGATGGCGGCGTCCCTCGTCACGCAGCCGGCGCTGGGCTGTATGTGGCTGGGCATGGCCGCTGAGGAGCTGCCAGCGGCCGTGCAAGCGCCGCCGCCGCTGTACGCGGGGCAGGGCATCACCCTGGACACCTTTGCGGAGTTTCACGCGGGCCGGGCCCTGCCGTACCGCCTCAAGCCGCCTAAGACCAGCATGCTGCCGATTGGCCTGCTGCGCAACGCAGCGCCCGAGGCGCCCGAGGGCGGCGCGGCGCCGCAGACGGACGATCGGGCGGCGCAGCAGCGCGTCCCCGGCGCTGCGGACGACCCTCGCTTCGTGCATGTGGTTGCCGTGCTGTCGCGCCTACATCAGTACGCGTGCGCCAACCGCCTTGGCCGCGGCAGCACCGCCCGCAGCCCGGGCAGCAGTGACGAGCCGCTGCGGTCAGCGTCCCACGAGAGTATCTCAGACGCTGCTGTGCAGCGCTTCAGTCTGTGCGGCGGCACCACACACGGCGCGGCGGGTGCCCTTGCCCCTGCCGCTGCCTTCCCTGCCACTGCCTCCCCTGCCGCACCGCATTCATCTGCCACCGAAGTGCGCCTTGGCGGAGTGCCGGTGCTGCTGCCGGGGGCAGAGGGGACGGGCGCAGGGGCGGGGCACCAGCTGTGGGGTCTCCTTTTGGACACGCCGCCAGCGCGCTTGAGGAGCCTGCTGCGGCGCGAGCGCAACACGGCCACCCGCGCGTTCCTCGCCAGCCGACGTGAATTCTTCTGTCAGGCTGCCCGGAGCTCGAGGGTCGCACAGCCCGCCGCTGCTTGCTTCATGCAGGGGACTGCCTCCGCGGAAGACGCTGCGGAGGAGGCTGCAGCCGCCGTAGTTGCCGACGAGAATGCTGCCGCTGCCGCTGCTATTACCGCTTCTGCCGCAGTTGAGCCTGCGGTGTCGCCTGCAGGAGAGGGGGCGACTGCTGCTGCTGCCGCGGCCGAACTTGCAGATGATGACGCCTGCTCCAGCGCCGCAATTGCATCGGCCTGCTCCTCGCCGCGTGCGTCTGAGCAGATGGGCAGCCCTACCGCTGGCACCTGCACTGCACCCGCCCTCAGCCTGGAGGCCGGTGACGCGCTGGCTGCCCTTGACGGCCATCTCTCATCAGCAGACGGCGCTGTGCAGCATCTGCAAAGCCCTTTGGGTGAGCCGTCACCCGCCAGCCCAGAACCCTTGACGTCTAGAAGGCTTGGTATTGGCCCGACTGCTGCAATGCCGCTCGCGTCCCGGCTGGAGTCGGGGCTGGCATTCGCTGAGGCTTCGCAGGCGGCGGATGCGACGCTGCCGCGGCGTGCTCTGGAGGCAGATGCGTTGGAGCCGGGGTCTGACGGTGACGGCAGTGAAGCTGACGCCGCTGAGGAGGATGACGACGGTGCGGTCGGCGTGGCAGCTGCTGCCGACGCGCCTCCGGATGCCGCAGCGGCCGGGGAGGCGCCGGTGCCGAAACACACAAGCGTCGTCCTGCTGCGTGCTGCGGAAGCGGATGCGTCGCCGGCGCCGCTGCGCGCGCCCGGCTTTCTGCTGGCGCAGTGGTATGGGCAGTGGCGCCCCGGGGGGCACACGCAGGACAGACAGGCGGCGTCCCACGCGCCCTTCCTGCGGCGTGAGGCGCACTTTGGGGCGCGGCCCGCCGCCCTCTGGGCGACCGCAGCAGCGCCAGCCGAGGGCGCTGCGGCGGGCGCAGGCTTGCTGTCGCCGCCGCGTCTGCATGCCGGCCGTGCGCACGAGGAGGCGTCTGGGGAGCTCCTGAGCCCCAGCAGCGCGGGGAGCGTGTCCAGGGCCACGGCGCTGCTGCTGTCGCGCCTGCGTGCCGTGGCGCCCAAGCGCTTCCAGGGCACTCGCAGCCAACGCAGCAGCTCAGCAGCCGCCGCAGCGCCGGTGTTGCCTGGGTCGCCCGCCTCCTCGGGGGCTGCGTCCCCTGATGCGCTTCCAACTGTCGCTCTGCTGCTGCCGAGCTCCCCGGGGGCGACCCACCTCGATGCCGACGTCCACCAGAGCTCCCTGCTGCGGTCGCCCGGGGCCGCGGGCGGCGCCGACGCTGCTGGCAGCGCTGCACCCACGACTGCGGCTGCGGCTGCTTCGTCTGCGGCACCGCGAGGCTCGGATACAGGCGGCCATGCCGTCCGTGCATCCTTCTGGGCCGCGCCTGTGGGCGCGCATGGCGCCGGGCACGGAGTGCTGGCTTTCGAATCGCCGCTGGCCGATGCTGGGCATGCAGTCGCTGCGGCAGGCCACGCGGTCGGAGAGGACGCAGGTGGCACGGGGGCGCGGGCGCCCCTTGCTGGCGCGTTTCTGGGGCACGCGACACGCCGCATGTGTGCCCCCTCGAGTGCGGACGCGGACGCTGTGGAAGCCGCGGACGAGGAGGGGCAGCCGGACTTCATGTCATTCCCCGACCTCGGCGGCCTGCCGCCTGAGCTGCTTGGGGTAACCGTCACCCCGTTGTACTTCAGGTTCTGCTGACGTAGCTGACGCCGGCCACCCGAGGATGCCGTCGGTGACGGGTCTGAGTCCGGCGGCCCGGGCCGAAGTTCCGAGCCCTCAAACACGCACTGGCAGCCAGCCAGGCCTGTGCGCCCTGCGGAGCAGCTGCGTCGTGACGCCGTCCGACCGAGTCGTCGGCTTTACCAGTGAGGATATCCAATCCCGCTGCGAAGCTTTGAATTTGCAGCTGTCTCGTCGTAAATGCTTCCGCGCTAGCAAACTAAGTGCCGAACTTGGCCACGCTCGCACACTCGCGCATCGTGCAGAAGCAGCATGACAACGGGCCAAAAAACGGCCCGATCCCAACAGCGTGGGAAGCGCGTAGACTAACTGTTTTCTCACGCCCGGTTGTGGGCCTGTTTTTGCTGTTTCTCGTGAATCATCGACAGTCCAATAACGCCACGACCGCGCGAGGTCTAACTCGATCAAGAAAAAGAGTGACAGCGATGACGGCGGACTCGGCGACAACGTGCAACAGCTGTCAGGCGGCGTACCGTCACGATGCTCGCCGCCCGCCTCCTGGCTTCGGGAACCACACGCTGCATCCTCGCAGGTGGCGCGACGGTTTGTGCGCGCAACGTTTGTACCCATGTACAGCGCGGTCGCTGAATATTCGTCCCATACCCCCGGGGCCGACTCACCCGTCGGATTGCACATTCTTCACTGATGGCATGCCTGCTCACTGTTGCCCCTGCAGACGCGCCTGCTCAAACGCGCACATGCGCACTCGACCTTTGGTTTGGCGGAGATGTCCGCCACCATGGTGCGTTTGCTGCTGAGGCTCACCGCTGAGCTGTGGCACGTCGCTGCTGCCAAGCGGCTGGTTCGCAGCAACGACTCGCTTGTGCGGCGCTTGTTCATACCGCAACATTATTATGCTCGCCCTTTCCTTCCCTTGCCCGCCGCTCCTTCTTTCCTGCCACCGCACTCGCAGACTCGGCCCGGGGACGCTGCGCTTGCATGTGCAAGTAGCGGAGGCGCACTCCACCGTCGCCCTCGCATGGCCTTCGGCCCCCGCGGTGTCGCAGGCACACTGCTGCAGTCATTGCTGAGTGTCTCCGCGCGGGTTGCGAGCACATCAGCTGCACCTGGGCCTGCTCCTGCGCCGGCTGCACCCGTGGCACGGGTGGTGCCCTCTGTCATCCTCTTCAAGGTGGGCGAGAGCGGCAAGTGGAGCTCGTTCAAGCACAGGAAATTGCTGGGCATGGACGCTGCGGCGCTGCTCAAGGCGCTCGCGGACAGCACGCTGTTCGGGGGCTACTTCAAGGGCGTCGACACGCTGGGTGCCTGCACCGTCGTCGTCGTCAGGAACGCGGCGCTGCCAGAAGGCGCGGAGGAGCCCGCAGCGGAGCACGAGGCGGGCGATAACGTCGTGGAGCTGGAGGGCGCCTCCACGGTGGGCGACATGGCCACGGTCGTCGGCGCCAGCGGAGCCCCGCTCTTCATCCGCGTGCATCTGCCGGCTGTGGCCCGCGGTGAGTCCCGCACAGGCGAACGGGCACCTCCTTCAGTCATGGGGAGCTGCTGGGGCATGCGGTGGGCTTGCGGTTGGAGGCGGCCTGCACGCCGTGATGTATGTGCGCATGCTCTCACGGCTTTGTGCGGACACAGAGCCTGCTGCGCGCGCACGCGCCCACTACGTGTCGTCCCGCCAGCCCCCTCGTGCGGCTGGACCGTCGTTCACGTGCGGCGCGCCCCCACGCGCTCTTCCTGCGCTGCCTCCTGCGTCCCTCCCCGTCCCACGCTCCTGCAGCCATCGCCCCGCCGCCGTCGTTTGACTACCCCACGGCCGCCGCCGTCGCCGTCGCCATCGAGGACGTCGCCGCGCTGGTGTCCAGCGACATCTCTGCCAGCAGCAACCTGGAGGGGCAGCGCGCGATGGCGGGTCCTCTCCTGCGGAAGCCCTTCCCAGTCTCCCGCCTGGATAGTCCCGCAGCGGGCGCGCCTGGCCTGGCTGCCGATTTTCTGCCGTACAAGGGCAGCCACGCCGCCTACAGCAGCGCGCTGGCGTCCACCAACGTCAACCAGGTGCAGCAGCGGCACGTGGTGGCAGTTGTGCAGGCGTCGGGCAGCGGCAAAACGCGCCTCGCCTACGCTGACGGCCAGGGCACGCGCCTCGTCGTGATCGCGCGCGTCTGGAAGCAGATGGGGGCCTACTCGCCCGCGTGGGCGCGGTACAACAAGCTCGCCCAGCACTGGGCCACCGTGATGCCGCACCTGAACGGGCTGGACCGCCGCACCGTGTCCAAGGCCGCCCTCGCCGCCATGCGCCTGCTGGCTGCGTGCCACGTCCGCTTCGTCGCGGAGGTGCTGCAGCGCGTGCAGCCTGTCCGACCGACCGCTGCCACCGACGCCAGCGCCAAGATGCTGCGCGAGGCGGCCCTGCGCTGCTTGCGCAACCGCAAGGGCGACGACGCGGTGGGCGCGCTGCTCTTGCAGCAGCTGCGCAGCGTGACGACCGTGACGTCGCTGGCGAAGGCGCCTGGCAGCGCCGCGCCGCACGCTGGCGTGTCCGTCGCGCTGATCGACCGCGCGGCTGTGGACCGCTTCTGCGCGGACGCGGACGCCCAGCTGCGGCGGCTGCTGTGGCCCGGGGCAGAGGTGGCCATGTGGTGGGACGATGCGCACCGGCTGGAGAGCTCGCCCGCTGTCTTTGAGCCGCTCTCGCGGTTCAAGCAGTCAACCGTCGCGCCCGTGTCCAAGCTGCAGGACAGCTTCTACGGGCTGACTGCGTTGTGCGCCGACCTCACCGACGAGTACCGCTGGCTGCAGTCGCTGTGCGGCACGTGGTTGGAGCTAGCCACGCGCGTGGACCTGCCCGACGTCTCGCCGCTGCGCGGTCGCGTCACGAGCGTCTTCCATGCCTCCCACATTTCCGTGGACCAGATGCTGGAGACGCTGCACCACCACCTGGTGGTGGACGCGGACACGGAGGCGGCGCTGCGCCCGCAGCTGGCGCTGCTGGTGGGCCGGCCCATCTTCTTCTTCACCGACTTCATGACCGCGCTGTGGGGCAAGCTGCAGGCAGTGCGCCCGGCGACCGCTGCCGCCCTGCAAGACGTGCTGATGGATGTTGCCGCTGCCGCCACCGTGGAGGCGCGCAGGCGCCTGACGGACGTGATCGGGGGCATGTGGGTGACCCGGCCGTCTGTGCTGCGCTGCGGTACCTCCTCGCGCTCGCTGTGCATGCAGCTGTACGCAGCGCTGCGCATGAACGGCGGCAACGTGGAGTTGCAGGCGGGCGCTGGTGCGGATGCACTGCGTGAGGGCTTGCTGGCGCTGCCGCTTCCTCCCACGATGCCAGCATCAGGAGGCCTTGGGCCGACTGACGTGCACCTCGGCAATGAGCCCATGTGCGCCCGCGTCCTAGATGAGATTGGTCGCAATCAGGTGGTTGATTCGCGCATCAAGCCCTCCGCCGACCCCATCTTCCAGCTGCTGGGGACGTGTGCGACGCAGGGCCGCATCGCTGGCTTTGGCATGACCACCAGCGTCAAGGGCGACGTGCTGGAGCTGGCTTTTGCGTGGTTCCTCATCCGCTCCGTGCTGCTGTACAGGCTGGCAGACGGGTCTGGCCCCACCCTGGCTAATGCCCTGCGCAGCTTGTCTCCGCCTGGCTTCTGCATGCCCGGTCGCGCCCCCAACGAACATCTAGTCGTAGTTGCGGGCTTGCCGTGCCTCGGTGCGGGGGCGAGCCCTGCTGGCGCCACCGACCTGCACCGTCTTTGCGAGGACGGAGCGGAGCGCCGCGTGCTGTACAACGTGGACGAGAACGCAGGCGCGGACGTTGCAACCCTCACCGTGCACCGTGATGGGACGCCAGCGTCCGTTGTGATGGTGCAGGCGAAGGCGCAGACGGCAGCAGCGCTTGTGGAGTGCCTGCGCGCTGCATCGCCAGCGTGGCAGTACACGGAGGTGGAGCAGCGCAACGCTGCAGTTGCTGGTGACTGCTTCGTGCCGACCGCTGCGCGCACCGCCTTCCAGGAGGCGGCCACTGCGCCCGCCGCTACTGCCGCGCGCCTCTCCTCTGCATTCCGCGTCGCACTCTCCGTCACGGGCTTTCGTCCAGAGACGATCGCCGCGGTCAGCACCCTCAATGAGCTGCCAGAGGGCAGCGAGCGCAGTCCGATCATCCTCTGCCAGCCCTCCGAGTTCACCTTTGGCCAGGACCTGATGGCGCAGCTGCAGGCATCCTGCAGCAGCGGCTCAGTAACCAGCGGCACTGACGACCTCGCGTATCTGCTGCCGCAGGCGGTGGGCGACGTGACGGCGGGCAAGGTGGAGCGGAAGGGAAGCGCCGCTGTGCAGGACGCGCTGCGCGGCAAGCCGTAGGCTCCTGCTTAAGCCGTCAGCAGGGGCGCGACGCGCACGCCCAGACCCTGGGTTCGTAACAGCATTCACAGTGGCCGTCCCAGTGCCGGCCGCGCAACACGACACGATTAGTGGCTGTCCCCAGTGGCAGCTGCGCAAAGTTGATCACGCGGTCAAGCTCCAACAGCCGCTGTGCGGCCTGGTGCCACACGTGGCTCGACTCCGGAGCCCGCGGCCGGTTGCTACGCGCCGCCTCGCGATCGTGTGCTCGACAGTTCACTGTGGCACCAGCATTCCCACTGGTGGCACTGTGTCGAGCTCAGCAGGCTGCCTTCGCTCGAGCAAGACTCGGATGTACGGCAGCGACCCTTCAAGTTGAAGCTCGGCCCTGACTCTGCGACTCGTGTCGGCGTACCGGTGCCGCAGTACGCCCAAGACGAATGTTGAAACCACTCGTTTTGCTGTCGACCGCGTGCAGTTAACGTTGTCGCTGCAGCTGGTCCTCGCCAAGAGTTCGTCGAGCCTTGCCGCCTTGGCCATCAAGTGCCGATTCTGCGAATCCGTGCGTTTGCTGAGAGCTGTGTCGCAGTTGCCTGCCTGAAGACTGTTGGCGAGCGAAAACGCGCACATCGCGACGCTGAAAGCGTCAGATGTCAGATGGCGATTGCCGTGTCCGAGTTTTCGGAGACGGCGTTACCGGTACCGTTGGCAACTTGCAAGTTGCCGGCGAGTCGCTCATGCA
>Ga0208629_100162_pt1 | contig 33074 bp, 26 predicted proteins | sample LakWasMet19_HOW5_2_FD_183865 | JGI IMG/M metagenome (GOLD analysis project Ga0208629, IMG submission 183865) | Freshwater sediment methanotrophic microbial communities from Lake Washington under simulated oxygen tension - Sediment Metagenome... | ecosystem: Environmental > Aquatic > Freshwater >... | reverse complement strand
TTGCTCGAAATGAGCCGTGATCGTGGCAAACGACAGAGAAGAAGGCTGCCTGCCTTCAGTCTGTCTTGTTTTGGATTCAAGCCTGATCGGAGCCCCTCCCAAGCTTCAGTTTCGTGTGCCGCATTCGCCCTCCGCTCCGCTTGCGAGAGCGCGGTGCCCGTGCATCATGTTCGTGAGTTTTGGCGGCCTCGGACGCATGCCTCACGCGCCCGCTGACCTTCAGTGTTGCTCGTCCGCGGCAACAGGGAAGCAGTCACGGGCTTTGCAGCGGGAAATCACTGTGCAACCGTTTTGTTGAACTCCATTCCATGCAGCCCGGCGGACACCATCACCATCATGGGCACCACCACGGTCACCACGGCGGCTGGGGCGGCGGCTGGGGTGGAGGCTGGGGCGGCGGCTGGGGTGGGGGCTGGGGTGGGCATCATCACCATCATCACGGGATTGGCGCGGGCATGGCGGAGTTTGCCGTGGCCGCAGGCGTCGGCATGGCGGCTGCTGCGATGATGCCGCGCCGGACGGTGATCGCCGCAGCGCCTGCTCCCGCGACGGTAGTGCTCGCAGCGCCTGCCGTGGTCGCGGCTCCTCCAGCAGGCTATTACCCGGCCGCAGCGGCAGGCCCAGCAAGCTACCCGCCAGCCCCTGGATACTACCCGGGCCCGGCGCCACCGCCGCCGAGCGCACCCGCCGCGGGGCCGCCGCCTGCGTACTACGGAGGCGCGCCAGGCTACGCGCCGCCGCCGGCAGCAGCTCCCGCGCCGGCGTGGTCGTACGCGCCTGCGTATGAGGGCCAGGTGCCAGGAGGCGTCGCTGCAGACGGGCGGCCCGTGTTCGCGGTCATGGGGCGCTGAGGGGCAGGCGACGCGCCGGCGCAACACCGGCGCCGCGTACTTTGGTCTTTCGTGTCTTCGCCAATCCAACACCACAGCAGGCACCGCCTCCCCCGTGTTCACGCCTCCGCTGACCACGCCGGGCGGTGTCTCTAGATCGCCGCAATGCGGCTGCAGTTTTCGCGTTCTGTAGTGTGCAGTCCGCCTAGTACCGGTCACCGAGCTTCTTGGAGCGGCTGTGCCGCTTGGATGCCAAGCCTGGAATGCCTGAGGCCTGAGGCCGGCGTTGATCTCCGGCGGGTGTTTTGACGCTCAGCAGGCTGCACTCAATCTTTGCGCCGCCCGATCACTGGTATCGGGAGCATGCAGTCCAATGCTGAGCCTGGCCGAGGCCCTGACTCAGCGTTGAACCTGGAGGCTCTGGAGTCAGGGCGGCTGGCAGGCTGTGGCACTGCAGTGTGGCAGCTGGAACTCCGAGACGGTTTCGCGTGTTCGCGTGTTCTGATTCATGCCTGCATTCGCTGCATTCCAAGTTTGCACGACATCAAAGGTGCGCTTCGCCCACTCTCGGGCTTTCATGCTACCGCGCTGACAGCGTGGGCGTTTCTTTTCAAAAGTGGCGATATCGTATTCGGGGGCAACAACTGTCCTGGAGATCGAATCGCGTTTCGTGCACGATTGGAACGCGGAGTTTCATCCACCGACCCTCCAGCATCTGGTTTCGCTTGTGCTGCGCGACGTGCTTTGTCTTTCAATAAGCCAGCGAAGGCGAATACTCGCTAATTTTGACCATGTGGATGCCCTCAGAGCCGCTTCCGACGGTTGGTTGCAAGCCACCACTGATCAACGTACTGTCGACCTCGATCGTACCTGCCACATTGTTCCGGTGCAATTCACAGCGCCACATCTGCTCAATCTGAGGCCTACCCATCAGTGGGTGCCTGCCATCGACATTTTCCGCTCCGTGCCTCCTCAGCATGGCAGCGCTGCTGCCGACGTCGGCTCGGGCACGCCGGCCGTCGCGCTCGCCTTGCGCCTTCATCGTGTGTTGCGCGTGTCTGACCTCTTTAACATCCTTCTCTAGCCTGGGCGCGGCGGCGCAAGCCAGCGACCTGATCAAGTGGCAGGCTCCTGCGCCGGTAGAGTACGCGGGGCCCAGCCACACTGCGCTAGAGGTCATGAACGGCAACGCGCGCTCCGCCTCGTGCGAGGTGGAGATGCTGCTGGGCTTCCGGCACGACGGCAGCGTGGCGAGCCAGGGCAGCGTCGCCGCGCAGCTGACGGTGCCGGGACAGGAGGAGGCCTACACGTGGCAGGTGACGGTGCCCAATGGGTGGACGGTGGGCCTGAACCTCGGCAACCTGCCTGCCGCCGCAAGTGCGGCGGGCCTGGCGCTGTCTCTCATTGACGTATCAACGGGGATTGCGGCGCCGGTGGGCACAGTATCTCTGCCTGGCCCCTCCACCTGCATCGCTCGGGCCGCAGCACCAGCCATCTCTCCGGTCGACGGCGGAGCCTTCCTCGGCGCCGTGGCGGTGTCCCTCGCCAGCGCGGAGGCGGGCGCGGCGTTGCACTACACCCTGTCTGGAGCCACGCAGCTGGGCCCGTCACTGTATGACGGCACGCCGATCATCATCGCGGGCTGTGGCGCCACGACGGTGCGCGCGTGGGCGTCACGCCCCGGCGTTCAAGACTCGGCAGCCGTGCAGGTGTCCTACGCGGTGGAGGCGGTCGCGATAACAGGCGGCCGGCGCTCGGACGCCTCCTGCGTTGCAGCCCAGCCGCTGGCGCCCGTCTCAACCGCCGTCAGCGCTGACGGTGCGGTGGCAGCAGAGTCCGCAGCCCTTGCGCCCGTGAGCATGCGGCTTGCAGGGGCGGGCAGGCGCTCCGCCACCTGCGGCGTCGCTGTCAGCCTCAGCTTCGCTGACCCCCGCACTGACTTGCTGGCCCGATCCTTCCTGCTCGTCGTCACCCGCGAGGGCACGAACCAGGCTGCCGCAGAGGTGGCTGCGGAGGCGGCAGCCGCTGCCACTGCTGCCGAGGCTGCGGACGGGGCCCCGGCCGCTGCTGAGGGTATCGCTGCGTCCAGGCGCCGCCTGCAGCTGGCCGGCGCATCAGATGTGAGCGCGCCCTACCTGAACGTCCTACTAACCCAGGCGATCGCGGTGACGCCCATCACACTGGCGAACGAGCACGTCACCGAGGTTGCCCTCGGAAACCTGCCGTCAGGCTCCCAGCTGCTCCTATTTGCGTCGCCCGAGCCCGGCAGCGAGCTGCTGGTCTCTGAAGCGACTGCTGCCGCCGACAGCGGGCAGGCCGCAGCTGCCCTGGACCCCCGATCCTTCACCCTCGCGATTGGCGGCGCAGTCGCTGTGCCGGATTCCTGCGGCGTCAAGCTACTCCCGCCTGGCATCTCCGCTGCCAGCGCGGACGGGGCCGGCAGCGGCGCCGGCACCGTGGTGCGTCGCCGCCTGCAGCTGGAGACCCACTACAACGGCTCCGTGCTGGTCCGTATCGCATCCAGTCTGCCCGGCAGCGTCGTTTACGTGACGACGGATGGCAGCAGCCCCGCCTCATCCGCCACCGCGCTGTTCTCGTCCCTCCTCGGCAGCGTGGAGGCCCCCGCCCACGTGGCCTTCCAGCTGACGGCGCCGGGCTGCACCACTGTACGAGCCTACACCGCCTCTGCGACTGCAGGGGCCAGCGACGAGGCATCTGCCGTGTACTGCATCTCGAACGCAGATAGCAGCGCGACTGTCGACGGCGCCGCACCCGCGGGAGCGTCTGCCGCTGGCGCCACAGACCTCTGCGCTACAGGCGGCGATGGCATCCGCTGCGCGCCAAACAACTGCGGTCGCTTGTACTACCGCTGCAAGGGCGGCGTGGCGTCGTCCGTGTACGAGGCACCTGCGGGCTTCCTGTGCAATGGCGGTGAGCTGAAGGGAGCAGACGACCCGACAGACGCCTTGGCGGACCCCGCAACTGAGGCCGTCAGCCGCTGCGTCAACAACCTGTGTGGGCTGCTGCCAGCACCGCGCCCGGGCAACGCTGCTGCCGTGTGCATGCTGCCCGCTACGGGCGCGGTGGCCGCCACGCTGACGACGCCCAGCCCGACCCCAACGGCGTCCGGAACAGTCACCCGGACACGTACCCCGAGCCCCTGCAGCGGCTCGCACACGCCCCCGGCGACACTCTCCTCCTCAAAAACGCCCCCAGCAACGCTTTCCTCCTCCAAGACTCCCCCAGCAACGCTGTCGTCCTCTAAGACTCCTCCAGCGACACTCTCTTCCTCCAAAACGCACCCGGCGTCCGCGTCCGCGTCTAAGACAGGCAGCAACGCCGCAACACCGACTCGATCCACGAGCATTAGCGCCTCGCCCTCCAAGTACTCGTCTTGCTCTGCCACGCCCACGGCGTCGCAGTGCCCGCACCTGCGCGACAACCCGCCCTGCAGCATCGAAGCCGACGGCTGGTCCTGCATCCGCGACGGCGCAGAGCTCGATGTGTACGCCATGGCGGTGTTCAACAGCATAGCGGTCTCGCAGTGCACGTCCATGATGCAAATGTGCAGCTGGGGCGTGCAGACGTCGACGGTGTCTGTCATGGCTGGGGTGGCGTGCTATGGCGGGGCGATGGTGTTCGCTGACGACCCGATGTGTGCACCGACGGTGATCCCGCTGCCGCCTGGCTGTGTGTATCCGTCGCTCTCCGCCTCCGTCACGCCATCTCCGTGCGATGTGAAGGTGGGTGAAGAGAGCGACTGCCGTTGCTGTGGAGGAGCGAGGGGTCCGCCATGAATGCGCGGAAGTCATGGATCTGCCATGACTGTGCGGAAGCGACGGGTCCGCCATACATACCCTGCTCCGGCTCATTCACTTGTCGCTCTGGCTTTCTTGCGATCCTCGTTGCTATCCCTTTTTGCAGACAAGCCTGAGTGCCACCCCGACTCGGACCAAAAGTCGGAGCGCGAGCCGGACAAGCACCGCTTCCCTGACTTCCAGCGGCAGCGAGACGGCGACGGCCTCGGAGACGGAGGTAGGTGCTGCGCGCAGCGAGTGTTATTCCGGCTTTTTGCCTGGTGCGAGCTGGCACCAGCATTGGCCTTGTTGCGAACGCTGCAAGAATCGCAGCTGCGACCTGGATGTTGTTGCGGCTGTCGCGTGCTTCCCGGGAGACGCCGGCTTTGCCACAATGTCTAGCATGGGGGATGCTCGATTGTGCGTTTGACTCCCAGCAGCCACCTGCCTTGACCCCCTATTCACACGTGCAGACCGCGAGTAGCACTGACACTGCAACGGCGACCGCAACAATTACACAGTCAGAGACTTCGACAGAGGCAAGTCCTGAAATATCGCTGATGTTGCTTGGGGCCCCGATACATGACTGGCGCAGACGGCTTGCGATGTGTACCAAGACATGCTGTGCTGTTGACGGCGGCTCCTTTCAGCAGCAGCGCAAAGAGTGGCTCTCTTTTTGACAGCTGTGCACCTGCCCACACGTCTGCATCCTACCACGCCCGTTCGCGTGCGCAGACGAGCACGGAGACGGCCACCTCCACATCAAGCTCGTCAGCGACTGCGTCAGAGGTGCGTGTGGAATGGCTTGGTCCTCACACGGAAGTGCAGTGGTGTACCTGGATGGACTCAACTCCCTACCCGGCACTGTGTTGCGCACCGAACTCACGTCAAAGCCAAGTGAAGTTTGCTCATCTCCTAATTTGTGTTTCTTTCGGCACCTCGCTGCAGACGCCTTCGAGCAGCGCCACAAGCAGCGAGACGGCGTCTGCGACGGCGTCAGAGAGCCAGCCGCCCAGTGGCAGCTTCAGCGCGACCATGACGCCTTGCAGCCAGAGCAACACCCCGACCCCCAGCGCCTCGCACGTGAGTGGCATGCGTTTTGTTTCCTGGCGATACCCCACGAGCTGCTGTGCTGCCTCTGAAGGCTCTGTGTTTGTGCTTTTGAAGGGCTCCCCACGCCCCCGGTGTGCTACCTTCGTGCTTTTGAAGAGGCCTCCCTGTTGTTTGGCTGGCCCGTGGTTGCTGCGGTGGCTCGGCCTTCCACGTGATACACCTCCCTGGCGGCAGCACAAGCACGGAGACCGCTGTTGCAATGCGCTCACATGCTCCCTTCTCTTTGCTCCTCCTCCCGCTCCGTGTGTCTATCTGCCCCTTAAAATGGCATTGCAGACCGCGTCACTCACGGCATCGAGCAGCGCCAGCCTCTCCTGCCACGCCTCGCCCTCGCCAACCGGCACCGCCTCGCTCTCACGCAGCGCCAGCGCCTCTGCCACACGCTCGAAATCGCACGGCGCATCGCCATCGGGGACGCCGACCCCCTCCCCCTGCGACGTAACTCCTACCAGGACGCCCACCCCCTCCCCGACGCATAACCCGTGCTCCAGCTGCAGCGACGGCATCCAGTGCGGCGACCCCATCTCCGAGCCGGGCAGCGAGTGCTCCACCACATTCTTCAAGTGCGAGGGCGGCCAGGTGACGCAGCCAGAGTCTCCTGTCCCCGGCGGCGACCAGCTGTACTGCCTGCGCGGCTTCCTGGTGTGGCGCAGCGACGACCGGTGCTACCCGACGCACCCCTCCACGACCGCGTCCGCGACGCCGAGCAAGCCCGCGTCGCCGTCTGTGTCTCCGTCAAAGTATTCCAGCCCCAGTCCCACGGCCTCCCGTGCGACCTCGCCGCCCTCCCCGCTCTGCCCCAGCACAGACCCCGGACTCAGCATAACGTGTGTGAAGCGCCAGACCTCGCACGATGACGACTGTGACGACGGTGGCAACCCGTGGTCTGGGCCGAGCTGCAAGCGCTCTGACGGCGGCGTGTGCACGAACGCTTTCGTCTTCTGTGCGGGCGGTCACGCGTACGACCCACAACCCGTGGCTGCCGGCACCAAGTGCTTGGATGGGGAGATAGTGGATGCGACAGACCCCAGGTGCGCCTGCGGCTACGACGGCGGAGGGGTGTCTCCCAGTCACACCCCGGCCCCTGTCCCCAGCATCAGCATCAGCAAGACACCCGCGCCGATGCCCACGCACGGATACGCCAGCGCGAGCCGCAGCCCAGGGGCAAGCCCGTCAAATTCACCGCAGGCATCAGGCGGTGCCCGCCAGTGCTGCAACGGGCCCGTGTGCTGCACGGCCCAGTGCGCCTCCACATTCTTCATGTGCGCAGACGGGCGGACGTACCCAGACCAGATGACCGCCCCCGGGACCGTGTGCTGGGACGATGGGTTGGGAGGCTACCTCATTCACGCAAATGACCCGCGCTGCGAGCCCACGCCCAACGCCTGCAGCGCGCACGAGACGTCGGTCCACTGCGTGCGGGACGCGTGGGGATCGGGCGCCTGGTGGAACACAGACGCCTGCACTGGGCAGCAATACACGTGCAACGACGGCGCCTTCTATCCCACGCGACGGACGGACACTGGCGTGCTGTGCCACTCCGGCACCGGGCAGCTCGTGTGCTCCACAGATGACCGCTGCCGGCTGCGGGATCTGCCCTGTGTGAGCGCGGACGTGCAGGCGAATGGCTTGCCAGCGTTCACCTCGGCGACGGCGGCGGGCACGGTACCCATCAGACTGGCCCTGGCAAACCTACTCAGCACACTGCTTGGCACGGTTTTCACCGTGGATCAAGTTGCCGCCGATCCGATCACCCCGGCAATGGGCGGCTCTGGAAGCAGCAGCAGTGCTAGGCGACTGAAGAGTGCAGCGACCATCAAGCGCGCTCTGGAGAGCCGACACCTTGTGGCGGAGGGTGCGGCGACAGGCCACCACAGTCATCACAGGCACGACCACCACCACGGCGCTGTTGGCAGCGGGGAGGGCATCAACCTGGCGTACTTCACGCTGAACCAACATCTCTCTGCGTCACGCTTCGGCCGCTCGCTGCAAGCGGGCAGCTACAACGTGTACGCCAGCCCTGTGAGCGCCGCTGCCATCCCGGCGGGGCCGTTCAGCTCGGGCAGGGACGGCTGGGCGCCCGCCACTGCCCCGCTGGCAGACGTGCCGGTCATGGATCTGAACGCGGTGGCGGGCACTGCGGGCATCGGGGCCACTATGCTACGCATCCGAGTGTTCCTGCCCGCCGACGGCAGCGCAGACGAGTCCAGCGCCGGCGGCCGCCGCCGTCTGAGCACCGCAGCCATGATTTCAGCGATCACAGCAGCCCTCGCACCGAACGCGACCACGGGAGTGAGCCCACTCACGGCAGCGCTGTCGGCTGCAGGCATGCCGTATGCACTCGCCCCGCTAACAGCCCCGGTTGTCGTTAAGCCCGCGACCAAGGCTTCCGGCGCACCAACCAGCGGCAGCGGGGCAACGACGGGCAGCGGCGCAGGCTCTGTAGCCACAGGCGGCGATGGCGACACGCCCGCTGCGGCGGCGGAGGGCCCCCCCACCGCAAGCATCGCTGTCGGGGCTGCCATTGGCTGCGTGGGCCTTGCACTCGCGCTGGTGGCAGCGGGTCTCATCGTGCGCCGGCGCCGCGCGCAGGCTGCCGCCGGCAAGCGAGGCGCCCGCGCAGGCCGGATGGGAGTGGTGACAATGGTGTCTCCGACCGCCACACAAATCAGCGTGCGAGGCGCCGCCGCGACGGCAGCCTCCGCCCAGGTGCTGCAGCACCCGCGCCTTGGCCGCAGCGCGACCATAGGAAGCGCCGTGCTCGCAATTCCTGGCTCCGGCGGCCTGCAGGCGCCTCCCCTGGCTGCGTACTCTGCGGCTGCAGCGGGCGTCGATGACGTCGTGTTCGACAACGTTATGGCGATTGCCGACGCGGCCGTGACTGCTGCAGCGCTGGCGAAAGCACGGTCAGCTGCGCAGGGCGACGCCGCTGCAACCCCTGAAACTCCAGTGACAGCGCCAGGCGACAAGCAAGCGGAGACCCCCGATCTTCCCAACAAAATTGTCGGCGGGCGCATCTCGTTAGCGGTTGGACCCGCTGCAGCTGCGGCGAAGGCTCAGGCAGCTGCCGGATCACGCCCGCTCGTGGCTTCCCCGTTGTCCAAGCGCGGCAGCCGCGCGCGCTTGTTGACCCGCAGCCAGACGGCCGACTCCGCCTCTGCCGACGACGTCAGCAACGATTCGCTGCCAGGAGCTATCAGCGCAAGGGAGGGCGGCATCGATGCTGCAAGCGCTCTTGCTGCAGCCGTGCTCGCCAGTCCCGTGTCCCACTCTCGCAGTGGCGCTAGCGGCGCCCCCGTAGCCACTCGTCAGCGAGCAAGTGGCGCCTCTGCAGCCGGCATTGCTTCGCGGCTGGCCTGGGCATCGCCCAAGAGCTCTGCCACCGCGGCAACAGGCAGCGCAGGCGGTAGCACTGTGAACTCTCGGACTGCGTTCACCGACGATGCATCAAGCACGAGCAGCGGCACCGCAAGCGACGCTGGCGGCCGCAGCGTTGCGTCTCGCAGCCGAGCGGCCAGCATTGTGAGTGGGATGTCTAGCGCGGCACCAAGCTCAGCCGGCGCCAGCGTGCTGACCGCTGCCTCGGGCAGTATGAGCGAGGCGGCAAGCACGGCCAGCAGCGATCATACGGCCTCGAGCGTCGTTAGCGGCGGAGTGAGCGATGCATGCAGCAGCGTGACCGGCAGCAGCGTGCTGTCTGGCGTCAGTTCGGCGACTGGTAGCAGCTCGCAGTCACGCCTGAGCCGCGGCAGCGTCATGAACGCGCGCTCTGCATCGACGGCCGGCGGCTTGTCGGCCGCTCCATCGAGACGGTCCAGGCTGTTTCGCGTTGCAGAGGACGACGAGGAAGACGAGAATGATGATGATGCGGGCCCAGACTGTGCGGACGAAGCCGCCCGCCCCACCGGCGCAGTGCCTGGTCGGCGCTCTCGCGGGCGCGACGACAGCCCCAGCTTTGACGACGTGGATGAGCAGAGCGACGGGTCCGGCGACGAACGGTCTGCGATTGTCGTCACCAGCAGTGAGGGTGAGGAGGTTGACGGCGCGTCATCCCTGGCCGAGAGTGTTGCGGCCGCCAAGCGCGCTGCCAGTGCTCCAACGAGTCTGGCCGTCGACGGTGGCATCATCACCGCCCAAGCTGCGTCGTCTGTTACGAAACGGAATGGTGGCCGGTGAAGAGTTTAGCATAGTGGAAAGCTGCCCGCCTGCTAACAGTGCAGAAATTACATTGCAGTCCACCACCGAGGTTTGAGCCTGCTTGCAGCAGCTTGCTGTTTGCCGGGAGGGATTAGTCTGCACTCATCTTGCATCACTGCGTGTTGCCTTCGGTTTCTTCGCATGCCGGTGTGTTGAGCGACAGGTCGGCATGCCGTCGAGACTGGATGAGGCAGCTTGAAGTCTCGAAGTGTGACAGCATTGCAGTGCGACGTGGCTGACCACTCGAGCGATCGCGAATCTGAAACTCGCAGCAAGCATCTGATCTGAAACTCGCAGCAAGCATCTGAGAGACCTCCAGTGGTATCAGCAGGGGACTGGTAGGAAAGCTCTTGTAGACCGCAGGGTGCTACGTAGATAGATACTCGACGGCATGTCCGACCTGTCCGGCGCTTGAGCGCCGCGGCCTGTAGCGAATTGTGGACCAGCTCAGCGGGCAAAATGATATTCACGGAGCTCGGGCATGCGTGGCTCACCGTTGGACCTCGAAGTTCGAGCACACTCGCAGGACGTGGCGGGATGGAGCACTCAAGCTCAGTGCCACCAAACATGCAATGGAAAGTCTGAATTCAAACACGCAACCGGCAGGGCGCGAACTCAGCATGAGAAGCAAGCAACCTACTGATCCCAATTCGCAGTGCAAACCGACATGGACCATTCCACTGCGGGACCCCGCCGCTTGATCCTGCGTCACATAATCAAGTACCAGCCCACCAGCACAAGGCCGGTATTTGAGCGCCTAAGCAATTTTCGGCCGCCAACACATGGGCGCCACCGATCGGACCGGGGACAACACATGCCAGAACGCAAGAGGTGCAATTGCAAGCCAGTTGCTTGCCGCAGCATTCGATGAACTGCAGACTCGCTTGCGGGGCGTGATGCTTCCGAGCAGCCAGTCTCTGATGGCGTCGTCAGGGAGCGACCATTGAAGCACTGAGGGACACAGTTGGCTCCATGCGTCGCGTCACCCCCTTGTTGGAACGCCCCGAACGCGGCCGAATAGGGTCACCCAGATCCGCACTTTCTGCAAGTTCTCATCCTCCTGTTCGTATCCTGGGTCCCGCCAGAACTGCAAAGAACAGCGAGCAGCTATCGCGCGAAGCTGATCCGACAAGGGCTCGTCCACATTGCAATGTGAAGCGAGCTGGTATACGCAATTGCAAAAGACAGCTGCAAGGCTCGTCGCGTTGAACCCACCCACGAGGCAGTGAGGACGCGCACATCCGGCGCCTCCTGGAGAATGCGAGTGGTAGCTTCTGCGATGGGGACACCCTCGAGCTCGGGCCAAGACAACTTGGCGGGAGGTAGCACCCCTGCTACAGGTACAGCGGCCGGTGCAGCCATTGCAGCACTGTCTGTTGGTGCCACTGGCTCGGGTTGGAGCCGAGAACGAGAAACCAAAAGAACCGCAACCGCCAAAGTTAGTGCTGCTGCAGACAGGGCACGACCATGCATTGTCTTAGATGTGGCAGTACCCGAACCCCGCCCCAGCCGGGCGAGCTCCGCTGAAGTTATGCTCACGCTGCATTCGCGCACGTAATTCTGCGTCCAAGTCCAGTTGTCCGTCCAGTTGAACTCGGACGACCGCTGCGAGCGTTTGTGACGACGTCATGCAGCCACACACACTTCCGAGCACCACATACTTGTTACGCTGCAAGATGGCTCCCAGGCTTCTGTTGCTGGCGGCGTCTGCCGCATTCGCGCTCGCCAGCGACTTCTCCGCGTCTCTGGAGACTCGAGATTCGGCGAAGCTGCAGAACCCCTCGCTCAAAGACGTTCTCACCAATGACCAGCTCAAAACGTTGATCATTGCCGAGCGCGACGTTGCTGAAATGGCAAAGGGCGTGGTGGAAGACGTTGTCGGGACTGCGGATCCTGACCTGTTTCCTCACTCAGCCGAAGCGCTCGATGTGACCGCGGCCAAACGCACCCTCGCTGGGCTTGCAGCTCAACACAACGCTGTTGTCCGAGCGCTGCACGAACACGGGCTGGGCATTGGGGCCGCACTCGAGAAGGTCCTTACGTTCATTGGCGCTGGACATATTGGACGCCCCGGCAATATCGGCATCGTAATCGGTGTGGAGTCGCTTTTCCATGTCAAGGAAGCTTTCGCTCACGTGGCTGGCGTGTCCCTAGACGTCCCCTTTGAGGTCCGCGTCATTGAGTCGCCGCTTGCAACGGAGGCGCACCTGGAGAAGCAATGTGAGTTGTGGAGCCTCTGAGTGCCTGAGCGGCGGCCGTCCTGACGAAACCACCGCTTGGAGTGACGTGCCTTGTGTGACCCCCCGTCATGTGACATTGCACCGCAGATGATACCGAGATGAAGTTTGCTCAATCCATCGGCACGACAGCCGCTGGTGAGCTCTTTGAGCATTATCAAAACGGACAGTTTGCCCGCGCTCGCTCAAGCGGCTCAAGCGGCTCTCGCGCAGACGACGACGACGGTGGTCTGCGCCGCACGCGAACCTCCGGGTTGCGGACGAAAGCGACTGAAAGGAAGGACAGCGGTGTGCTCGCACCACCGTCGGGACAGCTGATCATGACACGGCAGATGGACAGTGAGAGCTTGACCCTCGCGGATGTCGACCGCCCCGCCTTCCTCGAGATCGCCGCCGCCACTCAAGGCGTGGGGCGCAGGCGGGCAGCGTCAGACGGTTCCGGCACCCGCGCCTCACTCGGCGGCAGCGACGCCGACAAGCGACCCCGAAGCGCTGGTGCATCCGCGTCTCCGACCCCTACCGCCTCCTCAAGCGCCACCGCGTCGCCCTCCCCGTCCGCATCTACCAGCGCGTCTGCGACGCCCAGCCCCACACCGACGCCTTCCGTGACCGCAAGTGCCACCCCGCACCGCCAGATTAATCCCGCATGGGCCCCGCACGCAGGATCCGGCGTCGGCTACATGGCGCCTGGCCTGCCGCTAGCCTGCAACCCGAAGTTCGCGCCCGGGGGCACCGTAGGCTTCTTCGTCACACGCACAGGGAACAACCACCGCTACTTCGTTACGAACGAGCACGTCGTCACATCTCTGGCCGGCCACGGCCCCGCGGTCCTGCAGTTTCACCGCCAGGCCGTGCAGGCGTGCGGAGCCGCTCCGCCTCCGTCCGCTGATTGGATCCCGGCCCCGGGCGCGCCCACCCGCATCGGCACCATCCCTGCCGCCGGCTCAGTGAGCGCGGTGCATGACATCGGCATCGTTCGTCTGGAGCCCGCAGTCACGACAGACTACGCGTGTGCGATTCCGCCCTCCAACGCCGTCACCATCCCCGCGCGGGCGGAGAGGCGCGGGTGGGTGAGCACCCCGCTGCTGGCGCACACCATCCCGGCCCATGGCGCAGCGATCGCCTTCGGGTCATCGGATTACCTGACGGGCGCGTTGAAGGCATTCAATTACCTCACCCGGCGCAACGTCGCCAAGGGCGGCGCCCGCACTGGCTACACAGAGGGCATGATCACGTGAGTAGCGCTGTGCCGTTATGCCTGCTTCTCTGGGCGACGCCTGCTGGGCCAACCCTGTGACACGGCTGCCAGCGTGTCGGTGTCCCGTGGGCGCAGGCGGGCTCGATTGGTTCTTGTCACGCAGGCGTGGCAGCTTCCTTGTAGTGTCAAACTGCGTGGCTTCATTGCGTGTCTTGACGGCGCACTGCTCTTGCCTACTGCAGCATGTTCGGCAAGTGGCTGAGCGGCAGCTTCGTGAGCGACTCCATGCGCTGGAACTACTACGCTGTGGAGGCCACGTGGGCGCACGGGCTCTTCACCATGCAGGGCGACTCTGGTTCCGCGGTCATCAGCCGCCGCAGCATGCCGTGGTATCACGGCGCGGCCCGCCTCGTTGGCCTGAATCACGCCGGTAATACAGGAATTTCTCTTCTGCCGCCGCTGTGGCCCAACAAGTATTCCTTCATCATCCCCGCCGACCAGACGCTGGCGGAGGTCAGCAACATGGTAGATCTCGCGGAGGGCGGCGCCGGCGCCATTACGCTCTGCTGAGCACCGCAACTCTCACCGAGACGCGTCCTTTCGCTGCCGCTGCTTCTTCGCCACGAATTCTCTTCGTGGAGTCCACGTCTTGTGCTTCTGCCGTCCCCAGACCGGCGACCAAAGCCTCACGGTTGTGTCCGATGCCTCCAAAGGTGCCCATTCCTGCGGCATACGTCAGGCACCGCCGTCATGCTGTTGCTTTGATGCTGCCTGCTTGGATGTGGCTGCTGCTGCAAAGCCCGCCAGTGTCCTTTGTTTTCCTGTTGCTGCCTGTCAGCATGTGGCCGCTGCTGCAAAGCCCGCCAGTGTCCTTTGTTCTCCTGTTGCTGCCTGCCTGCATGCGGCCACTGCTGCAAAGCCTGCCGATGTCCAATGTTGTCTTGTTTCTGCCTGCCCGGCAGTGCAGTGCCTGCACGCGGCCGCTGATGCAACACCTGCCAACGAACGCCGCACCTGCTTCCCGAAATGACGTTGCTTTGATACTACCTGCCTGCCAGTGACCGCACCTGGCTACGGCGACAGCACCGTACACGTGCGCCTCTCATCGAAAGTTTGTTGATGTTTCGAGTATCCCAGATGCTTGACATGCGGCTGCGAATACTCCCCGAGTCAAGTGTTCAAGTCAATTCGACAACGCACGTCCCCAAGGGCCGCGGATATTCATGTCGTTCGCATGATCGCCGATGAGCGATTGCCTGCCGACCGTGGTTGCGATTCGCATGACCAGGGCGCGTTTCTACAATCCAGTTTGAATACAGGGCAAGTACCGCTTCTGCGCCACCCCCCACCCCACACCGGCCGGCACTGTACGTGCCCCGCGCTGTGTGGTGTGGGTGCTACCTGGTACGTCGTGAGGGCGCGTACTGAAGACGAAGTGCAGAACCGTGCGCGGTAAAAGGCGTCACGTATTACTTATCTGACGGGTGGCAAGCTGGTTCGTTGATTTCGTCTACGCCCCTGCACTCCGGCAGCATCGCCGCGCCATCGAGAGTGTTCAAACATCGGGGTGAGGCAGCCACTCAGTCAGGCCGAAGCTCAATAATAGCGGCTGCCCGCTGCGTGCGCTGCACACCGCAGAGCTGCCTCCGCGCCCAGATCTCTCTGCATTGTGAGGCAAATCGCGGTTGTGGACGGGCTGGCCGTGCTGCCAGCAAACTGCGCGCGATCACGCTCGCTCGTGCGTTGAGCGGCTGTGCAACTTGAAGCGAGGTGCCACTGGCACTGTGGCACACGCAGTGCCAACTTGAAGTTCTGCTTCAGACGAATAATCGCCTGGCACATCGTTCCCAGCCACACAGCAGCCACAGCTAGTACGGGAAGCCCATCAGCCATAACATACTGCGCAAAAACGAGCGCACTGCTCCACAGCGACAATCTCATCCTCGGCCCGGCGAGTCGGCCGGCATTCGTGCGAGAGCGCACCTGCCAGTGCGGAAACGCGAAAATACGGTTCGAAGCGCAGAAGCGTGAGATTGTAACAATGTGCACATCATCGTTTGCTATGAGACTGGTATCGTTTTTGCACAATAACGAGTTGCTTCCGCACGAGAACGTTACGCGTCGTTCGATCGTCACGTGATTTGGGATCGGGCCATTGGAATTAGGAAATTCGACGTCAGAGTGCGAGTTCAGCTCGTAACAGCCTGTCATCTGGTCGGCATGCACAAACTTACAAAGTATCCCACGTGTTGGCTTTGTGTTTTTTGAACAACCGACACGGCGCTCATTGCTTCGCCTGAAAATCTGAACTGGTCTGGCCAGTGACGCTCAGCGGCTCAACGAGATGATCGATGAGTGGAGCAGAGCGGCGCTGTACACGAACGTGGCGATACAGTTCTGCTTCTGTCTTTTGTTCGGCAGAGCGGCGTACCACAGCCGAAGCAAGGTGGGCACGCAACGTCGCACAGCCTGAGGTTGACTCCGAGTTACATCAAGGGAGGTCGGTATGACGTCACTCGATGCCGCGAGGCTGCTCCTTTCCTCCACGCGCTTGCAGACAAATGTAGTCTACCACGTCATGACACTTTTAGTGGTTGGTGCCAATGCTTGTGGCCAGATCGAGGCTGCACGATCATCATCCACACCGCAGCTCAGGGCTCGATCCTTCAAGTTGTCGTTCAGCGACGCAGGCTGCCACAGCAGGCAGCCCGTGGAGGATCTCTCAAACAACCAATGGCGTCCGTACCTTGCCGCCTTGCAGAACATGATCGCTGCCATCAGCTACCTTGTGTTGGCGCTCGGCCTGGGTGACACATGGGTGAGAAACCGATGCTAGCGCGCGGCGCGGACCCGCATTTCCGTGTGAATCGTCCCACTCTACTCCCGCTGTTTCAACTCCGCACCTCCATGCACAAAACGCTGCTGTGCAGACTCTGTACCTCGACTGGCTGCTGGCTACCCCACTACTCCTCGTCGACCTCGGCTGTGAGTATGGAGGGAAGCGCCACGCTCGCATTGACGCACGCCTTCTCCTGCATGTACGGCATGCCTTGCGCACAATGGCTACCACAATTGGCAGCATACTGACTGCTAAACTCTGCTGCTTCCGTTGCCTTCTCCCCTAAATCTGACCCTTAACTCTGCAGTTCTTGCGGGCATGCCCTCAGTGCTTGTCATGGTGCGCAGCCCATCCGGATCAGCGTTACATTGCATCAGCGGATTGACGAGAGGCTAGCGGGCGAGCACTAGGAACCTCTGAGTTGCACACCCGTCTTCCGCGAGCTGTTGTGCTGTGCCTTAACTTGCAGTTCCTCGCGATTCTCGACATGCTGATGATCGCGACAGGATATGCCGCAGAGGTGGCCGAGGAGTCTTTTCAGAAGTGGACCATGTTTGCTCTCTCCTCAGTAAGTAACAGTGGCTTGGGCAAGACCATACGCCCGGCGGGTCAGGCGCGCGATCTTGGTGTCGCGGTGGGACGGGGCCTTGAAGTCAGCTCCAACACCCGAGAGTCGATTGCGGATTTTGGTATATGTCTTCATGTTGAACGAGCTTGCTTTCGCTCTTTATGCAGGTTCTGTTTTCCGGCGTCGTCGGCGTGCTTGTAACTTACATGCGTAAGGTGTCCCGTGAGAACAAGGGATCTGTTGAGGTGTGTTTGAGCGCGAGCGTTGGTATCGCGAACGATCTTGCCACGCCGTGTTTTGACCTGTCTTCATCGGCTAGAGCCCATTGTCTCCACTTTTTGTGCACTGATGATTTCCACCCAATCCTTTGGGCAACCGTGCAGGAGAAGGCATACACCTTTCTGGGGTATTGGACCGTGACGCTGGTGAGCCAGCACCGTATCCCTCTATTGCATGAACAGCAGCCTTCAAACCTAATGGCCAAGCGCTCGTACCGTGACAAGTTTTGTTGGAATGAGCTGCTCATTTCACTCTGCCAACGATGTCTACGCCGTGTTTTATGTGCAGTGGTGCGCATACCCCGTGCTGTTTGTGCTTGTGCAAAGCCACGCCATCAGCTACTACGTCGAGTCCATCGTGCACGTGGTACTTGACTTCTTTGCCAAAGGTACGTGCTGAGGCCATTGTTTGCACATGGCAACGAGGGTGGTGATTTTGCATATCAGTATCGCCAGCCTATGTGTCGCAGTGTGCCCAGTGACCGGAGCTGTCGCCTCCTGACGATGCTTTCGCCCCACCTCACATCGTGGCCGGATCGTTCCACATTTGTCATTGCTCAGCTCGCCACATTCCTCAGGCTCTTCAGTTCCCCGGTCAACTGCAAACTCCCACATGTGTACACGTGAACCTCCCACCGCAGGACTTTTCGGCATCATCCTTGTCGGCTCCCGCGAGGCCTTGGAGAATGAGCACAATTTCGAGTCTCTGCTTGCCATGGCTTTAATTGGTATCAAGCCCGACGCCTCTGGGAAGATCCTCCGCCGCGCGAGCATGGTTGATGCCGGCACGCCTGCGATTCAGGCACTCCGTGGTAGTGACGTGGACGCGTCGTACGTAACGGTTGACTTCACTCCTGATGCGCGCACTAGTGGCGGTGCGCCATCTCCCAATGCAGCGGCACCTGCGAGCGCCCATATGCATCGCAATGGAGCGGAAGGCATGTCGCACCCCGAGACAATAGTTGCGCTCGGCAGGACCGATCCGGCAATGAGCGCAGCCTACAGTACCGCCACACACTATCGCAATCAGTCCGTCAACGCAGCATCCGGTGCCGTGCTATCACCCCACGCACCCTACACTGTCTACTACGGCACCCCTGTGCCGCTTGTGCGCCAAGCCAGTGATGATACCGCCATCACCAGCCGTGAGGGCCGCAGCAGCGCGCCGTACTCCGAGCAAGCACTCAGCCCACTGGCTGCTGCCCCGAGCGCTAACCCGATGGTTGCAACCATGTCCCCCGGCGGCAACAGCCGTCGCATGACCACTCGCGATGCAGTGGCTGCACGCAATGCGGGTGTGGTTGGGCATCACCCTTCGCTGCGAACGGTGGACTTGTTCCAGCTGCGGGTCGCGCAGCAGCAGCAGGCGCAGCTGCAGCGTCAGGCTGCTGAGACTCACCGCGCAGCTGGCGGTTGCTCCCACGCCGCCAAGAGTGCCGAAGCAGCGACCTCGACTATCTATTCTGTCCCCGGCGGTGCACTGAGCCTCGGCGGCGTGCTCGGCGCAAACATCCACGGCCAGGATAGCACCACCGGGGTGGAGACGCACAGCTGTGAGAGCGACGCCACCGCAGACAGCATCGATGGTCTTCATTTGGTCGACTCTGGGCTCCGCCTCCGGGCTCCAGCAGATGGCAGTCATGGCTGCGACTCAGCACGTCGGGAGCCCGATGCTGACTCCGGTGATGTTGTCTCCCCGACATCCCCCTTACCACGCCTACAGCAAGGCGCAGGGGCGGCACCGAGCCCCGGCGACCCCTTCGCCAACCTCGCCGCGATTCTGCAGGCCACGGCGGAGCGGGACCCAGCCATGATGGCACAGCTGATGCAGCTAATGCTGCAAAGCAAGCTGCCTGGCGGGGCCTCCATGCCGACGTCGGCCGCAGCTGCGGGTGCGCCGCAGGAGAGGAGTGTCTCGCGGCGCCAGGCTGCGGCATCCCGCGCCACCATCACCGCTGCCAAGGCCGAAGCCCGGACCGAAGGCGCGCCTGCCGTCTCCAGCGCCGCAATCGAGTTGAGCCAACGCCGTGCAGCCACACCGAGCAAGGTGGCTGCAGGGGGTGCAGACCCCGCTCCACAGCACATCGGGGTGGCATCTCCCACATCTGTCTCCGCCTTCCACAGCCCCGCCCCTGCAGCAGCGGTATCCGCCACCACCAAACGTGCAGCGACGCCTGCGCGCAGCCTGGGTGTCAGCGCTGCACTCTCAACGACTGTGCCCCGTAGCCCCGATGTGTAGCTCTCCGCCCCAACTGACGCGCCTAAGCCCTCGTGCTGTGTGGAGGTGAATCGACAGCGCATGGGGTGTTCGGCTCCTTTCACAAGACCGCCACAAATGCCACAAGGCTGTTCACAGCTACGGAGCTGCAGTTCATGCCAAAATAACCTTGGGTAAGGCTTTCCTTGGCATTACTGACGCTTGGAGAGCCGCAGTCCAACGGGTGCGTCGGCGAGCGCGCGCGACTCACGCGCCCACACGCGCTGTCACGCGCTTGCATTACTTTATTTGGGGCGCTCCACACCGGCGCCCTCTGCAACCGAGGCCGCTTTCAGCTTCGGGACCCTCACTGCACATTAGCTACACTTTCCGTATTCCATGGCCGTGTGGCGTCTCTGCATCCTTTATGATCCTACATGCCATTCCCGTACTACATGCGCTTTCCGGTAGCGCCGCGCCTGAAACATGCCAGCACAGGTCTCACAGCCACAACTAGCAGTGGCTTGCCGGTCGCACTCCAAAAGCATGCATGCCCAGGTGACACTCAGGACATCCAGCCCTATTGAAGCCTTTGCCAGCCAAATTTGTTTTCACTATCAGAGTCGAAGCTCGTATGAGCAGAGTGTCTGTAGCGTCCCTCGTCGCCTCTGGCGTAATTGTTCCTGTAGAGTTGCCAATGCGACTTTCGATCTTCAATTATTGCGTGTTTTACCTCTGAGCCACAAACTCGATGACAATTGCCGCACATCATTCCAACGGCAAGCCTGCAAGCCCCACACTCAATGACCTGAGCGCAAAACGTTTTGCTGAGCGAAGTATTGGTGGCGTTGTAGCATTCAAGAACTGTGTGCATCAGCCACGGCAGAACGGATGGACGGCAACGTCAAGTGGCGTCGAGTGCCCAAACATCAACCCTCGACGCGAACGCTAGCGCCGCCCAGGGAGTGGGAGGTCTCTATGGCTGCGATGAGGCGATGCAGTGCGACGGCATCGTCGAAGGTCGGTGCGCTCGTCGTGCCATCCCGCAAGTCCGCTGCCATGCGTGCATACGTGCGTGCCACGTTGCGCGGGACTGCCTCAGTGAGGTCGCCTGCCCCGGCGCTGAACTCGGCAGGCACATCGAGCTTCTTCAGCTCCCTGTCTTCTCCGCGGGCGCCCAGAAGCGTCAGTTGCGCGAGCTGCGTGTGGCCGTTCGCGGCTGTCACCTGAATGTCACCGTCAGTGCCATTGATTTCCCACAGCAGACCAGTGCCGCGGGGCATACCACCGCGGTAGTGCACGCTGATGGGCGCGCCACCCTCGAGCAGCCCATGGACCAGCAGCTGGTCTGGCGCCGTCATCGGCATGGTCTCACCGGACTCCGCGACGGTGAAGCTCGTGCGACGGGACGCCTGTCGCGCCGACACCTCCACCACACGCCCGAGCACTGCCTGTACCGCCGCTAGCGTATGACCAAACGGGATCGTGAGCATCGTCGCACCATTCCGAACATCCGCGATATATGCATTGGCTTTATCCATCACAGGGCCCCACGCCATCCCACTCGCCACGATGCTGGTTGAGAGCACTCGACCCACATAGCCATCAGCAATAAGCCGCTGCAGGTACTCAACCTCGGGCGCAACCACTGCCTGCGTGCCAACAACAGCCTTCAGCCGACCCACCGACTTGGCCAAGACAGCCATCTCTTCGGCCTCTGCCAGCCCGTTGCCCAGCGGCCACTCGCAATACACATGCTTTCCCGCAGCCAGAGCGGCCTTTACAATGCTGGCGTGGTGCGGCACTTTCACGGTTACCGCAACGACGTCCACGTCAGGGGAGGCAACGAGCTCAGCCACATCAGCGAAGGCTCGCGAGATGCCCGTGGCCGCTGCAGCTGCCTCGCCACTCTCTTTGCTGGTGTTGGCGACACCAACAACTTCAAAATCAGACTTCAGCGCGCGCAACGCAGGCACGTGGGCGACTGCACCCCAGCTACGGCCAGGCTGCAGTCCCACGATGCCCACACGCAAGCGCCTCGCCGGCGGACCTGCTCCGGACATGGGAGTCAGTTTTTGTGGGAACCGGAAATCACCAGAACAATGCGACATGCACAAACAATGGGCTATGCTGAAAGGCGGCTGTTGTGAAAAATCGCTGTTGATTCTGTGGGTGCCTGCAATACGATTTTGGGCCGCGGAACTTCAGGCAGCGGGACTCCGGGATCGGGCCCCGATCGGGGCAAAAGATTCTGCTGCAAAGCTTTCCCATTGCGCTCACGAAGCGAACACAATCAGTATTGTCGATTATATATATATCGGGTGCTTTGGCGCTGAGTGTACTTCGAGTTGAGCACGTCGTTCCCGCCGGGCCGGCCCGGGGGCGCCGGGCCACGCCTGCCAGCCTGCTGAGCCTGAGGGCCACGCCGCGGCTCTGCCTGTGGCCGGCCCGGTACTGCGTGACTGGCAGTCTCAGCGTTGTGAGCCACAGCGACACCGTGACCGTGGTGGCCCGACGGTATGTGCTACAGTGGCTGTGTACTCAAGCTCAGCCAGGCCTATTGACAGTGCCACAGTGAGTCAGGCTGCCATGTTCAGGCCAGGTAACCCCGCGGCGGTCGAAATCATGTGGTCATCAAGGCGGCAAAGAGAGCCGCCACAAGCCCGGCGGTGTCCTCCGAGTAGCTACGAGCGGCACGAGGCAAGTAGCATCCGCGTCATGATGAGTCAAGTGTTCCAATGTTCAAGTGTTGGTAGTAAGCGTTTCCGCCGCAACCAACAGCATTGCGTGCGACCTCACTGGCACTGCAGCCGCGTTCACCCGCGGCCACTCGTCCATTCTCGCCCATTTGCGCGAGAGCAAGGGCGGTCTACGCGGGCCGCATCGCCGGCGCGCGCAATGTGGTGCCGTAGCCTCTGAGAATGTAGACTCGAGAGCAAGGGCGGTTTACGCGTGCCGCATCGCCGAGGTCGCATCTGCAGTGTTTGACCGAGGTCGCAACTACAGTGTTTGTATGAAGTTAGGGTTTGTGCGCATCAGTCGAAAGATGGCCGCCGCCCGCTGGCAATCGAGTGACGCCGGACGTCAACGGCAGCCGCAGGCCGAGCTGCTCAAGCCCGCGATCCACTTTGGCTGACGTGCACGGCTTGGTGATGACTGCGCTCGCCCCAGCCGCCACAAACGCCGTCTGGTCCTCCTCCAGCGCGTCCCCGCTGACGCCGAGGATGCTCGTCGACATGCCCAGCTGCCGCAGCCGGCGGCTGAGTTGGTAGCCGTCCATGCGTGGCATGCTCTTGTCAGTGAACACCGCCGCGTGCGGGGAGTGCAGCAGCCACGCCAGCGCATCCGCCGGCAGCGCGCGCAGCTTCGCGAGGCAGTCCTCGCCATCCTCGGCTGTGAACAGCACATGCACGCCGCGTCGGCTCAGCATTCGCGCGAAGAGAACCGCGTTTGAGAGGACGTCATCCACGACGATGGCGTGGGTGATGACCCCCGGCGGGGCACCCTCAGCGAGCGCAAGCATCGATGCCACGGAGTGGGGCATCGCTCCCACCGTAACACCCCCAGGGCTCGCCGCAGCAGAGGCTCCCATGCCTCGAGAGGTGCGAGCAGGGCTCTGGATGACGGGAGCCGCCGGCATCGCGCTCTCCGCGACTGCAGTGCCTCCGACAGCGGCGCAAAGAGGACCAACGGGCTCCTCTCGAGCAAGCTTTGCCGACGCTGCTGCAGCCAGCGTGCCTGTGTGCGACTCCACCGCCCTCGCCTCGCCACCACCATCTTGAACGGACACGTGGGCCAAAGCCAGCACTGCGGCTGACGCGCGCGACGACTCGTCAGAAGTGCAGCGATCAGCGCCTGATGCGGGTTGTGAGACTGGCGTTGCCGCAGCGTCGGCGCCAGCAGAGCTCGCTGAAACTGAATCATCTTCCTTCGCGCAGCTACCAGGCCCTGCAGGTGCCGAGGTTGTGGCTGGGGCACCCGATTCTGCTGCGAGACGCCTCGAGCCAGCCTCGTTGAGCACCACAGCGGAAGGCGCCATCGGCTGCACAGAAGCGACGCCACCAAGCCTGGGCGCTACGGTGTGGGGCATCGCACTCGCAATGGGCACTGCCGCGCCACTGGCCTTCGCCGCTGCAGCAAAAGACAGTCCATAATCCAGTTGAAGCCGAGCTTCGCCTGGCTCGCCGAGTGGCGGGCGAGCGACTGGCTCGGGTGCGGTGCAATTACCTGCACTTTCGTCAGGCCTACGGGTCCGCGCACCTGCAGCAGCTTCTGCCCAACCAGGCGGGCTGGAATGTAGCCCGACCATCGCATCGAGCAGCAGCACAGTAGGCGAACTGTCATCCCTATCACTCTCCAACATGCTCCCGTGCGCGTGGTCGCTCACATGCAATTGCAGCGCCGCAGCGCCCGGGGCGACCTCCACAACAGTGAAGTGTTCAGGCGCCTCCGCGCTTCCGCTGCCATCCTCTGCGTCGCTGCCTGACCGGTCGGTTTCAGAGTCAGACGCATCCGCGCCCGGCTGCCAATCGCCACGGTGGCCGCCTTGACCGGAAGCGGCTGCGCGTCGATCTCGTCTGTGGGCGCTGCTGCGGTTGCGTCGGTCAGAACCGCTCAACCGCCTGCCGCCCGCCCGGCTGTCTGTCGGTGGAGCCGCGTCGAAAGAGTCAGCAGCAGCTCTACCGAGCATTCCGGCGGCACCGACTGGATTCACCAGACCTGAGGCGCCACCGAAAGGTTTCACAGCGACACGAGGCCCGTCCCACCAAGGAGGAGCCGAGGCGCTGTCTTGGGCGGCTGTCGGCGCATCGAGCCTCACAGTGCTGGCAGCAACAGCCGGGAGTCTACTTGTCTCACTCGCCCGAGTGGGTCGCCTCACTACCTGCAGGGACGCAAGGAGGCTGAGCCTTGGCGCCGGGCGGACTTCTGCACTAGCGGAGAGTGTTTGCGAGGGAGACGGGGCAGCCCGCGCAGTCGGCGTCGGAATCGCGGACGACGGCGCTGGCTCCCCGCCCGTGCCACTGCGGGTCATGTGTTGAAAGCTCCGTGCGTCAATCACGGGGCGCTCGCGATCGCGAGCCGTCCCCTGTGGAGAGCCATTGCAAGGGCGAGATGGGAGCCCTGACAGCAGGTGCAACGGAACTGGCTCAACAACGTGCGGTACACACAGCAGCCCGTCCGTACGCGCGTCCATATTGCTAGGCGCAGCCGCCGAGCTCCCATCTGCAACAGCGGCGGCGGGAAGGGCGAGCAGCGTTGGAAGGAGGGCATTGCGCCCAAGGGTCTCCGAGTTAGACTCCGAGGAGGCGACCACACACTGTGTCGCGGCTGGCGCGGGGCCACCGGAGGCGCCGAGGTTGCGGCCCGAGTTGCGCTGCCACGAGAGGTCGGGGCTGGGCGGCGCAGTCGTCATGATGAGCATGCTCTGTGTATGGCTCAGGCGTCCGGGCAGCACAACGCTGCCATCTGCAGTCAAGTTTGCGGTGGACGCGTTGGAACCCTCGGCCCACTGCACAGTAGGACCCAGCGAGGCTGCTCCGCCCGGCTGCCCCCGGCTGCGCGATGTCAGGCTGTGGCGGCCACTGTGCACAGAGGGAATCCCGCCGGCCGCACTCGAACTGGCGGACAAGTCCAACTGACTGCCGCCAGCAACGGAGCTGCCAGCAGGGCCGGCGTCCCGTTCAAACCCATCAGAACCCCCGCGATTTCGCTGCTGCTGCTCCTGCAGCGGCGCGCTTGACGGCTGCGGCAGGGCCTCCGCTGCACTCAGCGCATCAGGCCCCCCGACGGGAACCTCGAAGAAGAACGTGCTGCCCACGCCCACCTCTGAACGCACGCCCACGCGGCCACCCATGAGCTCGACGACCCTCTTGCACAGGCTCAGACCGAGCCCCGTGCTGCTCGCGGTGGACACGCCTGCCATGTCGTTTCCGGAGCGAATCTGATTGAAGGGCTTGAAGAGCAGGCCGATGTCCTGCTTGCTGATGCCGATGCCAGTGTCCCGCACCTCCACGCGTAGAAACGCCCGCTTGTCAGCGGCGCCGCAGCGCCCAGCGCTCAGCACAGCCGGGTGTCGCTCGCGGGTTGGGCTGCCGTCGCCGCCCGCGCTTGACGCTGCCCGCGAGGAAGCCAGACTGACCGTGGTGGTGAGACGCGACCGTTCCGCGGCGCTGCCAGCTGCGAGCCAGCTTCGGCCGCCGCCAACGCGCTCCCGAGCGCCGCTAGAAGCGCCGGTTGCGTCCGGTGGAGTCGAGAGCGGCAGGGTACGCAACCCTCCGGGCGCCGCGCTGAGTGATCCGCTGGAGGCAGCATCATTGCACTGCTCCGTGTGCAATGGACGCTGGGGGCGCGCTGAGGGGCTCGCAGCCTCCGAGCCCCCCGACATTCTCGCCGACGCAGCTCCAGCGACAGACTGCGCCTGATGAGCAAATGCGAGAGCTGCGGGCAGCGAGCCCTGCGAGATCGAGGCATCAGATCCGGCCTCCTGAGGGCTCAGGGATGACGTGGCGCTTGAATGCAGGGCGATGGGCGCCAGCACTTGGGCGCGGCTGGTGCTGGCGGGGCTCATATGACGATACACGAGAGAGGTCCCCGCGCTAGCACCGTGAATGTTGCCTGACTGAAGCCTCAGCCCCATGGCGCCGATTCCCGCCGCGTCGCTGCTGATAAGCGAGCCTCGTGTCGGCTGCGGCACCGAGGCCGGTGGAGACGTGGAGCTGGCCGCGTACAGCGGCGCGGGACCCACAAAAGCGCCCGCTGCATCGCCGCCGAGCCAACCTCCGCCAGTCAGGCTGCCGCGGAGAGTCGGGGGGCACTGCCCCGACCATGACTTGGGCGGCGATGGAGAAACAGACGGATGCGATGCAGCGCTGACGAAGCCGCCGGGCGCTCGCTGGTCTGGCAAAGCGGCCCCGGCGTCAGCAGCGGGCCGGGCCGGGGGCGGAGCAACAGAGACCGACCTCACGCGTGTCTCGGGCGCATAGCTCGCAGCAGGGCGGGTGACGGGCATCGGCCTCAACCCGTGTTCAGCTGGCAGGCCTGCTGTGCTGCTGCTACTACAGGAGCCTCTTTCTTGCTCTGACCAAGGCGCGCTGTCGCCACCCAAAGCACGAGCATCGTGGCTTCTGAAGCCCCCAGGCGCCGCGCTGCCAGTGCTCACTTCGCTCAGCGTCGCAAGGTCCGCGGCGGGCAGCTCCCGGCTCCCCTTTGCACCACGGGAGCCCGCAGCTGGCACGTCCTCGCCGCCGCTGGAGTCACCGGGCGGCGCATGGGCAACACGAGCGGATCTCGAGCGCCGGCATGGCAGCCACCAGCGCGCGCAGGGCGAAGCTGCAGTGGTCAGTCGCAGCCACGCTGCACGCAGCCAGCCCGCTGTTGCACGTGCAGGGGTCCCGCGTGAGGCAGCACCCATGGCAGCCTGCTGAGCGTGATTGGAGCCAGGGAGGCCCCCGACGGGCACGATAAGCCCATCAGCGGACTTGCTGTGGGGCAGACGCAGCAAGGAGCTTCCACGACTCAGAGAGCTGCCGTTGATGCCAATGGCAGAGCCATAGCTCCCCTGAGAGCCGGTAACGCCCGTCACGGGTCCACCGTGCACTGATTCGATAGGGCTGCAAGCGCTGCTCGCTGAGCTCAGTTGGGCCCCTTCGCTCACGACAGCGGCCGACTCGCCAGCTGCGGCCGGCTTCAGTGCGTGAGAGGCCTCATCTCCACTGCGATAACGGGAGCCGCCATCACTGGCTTCGCCATCATGTGCTAGGTCGCTGGCTGGCCGCGGGGAGATGGAAGCGCTTGACGTGGAGCCGGCGTCGGGGTGTGCGCTGGAAGGGCCACCGCTACCCTCCTTAGCGCTGCTGACGCCTGCCCGGCCACTGCCCGGCAGCGCTGACGCCGAGGCGGCGGCGATCGGTACGCCAGCAGCGTGGGCTGGCTGCGATTTGATCAGCACCCACGTCGGCAGCCGGAAGGTGAGTTTCAGCTTGAGCGTGATGGAGCCGCCCCCCGGCGTGAACTGCAGAGGGAAGAGGGAAGGAAGGGCGGGAGTGAGAGGTGGGGAAAATTCGCGGCAGAGGGTGGAAGCCGTCGTGGTGGCCATCGAATTGTGCGGTTCGGCGCTCCCTCTCGGAAGCGGCACAGCTACTGTGGCCGAGCAGACCGCACGGCAAGGCGGCCATGTCAGCCTCTGCAGCCGCTCGTTCATCCGCCGTCCCATGAGGCTCACGCCAGCAGCCATCGATCCACTGCGTGTTGTCCCTCCCGCACTGCCAGACAGTGCGCGCCTCCCGTCTTGCAGTCTGTGAGAGCTTCCCGCACTGCCAGACAGCGCGTGCCTTCGTCCCGCCGGTTAGTGCCTCCCATGGGGCCAGTCAGTGAGCGCCTCACCTTGATGGCGTTGCTGATGAAGTTGCTGAGCACGCCGCGCAGCTTGTCCACGTCCCCCAGCATCAGCCGCGGCACCTTTGACGACACCTCCACGCGCAGACGCAGTTGCTTGCGCGCGAGCACCCGCGCGAATACGGACACGGGCTCTCGCACGAGCTGCTCGACGATGGCGAATGACCCCAACTGCAGCTCCATCTTGCCAGACTCGATCTTTGAGAGGGACAGCACGTTGTCCAGCAGCTTGCTCATTACCATGGCACTGTCGTGCGCCGCCTGCAGGTTGGCAGCCGCGAATTGCCCGGGCGCACCGCCAGGGAAACCGACGGACAGGACAGAGGTTCGCACCAGCTGCCGGTTGAACGTGCCAGCCGCGGTGGCCGGACGGCTAGCGCGGGGTTGGTGCAGAGGGGTTGCCACGGCGGCCGCACCCGAGGCGCAGTCGGCTCCAGCAGCCGGTTCATTGCAGGAGGCTGCGGCGAGAGTGACCGCTGACGCGCTAATGGACCGCAGGCGCGGCTGCCGAACCAGCCCCAGCGGCTCATTGAAGCTGACTCGCGTCTGCCTGGGCTCCGCTGGCGAACCACCGACCGCATGAGTGCTGCAGGTGTCGCTGCCGATGCCACCGACTGCGACGTTATCGTCGGCACTGGCAGGCCTGAGCTCTGGCAGCTGCGCCAAGGAGGGGCGGCTGGAGGCGTCTTTCGCCCCAAAGTCACCGCCCCGGAAGCTGTCTGAGCGACGGGAACTGCGCCGGCCGGCGGCACCGGCGTGAGAGGCGGCAGTGGCTGCTATATGTAGCAGCGAAGGCATGTCTTCTTGCAGATCTTCGAGGGCTGCATGAAGTGCGAAACAAGGTCTCGGAGAGTGGCGTGTGTGGGATAATCAGCGTGCATGCGAGGCAAGCTGCAGTGGCTGCATGCGCTTTCCAGCTGAAGAACACGCGCATCAGCCGCGCCCCCGCGCCTCGTACAGCTGCTCACCAAGTACAAGAGCATTGAGCGGAATGCGAATCTCGTGAAACAACCTGCGCAGAGAGCGAGAGCTCGAGATAATTGCACGCACACGGTGGCTGTGAAAACACGCGGTCGAATCATCGAAAACACACAGTCAAGGCTTGAGCGCGCATCACTCGTAGGTGCAGAGCTGACTGGCGAGCGAGCTCACAAACCCGACTGGCCTGCGGCGACGCGTAACAGTCGATCCAGGCAGCTAGCAACTTGGTTGCACCAAGACCACAAGGTTGACACTCTTGCCAGCAAACGCCCCACTACGCCACAAAGGTGTCTTCGCCGCGATGTCCAGCAACAGACGATGCTCGCAACTCACCAGCGCGTGAACTGCTTGACCGCCACATTGCTGCTCTCGGCGGCAGACCGCTGCTGCGACAGCAGGCTCAGCTCTCGCGTGATTACCTCCTCCTCCAGACGCGAGTCCCCAAGCAGCAGCACCAGAGACAGCGCCACTTTAAGCAGCGCGTCGATCGCCGCGAGGCTGATGCGACGGGTCGAGGCAGACATGCCTGCCAGGTGGTATATAATCTCGATGGCGGGAGGCGCAACCCATCCCGCTACCACGAGCGGTAAGAATGCGGCCAGCGCCCGCAACCGCGCACGGCGACGCATGCCAGCAAACGCAGCGTTAGAGAAAGACCACACCCGCACGACGACGAAGACGTTCAAACCGTTGGTGATGATAGCGCACAAGGCGAAAAGTGGTGTGCTCGGGGCAAAGAAGCCGATGCCGCCCACGCCGAGTGAAACGCTGCTGGCGAGAACCGCGGCGGCGACATACCGATCATCTCGCCTTGTGCAAAAGCGCCCTAGCAGGCTGACAATGGGAACAATGCCCGTGATCCGATACACCACCCTCAGTGGACTCTCGAGCAGAACCATGCTGCCGCTGCCGCCGAAGGTGCGAGCACATGCCGTGGACAGCAAGCCTCCCGCCAGCAGCACATTAATGATCAGCATTTGTGTAAATGCCATGATGAGCACGAGCACCGACTCGAGCCGCTCCGGCGATTTAGCGCCACTCATGAGGAAGGTGAGCTGGGTGACAAGGCAGCCGAGCGCGACGCCTGAAGCCCAGACCTCCGTACTGGACCCGACGTTGACACAAGCCCCTGCACCTGCAGTTTCGAGCCCGGTGTTTTTGCACGAGGGGTCTGGCGGGTTCCATCCCGTCGAAAACGCAGTCACGGCAAAGATGATGAGACCAGCGATGGCCACCCGCGAAGGGTTCGCCAGGAGCCGACTCGCAGCAGTCACAGCTCCATCCACAAGCGGCGCGGCGCAAATGCGCCTCGCCAAGCCACAGTAGGGCCGTGGCATCCAGCAAAGAATGCTCCCTCGCCAGAAAATCCCTGAATGCTCGTGTGTGTAACTCAAGCGATGCGATAGTGGCGAAGTGGGACCATGATGCAAAACGCAAGCTGCTCCAGCCGCAGAGGGGTAACTTTTCATGAGTTTGGAGCGCGAAGTGTGGATGGGGACGCTGAGATGGCGACAACAGGTGTGAAATACGAATTAAAACTTCATTCGCCATGATAAACGGCTTGACGAACAAAAAACGTGAGCGTTCGCTCCAACAGAGCAACACATCGACCCTGAAACGTCTCCGCATACTTTGTTACGATGGATTCGTTGTATGACGATGTCGCGGGCGATGTCTGCGAGGATGGGGAGGGCGGTGCTGGACCATCCGACGATGCCGTGAGTTCGGCACTCCAACTTTTGAGGCTCAAGGTCACGCACGGGCTCGTTTCAGCCGCAGCAATCGTGTTCCAGCGTGGGATTGTTGCAAAAGCTGCGCGTCTTCGTCTCGATTTGCAGCTCACCGCGTCTCAGGAGCGCGTACGCATACTCGAGCGCAACATCTCGTGTTTGTTTGCGACTGCACGCCTCGAAATAACTCGCAAGGACCAACAGATATCTCGGTTGCAAGAGCTGTGAGTGGGCGGCTCTCCGTTTCGCTGGCGTTGACGAATGCTGCCGAAAGCGTGAGTGCAGTCCAACGAGCTTGATTTGTGTGTGCACCACCTGGCTTGCAGCCTCACAATCGAGAGAGACGCTCGCGCTATCCAGCAGGCAGCGCTGCAGACCTTCGTGGGGTGGCTGCGCGAATCCGCAAGTAAGGTTCAGGCCGACCTGGACAATGCGGGTCCTGACTTGGCTCCACGTGCGCTGGACGCAAGCGTGCGCGAGCTGCTGCGGCTGTCGAGCATGTCGCAGGGAGAAGTCGCGGCGGGCGGCGCTCCAAAGGGCTCTCCACCCGCCAGCTATCGACCGGATGTCCCCGCAGCGGTGTACGGCGCAGGCGGAGGGGCGCGGCAGCACGCGGCTGGTGCGGAGCTGGCACTTGCAGAAGCCCCGCGATCCCGCGCGCTGGCCGCCGCAGCATCGGCCCACGCACCCTCGACAGGCGGGGACTGGGGCGCCGCCAGGTCTGCCGCTGGCGGCGGGGGCGGTCGTTTCTCGGATTCGGGCGGTGCCGGTGCGACCGGCGCCTTTTCAGGTGCCGGCAGCGGAGCCGGCGGTGGCGCAGCCAGGCAGCCGGCGCCACACGGCTCCCGGTTCTCCTCGGGGCCTGCAGGCTCAGCAGCGCAGGGCGCGTACGGGGGCGCGGGCAGCGCTGGGGGCGCGTACGAGGCCCCGCAGAGGGCTCGGGAGCGCAGCCGCAGCCGTGAGAGGCAGTCTCGTTACGCGGAGGAGCCGGCAGCAGCGGGCGGAGGCTACGGGTATCGCGAGGCGCAGGGTGCGGAGTACCGCTCTGCAGGCGCCCAGCAGGCGCCGCCTGAGCGCTACGGGGCTCCAAGTGGTGGCGGTGGCGTTGGCAGCGACGCGCGCTCATACGGCGATGCTGCTGCCGCGATGCTGCCAGCGTCAGCGTCTGCCGCGTCGAGTGGGTCGGGCTACGGTGGTGGCTGGAGCGACCCCTCCTCCAGCGCATACAGGGCTCGAGACAGCGACGCGCGCTACCCTACCGACGCTGGCGCCTACCAGCAGCTGCACTCGCAGCAGCCTACGCAACAGTCTTCGCAGCAGACCTACCGACAGCCCCCGCAGTACGCGCAGACAGAGGAGCCCTACCGCGATGCGGGCTACAGCGATGCCTACGGCGCTGGGGACGCGAGCTACGTGGCCCCACCTGCTGCAGGCGCTGCAAGCGCTGCGTCGGCGGCTGACGGCTCCTCTGGGTACCATTACCCGGAGGGCGCAGCAGCCGCTGCGGAGCCCTCCCAGGGCCAATACGGGGCATCTGCATACGAGCAGCAGACCTATGGGCAGCAAACAGCGTATGCGCAGCAGACAGCGTACGGGCAGCAGGCGCAGGATCAACGTGGCTACGCAGCGGATGACAGGGCGCTCAGCTCGGGCTATGGCGCAGGCGCTGGTGGCGGCAGCGGCGGCAGCCGGGGGAGGGGCGGCGGATTCGGCGGTGGCGACAGAGGTGGCCGCGGGCGGGGTGGGTCCTGGGGTGGTCGCGGGGGCGGCAGCAGCAGCTACACTGGCGGCGGTGGTGGAGGCCGCTTCGACAGCCCAGGGCCGGCTGGCGCAACTGCAGGCGGCTCCGGCGCCGACGGCGGCGGCGGCAGCGGTTACGGGGCAGCAGCCGGGGGCGGCGGAGGGCCGTACCGTGGGGGCGGCTCTGGCTACCGAGGCGGCAGGGGCGGGGGAGGTTTTGGCGGCCCCTCGCGCGGTCGCGGCGGCGGCGGGGGAGGGCCAACTTCCGGCGGCTTTTACGACGGGGGCGGCTACGGCCGGTAGCTCGCTTCAACCGAGGCGTTGCAATCCGCCCCTCCCCTCACGTGCGCACGGCTGTCCACCGACAGTCTCCGATAATTGCGCTGTGAGGCATCAAGACGTTGACCTATGATGTCGTGACGTCCGTCGGGGCCGCGAAAATTTCCTTGGGTGTCAAGGTGCTGTACGCTTGCCGACTTGGAAACCGAATGTCATAACCAGCATGTTGAACACCGCGCGTATGCGTTGATTGTGGAACACCGACGACTCATGAGATAAAACGCAGTCGCTCTCGCAGCGCCGACTCGAAGGCCTGCTCGCATCGGTGGCCGTGGCTGAAAGCAGCGAAACTCTCGACATCGGGTGACAACAGGGTGGTTCTACGAGTTGTCAGGGAATTTCAAGGCGCCGGCACCCATGTTGAGGCTTGGCCGAGGGCCGGCCGGTCGACGCAGCAGCACGCTACCAGCTCGCAGAGCGCTGACTTCCGCCATCGAGGCAGATCGAGCTTGGAAACTCGGCGGCCAGGCCTAGGCCGCCAGCCGAAACACCATGCCATGCACCGAGCGCTTGGTGCTGTGCGTGGCACGCAAGCATGGTGAGTCACCATGGTGGTCATTGAGCGCTTGGCGCTCTGCGTGTCCGCCGAGTCCAGGCCGGAAAAGCCATGGACCAAATCGCTCCTCCCTGCGCTTC